>Ga0302347_1000865_pt1 | contig 41556 bp, 37 predicted proteins | sample PhyWR1_FD_202178 | JGI IMG/M metagenome (GOLD analysis project Ga0302347, IMG submission 202178) | Leaf surface microbial communities from wheat plants in UC Gill Tract Community Farm, Albany, California, United States - DLSL W.R1 (v2)... | ecosystem: Host-associated > Plants > Phyllosphere >... | reverse complement strand
AGCCATCAAGGAGAAAAAAATGCTGATACTCACCCGCAAAGTTGGTGAAAGCATAAACATCGGTGACGATATTACGATCACTATTTTAGGTGTCAGCGGACAACAGGTCAGAATCGGCATCAATGCACCGAAGGATGTAGCCGTTCACCGTGAAGAAATTTACCAACGTATCCAGGCCGGCTTGAATGCACCTGAAAAGAACGAACAGCCATAAGCCTGTGAGGCATCAGCCCCAGGCTTGAGGTCAGGGCTGCTCAGCCAGCCCTCCTCAACGCATCTGCACCCGGCACCTGCCACGGCACTGCTCCCCTTGCCACACCCTTCTCCTTTTCAAGAGATATGTCTTGCCGACTTGACCGTTTCACGGTTAGCGACCACGCTCATTCCTCGCAGAAGGCTCCAGACAGCTGAACCACTGCGCGCCAGGGTGTTTGCATTGTGACGCCTTGAGAAACTCCTCCACCCTTCAGCCCTTCGTCGGGCTGGACCTGTACCGTCAAGGAATGAAAGACATGTCCGATTTAATCGTAGTGGGATTTTCAGACACCGAAAAAGCAGACCGTGCTCTCACCAAGATGGTTTCGCTAAGCAAAGAGCACCTGGTAGAGCTGGAAGATGCGGTGATTGTGGTGCGTAATGCCGAAGGCAAGATCCATATCAAGCAAAGCGTCAACCTGACCGCGATCGGCGCCACTTCAGGCCTGGTCACCGGCGGCCTGTGGGGCGCGCTGGTCGGGCTGCTGTTTCTCAACCCCCTTGCAGGCTTTGCCATCGGTGGCGCGCTGGGTGCTGGCACTGGCGCCCTGTCAGGTTCGTTGAGCGATTACGGGATCGATGACGACTTCATCAAGTCATTGAGCGAAACCATTCCCAATGACTCCTCGGCCCTGTTCGTACTGCTGCGCAAGTTCCAGCCGGAAAAAGTGTTGAAGGAACTGGAAGACTCGGACTTCAAGGGCAAGGTCCTGCGCACCTCCCTGTCCCCGGAACAAGAGCAGAAGCTGCAGGACGCGCTGTCCAAAACCACGGCCGGCGTGCCTTTGGCGAAAACGGTTTAACCCCTGCAGGCCCATTCGACCGCCCCGCGCGGTCGAAACCCCGGGCCTCAGTTCAAGCGCACCGCTGTGCCCGTGGCAAATACCACCAGCATTCCGCCACGACCTGATGGCATGCTGATTTCAAAGTCCAGCCCCATGATCGCATCTGCCCCCAGGGCTTTTGCCCTGTCACGAATTTCGTCCGTGACCTCTGCGCGTGCTTCTTTCAGTGCTCGTTCCAGCGTCTGAGAGCGCCCACCAAAAAAGTCGCGCACTCCGGTAAAAAAATCCCGCACCACATTAATGCCGTGGACCGATTCGGCACTGACAATCCCCAGGTATTCAGTGGCTTTTCTGCCGTCAATGCTGTGTGTAGTCGTGATGATCATGGCTCTGCCCCTTTTCTTTTTCAGTGACGGGCGAGGTTACCTTATCGCTGCCGCGCTCACTGCTGCTACTGTAACCGGAGTTAACTGAAGGCGCTTTTAATTACACAGCCAGGGCTACTATGCTTAAAGTAGAACAACCAAAAGACGTAAGAGTTGGGACGCCTCGCTCGCTGCTGACCTGAATTCAAAAGCTGCGCCAAGCAATTTTTCGACCCCGCTCAAGGAAGCTCGCAATGGTCCAAAGACAAGTCATCAACGCCTCGGTCAGTCCGAAAGGCAGTCTGGAAACACTTTCCCAACGTGAAGTACAACAACTGAGTGAGGTTGGCTCAGGCACCAGCTACACGCTTTTCCGCCAGTGCGTACTGGCCATCCTGAACACCGGCGCCCACGTCGATAACGCCAAGACCATCCTTGAGGCCTACCAGGATTTCGAGGTGCGGATCCACCAGCAAGACCGCGGTGTACGTCTTGAACTGCTCAACGCCCCCGCCGATGCATTTGTCGATGGCGAAATGATCGCCAGTACCCGTGAGATGCTCTTCAGCGCCCTGCGCGATATCGTCTATACCCAGAGCGGCCTGGACAGCCCGCGCATTGACCTGAGCAGCTCTGCCGGCATCACCGACTACGTCTTCCACCTGCTGCGCAACGCCCGCACGCTGCGCCCGGGTGTAGAACCGAAAATCGTGGTGTGCTGGGGCGGCCACTCAATCAATACCGAAGAATACAAGTACACCAAAAAGGTCGGCCACGAACTGGGCCTGCGCAGCCTCGATATCTGTACCGGTTGCGGTCCCGGCGTGATGAAAGGGCCGATGAAGGGCGCGACTATTTCCCACGCCAAACAACGTCTGACCGGGGGCCGTTATCTGGGTCTGACCGAGCCGGGCATCATTGCGGCCGAAGCGCCGAACCCCATCGTCAACGAGCTGGTCATTCTGCCGGATATCGAAAAACGGCTTGAAGCCTTTGTCCGCGTCGGTCACGGGGTGATCATCTTCCCCGGCGGTGCCGGCACCGCGGAAGAGTTCCTGTACCTGCTGGGTATTCTGATGCATCCGGAGAACAGGGATGTACCCTTCCCGGTTGTGCTCACCGGCCCCAAGGAAGCCGAACCTTACCTGCAGCAACTGCATGAGTTCGTCGGCGCGACCCTGGGTGAAGAAGCACAACAGCAGTATCAGATCATCATCGACAACCCGGCCGAAGTGGCTCGCCATATGATTGCCGGGCTCAAGGCAGTAAAACAGTTCCGTCGCGAGCGCAACGACGCTTTCCACTTCAACTGGCTACTGAAAATCGACGAAGGCTTCCAGCGCCCGTTCGACCCGACCCACGCCAATATGGCCAGCCTGAAACTGCGCAGCGACATGCCGGCGCATGAATTGGCCATCAACCTGCGCCAGGCCTTTTCCGGGATTGTCTCGGGTAACGTCAAAGAGAAAGGCATCCACCTGATCGAGCAATACGGGCCTTACGAGATCCACGGTGACGCTGCCGTGATGAAGCCGCTGGACAAATTGCTGCAAGCCTTTGTCGAGCAACACCGCATGAAACTGCCAGGCGGCGCGGCCTATGAGCCGTGCTATCGCGTCGTCAGCTGACCTTCACCGTTGCAGGGCTTGCCACGCGAAACGCGTCGCCGCAGGGCGCACCTCGCCTGGCCAGCCCCTTGAGGCGTTACTTCAGTGGCGCATACTTTTTCACTTCAACAATCCACTGCGGGTCAAGCCGGGTCTGCCCGGGATCGATGCCCAGTGCTTCAAGGCGCGCCTTGTGCAAGTCAATCTCGCGCACCATCTGGCTTAATGCACTGGAGTTGGCATCCAGTTGATACATCTGGGTTACGCCCAGGTGATAAAAGCGCAGCAGTTTCAGCGCCGCCACATTCCCCGCCATCACCCCTGCCGTTACATGGTGCATGACATTGGTCACCTTCATCAGGCTGCGCTTGAGTTGCCAGCCATAGACCGCCGCGGCCATCCAGGGTTGTGTCCAGAACAGATAACGCACCAGCAACGCCGTCGCGATCAGGGCGACAATGACCCCGGCCAGGTTCAGGCGAAAATTGTCGCCACCTGCCACGCCCAGCACCATCACCGCCAGCCCGGACACCAGCAGCGCCAGCACGATAAAGGTCAGCGCGATATACAGTGTGCTGCGGCGAGTTTGCTGGCGATAGGTTTCAGGGTTTATCGGTTTTAGTTCAAACATCACTGTTTTATGACTCCAGAATGACGGGGCAACATGCGCCGGCATTATGGCCTGTTAACCGTGTTCAGGCGCGCAATAAACCCAGCGCCTGGTGATACAGCGCCAGGCGCTGGGCCTGACCGTTGAGGCCGCCATTGATGGCCCGGGTAACCCGGTCAAAGTCATCTCCGTCGGCCAGCGCATTAACGTTGCGCGAGTCCCAGTACCAACCCGCCGATTCCACCGCCCATTGCCATTCCTGGAGCAATTGCGGGTTGGTCAACAGGCGCATGTCGCCAAACAGCCCGAGGCTGCACAGCCGGTAATTGGTCTTGCCGGTGATCTGGATCAAGCCACGCCCCCGATACCGCCAGCCATCCCCCGAGTCCTGCGAACCATTGCCCAGGCGATCACTGTAGACCCGGTTGGCGATAGCCTCGGGCCTGCGCTGGAGCACCAGCGCATCGGCATTGGGCACCCGTCGCGAGCGATTGCCCTGGCTGCTCATGACGTAGCTGCCGTCCGCATTCTTTTGCGCAAAACGTGCGCCCCAGGTGGCCGCCAGGCCATCGGCGCTGTAGTTGAGGTTTTCCACCAGTGTGCTGAAGCCTGCGCTTTCATGCCCCACCTGGGCGAGAAATGCGGCAAGGCGCCGGGGGGTGTTGATCTGTCGCCGGCGCGTCGCGGCCTGCACAAAGGGCAGGTACAGGTCCACGGTGCCAGCACTTTTGGGAAACAGTTGCAGCATGATTTCGCGGGTTAACATGATGACTTACTCTTGCTGAATGAACTTGAAAGTGAATCACCCAAAACCCGCCCCTGCGGCCATAAACAACAGTATTAGACCGAGACGACTTGAGTTACGGAAAACACTTACAACTCACCCTTAAACTGCACTGATAGAAACGTCCCTGCCGTTGACTTATAGAGAACCGGATAAACAACACCCTGATATTTTTATACTCAAACAGCCCATACCTGCTTGTAGAACAGGCCTCTGCATATGCCGAATAAAAGGCAATGGACACCCAAGACGCAAACTCATGATTTGCGCCCTTAACAATTTCATCTTGTTATAAATTAAGACTAAGCGAGGCCCACAACCTGTCAAACACCTTCCATCCCCACGAATAAAGGTCAACCATCATTCAACTATTCGTTTGAGGCACTTTACTCCACCCGCCTCACCGAACGATTTTGCCTGTTGACCCAGGGATATTGCGCGCGGCATTTGTAATGCCAAAGTGTTCCATCCACAACCCGGCACCTTTAGCCTGCCACCGGAATCATGCGCTGCGGCTTGACCGACTTGTATGAAAAGCTCGAATAGATTTCCTTCACCGCAGGCAAGGCTTGCAACACTTCGCGGGCAAACTCGCCGAAGGACTCCAGATCCCTGGCCACCACTTCCAGTAAAAAATCATAACGCCCCGAAATGTTGTGGCAGGCCACGATTTCTGGAATATCCAGCAAACGCTGCTCAAAACTTCTGGCCACCTCCTGGGAATGGGAGGCCATCATGATGCTGACAAATGCCGTCACCCCATAGCCCAACGCCTTGGGCGAAAGAATCGCCTGGTAACCGGTGATCACACCACTGTCCTCAAGCATTTTTACCCGCCGCCAACAGGGCGAGGTGGTCAATGCAACGCTCTCGGCCAGTTGTGCCACCGTGAGCCGGGCATTGCCCTGCAATGCCACGAGCAAGGCCTTGTCGCTTCTGTCCAGGGCGTTTGGCATAAATTGCCTCCAGGTTCGATCGTGGCTGTTTTTTGTTCTAATAAGTGCCGTATTTACCAGCAAATTGGGCATTTACCGCGTTCATTTAAAGCATAGCATTGTAGGAAATTTCGGAGAGTTCAACATGAACGATAAAAACAACAACTTCGGCTTTTCTACCCGCGCTATCCATTACGGTTACAACCCGCTGGAAAACCACGGTGCGGTTATCCCCCCTGTTTATATGACCTCAACTTTTGCCTTTGCCACGGCTGAATATGGTGCGGGCTGTTTTTCCGGTGAAGAGCACGGGCATTTTTATACGCGTATCTCCAACCCGACCCTGGCCCTGCTGGAAACACGCATGGCGGCGCTGGAAAACGGCGAAGCGGGTGTTGCCTTCAGCTCCGGCATGGGTGCGATTGCCGCCACCTTCTGGACCCTGCTGCGCCCTGGCGATGAAATCATCGTCAACCGTACCCTGTATGGCTGCACCTTTGCCCTGCTGCACCACGGCATCGGTGAATTCGGGGTAGTGGTCAAGCATGTGGACATGGCCAACCCGGCTGAGCTGGAAGCGGCGATCAGCCCCGCAACGCGGATGATCTACTTCGAAACGCCGGCCAACCCGAACATGCAACTGGTGGATATCGCTGCGGTCTGCAGCATCGCCCAGCGCCACAGCGACGTCCTGGTGGTTATCGACAACACCTACTGCACCCCGTACCTGCAACGCCCGCTGGAGCTGGGCGCCGACGTGGTGGTGCATTCAGCCACCAAGTACCTGAGCGGACACAGTGATATCACCGCGGGCATCGTGGTCACACGCAAGGCGCTGGCCGACCGGATCCGCCTGCAGGGCCTCAAGGACTTGACCGGTGCAGTACTGTCACCCCATGACGCACACCTGCTGATGCGCGGCATCAAAACCCTGGCCTTGCGCATGGATCGCCATTGCAGCAGCGCCCAGACCATTGCGCAGATGTTGCAGGATCACCCTGCCGTGGAATGGGTGGCCTACCCTGGCCTGCCCAACTTCGCACAGTACGAACTGGCGTGCCGGCAAATGAAATTGCCGGGCGGGATGATTGCCTTTGAACTCAAGGGCGGCATGACCGCGGGCCAGCGCTTTATGAATGCCCTGCAGCTGTTCAGCCGGGCTGTGAGCCTGGGGGGTGCCGAATCACTGGCGCAGCATCCGGCGAGCATGACTCACTCCACCTATACCCTGGAGGAGCGGGCACGGCACGGGATCAGTGAAGGGTTGGTACGCCTGGCGGTGGGCCTGGAGGATGTTGCCGATTTGCTGGCGGATATAGAGCAGGCGTTGTAGGGCAGCGCTGATCCCGACCGTAGCAGCTGACGAGCGGAGCGAGGCTGCGTTCGGCGTGATACGGCACCCCGACGCAGTCATCGCAAAACCGGACACTGCGGTGTGTCAGTTAACCCTGACACTCAGGGTTTACGACGACTGCGTCGTCGATCGCAGCCTCGCTCCGCTCGTCAGCTGCTACACGCAGTGTGAGGACAGGATGAAATATCAACCCGGCGGAATGGTCGCCAAAATACCGATGCCAATGGTCAGCACCAAAAAACCGCCCAAAAACCAAGCCATCTTGTTCATGATGTTTTCCCGTCAGTCGTTCGTAATAAAACAGGCGCAGACCATCAACCGGGCACACACAGGTGCTGCTGTGTACTCGCGTCCTTGTCTGTCTCGAAAGGTTGAGGAGAATTTTGCGCCGCTGCCTGCATACATAACAGGCGCAGCTAAAGTGAAAAAATACGGATCAGATGCCCGGCAGCACAAAATGCTCAGGCACAACGCTGCGCTGGTATTCGCCCACCACGGCCTGGCTCAGGCTGACCACCGCTTCATTAAGCTCCAACCCCGCCCCTGTGCGCCAACTGGCGTATACCGCAAAGCCCGGCGCCGTCTCGATCGGCAAGGCAATCATGGCCCCGCTCTGCAATTCGCGGCTGACCAGCACCGGCGGCAAGGCGCCGATACCAAATCCGTCGGCTACCAGTTTGATAATCGCCGCCACCGAGTTGATGCAGCTGATTCGCGGCGCGGCAATGCCTTGCTGGTGCAGAAAGTTGAGCATGTCCTGATGCGGCCGTGACAAGCGCGAAAAGGTCAGCAGGCGCTCCTCACAGAGGTCCGCCAGGTCGACGTAACTGCGGTCCAGGGCAGCCCCCTTGGCGACAATCCAGCTCAGCGGGTAGCTGGCCAGTTGCACATTGCGCACGCCGTCGGCGCGCAGCAAGTCAGTCTGGAAAATCAGGTCCAGCTGCCCTTTAAGCAATTGCTCATTAAGGTTCAGCGCCGTATCGGCGGTCAGCTCGACTTCAACCTGAGGGTAGTCGCGGCTCAGGGCGCTGATCAGGTCCCCCAGCCAGCTATGAATCACGGTGTCCATCACCCCGATGCGCAGGCGCCCGGCAAAGCTGTCCGCCTGCCCCAGCGATTGCAGCAGGCGTTGCTGGGTGGCCAGCATTTCTTCGGCATACCCCAGTACCTGATGGCCTTCGCGGGTGAGGTTGACCCCGCGCGAGTCGCGCTGGAACAACTGCACGCCCAGCTCGGTTTCAAGCACCGAAATGCGACTGGAGATGGCTGCCTGGGTGCTGGATAGCTTTTCGGCGGTCAGACGAAAACTGCCCAGGCGCGCCACCCAGACAAATGTAAGTAGAAATCGCATATTCATGGAGCACGCCTCACCCAAGCAAAACCAGGGCATCACTGTAAACCCTTGCCGCAGTGACAGGCCAGTCGGCTTAAGTCGGTGATTGATAAAACTTTTTTGTTCAGTGGCGACAACTTTTATTGACTGGACGCACACCCCAAAACCACCAACCCTATCGGTCAATGAGGCCCATAGGGTTTCAACAATAAAAAAACACGCTGAGTCCGGCAGCGTACCGATTTTTCGAAAGTGTGCCTGACCGCTTTCGACTTGCTCACGCCAGCCTGCCCTGGTGCTGCAGCAACCAGCTAAAGGGATTGCCCCCTCATGCAAACCGCCGTAAACCTCTGGCCCTTGATTGGCGTGTTCGTCATCATCATTGGCTTTGTGCTGCGCTTTAATCCGTTGCTGGTGGTCAGCGCGGCCGCCATCGTCACCGGCCTTGCTGCCAACTTCCCGCTGGAAAAAATCATCAGCGAAATGGGCGAAGGGTTTCTGCAAACCCGTGCCCTGCAGTTGATCCTGTTGTTGCCCCTGGCCGTTATCGGCCTGCTGGAACGTCATGGCCTGCGCCTGCATGCGCAAAACTGGATTGCCAGTTTCCAGCGCGCCACGGTCGGGCGCTTGCTGATCATGTACCTGTTTGTGCGCGAGACTACCGCCGCCGTTGGCTTGACCAGCCTGGGCGGGCACCCGCAAATGGTCCGTCCGCTGCTGGCTCCGATGGCCGAGGGCGCCGCCGAGAACAAGTACGGCAAACTGCCTGCCCCCGTGCGCCAGAAAGTGCTGGCCATGTGCGCCGCCACCGACAACATCGGTTTGTTTTTTGGCGAAGACGTGTTTGTGGCCTTTGGTGCGATCGCGCTGATGCACACCTTCCTGCTCGGCTCCGGGCTGGATGTCGAGCCGCTGCATATTGCTTTCTGGGGGATTCCGACGGCGATTTGCGCCTTTATCGTGCATGCCCTGCGCCTGTATCGCTTTGACCTGATGCTGGAGCGCAGCATGGCCGAAGTAGCCCGCGAAGACGCTGACGCTGCTCAGGAGCTGGCACGATGATTATCTCTATCGAATATTTCTACTGGCTGGCCGGGGTTCTGCTGCTGATCACCGCGGGGATGATCCTGACCGACCGCACCCACCCCAAACGCTGGACCAGTGGCCTGTTCTGGGCGTTGTTCGCCCTGGTGTTCCTGATTGGCGATCGGCTTTCGCCGTTCGTGGTGGGTATCGGCGTGCTGGTCATGGCCGGCATTGCAGGCATTGGCGGCGTTGGCCGTGGCACCCACGCCGAGTTGCATGTCAAGGCTGCGCGGGCCAGTGCTGGCCGTCTGGGGCACAAGCTGTTTATCCCGGCACTGTCGATTCCTCTGGTGACAGTGATTGGTTCGATCCTGCTGAAAAACACCCAGATCGGTGGCGTGCCACTGCTTGACCCGAAAAACACCACGTTCGTGTCCCTGGGCATCGGCTGCATGGTGGCCCTGGTGCTGGCCTGCATTCTGACCCGCGACACCCCGCTGCAAGGCTTGCGTGAATCACGCCGCCTGACCGAAGCACTGGGCTGGACCATGGTGCTGCCGCAAATGCTGGCCATGCTGGGCCTGCTGTTCAACGACGCCGGGGTCGGTACCGCAGTTGCCCACGTCACCACCGCCTATATCAACATGGACTATCGTCTGGTCGCGGTGATGGTCTATGTGCTGGGCATGGCGCTGTTTACCGTGATCATGGGCAACGGCTTTGCCGCCTTCCCGGTGATGACCGGCGGTGTCGGCGTACCGGTGCTGGTGGGCATGTACGATGCCAACCCGGCGGTGATGGCGGCGATCGGCATGTTCTCCGGCTACTGCGGCACGCTGATGACGCCGATGGCGGCCAACTTCAATATCGTGCCCGTGGCCCTGCTGGAACTGCCGGACAAATACGCGGTGATCAAGGCGCAAATGCCCACCGCGCTGATGATGCTGGTGGTCAATATTGTGCTTCTTTATACGCTGATGTGAGGCCCTGATGCGCACTGTACTGCTGACCGGTTTTGAACCGTTCGACCAAGACACCGTCAACCCGTCCTGGGAGGCCGTGCGCCTTTTGGACGGCACCGTGCAGGGCGATGCACGCATCGTCGCCCGGCAGTTGCCCTGCGCGTTTGCTGCAGCGCCCGAGCGCCTGTGTCAGTTGCTGGAGGAGTTCACCCCGCAGCTGGTGATTGCCGTCGGGCTTGGCCCCGGCCGCACAGACATCGGCATCGAGCGGGTTGCGATCAATATCAACGACGCCCGCATCCCTGACAACCTGGGCTATCAGCCGATCGATATAGCGGTGGTGGAGCAAGGGCCTGCGGCGTATTTCAGCACCCTGGCGATCAAGGCAATGGTGCGGGCACTGAGGGCGGCGGGCATTCCGGCGTCGGTGTCGCACACGGCGGGTACTTTCGTCTGCAATCAGGTGTTCTATTGCCTGCAACATGCATTGGCCGGGTCGGGGGTGCGCAGCGGTTTTATCCATGTACCGGCATTGCCGCAACAGGCAGTGGCCGCGGGCGGGCCGTCCATGGCCCTCTCGACCCAGGTCGAAGGGCTGCGCCTTGCCGTGGTGACGGCCCTGAACAGCGAGCACGATGTGCAGGAAAGCGGCGGGCAAGTCTGCTGACGCGCCTGAGAGATGACCGGTGGTTATCAGCCAATCAGCATTCGTCATTGGGCAGTGCCTGCGACAAAAACTACAGTGGTCGCAACAAGGGGCCTTGAAGGCTCGTTGCCGGAATAGCTGCAGCGCAGCATCCCCTGTAGCAGCTGCCGAAGGAACGAGGCTGCGTCCGGCGGCGAAGCCGTCGTAAAGTCAGGTTGTGCGATAGTCCAGTTAAATCCTGCAACCCGCATTTACGAGTGCTTCGTCGCAGTGGCGCACCATCTCGGACGCAGCCTCGTTCCTTCGGCAGCTGCTACGTCCACCCTAAGGAAATCCATATGCCCACCATCACCGGCCAGAATTTCATCGGCGGCCAGCGCAGCGGCGCTGGCAGCGTTCATCTGCACAGCGTGGACGCCAGCACCGGCGAAACACTGCCTTACACCTTTGTCCAGGCCACCGAGGCCGAAGTCAATGCGGCGGTCGGTGCCGCCAATAGCGCCTTCCCGGCCTTTCGCAGCTTGCCGGCCACACGCCGGGCCGAATTTCTGGAAGCCATCGCCGATGAAATCGACGCCCTGGGTGACGACTTTGTCGCCATCGTCTGTCGTGAAACCGCCCTGCCTGCCGCCCGTATCCAGGGCGAGCGCGGACGCACCAGCGGGCAAATGCGCCTGTTCGCCAACGTACTGCGCCGGGGCGACTTTTATGGCGCGCGCATCGATCAGGCGCTGCCGGACCGTCAGCCCCTGCCTCGCGCAGACTTGCGCCAGTGCCGCATCGGCGTAGGCCCGGTCGCCGTGTTTGGCGCCAGCAACTTCCCGCTGGCGTTCTCCACCGCTGGCGGTGACACCGCTTCGGCACTGGCCGCAGGTTGCCCGGTGGTATTCAAGGCCCACAGCGGGCATATGGCAACTGCTGAGCAGGTGGCCCTGGCCATAGTGCGCGCTGCCGAGCGCACCGCAATGCCCGCCGGTGTATTCAACATGATCTACGGCGCGGGTGTGGGCGCAGCGCTGGTCAAGCATCCGGCCATTCAGGCCGTCGGCTTTACCGGTTCGTTGTCCGGTGGCCGCGCCCTGTGCGATATGGCCGCCGCCAGGCCCCAGCCAATCCCGGTATTCGCCGAGATGTCGAGCATCAATCCGGTGCTGGTATTGCCACAGGCTTTGCTGGCCCGTGGCGAGCAGATCGCAAGGGAGCTGGGCGGTTCCGTGATGCTCGGCGCGGGTCAGTTCTGTACCAGCCCGGGTCTGGTGCTGGGCATCCGCTCCCCTGAATTCAGTGGTTTTATCACCGCGCTAGGCCAGTTCTTCAGCGCTCAACCGGCGCAAACAATGCTCAACGCCGGGGGCCTGGCCAGTTACAGCAAAGGCATCCAGCGTCTGGCCCAGGTCGATGGCATTCGCCACCTTGCCGGTGCGCCGCAACAGGGCAACCAGGCCAGCCCGCAGCTGTTCCAGGCCAGTGCCAGCCTGTTGATCGGCGGTGCCGAGGTGTTGCAGGAGGAAGTATTCGGGCCGACCACCCTGGTGGTCGAAGTCGCGGACAAGGCACAGTTGCTGCAAGCGCTGCACAGCCTGCATGGCCAGCTGACAGCCACACTGATTGCTGAATCCACCGACCTTGAGGCATTTGCCGAGGTGGTGCCGGTGCTGGAGCACAAGGCCGGGCGCCTGTTGCTCAACGGCTACCCTACCGGTGTCGAGGTGTGTGACGCCATGGTGCATGGCGGGCCTTACCCGGCGACGTCCGATGCCCGCGGGACCTCGGTGGGGACCCTGGCCATCGATCGCTTTCTGCGCCCGGTGTGCTACCAGAACTACCCTGACAGCCTGCTGCCGGATGCGCTGAAAAACGCCAACCCGCTGGGGATCGAACGTCTGGTCAACGGCAGCCACAGCCGCAACCCGCTGGATCACTGATCGGCGGCGTAAATCACGGTCTGGGCGCTGTGTCCCGGCACCTGCTTGAGGGTGAAGTAGGTGTCGCCCTCATCGGTCAGGATCTCGTAACCGGCCTTGCTGGCGACACGATTGTTGACGCTGACATGCTTGATGATTTTCGACACCCGCTGGAACTTCACTGTCTGGGTGCCGTTCTGAGCGGGCCCGGTGAGCACATTGACGCTTTGAAACCAGCCCTGGTTCTTTTTGTTCGCCACCAGGGTACTGGTCAGCGCCTCAAAGCGTTCAAGGCGGGTAAACCCCCACAGCGTCTGTTCTTCAACCGTTTGACCGAGTGCTCCGGCACCGGTAAATACAAACAGGTTGATAGCCGGATTGTCTTCACAGAAAAAGTCGTAAGGCACCAGGCCATCGACCATTTTCTTGCCGGCAACGAAGCCTTTTTTATGCACCAGAAACATGGCCACTTCCACTCGATATAGAGTGTCAAAGTCTACGCGGGCGTGGCGTACAGGGCCGTCAAGGCAGTGTAATTTCGTGTAAAGATCTCTGGCGATCCCGTAGCAGCTGCCGAGGAACGCAGGCTGCGTCCGGCTGCGAAGCAGTCGCAAACCCGGGGATCACGGTACATCTGATAGGCTGTGCCGAATAATTTCACGACGTCTTCGCCGCCGGACGCAGCCTGCGTTCCTCGGCAGCTGCTACGGGAAGTAGTGTACAGCTACAGCGATAGTGGCAAGGTGATTGCCACGCTCAGGCCACCACCCGGCAGGTTGCTCGCCTTGATGCTGCCGCCGTGCATTTCCACCGCCCTTGAGGCAATCGCCAGACCCAGGCCAAAACCGCTACCCGCTTCGCCGGTGCCGCGCTCGAACGGGTCGAAAATCCTCTGCAACCGCGACTCCTCGACACCCGGCCCCTCATCGCTGATCCTCACCGTCAGGCAGTGCCCCGCCGGGCTGGCTTCGGCCACGACCCACACCGCCGTGTCCGGCCGGGTATGGCGTACCGCATTGCGGATCACATTCTCAAAGCAGCGATACAGCAACTCGCCACTGACCTGGCTGACAAAGGACGGACACCCCTGCAAGATGACCCGACAGCCCTTGATGCCCGCTTCGAACTGCGCGTCTTCGACGATCAAGTGCAGCAGTTCGATGATATCCACCGGCTCGCGCGCGATGCTCTCGGGCCGACCCTGCACCCGGGCCAGGGTCAGCAGGGCTTCGATCAGGGTGTCCATGCGCTGCGATTCGCGCTCGATGCGTTCAACCATATCGGCACGGGCCGGGTTTTGATGCAACAAGCCAATGGCGGCCTGCATGCGCGTCAGGGGCGAACGCAATTCATGGGAGATGTCATGCAGCAAGTGTTGCTGGGCATCAACCAGCAGCTTGAGTTGATTGGCCATACGATCGCAGTCTTCAGCCAGATCGACAATTTCATCGCGCCGCGCGCCCATAAACGGTTTTACCCGGGTTTCGAATCGCCCTTGGGCCACATCACTCATCGCCCGGCGCAAATAGGCCAGGGGCCAGGCCAGATAAAAAGCCATAAAGCTACTGAACAACGCGCTCATCACGGTGCCGATCAGCAACGGCATCAACCCCGGCCCGCCTTCCCCGCCGCCACCATTGCCGGGCACCCGCGTCGACCTGAGCGACAGGGTAAGGCCTTCCTTGCTGATCACCGTACGCTCGAACGCCGGGCGCACAATCGGCAACCCGGCCAGCAATTGCCCGTCGCTGTCATACACCGCAATGGCCTCGTCATCGGGGTGGTGCCACACCTGCAGCAACTGTTTGCCAGCCTCGACACCGAACTGGCGCAGCAACTGCTCCTCGCTTTCAAGGATGGTGTCCAGATGCGGATTGCCAGGGCCCTGGCGGCTCAAGGTGATAATGCCGATGCCAACAAAAAACGTCAGGCTGGTAGCCAGCCAGAAGGCCAGGAACAGTTTCCAGAACAACCGGCTGGGCTTCATCATTCCGCGATCAACAGGTAGCCGAGCCCGCGCACGCTCTGTATCCAGGCCTTGGCGTCAGGGCGGGGGCCCAGTTTTTGCCGGATACTGCTGATATGCACGTCGATACGCCGGTCATAACGAGTCAACGGACAGCCCAGGGCATTGAGCGACAGGTCCTGCTTGCTCACCACTTGCCCGGCACTGCGGGCCAGTTCTTCGAGCAGGCTGAATTCGGTACTGGTCACCCCCAGCTCACGGCCCTGCCACATTGCCTGGCGCTTGCCGGGCCACAACACCAGCGGGCCGGTCTTGATCACTTCGGTGGTGGCCTGCCCGCCCGGTTGCACCCGGCGCATGATTGCACGCAGGCGCGCCACCAGTTCGCCCGGCGAGCTGGGTTTGGGCACATAGTCATCGGCACCGAGTTCCAGGCCGGTGATGCGATCGATGTTGTCACCGCGGGCGGTGAGCAGCACCACCGGCACCTGGCTGCGGGCACGAATGCGCCGCAGTACTTCAATCCCGGAAAGCCGGGGCAGCATCACGTCCAGCACCACGATGCTGAACTGCCCCGACAGCGCCTGCACTTCGCCCTCCTCGCCGGTATGCACCGCCGTCGCCTCAAAGCCTTCGCGCTCCAGATACTCACTGAGCAAACCGGTCAGTTCCTGGTCATCGTCGACGAGCAATACACGGATCATGGCGAACTCTTGAAGGGGGGATCTACGCATTATCGTCATTGCGGCCCGCAGCGTCATTGCCCGCGGCCAACCTTTACCTAACTTGACACTCGGTTAACCGCACCATACGCCCCGAGCTTTTATGCTGGACCTCCACCAGCCTGCTTGTGCTGTTTGTCGATGTGTCCTGGATAACTGATCTAAATGAATTTTGCGCGCCTGCTCTGCTCGGTTGCACTGCTGCTCAATGCCTCACTGGCCCATGCCCAAGGCTTCAAGATAGCCGATATCCGCATCAACGGCCTGCAGCGGGTGTCCGCCGGCAGCGTGTTCGGCGCCCTGCCCTTGAACGTTGGCGAACAGGTCGATGACCAGCAACTGGTGGAGTCCACGCGCGCACTGTTCAAGACCGGTTTTTTCCAGGATATCCAGCTGGGGCGCGATGGCGACGTGCTGGTGATCACTGTGGTCGAGCGTCCGTCCATTGCCAGTATCGACATTGAGGGCAACAAGGCCATCTCTACCGATGACTTGATGAAAGGCCTCAAGCAGTCCGGGCTGGCCGAAGGCGAAGTGTTCCAGCGCGCCACACTCGAAGGGGTACGCAATGAGCTGCTGCGCCAGTATGTGGCGCAAGGGCGTTACTCGGCCGCGGTGGACGCCGAGGTGGTTGCCCAACCGCGCAACCGCGTCGGCCTGAAGATCAGGATCGACGAAGGCGAAGTGGCCGCGATCAAGCATATCAATGTGGTGGGCAATAGCGTTTTCGACCAGGCCGAGCTGGACGATCAGTTCACCCTCAAGACCAGCAACTGGCTGTCGTTCTTCAAGAACGATGACAAATATGCCCGCGAGAAACTGTCCGGTGACCTGGAGCGCTTGCGCTCGTATTACATGGACCGCGGCTATATCAACATGGAGATCGTCTCGACCCAGGTGTCGATCAGCCCCGACAAGAAGCAGGTCTTTATCACGGTCAATATCAACGAAGGCACCAAGTACACCGTGCGCGACATCAAGCTGCGCGGCGACCTGAAAGTGCCCGAGGATCAGATCACGGCCTTGCTGCTGGTGCAAAAGGGCCAGGTGTTTTCCCGCAAGCTTATGACCTCGACTTCGGATCTGATTACCCGCCGCCTGGGCAACGAGGGCTATACCTTTGCCAACGTCAATGCGGTGCCAACCCCGAGCAAGGACGGCAACACGGTAGACATCGAATTTGTGGTCGACCCGGGCAAGCGCGCCTACGCCAACCGCATCAACTTTCGCGGCAACACCAAGACCGAAGATCAGGTACTGCGCCGCGAAATGCGCCAGATGGAGGGCGGCTGGGCGTCCACCTACCTGATCGATCAGTCCAAGACGCGGCTTGAGCGGCTGGGCTACTTCAAGGAAGTCAACGTCGAGACACCGGCGGTGGCGGGTGTCGACGACCAGGTTGACGTCAACTACAGCGTTGAAGAACAGTCTTCCGGCTCGATCACTGCCAGTGTCGGCTTTGCCCAGAGCGCGGGGTTGATCCTGGGCGGCTCGATCACCCAGAACAACTTCCTCGGCACGGGCAACTCCGCCAGCCTGGGCCTGACTCGCTCCGAATACCAGAGCAAGTACAACATCGGCTTCACCGACCCGTACTTCACCAAGGACGGCGTCAGCCTGGGCTACAACGCCTTCTACAACAAGACCGACTACAACGACTACTACGACGATGGCGTGTCGTACTACTCGATCAACAGTTATGGCGCCGGCGCCACCCTGGGCTACCCGATCAATGAAACCTCACGGATCAGCTTTGGCCTGACCGCCCAGCATGACAGCATTGAACCCGGCACCTACAGCGCCGACGAGATCTACGACTTTATCGACCGTGAAGGCAAGGAATTCACCAACTTCAAGGCCAACCTGGGCTGGTCGGAGTCGACCCTGAACAAGGGCATCCTGGCGACCCGCGGCTACTCGCAAAACCTCAACCTGATGGTCACCGTACCCGGCAGCGACTTGAGCTTCTACAAGATCGACTACACCGGCCAGACCTTCCTGCCGGTAAGCGCATCGACCTCGTTGCGCTTTCATACCAAGCTTGGGTACGGCAACGGCTATGGCTCCACCGATGGCCTGCCGTTCTATGAAAACTACACTGCAGGCGGCGAAGGTACGGTGCGCGGCTTTGAAAGCGGCACCCTGGGCCCGCGTAATACCCCCGCCACCGGTACCTACTCCAGTGCAGGGCAAGCGTATTACTCAGACCGCGACACCGAAGCCCTGGGCGGCAACATCATGATCACCGGCGGGGTCGAATACCTGTTCCCGATGCCCTTTATCAAGGACAACAAATCCCTGCGCACCTCATTGTTCTGGGATGTGGGCAGCGTGTACTCGGACAAATGCTACCTGAGCACCACCACCGGCTGCGACGGCGTGGACCTCAGCCAGATGGCCAGTTCCGTGGGTGTGGGCGTGACCTGGTACAGCCCGCTGGGCCCGCTGAGCGTCAACCTCGCGCTGCCGATCCGCAAACCTGATGACGCCGAAACCCAGGTGTTCCAGTTCTCCATGGGGCAGACGTTTTAAAAACGCGGGAGAACAATCCCTGGCCGTTGGTCAGCTGGGGCTGGCAAAACTTGAGAGACGTACCATTTTAGGTACACTCAAGCTCATGACTCGAATCCCTCCCATCCTCACGGTTGCATTTTTTCGCACCGAAGCCGATAACGAACCCGTTCGCGAATGGTTAACCGGCCTTGGGCGCGAGCAAAGACGACTGATTGGCATCGATATCAAGACCGTGCAACTTGGCTGGCCGATTGGCATGCCGGTTGTACGCAAACTGGAGCCAAAACTGTGGGAGGTTCGCTCTGATCTGGAGGGCATCATTGCTCGCGTCATCTTTACGGTCGTTGGCTCACAGATGATCCTGCTTCACGGATTTATCAAAAAAAGCCAGAAAACCCCGACGGTGGACCTGCAAACCGCCAGACAGCGCCATGCAAAACTACGAGGTACCGCGCATGAATAACCATATCGGCTCTGACTTTGACGACTTTCTCTCGGAACAAGGCCTTGCAGAAGAGGTTTCGGCCGCCGCACTCAAACGCGTTATTGCCTGGCAGATAGCCCAGGCCATGAAAGAACAGCACGTCAGCAAAAAAACACTGGCCGACCGCATGCATACCAGCCGCACGGCGGTGGATCGGGCGCTCGACCAGAATGACCCGGGCATGACACTGGCCACACTGGCCAGCGCTGCACGGGCATTAGGACAGCGTGTAGAAGTCCGCCTGGTGCCAGAGCACAAAGCAGAACAGGGGTAATTCCTTACGCCCCTTCAAACTTGAAGGCCGCAGTGGCCTTGAAGCGGCTTGAAACCTCCCCGGAGTAAATGGTGCTTTGGTCCGGGCCCAGGTCCAGCTTTTTGACCGCGCCTGTGGCGGTGGAAAAGTCGATCTTGTTCAGGTCCACCCAAAAGGTATTTGGCGTAATCGCCGACTCGAAAAAGTACAGCTTCTGCTTGTGGTCGATCACCGAGCGCCAGCGCGTCGAGGAAATGTTCGGCTCACCGGGGGTGGTAATGCCGTACGGCACCGAGACGTTGCGGATCACACTGAATACACTGGCCAGCGACAGGCGTGCGTCCTGGTTTTTTGGCACTGCGTTGACGTAAAACGAGGCACGGGCAAACCGGTCCGCCGAGCGATTGGTGCCAGGCAGCATCACCGTCCCGCCGATGGCTTGCCAATAGGCATTCATGGCCAGTTGCGCATCGAATGCCGGGGAGTTGGTCATCACCTGATAGCTGCGATCGTGGTGAATGACCTGCTTGCCACCGATAAACTCAATGATGGCGCTGTCCCCCGAGGCATCGGACATCGACAGGTGCAAGGTTGCCAGCCGGCTCTCACCCGGCACATTGGCGGTGACCACGGTAAAGGGCTCGGTCCTGAGCACGGCCACCGCTTCAGAAACGCTGCTGAAATTGTCCAGCACATACTGGGCCCAGGCGGCGATGCTCAGCCCCGGCTTGCCCTGATGGACCGGCGGGTATTCGGACTCGACCAGCCACAGCAGGTTGGCCGACAACCCGGCTTCGTTGACCCCGTCGGTGGTGGAAATGTCGTAGCCGCTGGCAATCACGCTGCCGTACTTTGATGTCCACTTGAGCGACCCCGGCCCCACTTCCCCGGTGCGCTGCATGCCCTGGGGGAAGATCCACAGGTTGGTGGCCACGTCGGTTTTCCAGTCCATCGACCGCGCGGTGATCACCCGGTCGTTGTCCCCCAGATACACCAGGCGGGTGCAGGCATTGGCAACGGGCAATGCGAGCATAAAGCCGGCCAGTGCCAGCGTCAGGGTACGGGTGTGTTTAAACAGTTGCATTCCCTTGTCTCCTCGGTGCTTGTCAGAAGCGCATGGACAGGCCCAGTACCGGGCCGCGCTGGGTCACGTCGTACTTGAACTTGTTGCCGGTAAAGTCGGTGGTTCGATAATCCTGTGCCAGCACCCGATAACCGACGCGGATGATCGTGGGGTGATCGGCCAGGTACATGCGGTAACCCAGGTAGGCCTGGGCGTTCCAGGTTTTTTTCGAAGCTGTATCCAGCCCGCCGGTGTCGGCCTCGCCGGACAGGGTCCAGCGCGCGGTCAGGTCAGCTTGCATGCGCAACCCTACAAACGGGTCGGTCCACTCGGTTTTTTTCTTGGTGCTGAACCCCAGGGAGTCGATATCCAGTTTGGTTGACAGCTTGGTCCAGCGCACACCAATCGTAGGTTCGACACGCCAGGTGCGCGGTTCGCCAAAAACCGTCTCGCCCCCCAACGCATATTCATAGACCCGGTAATACGCGCCTGCAGCCACGGTGCTCTGGGTGATCGCCAGGCCCACCTTGCGCCCGTAGACCCGTTCGGACTGATCGGTTTTGGCGTGGACGCCGTCGACATAAAAACCCAGGGTGCGGTTGGTCAATTCCAGATTGCCCATAAACACCGTGCTCAGGTTTTCCCAGACATCGGCAAACGGCACATCGACCTTGGTATTGACCCCGCCCAGCGCCGCCTGCCCGCTCATGGACGGCGCCCAGACAAAGGGGCTGGCCAGCAGTAGCCATTGTGAATCTGCAGGCTGATCAGCATGTGCCATCTGCACGAACAGCAACAGCGGCAAAGCCGTTGCAGCTCTATTGAATATTGTATTTTTCATCGCCCTGACTGACTGACATCTGATTTGATCAGTAGGTATAGCAGCTCCCACCTGAAAACTTGCTGTAAGGCATCGTCATTGTTGCGATCAAAAAACCTTGCATGGGTTTTTACATAAACCAGCGATATTCCCGGGCACTGATGTCCTGCATAAAGGCCAGATGATCCTGGCGTTTGTTCTCGCAGTACACATCGACAAACTCGGCGCCCAGGCCTTCACGCAGCTGCGGCTGGTGCTGCATGGCCCGAACGGCTTCGAGCATGTCCAGGGGGAAGGCGATACCGCTGTTGCGGTCTTCGTTCAGCGGCAGGATCGGCTCCCTGCCCGCTTCCAGCCCGTGTTCAAGCCCCACCAGAATCGCCGCCAGCAGCAGATACGGGTTGGCATCGGCCCCGGCAAGGCGATACTCGACGCGCAGGTTTTTGCTGTCGGACTCCGGAATGCGCAGGCACGCATCGCGGTCTTCATAACCCCAACTGGCCTGGGTGGCGATATTGGTGGTGCCGCCCAGGCGGCGAAACCCGTTGTGGTTGGGCGCAAAGATCGGCATGCACGCTGGCAACAATTCCAGGCAACCGGCGATGGCATGGCGCAGGGGTTGTTGCTGGTTGACCGCCAGCAGGTTGTTGCCTGCCCCGTCATACAAGCTGACATGCACATGCATGCCACTGCCCGGGTGCTGCAAGTAGGGCTTGGCCATAAAGCTGGCGCGATAGCCATGCTTGAGCGCCACCCCGCGGGTGCTGCGACAGAACAGGGCCGCCCAGTCCGCGGCGCGCAAACCGTCATCGAGATGGCCAAAATTGATTTCGAACTGCCCCGGGCCCAGTTCGGCGGTAATCACGGTGGCATCGATGCCCTGGGCCTGCGCCGCGTCGACCATTTCATCGAGCACCGGGGCAAAGCGCGACAGGCGTTCGATATGCATATTGGGCTGGTCGTCGGCATCGTCGCTCAGGTGATCCCGGGGGAACTGCGGCAAGCCATCACGCAGTTGCTTGTCGAACAGATAAAACTCCAGCTCGAACGCCACCACCGGGTGAATGCCTTTGCGCGCCAGCCGCGCCAGCACCTGGGCGAGCACTTCGCGGGGTTCGAAGACGATCGGCTGCTCAGTACCGTCAGAGGTGATCAGCATCTGGCCCAGAGGCTTGCCTTCCCAGGTTACCGGTTTGAGCGTACCCGGCACCAGGCGGCGCACGGCATCCGGGTCGCCGTCGTTGAAACAGTAGTCGCCAATCTTGAACAGGCCGCCCTGCACCCCCAGCAGCACGCAGTTTTGCGGCAGTTTTAGAACACTGCCAGCCGCGACTTTTTCGAGCATGTCGATGGGGTAGCGCTTGCCATAGAAATGCCCGGGGATGTCCAGGGAGATCAGGTCGACATAACGTACCTCGGGGTGGCGCTGGCGAAACGCGCGTACTTCGGCCAGCAGATCAGAGCAGGCAGCATCCATCTTCAAGGTTCCTTTATTGTTATCAGGTGTAGACCCACAGCACGCGCGTGCGCTGCTGCGTCAGGTTGGCGTAGCGACAGCGGGTGTGACTGTCGAACTGGAAACTGTCTCCGGCATTGAGGGTGGCGGGTTCATCGTCGTCTCCCAGCCACAGGGTCAACTGCCCTTCGATCACATAACCGCCCTGCTCCGAACTGTCTGTCATGTGTCGATCACCGCTGCTGGCCCCGGCTTCCAGCAGGCTTTCGAGCATGGAGAACGACGCGCGGATTTGCGGCGAGACCAGAATGTCGGTAATACCGTTGCCCAGGTACAGCGTGCGGCGCTCGTCCGGGCGGGTCACCCAGGGCAACTGCTTGGGCTTGGGCAGGCTGTAGAAATAGGTGGTGGGCACGCCCAGGGTTTCGCTGATGGCGGTCAGGTCGGCCACCGTGGGCTGGGACAACCCGCGTTCGACCTGGGACAAAAAACCCACGGAACGGCCGATCTTGTCGGCCAGTTCCTTGAGGGTGTACTTCTTGTGCTTGCGCAGGTCATGGATAAGGATCGCCAACGCGGCCATCTCTTCTTGCTTGTTCATTCCCGGCCGCCGTGAAATTCATATCGCTTAATTTCATGAAAAAATACAGATTAAATTTCACCAGCGCAAGTCACCGCTGCACAGGGGAGTTTTGTTCAATACGCCGGGCTACGCGCCCCATAACCTCAAGGCTCAACCTTGAAGCGGAGGACAATCACGATGAGCGTGTTGATTTCGATGGCGGCATTCGCCCTGGCAGCATCCATTTCACCGGGGCCGGTGAATGTGGTGGCCCTGAGTTCGGGCATGCAGTTCGGCCTGGGCCCCAGCCTGCGCCATGTGCTGGGAGCTACCGTCGGGTTTGTGGTGTTGCTGCTGTTTACCGGCTTCGGTCTGCATGAAGTGCTCAAGCAGTGGCCGATCCTCACCGACCTGATCCGCTGGGCCGGCATGGCCTTTTTGCTGTATCTGGCCTGGAAACTGGCGATGGACAACGGTCGAATCGAGTTCAGCGGGGCCGCGCGGCACCCGTCGTTTTTTACCGGAGCTGCCATGCAATGGCTCAACCCCAAGGCCTGGCTGGCGGCAGTTGCAGGAATGGGGGCGTTTGTTTCCGGGGGCGAAGCCACGCTGATCTGGGCATTTGCGCTGATCTATTTTGTGGTCTGTTACCTGTCAGTGGCCTGCTGGGCCTACACCGGTGCCTTTCTGAGCCGCTACCTGCACAGCACCCGGCGCATCCGCCTGTTCAATCGCGGCATGGCAGCCATGCTGGCGGGCTGCGCGGTGTCCTTGCTGTGGTTTTAGCCCTTGTACTGCCCGGGCGTGGCCGCGAGGTGCTTTTTGAACACCCGCTGGAAATGCGCCTGATCGGCAAAACCGGTTTGCTGGGCGATATCGGCAATCAATGCACCCTCGCGCAACTGCGCCTGGGCATGCTGGATACGCCGGTTGATCAGGTAAGCGTGGGGCGTCATATGGTAACGCTGCTCGAAGGCACGAATCAGGTAAGCCTCTGACAGGCTGGCGGCCTCACAGATATCCTGCAGGCGAAGAGTGCGCAGGAAATGCTCGTCGATATATTCAGCGGCGCGCTCCACCCGCGCATTGGCGGGCTTGGGCAGCGCAACCGAACCGCCCAGTTCCTGTTGCATCGCCGAAAAAAACTTGATCGCTGCTTCGTGCCTGGCCAGCACCTCAAGCTCAGGATCGATCAGTTGCGCATACAGCCCGGTGAGCCCGTTGAACAGTGCGGGCGATTGCGTGTAAGTGGCCGCAACGGGCTGGAACAGCCCGCCGGCATCCTCATCAAACCCCTGTTGAATGCCCGCTAGCCACTGCGCATCGACATACAGCATCACATAGGACCACGGCTGGTCCTCGACCGGATTACAGGCGTGAACATCACCGGGGTTCATCAACACCACCGTGCCTGTGCTGATCCTGTGGCTGGTTTTTTCATGCAGGTAGTTGCAGCAACCGGAGGTGATGGCGCCGATGGAAAAAACCTCATGGGAGTGCCGGGCATAACAGACCTTGCGGCCATCGGCGATGGAGCGCGCCTCGATAAAGGGCAACTGCGCATCCCGCCAGAACCTCGGAGTTGCGCAGTGTGATTGCGAGCTTGCAGGCATGGGATCGGGACCGTGATGGGCAGGTGTCTGGTTGCCAGACTAGCACTATCACCCACCGTTCGTAGCAGCTGCCGCAGGAACGAGGCTGCGTCCGGCGACGCAGTCGTCGCAGAATCAGGCACTGCGGTGTGCCAGATAAACCCGACTCGCAGGGTTTACGGTCGCTGCGCAACCGGACGCAGCCTCGTTCCTGCGGCAGCTGCTACGGCCTACATGAGCCTGATCGCTTCGCTGTAAGGCGTTTGCAAATCACGCTCGGGGATCTCCCAGATCACCAGCTTGGGCGGTGTCTGCTTGAATGCCGGGTTGCTGAAGTAGCCATTGGCACCACCGGAGAACTCGCCACCGTCCTTGGCAAAGTCACCTATCGGTGCGCCAAGGGCTTGTTGCACAAACCCGACAAAGTTGGAGTTGCGCGAGAACGAGGTGCCGATCAGGGCAACGTTGGGCAGGTTGTCATCGCCCAACAGATCATCCAGGTTGTCTGCATCGCCTTGGGATAAATCGGCTTTCTCACTGAACCGGCTGGCCGCCACCGATTCCGCTGCGGGTTGCAACCCCACTGGCAACCACTCAAGACCGGCCAGTCGCACAAGATCTCCCGGACGACGCGACAGTTCTTGCCGCGCAGTTTCATAATCCTTGTGCGGCGTGGCGCTGATCCCCATTGCCTGTACCTGCACGGCGATGGCCCTGGCCGCCGCCGAGGCGCCCGCTTCACTCCAGTGGGTATCAGTACGCAGATAGGCATCGCTGCCCACCGACTGCAGAGCTGGCGCGAGATCCACAGCGCTCACCCCGGCCTTGTTCAATTCCTCAACCCAGGCTGCGGCGCGATGTTGCAACTGCGCCGGGCGGCGCAAATCGCACAGTTGCGCCCCGGCAATCCGGCTCTTGTCCGGCACCACGGCCACCAGCAAGCGGATACCGCGCCCTGCCAGCTGTTGCTGGATATCACGCACCGCTGCTGCCTTGGCTTGAGCATTAACCCGGGCATGACGGTTGACGCGCATTTCATCGGTCAAGAACAGCCAGCCCGCACATCCCGGGCGCACCCGCGCGCCGGTGTCGTGAAACATCAGCCAGCTCGCGCCACGTTCCAGATCCGCCGCCTTTTGCGGCACGCCAGCCTCGGACAATTGCCTGGCAAGCCGGTGCGTGACCTCGCCATGCAGCACTTGCTCGGAGGTCAGGTCAGGCGCCAGCATTGGCACCTGGGTACTGAACAACAGCCAGAGCGACGAGACAAAACTGACGACCAGAAAACCGGCAAATACCAGGCCGCCAAACTTGCTGACACGGGCGGTAAATTCAGAGGGTACAACCGGTTGGGGCGATGATGAGGACATGGGCGCGACCATCAGAACTGGAAGTACAGAAAGGGCACGGCTTCGCGGCTCGCGATCAACGCGAACGAAAGCAGAAAACCCGCCACCGGCCACAGGGCCGCCATCGGCGCAAACCAGACGCGGGCAGCAAAGCGTTGTTCATAACGGCTTTTGAACAACGGTGCGATGATGCACACCACACCCAGCAATGCCGCCAGGCCGTGCGCCGAGCGCAGGGTTACAGCCAGCCCGTCGCCCAGGGCAAAGTCGTGCAAGCCCAGCTGGCCAGCGTACATGTTCAGGGCAGCGGCAAAATCCGGCGCGCGAAACAGGGTCCAGGCCATAAACACAAACAGCAGCGTCAACGTGTGCGACAACCATGACGGGATGCGCGGCAGGCTGGAGCGCGACCACAACCGGTCCACACACAGTGCAACACCGTGGGCTGCGCCCCACAGCAGGTAGTTCCAGCTGTCGCCACCATGCCACAGCCCCGCGATGGCCATGGTCAGGAACAGGTTGCGATAGGTCTTCCAGGCACCGTTGCGGTTACCGCCCAGGGCGATATAGAGGTAGTCGCGCAGCCAGCTGGACAACGACATATGCCAGCGCCGCCAAAAATCCTGAATGCTGCTGGCCAGGTACGGCTGGTTGAAGTTTTCCGGGAAATGAAAGCCCAGCATCAGACCAAGGCCAATGGCCATGGCGCTGTAACCGGCAAAGTCGAAAAACAATTGCAGCGAGTAAGCCAGGCAACCGATCCAGGCGTCGACAAACGAAGGATTGTCGAGATGAAAGGCCACATCCACCAACGGCGACAGGGTGTCAGCCACCAACACTTTCATGCACATGCCGATCATGAAACGGCGCGCACCCAGCGAGAAGTTCTGCCAGTCGAAATAACGTTTGGTGAGCTCGCGACGCACCCAGTCATAGCGAATGATCGGCCCCGCAATCGAGTGGCCGAACATTGAGATATAGGTGGCGTAATTGATAAAGCTGCGCTCCACCGGCACGGTGTGGCGGTGTACATCCACCAGATAGGAAATCGCCTGCAGCACGATAAACGACAGCCCGGCGGGCAGCGCCACGCGCTGCCATTCCAGCGGCATCGCGCCCGGATAGGTGATCCAGTCAATCCAGGTCGCGGCCAGGATATTGGCGTACTTGTACCAGCACAGCACCGCCGTGTTGAACACGATCAGCGCGATCAACAACCGCACCCTGCCCCTGGCGTCCTCGCGGGAGCGATCGATCAGCAACCCGCCCACCCAGGCCACGAGGGTCAACGCCACATGCAACGCGAGGAACATCGGGTTCAGCCAGCCATAGAACAACCAGCTACCGAGCAACAGAATGACGTTACGCCACTGCGGCTTGCCCAGGGCGTAAACCAGCATGAAGGCCGGCAAGAACAGCGTCAGGAACTCGAGTGAGGCGAAGACCATGGCAGCGGTGCAATCCGATCAGTGGGACAGAGTATCCGTGGTGCTCAACAGACGCGGCCCGCTGGCAGAAGGCACCAGCATCACGCTGTAGCGCTCCCCCGCCTTGAGCATGCCCAGATCCAGCGGCGCCCCCACGTTGGTATTGGCGCACACCAGTTGCACTGACAGGTTCACCGGGTTGATCGAACGTCGTTGCAGGCTGGCCACCGGCACCGCCTTGAACAGGTCAGCGCTGCGCCCGGCAGGCCGCAGGCTGGCGTCGCTGCAGGACTTGTCGACATTGACGAACGCCAGTGAAGCCTTGAGGCCGTTAAAGTCATCCGGGGTTTCGCGCACCGCGACCTGCTCGATGCCATCACCTTGCGGCACCACCACAATGGTCGCGAACTCACCTGGCTCGACTTTCAGGTCGAGGGCCAGCTTGTGCGCACCACTGGCCAGCGAACCCTTGATCGCCTGGTTCGAGTCCACCGGGAACAACAGCGAAGCCGGCGCGGCGGATTCAAGGCGCAGCGGCGGCTGCCCTGGCTGGCCCAGCACGTCCAGAGGGGCACTGGTGGCATTGACGAAGCGGATAAAGGCCGCATCCTGGTCGGGGCCTGTGGGGTACAGCGCCACCTGCGCGCTCGCCAGGGCACTGAACGCCAACCCATGAATACCTGCGAGGGCCACGATCACTTTATTCATTTTTTGGCATCCTTGAGGGCCGGGGCTTGCAGCAACGCCTTGTTGATCTCGTTGCTCCAGGTCCTGTAGCCCGTGGCGGTCATGTGCTGGCCGTCAATCGTGGCCCACTGCCCGGGTTTGGAGAAAGCCAGCGAGTCGATATAGCTGCACGGTGCAACGTTGGCGGCGAGGAACTTCGACGTCATCTCGACACGGGCAAAGTTCTTGCCGTACTTGCCGCCTTCCGTGCCCCAGTTCGGCCCGACCCACACGCAACGGGTGCCATTGGCCGCGATTGCCTTGGTCAGCCCGGTGGTTTGCTGCCACAGCCAGGCCTTGGGAAAGGCCGGCTTGGTGTAGCTGGCCATGGTGTCGCCCATCACGATCAGTACCAGGTCCGGCTTGTCGGTGGCCAGCAACTGGTTGATCGGCACGGTCGCAGCCTTGCCGCCGAGCACCACGGCCTTTTCGCTGCCACGGCGTTCGGCACCACCACAGGTACCCGGCGTCGCCTTGAGCCAGTCACCGGCGTTGGCGCCGCAAACGCCCAGCGTGTGAACGTTTGCACCCTGAGCAACCAGATCGTTGTGCAGAGTGGCGATCAAGTAGTCAGGCGTCGCCAGATGGCTGTCGCCAATCATTAAAATAGTCATGCCGGCGAGAATCGATGCTGCCACGGTGAAAACTCCTGCTGCTTAATTCGAAGAATAAGGGGAAAGATAAGGGCTGACCGGCATCGGCATGCGCCCGGTGAAGTCTTCAAACATGTACCGCAGGTATAAACCGCCGGTCCATTGCTTGTAGTCCTGGGCGTTGTCCATCCCGAAGCTGCCGCCCAGGAAGTAGTTGTTGCCCAGGCGGTACTCCGCCGCCGCACCGAGGTTGTAGCCAATACCGGTTTTGTTCTGGCCCGCATACTGGGTGGCCAGGCTGCTGCCGGACGCGGCAAACACTTGCGAGACCTGCTCCAGCTGGGCCTGCATGGCGCTGTCGTTGGGGAAGTACGGGGTCGAGTCCTGCTCGATATGCTGCAGGCCCACCGACCCCCTGAGGGTGTAGCTCAGGCGGTCGGTGCGCTGCGACCAACTGAACGGCACGCCGATGGAAAAGAAATTCTGCGGGCTAAAGTAGCCGCCGTTGCCATAGGTGAAGTTCCCCTGGTTGTTGTCATAGCGGATGGCTGTGACGCCAAGGCCGGTGGTCAGCTGGCGGGTATCGTCGTTTAGCAGATACCAGTAGATCCCGCTGCCGCCTTCAATCCGGGTGTTGTCTTCGACGTTGTGACCCAGCAGCTTGTACAGGCCAGCGTAGCCATACACGCCGTAGTCGCCATTGTCGTAGCCCAGTTGCAGGCGCCCGCCATTGGCGGTGACGCCGCCCCACTTGAGACCGCTGCGCGCATCTTCGGCGCCGGCAAAGGACACCAGGCTGTCGTTGACCGCACGCCGCGACAGGCTCGCCCCATAACGGAAATTGCTGCCCTCGCGAAACGGCCGGTCAATGCTCACGCCGCCCACTGGCGTGCTGTAGAGAAAGCCCATGGGGCTTACACCCAGATCGGCCTTGAGCCCCAGCGCCGGCATTTCCCAGTCCAGCGCCAGACCCACGCCGCTGTCTTTCTGACGCCCGGCCGAGCCATTGAGGTCGCCCAGGGCCGTATTCAACGAGTCAGCATCTGGTTGGGTGGCAAGCAAGTCCTGTACGGCGACCATCTGCACGTCGTTGGGCCCGCCAAAGCGGGTCTTGGCCGAGTCTTTCACCGCGCCGGCATTGAGCGAAACCGGGGTCACGCGCAGGGCGATACGGTTATCCCCCACCGGCAGGCTGATTTCCAGCGGGGTTTCAACATCGGTGATTTTGCTCAGGCCCGATTCGCTGTCATTGGTGCGAATGGTCACGCCCTGAGTAATACGCGGGCTGCGCTCCTGCTTGATCTGGTCGAGCGCGCTCTGCATCGACTTGCGCGCCTCTTCTTGCGGATCCAGCGGGCGGGCCACTGTGACACGGCGCTCGTCATCCAGGCCACGACGCCGTGGCTGGACCTCATCGTCGAGCGGCGCGGGCTTGCTGTCGTCAGCCAATGCCGCGATCTGCACCTGGGCCGGTTCCGGGATTTGCGAAAAATCAGCCTCGGACAAGTGCGAGCGACTGCGCTGGCCAGACGTGCCGACAAAGGGGTTGGCGGCAACCGCACCGGCAAACGGATTGGCCTGTACCTTGACCGGCGCCTGCAAGGCCAGGGCACGGGCGTAAAGCTCGCCGGCCTTGGCGTTCTTGCCCTGGGCACGAAAAATTGCCGCTGCACTGGCCAGCACCTGGGCATCGTTCGGGGCCAGCGCCAGGGCTGTTTCGGTGGCCGTCTCAGCACCGCGCCTGTCGCCGGACTTGCTCAGTGCCTGGGCCATGCCGATCTGCAGTTGGGCATCGTCAGGGGCTTTGGCCAGCAGTGGTTTGTACAGTTCGATGGCCTTGGCGCTGTTGCCGTTGGCCAGGTACATGCGCGCCAGGGCCCCCACCGCCACCGGGTCATCGGGGCGCTGGGCCAGGGCCGGGGCGAGGGTGTCATAGGCGGCCACCAGGTCGCCTTTCTCCCGCAGCAGGTCGGCCTGACGCACGCTGTACAGATACAGCACTTCGTCGTAGCTGCGCTGATCGGCCGGGGTCAGCGGCTGGCGCTGCAAGTCATGCAGCAACTGGTTGACCTGTTCATCGTCGCCGGTTTTAAGCAGCACCCCGGCATAGGCCAGACGCAAGGCCGGCGACGGGTTGCTGCTTTGCGCAATGGCGTTGCGCAGCATCGACAAGGCATGCCCGGAGTCACCAATATCGACATAGGCCAGCGCCAGCATGCCCAGCGATTGCGGCTTGCCGTTGGCCAGCAACTCGGCACGACGCAGCAGGGTCAGGGCCTGGGCGCCGTTGCCCTGCCTGGCCAGAGCCGTGGCCTGGCTGACCAGCGCTTGCAGTTGCACCTCGCTGGCCAGTTGTTGCATGGCCGTGGTGCGCTGACTGACCGGTATGCGCTCAAGGGTGCCTTGCGCGTTCGACCACTCGCCCATCTGGCTCGCCAGCAAGGCACTGGCAAACAGGGCCTCCGGGCGCTGCGGGCTGGCCTGGAGCAGTTCATCCATCGTCTGACGGGCCAACTGCGGGGTTTTGCCCTGCAGGTAATACAGCGCCAGGTCGTAACGGGTCCACACGCCCTGGGGGTCGTTGCGTACCGCTTCTTTCTGCGCAGCAATCGCGCCTTTGAGGTCGCCGCTGCGCTCGGCGTTTTTCGCCTGCCCCGCCGCCACTGCCGCGTGCAACGGGCGCAAATCGCCAAGACGCTGCTGCTGGGCCGGGGTCAACCCCTCGACCATCTTCAAGGCCCGGTTGGCCTGGCCGTTTTGCGCCATCACGGTGATCAACCCCAGCATTGCGTCCGGGTTGTCAGCGTCCAGGGTCAAGGCCTGACGGTAGCTGGCCTCGGCACTGTCCAGCTGGTTTTGCTCAGCCTGCACACCGGCGAGGGCAATGTAGCCATCGGCCTGACGCGGCTTGCTGGCAATGGCTTGCTGCAACAAGCTGCGAGCTTTGGACAGATCATTGCCAGCGCGGGCTTTTTCGGCCTGGTCAAGGAGGCTCCAGTAACGGTTACCGTCCAGCGCCGCTTGCCAGCGCGGGTTGCCGCCGCGGCCGATGGCCCGGCGCAGTAGTTCATTGGCGTCGTCGAAACGCCCCTGGCGCTGGCGCACCACGCCAAGGCCGCCGAGGGCATCGCTGTCGCTGGCCTGTTCCTTGAGCCGCGCCACAAACGCCTGCTCGGCAACCTCCAGTTGCTCGTCCTGCAAGGCCTTGAAGCCCCGCGCGACCTGGGGGTTCTGCTGCGCCGCCACACCCGCAGTGCCGCGGCTGTTCATTTGCGTGCGAATGGCCGTGTCATCCGGGTTGGCCTTGAGATAAGCCTCGAACAACGGCTTGTCCGCAGGTCGTGGCGAGCCGACCCAGACCAGCCCTTCGCGCCAGCTTTCAGTAGCCTGGCCGCCCAGCTCCGGCACCGTCGACAATTGCGCCAGGCGGCGCAGGCCTTCGGAACGGGTGGTTTCGTTGCGTACCAGCAACTTGGCCAGCGCCAGGCGTACCCGGGCGTTGTCCGGCGTCTGTTGCTGCAAACGCTCCAGGCCCTGACGCGCCTCGCTCCAGCCGCCGGGCGTATAGCCCAGGGCGTTGTAGTACTCCAGCGCCAGATCACCCTGGGGCGCCTTGCCGGCGAAGATCTTGCGGTAGATCGGCACCGCCTTGGCAAGTTCGCCGTTGGTCACCAGCAAGCGCGCCGTGTCCAGTTGCTCGGCGTTGTTGCCCGCCTGCACGGCAATGGCTTGCTCCAGCAGCAAGGTCGGGCGTTCGCCCGGGTGGGCACGGCGCAACTGCCCCAGGTAATTGCTGGCACCGTCAAGGCGCTTGCCCTTGAGCTCAAGCATGCCAAGGCCATAGAGTGCATCGGCCTGTTTGGGGTCGATCAGCAACAGCTTTTTCCAGACCTCGGTGGCCCGCGCCTGGTCATCCTGTGCTTGCCAGTATTGACCCTGTTGCAGCAACGCCTTGCCCGCGTCGTCAAGGGCGGCAAAGCTGGCGCTGTGTATCAGGCTTGCGAAGATCCCGAACGCGAGGGCGTGGCGGCGAGCTGACATTTATATTCCCACATCGGTTGTTACTTCCCCTGTGCGGGGAAGTGCTTGTCCATAAAACCCGGCGCATCAGGCGTCAGGTTTCGAGTCATCGATTTCTCGCTCGGGTTCGCCCTGCAAGCGCTGGTTGGCCCGCGCCCGCAGCAGCAGATACGCCAGCCCGCTGAGCAGGATCAGGCCCAGGCCGGTGAGCACCAGCGCCAGTACCACATGGCGCGAGATCAGCCATTGCAGGTACTTGATCGGCCCCAGGCTGCCGACGTAATACTGCTCATCAGCCACCAGCGGTTCGATATTTTTGCCGCGCACCACCACCAGGCTGCCCTGGATTGACTGGGTATAGTCTTCGCCGCCGATCAGGGCATTGGTCACGTCGGCCAAACCTTGGGGCTGACTGCTGGCAAGCACCACCACACTGCGCCCGCTTTTGAGCGGCGACTCGAAGCCCGTCAGGTAGGTACTGCTCGCCCCCCCGGAGAACGCCATCGCCATGCGTGCTCTGCGCAGGTTGGCTTCAGGGTCCGGGCTTAACCAGTCACGCACGCGCATCGGCAGATCAGACAGGTGCAAGCTCAGTTGCCCTTCGGCATTGCTGGCCGGCAACTGATCGGCCCATTGCGCCAGCAACGGCTGATTGCCGCCGGACGCCAGCACCAGCAGATCCTTGTTGGCCGCACTGGCCACCTGCGCGGCCTGGAGCACCTGCACCCCGGTCGCCGGGTAACCGGTGGCGTGACCAAAGCGGCCGAGTACCGTCAGGTAGGCCGCCAGGTCCGCAGTACCGGCGTTATCGGGCAACACCACGGCCGTCTGCGACAAGTCCGCCAGGCGGGTGAACGGGAAACCGGCATCCTTGAACACACCCAGGTTGGGCATGGCGATAAAGTGGTCGTAGCCACTGACATCAAGGGTCGACTCGGGGTCGATGCCCCCCCGCATGTTGTCGATGATGATGTCGTTGCATTCGCCCTGCTTGAGGTAGTCAAACATGTAGCGCAGTTGCAGGCGCGACTGCAGGGCTGCCGAATTCAACGGCAGCAGTAGCGTGGTTTCACGGCCAAGGCTGTCGTCGGACTGCAGGGCACTGAGCACGCCGCTGTCGAGTTTGTCCTGGGACAACAGGTTCTGCGACTGCATCAGGGCATCATTGAAGCTGATGATCAGCGACGAGTTATTGGATCGCTCCTGCGGCGTGTAGCGGTACTTCAGGTGCAGCGGCGCCCCTGCATCGCGCCAGGTAAACAGGTCCGGGGCAAAGTTCAGCGGCACGACAATATCGCCCGGGTTGTAACCCGAAACGCTCAGCTCCTTGGCTGGCAGCAACTCGCCCAGTTTCACCTTGCGATCACTGGGCAGCCAGTTCGGGGCGTCATAGGGTTTGCGTGGCTGCACCACCTCCATCCGCTCAATGACCACACTGTTGCCAGACAAGGCCTGGTTGCCCAGCACAAGGGCCGTCGCAGCGCGCTTGAGTTCGCTGCCATCGCGCCCACTGAGCACCAGCAGCTTGCCATTGGCGTCATTGGGGTTGGCCATGACTGTCAGGGTCGGCCCTTTCGCGGGTGGCAGGCTCAGGCTGCCGACCTGCAAGGCGTCAGGGCCACTGAGCAATACCACGGCATTGCCGCTGGCCGGGATCTGGTTGAATGCCGAGGTGAATCGCGCACCGCGATAACTGGCCTGGGCACCAAACCAGGACGACAGTGCACCTGCGGCCTCCAGCGTGGCATTGTCGGGCGCCGCAGCGAATACAAACGGCAAGTCCAGGGCACGCGCATCGCGACGGTCAAAGAACGGCAGCGGCATGATCGCCAGATCGTCAGGCAAGACCAGGGGAGACACATCAATGCCCAATTCGCTGGCGTTGCTGATCTTGGCCCACAGGCTGGAGTGCTGAGGGTCCTCGCAGCTCATGGTGTAGTGCCCGATAAACTGCAGGCTCAGGCGGTTGAACTCGGTAATCAGATGCGCCGGGATCTGCACCATCTGTTGCTGCAGTTGCCCGGCCTTGTCCTTGGGCAACGCCAGGCTGGCGGCCACTTCATCGTTGACCAGCACGTTGATTTGCGACAGCTCCGCCAGCAGCGCCGGGGAGTAGGTGTATTGCAGGTTGAGGCGGGCACCGGTGACGATCGAGTCGGCACGCACATCGAAGCTGACGCTGTCGGTGGACTCCACCCCGCGCAGGCTCATCGGGTAATTGCGGCCCAACTGCTTGAGGGTCACGGTGTAGCTTGTGGCGCCGGCTGCCGGGACTGGCGCAGTGCTGTTGGCACTGGCACTGGCGGCGCCAGCGCACGCAGCCAGCAAGGCGCATGCCAGGCGGGCCAAGGCGCGGCGCGGCTGGAGCACATTGGCGAAGGCTGAAGGAATTGGGATCATCACTTGTCCAGGACATTTTCTAGCGTGGATGGGGTGACGCGGCGACGGCGCAGCAGGCTGCGCACTTCCATGGCCGAGGCTTTGAAGAGTTCGTGAATACCGCGCAGGCCGATGCGGCTGACTTCGCGCAAGGCCACCATCGGGGTGTCGACCTGCCCTCGACCCCAGGTCGAGGCCCAGGTATCGGCGCGAGAGAATGTCAGGCGCACCAGATCGCTTTGTTGGCGCAGGCTCAGGGCATCGAACTGGGCGCCGAGCAATTCGCCGCGGCTAAATACAATCACCGCCGGGAACACGCTCAGGTGCTGGTTGCGAAACAGCGAGATCTGCACCCGCTCGCCCTGGGGCACATTGACCCCCTCGGGTAAGCGCAGGCCCACGCCTTTTTGCGAGAAGTCCTGGGTCATGCCCTCGATCACGCTGCCATCAGCGCGGGTCAAACGCGCCGGCAATTGCGCAGCAACCCGGGGTTCGGCACGGATTTGCCGGGTTTCACTGGCCACCGCCACGGCGGCACTGGTGATGATGACGTTGTACAGCGTCCACACCAGGTTGATCAGCAACGTGGTGGTGGCGCCCTCTTCGCCCAGGGCCAGGCGCAACAGCCCCCAGGCCAGGCCCGCCATATTCAGGGTCAGCAGCACGATATACGGGCGGGCGAGCTTCCAGTCGAAGAATTTCTCATCGATGATCCCGCCCTTGTTGGTGACATTGAACCCACCCCTTTTGGGGTTGACCAGCGCCACCAGCACCGGGCCCATGATGTACCAGGCCAGTACCGTCTCGTAGACCTCGTTCCAGAATGAATGCCGAAACCGCCCCTGGATGGTGGAGTTGGTCAGGCTGGCATGGAAAATATGCGGCAAGGCATAGGCCGTGATCATCAACCCGGCAGCGTGGAAGATTTGCGCGTCAAAAAATAGAAAGGCCAGCGGCGCGGTCAAAAACACCAGGCGCGGCAGACCGTAGAAAAAGTGCAGCATCGCGTTGAGGTAGCACAGCCGCTGCCCCAGGTTCAGGCCCTTGCCAAACAACGGGTTGTCGGTACGGAAAATCTGCGCCATGCCCCGTGCCCAGCGGATCCGCTGGCTGATATGGCTCGACAGGCTTTCAGTGGCCAGCCCCGCCGCCTGCGGAATCGCCAGGTAGGCGGTGTTATAGCCGGCGCGGTTGAGCTTGAGCGCGGTATGGGCATCTTCGGTCACGGTTTCGACCGCCACCCCGCCGACTTCCATCAGCGGCTTGCGGCGGATCACCGCACAGGAGCCACAGAAAAACGTGGCGTTCCACAGGTCGTTACCGTCCTGCACCAGACCGTAGAACAGTTCGCCTTCGTTGGGTACCGAACGAAAGGTGTCGAGGTTCTTTTCGAACGGGTCCGGAGAAAAGAAAAAGTGCGGCGTTTGCAGCATCGCCAGCTTCGGGTCTTTCAGAAACCAGCCAATACTGACCTGCAGAAAGGATCGGGTCGGTACATGGTCGGCATCGAAAAACGCCACGAATTCACCGCTGGTGACCTTCAACGCTTCGTTGAGGTTGCCGGCCTTGGCATGCCGGTTGTTGTCGCGGGTGATGTAATTGACATTGATCTGCTCGCAGAACTCGCGAAAGTCTTCGCGCCGGCCGTCATCGAGCACATGCACGCGCAACTTGTCTTTGGGCCAGTCCATCGCCTGGGCGGCAAAGATGGTCAGCTTCACGATATCGAGGGCTTCGTTATATGACGGGATAAACACGTCAACCACTGGCCAATCGCTTGGCGGGCTCTTGAGCAATACCGGTTGGCGCCGCAGCGGCCAGGCCGTTTGCAGGTAGCCGAATACCAGCACCACCAGGGCATAGATTTCGGCCAGCACCAGGCCGTAGCCGAACGCCATGTCGACCCAGTCGTCGAACCCCAGGGTTTCGGTCAGGCGCCAGTACATGTAGCGCAGCGAGGCCGTGAGTGAGAGGCCGATCATGATCAGGATGGTCAGGCGCCCGGGAACTCTGCGCAGCACCAATGCGGCAACAAAGCAGCCGCTGGCAAAGAGGCACTGCGCATAGAAATCGAACGGTGCGGTAATGATCAGCAGGCCCAAAAGCCCGCAAACTACGGCGGTGCCGGCCAGCAGCGCACGGCGTGCCGCCACTGGCCACTGATCAAGGCGATCAGACAGCGCCTGGGCCCAACGCTGAAAACGGCTTTGCGCCCCCCGGGGGGCACTGCCTGACTGGCTCATGGGGCGGATATCCCGGCCGCACGGGTGCTTTGCAAGACGGTTTTGAGTTGCTCGCCAAGCTGCAAAACCCCTTCCCCGCCTGCAGACCCGGCTGGCGCTGCAAGCGGGTTGTGGCCATACGCCAGGGCCTCGCCAAAGCTATGATCCTGTACAACCACTGCCATTAACTGGGCACCCAGGCGGCGCTTGAGCACTTGGAGCATATCGCGGGAAAACTCACGGTCGGGCTCAAAACGATTGACCACATAACTGCGCGCAACGTCGGCACCCAGCAGGCGGTCCATATGTTCCAGGGCAATAAAACTGGCCGCATCGGCGGCAGTGACCACCAGTACCTGATCGGCCACGTCCAGCGCCTGCTGCAGATATGCCGAGCGACCGCTGGGCGTATCGACAATCACCAGGTCATGCGTGCCCAGCGCCATGCGCTCCAGTTGCCGGGCCAGCCAGTGGCGGTCCTGGCTCATTTCGCGCTCCAGGGCACAGTGCTGCTCATCACTCAACACGCCGTAGGGCAACACTTGCACGTCGTTGAAGCCCTGCTGCAGATGGCTGCTCCAGTGGGTACTGCCCATGCCGGTCACGCCGGATGCAATCCCGAGGTGATGATGCAGGGCATTTTGTGGATCAAGGTCAATGGCCAGGGTCTTGCCGCCCTCCAGGCGCACGCTGCTGGCCAGGCTGGCGGCCAGCGTGGTCTTGCCAACGCCGCCCTTGGCCGAGACCAGCACGACGACACGGGCCTTGCACTGCGGTGTGCGCAATTGCGCCTGCAAAGACTGGGTCTCGGCCTGACGGGCCAGTGCCACCTCAGCGAGCAAATTACGCAGCGGGGTTGCAACGTCGGCAGAGCTCATCAGCGGCGCCTGCACTTCAGGTTGCACCAACACCTCCTGAGCGGGCGCAACCAGCGGCAGGCCAACCGGTACAGGGGCCGTAGCTTGAGCAGGCAGCGGGGATTTAACCTGGGCTGGGGGTGTATTGGGGTAATCGAACTGGCTGTCAAACTCGTGATAGCTATCCGAAGTGGCGCCGAACCTGCTGAACAAATTCGATATGTCGTCTGTACGACTCATTAGTAGGTTCCTTCCGCACTGAGTATTCACGACGCATGGCCAGCAACAGGGCGCCAAAATAAGCCATCACAATGACATCGTCAATAAATTGAACAAAATTGCATTAATCTCGTCATTACAAGGACAAATAATTGGGTTATTAGCCATTTTATTGACGAAATAGACAATTTTTTATTTGGCGCTACTCGTCTAGCCCTCAGCACATCCACCCAAACTTTTGTAATGGCAGGGCTTTTACAAGGCGAGATAGACGCGTACAGACGCAGGAAACTGCCCTAAACTTTAGGTATTACCGGTTGCCGGTAATGGCAGGTTTCGAACCCGCAACGATAAGGAGAGCATCATGTCTGAGCACTTCAAAAACCTCAGGGGCGATACCCCTTTTGGTGCTGCCAGCCCGGAAGGCAAACGAGAACTGGCCGTCGCTGCTGCGTTGACCTTGATCCAGGCCAAGGTTTTAAACTCAGCCAGTTCCGGGCAGTTGCAGACGGAGATGAATAACCTGAACAAGTACGCCGATCAGATTCAGGCTGCACTTGAAGTCGTGTGAGGGAAGCACATATATCGCAGGCAAAAAAAAAGCCCGCCTGGCGGCGAGCCCTGTTGCAACACTTGACCGGCTCTTAATGGCGGCTGGACAAGTATTCGCGGCGCATATCCAGCGCCCAGCCATCGAGCACCCACTTGAAGTCATCCAGCGTCATGATCTGCGAATCATTTTCCAGGGTCAGCCCCGTCCCCTTGCGCACCACTTGCGCGACCACCTGTTGATCGGTGGCATCGATCACGGCTATCTCGGTACTGATTTCACTGTCCTGGTCGCGTATTCCGGCGGCCGTGCTGACACCTGCAGCGAGCAGGGTCACCGGCAAGTACTCGTAAAACCGCAGGCCCTGGGTACTTGCCGACAGCGAGACAATCGCCGGCCTGACGATCAGCGTGCCAGGGCCCGGGGCCGCGACAACGTTCATGACCTTGCCCAGTTCGCGCTTGAGCGCAGCATCGTAATATCCGGTCACAGCTGACAGCGTGGCCTGCGGCCCCCGCCCGGTCGGTAGCACCCACGGGTAAAGCTGGCTTGGCTCGATATAGACACCGGTGTAATGGCTGATATCCAGGTCAGGACTTACCCAGGACAGCACGGCCTGCCCGGACGGCAACTGCTTTTGCGTCAGTTGGCTGTAGTCGGACAGAAAACCCGAATAGTCTTCGGGCGGGATGGTTTTGCTGGCACAGGCCGTAAGCAAAATGGACAAGGCAGCCAGCAACGGCAGTGAACGACTGGTTCGCATGGAGCAGGAATTCCCGGAACGGTGTTTTACAGGAGGGTTCTGATCAGCCCGGGGCGCCTGAACGAGCGCGACAGGGCCAATTGCGCGCAGCTTGCCTGAGCGCAATTGCTGGCAGATGTCCGGTTTATTTCCGGGAAGCAAGGATGTTGCAGGGATGAAACAAATGACGGGGGATGGTCAAGCAAGCGCAGCGTGCCTGACACGCTGCGCACAGACAGCCAGTGGATCAGTCGTCCCTGTCGTCACGGTCGCGATTGCGGTCATACCGGTGATCATTGTCGCGACGATCGTAGCCGCGGTCATAACCCCGATCATCGTGCCCCCGGTCGTATCCCCGGCCCGAGTCGTAACCGCGATCATGGCCATGCCGGCCACCGTCGTCCCAGATCGGCACGCAGCCGCCGAGCAAGAAAGCGCCAGAGGCGGCCAGGATCAATAGGGTTGTGCGCTTCATGTGAGCGTCCTGAAAGAAAGGTCATAAATATGACCGCAAAAACGCCCAATAATTCCTCGTCACCTGCTACATCCCTGGCAACAAATGCGCCCTGGAACAGAGGTCCTGCCTGGTCCAGTCACTTGCACCGGCGCCCCATTCAGGCTTGGGTCGCGAGATGCCAATCAACGATAAATAAACCTGCAAAAAGCAGTGCAAATTAACCTGATCCAGCTTCAATTACAGGTATAGGCCCATACCGAACAACCAGCGCCAACGACAGCCTGTCGCTAACTGCCCGATCCCTCAAGGGAGGTCGCATCGGAGTGTGATCCGCGGGCAGATCCCACTCCGATGCGGACAAAAACCCGGCGTCAGAAGCACCGGGATGCTCCAACCACTTTCAGCCCAGGGGCGGCCCGGATAAAAACCGTTCCGCGATCAGCGCCACGGCCTGCGCCTGAGAGGTGCGGGCGGTGTCTATGCAAAATGGCGCGCTGCCCCACGCCTCATACTCATGATCGAGAACAGACTGCCAGGTGGGCGGCATCAAGCCGGGTATATCACTCACCCTGGTTTCCACCCGGCGCTGATGCTCGTGCCTGTCAGAACAGATCACCTGGATATTGACCAAGGGCACCTCAGCGCATTGAGCGATGTCGGCCCATGCCTTTCGGCTTTCAGCGACCGGGTTTACACAATCAACGATCACCGTGTGACCGAAACCAAGATTGCTCAGGGCAAGCTCATTAGCGACCTTGTAACCGCTCGTGCCCACGCCTTTTGCCAGAACGCCGGCGTTACGAATCGCCTGCTCGATGGTATCGACCCGCAGGTACACGGCCCCCGCTCGACTGGCAAGATCCCTTGCAAGAGTGGTTTTGCCGGTGCCTGGAAGGCCGCTGAAGACAATAAGCATGTTATGTCCTTGAATGAGTCTGGTGACTGCCCTTTATACACGCGCCAACCTGTGCCCCGGTTGATGGGCAAACGGTCCGGTCATGCGCAAACGAACTTTGCAGCAGGCGCCAACGCCCGCAGAGAAAGAACGGCAGGCCACCCAACCGAACAGAACAGAACAGAACAGAACAAGCGACAGCACACCGCCGTCTCTGTCGCTTGAAATAGTGGCACAATGCCTGTATCTCTACGCGCCGTATTAACGCCGCTATCCCAGCCACGCGTCCAGAGAACAATCATGAAAAAGCCGCAGGTGGACTTCGAATACGTGAGCGAGCTGCTCGCAAAATTCTTCAAACAGCGCAGCCTGCAATCGGCCTTCAAGGTTATTGCAGCGCAAGACATCACTGGCTGGGAAATCTGGTTTCAGGTGGAGTTTGCTCGATTTCTTACAGAGCATGAATCAGAACCCGAATGGTCGCGCGAGTACCCGTTTGAGTTCGACTATCGTATGGAGAGAGAGCGAGCCTTCTTGAGGCCTGACTTCATCATTAGAAAAAAACACTGGGCTGCAGATCGCTATCTTGCGCTTGAAATCAAGCAACACCAGCAGCTAGGTAACTGCATCGCCAATATGATTAGCGACTTGAAGAAAGTTGCAAAAATCAGGAAATCCGAAATAGACCTGCGTTCCTATTGGGCGCTAGGTATTTTCCAGACCGATGATGAAATTGATCTGCCAGAACTGATTGAGTCAAAAATGTCTGGGACGGCACTGTCGTATTACCAATCGCGCACAGCCATCAACCACATTCCCGGCACAATCTACAGCTATGCGCTGTTCTAAACCCCTTGATAAGCCGTGATGCGGCACACGCACGCGAAGGCAAGCAAACACCATCAGGACGGGCACACAGAGAAAGGTATCGAGTACCTGGAGGTGGGAGCTGATTTGGCGTTCTGAGGTGGGGGTTTTGCAAAAGTTTTGCAAATCGCAGACAACAAAAAAGGGCCCACCTTTCGGTGAGCCCTTCTAGACCGCCCAGCAGAGCGGATTTTGTTTGGTAGGCGCGATTGGACTCGAACCAACGACCCCCACCATGTCAAGGTGGTGCTCTAA
>Ga0302347_1000864_pt1 | contig 41714 bp, 34 predicted proteins | sample PhyWR1_FD_202178 | JGI IMG/M metagenome (GOLD analysis project Ga0302347, IMG submission 202178) | Leaf surface microbial communities from wheat plants in UC Gill Tract Community Farm, Albany, California, United States - DLSL W.R1 (v2)... | ecosystem: Host-associated > Plants > Phyllosphere >... | reverse complement strand
GAGGAGTGTTCATGCTAACCCAGGAAGAGGATCAGCAGCTTGTCGAGCGCGTGCAGCGCGGTGACAGGCGAGCGTTCGATCTGTTGGTGCTGAAGTATCAGCACAAGATTCTCGGGTTGATCGTGCGGTTCGTTCACGATACCCACGAGGCCCAGGATGTAGCACAGGAAGCCTTTATCAAGGCCTACCGTGCGCTTGGCAATTTCCGCGGTGACAGTGCGTTTTATACCTGGCTGTACCGCATCGCCATCAACACGGCGAAGAACTACCTGGTGTCCCGTGGAAGACGGCCGCCAGACAGCGATGTGAGCTCCGAGGATGCGGAGTTTTATGACGGCGATCATGGCCTCAAGGATCTCGAGTCCCCAGAGCGCTCGTTGTTGCGGGATGAAATCGAAGGCACTGTCCATCGCACCATCCAGCAACTGCCCGAAGACCTGCGTACGGCGTTGACCCTGCGCGAGTTCGACGGGCTGAGTTACGAAGACATTGCCAGTGTCATGCAATGTCCGGTGGGTACCGTGCGCTCTCGAATCTTCCGCGCTCGGGAGGCCATAGATAAAGCCCTGCAGCCGTTGTTGCAGGAAACCTGAGACAGCGGCGACAGCCAAGAGAGGAACCGCCATGAGTCGTGAAGCTTTGCAGGAATCGCTGTCCGCGGTGATGGATAACGAAGCGGACGAGCTGGAACTGCGTCGGGTGCTCAGCGCCGTAGACGATGCCGAAACCCGTGCCACCTGGTCGCGTTACCAGGTAGCCCGTGCAGCCATGCACAAGGAGCTGCTGCTGCCCAACCTGGATATCGCCTCGGCGGTGTCTGCGGCGCTGGCTGATGAAGCCGTGCCGGCCAAGGTCAACAAGGGCCCATGGCGCAGCGTCGCTCGCCTGGCGGTCGCCGCCTCGGTCACCGTTGCGGTGCTGGCAGGCGTGCGGATGTACAACCAGGACGAGATCACCGGCGCCGAGCTGGCTTCGCAGCAGCCTGCACAACAGGGCCTGAGCATGCCACAAACTCAGGGTCCGGCTGTATTGGCAGGCTATAGTGAAAGCAGTGAGCAACCGACCGGTCCGATGGCCAACGGTGTGCTGCAAAACCAGGCTGGCTGGGATCAGCGTCTGCCGGGCTATCTGCGTCAGCATGCCCAGGAGTCCGCACTCCAAGGCACTGAGACTGCCCTGCCGTACGCCCGTGCCGCAAGCATGGGAAACCCCGCTAAGTAAGGAGGATCATGCGCGCGCTACCTCTTCTGTCGCTGCTGATTGGCAGCTGCATGACTGTGCCGGTATTGGCAGCCAACTCCTCGCCCCAGGCGAGCGAGTGGCTTAACAAGCTGGCACAAGCCGAGCAAAAGCAGAGTTATCAGGGCTCGTTCGTCTACGAACGCAACGGTAGCTTCTCTTCCCACGATATCTGGCACAGGGTCGAGGACGGCAAGGTCAGCGAGCGGCTGCTGCAGCTCGATGGCGCCGCCCAGGAAATCCTGCGCGTGGATGGCAAGGTGGAGTGCGTCAGCGGGGGGTTGGTCAGCGGTGTGACTACTCCTGCGGATGCTGCTCAGCGTGTGCTTGATCCGCTGAAACTGATGGGCTGGTACGATTTGAGCGTGGCGGGCAAGTCACGGGTCGCCGGGCGCGATGCCGTGATCGTGACGCTCACTCCCCGCGACCAGCACCGCTATGCCTTCGAACTGCACCTGGATCGCAACACTGGCCTGCCGCTTCGCTCGTTGATGCTCAACGACAAAGGGCAGTTGCTGGAGCGCTTCCAGATGACTCGCCTCGATACCACCAAGCCGCCCAGCGACGATGACCTGCGCCCCAGTGCTTCCTGCAAGCCGGTGCAGCGTGTTGCCCCTGCCAGCAGTGACAGTGTCGCCGGCTGGCGCTCGGACTGGCTCCCGCCAGGGTTCGAGCTGGTCAACAGCTCGGTACGGCGTGACCCCAAGCGTGACAGCACGGTCAGCAGCCTGATGTACGATGATGGCCTGGCGCGCTTCTCGGTGTTCCTTGAGCCCGTGAAGGACGATGCCGGGACCGATGTGCGTACCCAGCTTGGCCCGACCTCGGCCGTTTCGCGGCGCCTGAACACGCCCAAGGGCAAGGTGATGGTCACCGTGGTTGGCGAAATTCCGCTCGGTACGGCAGAACGCGTCGCATTGTCGATGCGCCCCCAGGATGCCCAGGCGCGCCAGTAATGGTGCGCTTTTGCGGGCCATGCCAAGGCGAACGGATATGCGCCTGAAATGAAATTAAAGCATTGTCATTTGCAATCTACTGGCAAATTTTCTATAGGTCAGGCTTCTTGGAGCCTGGCCTTTCCTGCTTTGTGCAGGGGCCTTTCTAAACTACCGCTCGTTGTGACGGGAGTCGTATGTCAACACCACGCTTGAAATCCTACCTATCGATGTTCGCCGCCGTGCTCATGCTCGGCCAGGTGCTCACCGCCCAGGCCGAGGAAGCCCTGCCCGACTTCACCACGCTGGTAGAGCAGGCCTCGCCGGCAGTGGTCAACATCAGTACCAAGCAGAAGCTGCCGGACCGGCGGGTTGCCGCTGGGCAGATGCCGGACCTGGAAGGCCTGCCGCCGATGTTCCGCGAATTCTTCGAGCGCAACATGCCGCAGCAGCCGCGCTCGCCGCGTGGCGACCGTCAGCGTGAGGCGCAATCGCTCGGTTCGGGCTTCATCATTTCCAGCGATGGTTATGTGCTGACCAACAACCACGTGGTGGCCGACGCCGACGAAATCATTGTCCGCCTGTCGGACCGCAGCGAGCTGCAGGCCAAGCTGGTCGGCACCGACCCGCGCACCGACGTGGCCCTGCTCAAGGTCGAAGGCAAGAACCTGCCGATCGTGAAGCTGGGTGATTCCGAGAAGCTCAAGGTGGGCGAGTGGGTGCTGGCCATCGGTTCGCCGTTCGGCTTCGACCATTCGGTGACCAAAGGTATCGTCAGCGCCAAGGGCCGCACGCTGCCCAACGAGACCTATGTGCCGTTCATCCAGACCGACGTGGCCATCAACCCGGGTAACTCGGGCGGCCCGCTGTTCAACATGAAGGGCGAAGTGGTGGGTATCAACTCGCAGATCTTCACCCGTTCTGGCGGCTTCATGGGCCTGTCGTTCGCCATCCCGATCGATGTGGCGATCGATGTGTCCAACCAGTTGAAGAAAGACGGCAAGGTCAGCCGCGGCTGGCTGGGCGTGGTGATTCAGGAGGTCAACAAGGACTTGGCCGAATCCTTCGGCCTGGACAAACCGGCGGGTGCGCTGGTGGCCCAGGTGCTGGAAGACGGCCCGGCAGCCAAAGGTGGCCTGCAGGTGGGTGACGTGATCCTGAGCATGAACGGCCAGCCGATCGTCATGTCAGCGGACCTGCCGCACCTGGTCGGTAGCCTCAAGGACGGCGAAAAGGCCAAGCTGGAGATCATCCGCAACGGCAAGCGCCAGACCCTGGATGTGGGTGTCGGCGCGATGCCGGATGACGATGCCGACATCGGTGCCGGTGCCCAAGGCAGCGCCGAGCGTAGCAGCAACCGCCTGGGCGTTTCGGTGGCCGACCTGACCGCCGAGCAGAAAAAGTCCCTCGAACTCAAAGGCGGCGTGGTTATCAAGGAAGTGCAGGATGGCCCTGCAGCAATGATCGGCCTGCGCCCGGGTGACGTCATCAGTCACCTGAACAACCAGGCCATCGGTTCGGCCAAGGAATTCACCGAAATCGCCAAGGAACTGCCGAAGAACCGCTCGGTGTCCATGCGCGTGCTGCGTCAGGGGCGCGCCAGCTTCATCACCTTCAAGCTCGCTGAATAAGCGGTTTTGCAGGCAGGAAAGGGCAGCTACGGCTGCCCTTTTTCATGAAAATTCACAATTGCGGGCGCCAAAGCGCGGTACAGCCCGATAGAGGAATCTCCCATATCCCTGCTGCTTGAGGTACAATTCCCGGCTATTTTTCGGCGGGCGTCCCGGCTCGCAGCCTTTTCGAGTGTTGACCCGTGAGTGATTTGAGTCATATCCGCAATTTCTCCATCATCGCCCACATCGACCATGGCAAGTCGACGCTGGCCGACCGTTTCATCCAGATGTGCGGTGGCCTGTCGGCGCGCGAAATGGAAGCCCAGGTGCTTGATTCGATGGACCTGGAGCGCGAACGCGGGATTACCATCAAAGCCCACAGCGTCACGCTTCACTACAAGGCGCAAGACGGCAAGACCTACCAGCTGAACTTCATCGACACCCCCGGCCACGTCGACTTCACCTACGAAGTCTCGCGCTCGCTGGCGGCCTGTGAAGGCGCACTGCTGGTGGTGGACGCTGGCCAAGGCGTTGAAGCCCAGTCCGTTGCCAACTGCTATACCGCCATCGAGCAGGGCCTGGAAGTCATGCCGGTCCTGAACAAGATGGACCTGCCCCAGGCCGACCCGGACCGCGTCAAGGACGAGATCGAGAAGATCATCGGCATCGACGCCACCGACGCCGTGGCCTGTAGCGCCAAGAGCGGCATGGGCGTAGACGAGGTGCTCGAGCGCCTGGTGCACACCATCCCCGCGCCTGTAGGCGAAATCGACGCGCCCCTGCAGGCGCTGATCATCGACTCCTGGTTCGACAACTACCTGGGCGTGGTCTCGCTGGTGCGTGTGCGTCAGGGCCGCGTCAAGAAGGGCGACAAGATTCTGGTCAAGTCCACCGGCAAGGTGCACCTGGTCGACAGCGTGGGTGTGTTCACCCCGAAACATACCCAGACCGCTGATCTGAAAGCCGGCGAAGTAGGCTTCATCATCGCCAGCATCAAAGACATTCACGGTGCGCCGGTGGGTGACACCCTGACCTTGTCCTCGACCCCCGAGGTCGAAGTACTGGCGGGCTTCAAGAAAATCCAGCCGCAGGTCTACGCTGGCCTCTTCCCGGTCAGCTCCGACGACTTCGAAGACTTCCGCGACGCATTGCAGAAGCTCACCCTCAACGACTCGTCGCTGCAGTATATGCCGGAAAGCTCCGACGCCCTGGGCTTCGGCTTCCGTTGCGGTTTCCTCGGCATGCTGCACATGGAGATCATCCAGGAGCGCCTGGAGCGCGAATACGACCTGGACCTGATTACCACCGCACCGAGCGTGATCTACGAGCTCGAGCTGAAGACCGGCGAAACCATCATCGTCGATAACCCGTCAAAACTGCCGGATGTCTCGGCTGTGACCGACTTCCGCGAGCCGATCGTCACCGCGACCATCCTGGTGCCGCAGGAACACCTGGGTAACGTCATCACCCTGTGCATCGAGAAGCGTGGCGTGCAGCGCGACATGCAGTTCCTCGGCAGCCAGGTGCAGGTGCGTTACGACATGCCGATGAACGAAGTGGTCCTGGACTTCTTCGACCGTCTCAAGTCCACCAGCCGCGGCTATGCTTCGCTGGATTATCATTTTGATCGCTACCAGTCGGCCAATCTGGTCAAACTGGACGTACTGATCAACGGCGACAAGGTCGATGCCCTGGCATTGATCGTGCACCGCGACAACGCGGCCTACAAAGGCCGTGCGTTGACCGAGAAGATGAAGGAACTGATCCCTCGGCAGATGTTCGACGTGGCGATCCAGGCAGCCATTGGCGGCCAGATCATCGCGCGGACAACCGTCAAGGCGCTCAGAAAGAACGTACTGGCCAAGTGCTACGGTGGTGACGTCAGCCGTAAGAAGAAACTGCTGGAGAAGCAGAAGGCCGGTAAGAAACGCATGAAACAGGTAGGCAACGTGGAAATTCCACAAGAAGCCTTCCTCGCCGTGCTCAGGTTGGATAGCTAGGTCCTATGTCGCTAAATTTCCCGCTGTTGCTAGTCATCGCCGTCTTTGTCTGCGGTCTGCTGGGCTTGATCGACCTGCTGTTCCTGGCCCCGCGCCGGCGTGCGGCAATCGCCAACTATCAGGGCAGCGTCAGCCAGCCCGAGATGGCCGTTGTCGAGCGCCTGAACAAGGAACCGTTGCTGGTCGAGTACGGTAAATCGTTCTTTCCGGTGCTGTTCATCGTGCTGGTGCTGCGTTCATTCCTGGTCGAGCCGTTCCAGATTCCTTCGGGGTCGATGAAACCGACCCTGGAAGTGGGCGACTTCATCCTGGTGAACAAGTTCTCGTACGGTATTCGCCTGCCGGTGATCGACAAGAAGGTCATCGAGGTGGGTGACCCGCAACGCGGTGATGTAATGGTGTTCCGCTATCCGAGCGACCCGAACGTCAATTACATCAAGCGAGTGGTCGGCCTGCCGGGCGACCAGATCCGCTACACCAACGACAAGCGGCTGTTCGTCAACGGCCAGCCGATTGCCGAACAACTGGTGGGCACCGAACCGGGCACCCTGGGCAGCGCCGAGCTGTACAAGGAAAAGCTCGGCGAGGCCGAACACCTGATCCGCAAGGAAATGAGCCGTTATCGCATGCCGCCGGACCAGCAGTGGACCGTGCCGGCAGGCCATTACTTCATGATGGGCGACAACCGCGACAACTCCAACGACAGCCGTTACTGGGATGATCCGAACATTCCCAAGGAACTGCACGGCATGGTTCCGGACCGGAACATCGTCGGCAAGGCCTTTGCGGTGTGGATGAGCTGGCCAGAGCCCAAGCTCAGCCACCTGCCCAACCTGTCGCGGGTCGGGCTGATCCATTGATACCCATCGGCGCTGTCCAGCAGACAGCGCCGAATGCATTTCTGACATAGGCTGTGTTCTCAGGGATCGGGAGATTCGTCGCATACGGCGGCGGGCCACAGCCAAACAGTCTTTTCAGGATGTTGATTTGAACAACGCGTTGAACAACAAACGGGTGGTTGCATGAGTGCTTCCCTTGCCCATCTGGAGCGCAAGCTCGGCTATACCTTCAAGAATCAGGACCAGATGCTTCTGGCACTGACCCATCGCAGCTATGCCGGGCGCAATAACGAGCGCCTGGAGTTTCTCGGTGACGCCATTCTCAACTTCGTCGCCGGCGAAGCGCTGTTCGAGCGCTTCCCGCAGGCCCGCGAAGGCCAGCTGTCGCGCCTGCGCGCGCGCTTGGTCAAGGGCGAGACCCTGGCCCGCCTGGCCCGTGGTTTCGACCTGGGCGAATACCTGCGCCTGGGTTCGGGTGAGCTCAAAAGTGGCGGTTTCCGTCGTGAGTCGATCCTGGCCGACGCCCTGGAGGCACTGATCGGAGCCATCTACCTGGACGCCGACATGGACACGGCCCGGGAACGCGTCCTGGCCTGGCTGGCCGACGAGTTCGAAGGCCTGACCCTGGTCGACACCAACAAGGACCCGAAAACCCGCCTGCAAGAATTCCTGCAATCGCGCAGCTGTGAGCTGCCGCGTTACGAAGTAGTGGATATCCAGGGTGAACCGCACTGCCGTACTTTCTTCGTCGAATGCGAAGTCGTGCTGCTGAACAACAAAAGTCGTGGTCAGGGCGTTAGCCGGCGTATTGCCGAGCAAGTCGCTGCCGCGTCCGCACTGATCGCCCTGGGCGTGGAGAATGGCAATGACTGATAACAACCCGACGCGCTGCGGCTACGTGGCCATTGTCGGCCGCCCCAACGTGGGCAAGTCGACCTTGCTCAACCACATCCTGGGCCAGAAGCTGGCGATCACTTCGCGCAAGCCGCAGACCACCCGCCACAACATGCTCGGCATCAAGACCGAAGGTGATGTGCAGGCGATCTACGTCGACACCCCCGGTATGCACAAGGCCAACGACAAAGCCTTGAACCGCTACATGAACCGCAACGCCTCGGCGGCCCTGAAGGACGTCGACGTGGTGATCTTCGTGGTCGACCGGACGAAGTGGACCGACGAGGACCAACTGGTGCTGGAGCGCGTGCAGTACGTGACCGGCCCGCTGATCATCGCGGTCAACAAGACCGACCGCATGGAAGAGAAGGCCGAGCTGATCCCGCACCTGCAGTGGCTGCAGGAGCAACTGCCAAACGCCGAAGTCATGCCTATTTCTGCGCAGCAGGGGCACAACCTCGAAGCGCTGGAAGCACAGATCGCCAAGCACCTGCCCGAGAACGATCACTTCTTCCCGGAAGACCAGATCACCGACCGCAGCAGCCGCTTCCTGGCCGCCGAACTGGTGCGCGAGAAGATCATGCGCCAGTTGGGTGCCGAGCTTCCGTACCAGATCACCGTGGAAATTGAAGAATTCAAGCAGCAGGGCCATGTGCTGCATATTCACGCGCTGATCCTGGTCGAGCGCGACGGCCAGAAAAAAATCATCATTGGCGACAAGGGCGAGCGCATCAAGCGCATCGGCTCCGAGGCGCGCAAGGACATGGAAGTGCTGTTCGACTCCAAGGTCATGCTCAACCTATGGGTCAAGGTGAAGGGCGGCTGGTCCGACGACGAGCGCGCCCTGCGCTCGCTGGGCTACGGCGACCTCTAAGGCTCAAGGCGGCCCTTGTGGGAGCGGCCTTGCGTCGCGAAAGGGCTGCGAAGCAGCCCCAGCCATTTTGGCGGCAATGCTGAAATCCGGGGGGCCGCGTTGCGGCCCTTTCGCGACACGAGGCCGCTCCCACAACCACGGGCTGGGTAAACGCTAATGGAACAACCTGTCGGCCAGCCAGCCTACGTGCTGCACAGCCGTGCCTACAAGGAAACCAGCGCGCTGGTGGACTTCCTCACGCCGCAGGGCCGCATGCGCGCTGTACTGCGGCGTGCGCGTGGCAAGGGCGGCAGCCTGGTGCGGCCGTTCGTGCCGCTTGAGGTGGAGCTGCGCGGGCGTGGCGAGCTGAAGAATGTCGGGCGGATGGACAGCGCCGGCATCGCCGCCTGGCTGCACGGCGATGCCCTGTTCAGCGGGTTGTACCTCAATGAACTGCTCATGCGGCTGCTGCCCGCCGAAGCGCCGTTCCCGGCCCTGTTCGAGCACTACGCCCTGACCTTGCAGGCCTTGGCCGCCGGGCGCCCGCTGGAGCCGCTGCTGCGTTCGTTCGAATGGCGGCTGCTGGACGAACTCGGTTATGCGTTCTCCTTGAATCATGACGTCAACGACCAACCCATCGCCGCAGACGGGCTGTACCGCTTGCGTGTGGATGCCGGCCTGGAGCGGGTCGAACTGGTGCAACCCGGCCTGTTTCGCGGCATCGAGCTGATGGCCCTGGCCGACGCCGACTGGGACACCCCAGGCGCTTTGCTCGCGGCCAAGCGCCTGATGCGCCAGGCACTGGCGGTTCACCTGGGCGCAAAACCGTTGGTCAGCCGGGAACTGTTTCGCAAGCGCTGATCACGACGTATGCTGTGGGGCTCAACCTTCAGGAGAGCCTTTCGTGACTCACAGCAACCGCATGCTTCTTGGCGTAAACATCGATCACGTGGCGACCCTGCGCCAAGCCCGGGGCACGCGTTACCCTGACCCTGTCAAGGCTGCCCTGGACGCCGAGGAAGCGGGCGCCGATGGCATCACCGTGCACCTGCGCGAAGACCGTCGGCACATCCAGGAACGCGACGTGGTGCTGCTCAAGGATGTGCTGCAGACGCGCATGAACTTCGAAATGGGCGTCACCGAAGAGATGATGGCCTTTGCCGAGAAGATCCGCCCGGCGCACATCTGCCTGGTGCCTGAAACCCGTCAGGAACTGACTACCGAAGGTGGCCTTGACGTGGCGGGGCAGGAGGCACGGATCAAGGCGGCCGTGGAGCGCCTTGCCCGCACCGGTGCCGAAGTGTCGCTGTTCATCGATGCTGACGAGCGCCAGATCGAGGCCTCACGCCGGGTGGGTGCGCCGGCCATCGAGCTGCATACCGGGCGTTACGCCGACGCCGAAACCCCGACCGAAGTGGCCGAGGAGTTGCAGCGTATTGTTGATGGCGTGGCGTTTGGTGTGGGGCAGGGGCTGATCGTCAATGCTGGCCACGGGCTGCATTACCACAACGTCGAGGCGGTGGCGGCGATCAAAGGTATCAATGAACTGAACATTGGCCATGCCTTGGTGGCGCATGCGCTGTTTGTCGGCTTCAAGGCGGCGGTGGCCGAGATGAAGGCACTGATCGTGGCGGCTTCGCGCTGACTGATTGGTTGCCTGTACTGGCCTCTTCGCGGGTAAACCCGCTCCCACAGGGATTGCACAAGCCTTAAGGCCTGCGGAGTACTTGTGGGAGCGGGTTTACCCGCGAAGAGGCCGCTACAGGCAGCCGATTACTCGGCAGGAAACACCAGGGTGAAGCGGGTAGGCCCCAAGGGGCTGCTGTTCACTTCGACCCGCCCGCCATGCAGCTGCATGATCGACTTCACGATCGCCAACCCCAACCCGGTTCCGCCCTCCAGCCGCGAACGCCCCGGGCCCACCCGGTAAAACCGCTCGAACAAGCGCGACTGGTGTTCTGTAGCAATGCCGGGCCCCTGGTTCTCTACCGAAAGCCATACTTCGCTGCCTGAACGTTCAATCCGCAACTCGACGCGCTCACCCTCAGGGCTGTGGCGGATGGCATTGCTCAGCAGGTTCGACAACGCCCGCTGAAACATCAGCCGATCCGCCAGCGCCGTTCCCCACCCCAGCACACGCAGCTCGACTGATTTCCCCTCGGCACTGAAGGCAAACAGCTCGACAACTCGCGCTGCCTCGTCAGCCAAGGCCAAGGGTTTCAATGCAACCTGCGTTTGCGGCTGGCTGACCTGGGCAAGAAACAGCATGTCATTGATGATGCGGTTGAGCCGGGTCAGCTCCTCGATACTGTCTTCCAGCACTTCCCGGTAGTTGGCGTTGTCCCGCTCACGGGCCAGGGTCACTTGCGCCTTGCCCATCAGGTTGCTCAACGGGGTACGCAACTCATGGGCCAGATCGTCGGAGAACTGCGACAACTGGCTCACGCCCTGATCGAGGCGGTCGAGCATTACGTTGATGCTGCTGGCCAGTTGCGCCAGTTCTTGCGGCAGGCCGGTAACCGGCAGGCGATGTTGCAGGTCCTGGGCCGACACTTGCCCGGCAATGCGCCGGAAGCGCCGCAGCGGTTTCAGGCCGCGCTGCATCAGCCACCAGGCGCCCGCACCGATCAATAGCAGCAGCAGTGGCAAGGCGAGCAAGGTCGAATGCAGGTAGGCCTGCAGCAGGGCGTTGTCGTCGGCGCGGTTGAGCGACATCATCACCTTCACCGGCGTGTTGTCACGCAGGCGCATCAGCCGGGTCACGGTGAGGAACTGGTTGCCGCTGCTGTCGCGCCATGCGTGAAAGGCCAGGCGGGCATCGGTGTGCAACTCGCCCACCCGCGACTCCAGGGCCGGGCCGAGGCTGAGCAGGTGCGGGTGGCGGCCTTCCAGGGCCAGTACGCTGAGGCTGAGGTTGTCATGCCCCATCACCAGGTCGAGCAGTGGATGGGCGCGGGTGCCCAGGTCCTCGCTGCGCAGATCGACGCGCAGGTTGTGTTCAACCTGCAGCATCTTGCGCGCCAGGTCCTTGCGGGCGCGGCTGTCCAGTTCGTGATCCAGGGCGAACACGGCCAGGCAGGCCAGCAGCAGCACCAGTGCGGCGCCCATCAGTGTCACGCTCAGGCCCAGGCGCAGTGACAGGCTGGCGTTTTTCAAGCGCGCGCCTCCAGTACATAGCCTACGCCGCGCAGGGTATGGATCAGCTTGTTGTCGAACGGGTCGTCGATCTTCGCCCGCAGGCGACGGATCGAAACTTCGACCACGTTGGTGTCGCAGTCGAAATTCATGTCCCATACCAACGAGATGATCTGGGTGCGCGAAAGCACTTCACCACTTTGGCGCATCAGCAGGTGCAGCAGGGCGAACTCCTTGGCGGTCAGGTCAATGCGCTGCCCGGCGCGGTAGGCGCGGTGGCGGCCGGGGTCCAGTTCCAGGTCTGCGACGCGCAGGGTGCTGGGCTGCAGCTGCTGATCGTTACGGCGCAGCAGGCTGCGGATACGCGCCAGAAGTTCGGGGAATTCGAAGGGCTTGAGCAGGTAGTCATCGGCGCCCAGGTCCAGGCCTTTGACCCGGTCGGCCAGGCGACCATGGGCGGTCAGCATCATGATGCGCGTGGCCGATTCGGCACGCAGCCGCTGCAGCACGGTCCAGCCATCGATTTCAGGCAGGTTGACGTCGAGGATGACCAGGTCGTAGGGCTGTTGGCGGGCCAGGTGCAGGCCGTCGGTGCCGGTGTGGGCGCAGTCGACCACGTAGCCGTTTTCGCGCAGGCCCTGTTGCAGGTAATCGGCGGTACGCAGTTCGTCCTCGATGATCAGTAGGCGCATGGGAGGCTCGATGTAATGAAAGGGGGGCGATTCTCGACCCTGTAGTGACATCAGGGTCAAGGAGCAGGATGTTACGGCATGCATATGGCGCTGCGGCGCAGATAACGGATTTGTAATGCTGCTGTTATCTGGCTGTCTGTCAGGGCTCTTTCGCGGGTGAACCCGCTCCCACAGATCCTGTACTAGCAGCCTGGTGCTGCGAAGAGGCCCCGACAGGCAGCACAAGGCCACATTGCAGGACTGTAATCCCCGCCTCACCTTGCTGTTAGCCGCCCCTCGCTAGGATGGCCGCATCTGATCGGTTATCACGAGGTAAACACGATGAACCTGACCAAGTACCTGCTGTTGGCCACCCTTGCCCTGGGCAGTGCCAGTGTCTATGCCGAGGGCGGTGCGGAGCGCTCGAAGCAGTTCTGGCAAGCGTTCCGCGAAGACCAGCAGCGCCTGCACGGCGACAAGCAACAGGCCGTTGCAGAGCGTGAGCGCAAAGCGCAAGAGAAGGCCCGCGAGGTGGCCAAGGATTGAGGTCACAAACACCTGCGCCGCGACAGCTCCTCGGCGCAGGTGCATTCAGGCGCCCAACCGGGCGCCTTTTTTTATTTGCGCGCCAGCAGGGTGGCGCGGCGTGGGGCAGGCAGGCCTTCGATGGTCTTGCTGTGGTCGTTGGGGTCGAGGAAGTCGCCCAGCGACTGGTAGCGCATCCACTCGGTGCTGCGCTGCTCCTCGACGCTGGTCACACTCACATCGACGCAACGCACATCGCTGAAGCCGGCACGGCGCAACCAGCGCGCCAGGGCGGGTACCGACGGCAGGTACCAGACGTTGCGCATCTGCGCGTAGCGGTCCTCGGGAACTAGCACCTGGTTTTCATCGCCCTCGATCACCAGGGTTTCCAGAACCAGCTCGCCCCCTTTGACCAGGCAGTCCTTGAGCGCCAGCAGGTGCTCGATGGGGGAGCGGCGGTGATAGAACACGCCCATGGAAAACACGGTGTCGAAGCCTTCCAGATTGGCAGGCAGCTCTTCAAGGGCGAAGGGCAGGTGCCAGGCCGGCAGCTCCGGCAGGTACTGCTGCACGGCCTGGAACTGGCAGAAGAACAACCAGTTGGGGTCGACACCGATCACCATCTCGGCGCCGGCACCGAGCATGCGCCACTGGTAGTAGCCGTTGCCACAGCCGACGTCGAGCACGCGTTTGCCCTTGAGGTCCAGGTGCGGGCCTACCCGCGACCATTTCCAGTCCGAATGCCATTCGGTGTCTACGTGCACGCCAAACAGATCGAACGGCCCTTTTCGCCACGGCGACAGGCCCATCAGTGCCTGACGCATCTGCGCGCGGGTAGCGTCGTCGCAGTCGCAGTCCAGGCGCAGCCCGTTGACCAGGTCGATTTCACTGGGTTTCAGGGCAGGCAGGGCGTCGAGCGCACCGCGCCAGCGGTCGAGGTCGCCGTGGCCTTTCTCCAGCTTGGCTTCCAGTTGCGCTTGCAGGCCTTGTGACCAGGAAGCCAGGGGCGTGCCCGCCAGGCGGCGGACGAGGGGGGACAGATCGATCATGGCAGGGCTATCAACGAGGCGAAGTTAAGGCATTGGAACCAGGGCACCACTTTGGAGAAGCCGGCGGCGCGCAGGCGTTCTTGATGGGCTTCGAGCGTGTCGGGGCGCATCACGTTTTCGATGGCGCTGCGCTTCTGGGCGATTTCCAGTTCGCTGTAGCCATTGGCCCGCTTGAAATCCAGGTGCAGTTCATTGAGCAGGTCCTGCGCTTGCTCATCGGCGAAGCGCAGTTTCTCCGAAAGGATCAGCGCACCACCCGGTAGCAGTGCCTGTCGGATGCGCCCGAGCAGTTCCAGGCGCTGGTCGGGGGCGATGAACTGCAGGGTGAAGTTCATCGCCACTACCGAGGCGGGCTCGAAGGGCAGGGCGAGGATATCGGCTTCCAGCACATCAACCGGCAGCAACTCCTGGAACATCGAGTCCTGGGCGGTGAGGTACTGGCGGCAGCGCTCGACCATGGCCGCAGAATTGTCCACCGCGATCACCCGGCAGCCGTCGCTGCGCACGTGGCGGCGCAACGACTGCGTGACTGCACCCAGCGAGGCGCCCAGGTCGTACAGCGCGGTGTGCGGCTGGGCGAAGCGGGCGGCCAGCACGCCGAGGTTTTCGACGATGGTTGGGTAACCGGGCACCGAGCGCTTGATCATGTCCGGGAACACGCGCACCACGTCTTCGTTGAAAACGAAGTCGGGCACCTGTTCCAAAGGTTGGGAGAAAAGGCGGTCGGGTTGTTTGCTCACGGCGAATCCAGGCGGCTGGTGATAGGCAGGGGGCGCATTCTAGCCAAACCGCAGCCTGGATGCATGGTCGGCTGACCAGCGCTGTGCGTTCAATTGACCCGGATGGCGCAATCGAAGGTCTGCACCGGGCGTACTTCCGGAGCCCAGGGTTGCTGGTAGACCAGTACCAGCTGGCCGTCGCCGGTAGCTCGGGCCTGGAAGCGCCAGGTCGAAATACCCGAGCTGCCGACGATACCGGCGTCTTCCGGCGCGCTGTAAACCTCGGGGCCAAGGCTTTGCAGCACGTTGGGTGCCGGGTTCTGTACCAGCCAGCGGTAGCCGGTGGTCGGGTTGCTGGGCAGGGTGAGGGTCAGCATCTGACCGACCTGCAGGCGCTTTGGACATTCACTTTCGGCGTCCAGTTCTACGGGCTGCGTGGGGTGTTGCGTGCAGGCAGAAAGCAGGGCGAAGCTCAGGGGAACGAGCAGACGAGGGGCGGTCATGTTGGCTCCGGGGGGCTGACGATGACCTGAGAATAACCGATGATCGACGAGTTTTGTGTTGCCAGTGCCGGCCACTTCGAAGCCAAAGCCGCGAAGTGGCCGGTGCAGGTTAGAACAAGACTTTGGCCACGTCGGCAAAGCGCTTGGCAAAATGCACTGTCAGGCCTTCGCGCAGGTAGTCCGGCAGTTCCTCGAAGTCGCCACGGTTAGGCTCCGGCAGGATCAGTTCGAAGATCTTCTGCCGGCGCGCCGCAATCACCTTCTCGCGCACCCCGCCAATCGGCAGCACCTGCCCGGTGAGCGTCAGCTCGCCCGTCATGGCCACGCCCTTTTTCGGTGCCTGGTCGCGGGCGAGCGACAACAGGGCACTTGCCATGGTGACCCCGGCACTCGGGCCGTCCTTGGGCGTGGCGCCTTCAGGAACGTGCAAGTGGATGAACGCTTCGTTGAAGAAGCCAGGGTCACCGCCAAACTGCTTGAGGTTGGAACTGACGTAGCTGTAGGCAATTTCGGCCGACTCTTTCATCACGTCACCCAGTTTGCCGGTCAGTTTGAAGCCGCGGTTGAGGGTGTGGATGCGGGTTGCCTCGATCGGCAACGTGGCGCCGCCCATGCTGGTCCAGGCCAGGCCGGTGATCACGCCTTTGCCCGCCAGTACCTGCTCACTGCGGAATACCGGTATGCCGAGTGCGGCTTCCAGGTCCTTGGTGCCGATCTTCAGCTTGGCTTCGGGGTTTTCCAGCAGCTTGACCACGGCCTTGCGCACCAGCTTGCCCAGTTGCTTCTCCAACTGGCGCACGCCCGCCTCGCGGGCATAGCCTTCGATCACCAGGCGCAGGGCGCTGTCGCTGATGCTCAGGCTGGTCTTTGAAACGCCCGCTTTTTCCAGTTGTTTAGGCCACAGGTGGCGCTTGGCAATGGCCAGTTTTTCCTCGGTGATGTAGCCGGACAGGCGGATCACTTCCATGCGGTCGAGCAACGGCCCGGGGATCGAGTCGAGGGTGTTGGCGGTGCACACGAACAGCACTTTGGACAGGTCCAGGCGCAAGTCGAGGTAGTGGTCGAGGAAGTCGACGTTCTGCTCCGGGTCGAGGGTTTCCAGCAAGGCGGAAGCCGGGTCACCCTGGTAGCTCTGGCCCATCTTGTCGATCTCGTCGAGCATGATCACCGGGTTCATCACTTCGACGTCTTTCAAGGCCTGTACCAGCTTGCCAGGCTGGGCGCCGATGTAGGTGCGGCGGTGGCCCTTGATTTCGGCTTCGTCACGCATGCCGCCAACGCTGAATCGATAGAACGGCCGGCCAAGCGACTCGGCGATGGACTTGCCGATGCTGGTCTTGCCCACCCCGGGCGGGCCCACCAGCAGCACGATCGAGCCACTGATTTCGCCTTTCCAGGCGCCCACGGCGAGGAATTCGAGGATGCGCTCTTTGATGTCGTCGAGCCCGGAATGGTACTGGTCGAGGACTTTGCGCGCATGCTTGAGGTCGAGCTTGTCCTTGCCGTACACGCCCCACGGCAGCGCGGTGGCCCATTCGAGGTAGTTGCGGGTGACGGCGTACTCGGGCGAGCCGGTTTCGAGAATGGCCAGCTTGCCCATCTCTTCATCGAGGCGCTTGCGTGCCTGGGGCGGCAGGGTCTTGCCTTCCAGGCGCTGTTCGAACTGCTCGAGGTCGGCGCTGCGGTCGTCCTTGGTCAGGCCCAGCTCCTGCTGGATGACCTTGAGTTGCTCCTTGAGGAAGAACTCGCGCTGGTGTTCGCCAATCTGTCGGTTAACCTCGGCCGAGATCTCGTTCTGCAGGCGCGCGACTTCCACCTCTTTGCGCAGCATCGGCAGGACTTTTTCCATGCGCTTGAGCATGGGCACGCAGTCGAGCACTTCCTGCAACTGGTTGCCGGTGGCCGAGGTCAGCGCCGCTGCGAAGTCGGTGAGCGGTGACGGGTCGTTGGGGCTGAAGCGGTTGAGGTAGTTCTTCAGCTCTTCGCTGTACAGCGGGTTGAGCGGCAGCAGTTCCTTGATCGCGTTGATCAGGGCCATGCCGTAGGCCTTGACCTCGTCGGTCGGCTCGGCGGGCTGGCGCGGATATTCAACTTCGACCAGGTAGGGCGGGCGGTGGTGCTTGAGCCAGTTGCGGATGCGTACGCGGGTCAGGCCCTGGGCGACGAACTGCAGTTTTCCGTTTTCGCGGCTGGCATGGTGCACCTTGACCAGCGTGCCGTACTGCGGCAGGGCCGAGGTGTCGAAATGGCGGTGGTCTTCCGCCGGGGTGTCCATGAAGAACAGCGCCAGGCAGTGGTCGGGTGACTTGGCCACCAGGTCGAGGGTTTCCGCCCAAGGTTCTTCATTGACGATGACCGGCAGTACCTGGGCCGGGAAGAACGGGCGGTTGTGGATCGGGATCACGTAGACTTTGTCCGGCAGATTCTGGCCGGGCAGGGCGAGGGCATGGCCGGGTTCGGCCGGGGTGGTGTGCTCGACTTCGCTGTCTTCGTCGGGGTGTTCCGGGAAATCCTGCTGGTTGCTCATGGGGCACCTGCGTGAATGGCTATGGTGCTTAGATGGGGCGCAGGGGAATCGGTTTCAATGGTAGATGAAGGGAGCAGGGGAGGGTTTCATCTGTGATTGCCTGCACCGGCCTCATCGCCGGCAAGCCAGCTCCCACAGGTAACCCACCATTTTCAAGGTCGGTGGAATACCTGTGGGAGCTGGCTTGCCGGCGATGAGGCCGGTACAGGGGAATGAGCCCTGCAAGCAGGGCTCGGTAACTTAGTCAGCGAGTTTGTAAGCGATGATGTAATCACCCATTTTGGTGCCCAGCGAGCCATGGCCGCCAGCAGTCACCAGCACATACTGCTTGCCATCCTTGCCGGTGTAAGTCATCGGCGTGGCTTGGCCACCCGCTGGCAGGCGGGCACTCCACAGTTCCTTGCCGTTGTTCACGTCATAAGCACGCAGGTACTGGTCGAGGGTGCCGCTGAGGAAGCCGACGCCGCCTGCGGTAACGATCGAACCGCCCATGCTCGGCACGCCAACCGGCAGGCCGATCGGTACCGGGGTGCTATCGCGGGTGGTGCCGTTCTTGTGCTTCCACACCACCTTGTTGGTGAACAGGTCGATGGCGGCGACATAGCCCCAGGCCGGGGCCTGGCACGGTACGCCCAGCGGCGACATGAACGGGTGCATGGTCACCGCGTAGGGCGCGCCAGTATTGGGCTGCACGCCGCTGGTCTCGCTTTCGCGCTTGCTGCCTTCGGCGACCTGCTCGCGCGGCACCATCTTCGACACGAAGGCCATGTAGTTGGGCGAGGTGAACAGCAGTTGGCGCACCGGGTCGACCGACACGCTGCCCCAGTTGAAGACCCCCACGTTACCCGGATAGATCAGCGAACCCTGCTCGGATGGCGGGGTGTACTGGCCTTCGTAGCGCAGTTCGCGGAACTGGATGCGGCACAGCATCTGGTCGAACGGCGTGGCGCCCCACATGGCCTGTTCGGTCAGCTCAGGGCCGAGCAGATTGAGGTCGGAGCGGGCCTGGGTCGGCGAGGTGTGGTCGCCCTTCACTGCGCCTTGCGGGGTGGGGATTTCGCGGATCGGCACGATCGGCGTACCGTCGCGGCGGTCGAGCACGTACAGGCTACCTTGCTTGGTCGGCACGATGATCGCAGGTTTCACGCCATCGTCAGTCTTCAGGTGGACCAGGGTCGGCTGGCTGCCGACGTCCATGTCCCACAGGTCGTGGTGGGTGAACTGGTAGTTCCAGCGGGCCTTGCCGGTGGCCAGGTCCAGGGCGACCACGCCGGCGCTGTACTTCTCGGCGCCCGGGGTACGGTCGGCGCCCCACTGGTCCGGGGTCTGGTTGCCCAGCGGCAGGTAGACCATGCCCAGGTCTTCGTCGACGCTGGCGATCGACCACATGTTGGCCGAGTTGCGGCTGTACATCTTGCCTGGGGCCAACGGCTTGGTGTCTTCCGGGTTGTTGCTGTCCCAGTTCCACACCAGGTGGCCGTCGTGCACATCGTAGGCGCGGATGACGCCCGACGGCTCGTTGGTCGACTCGTTGTCGGTGACATGGCCACCGATGATCACCAGGTCACGGGTGACAGCGGCAGGCGAGGTGGAGTAGTAGCCGCCGGCAGTGAACGGGCCGATGCCGGTGGTGAGGTCGATCACGCCCTGGTTGGCGAAGCCTTCGCACACTTTGCCGTTGTCGGCGTTGATGGCGATCAGGCGAGCATCTGCGGTAGGCAGGTACAGGCGGCGCGGGCAGGCCTGCGCCACGGCTTGGCCTGCGTCGGTAATTTTCGGTACCGGGCTGCCGTCGCGGCTGACGTAGCGGTTTTCGTCATAGTACGAAACGCCACGGCATGTCATGTGGGCAAAGCCTTTGAAGGTGCCGGTCGGGCTCTTGACCTGCGGGTCGTAGCGCCAGATTTCTGCGCCGGTGTCCGGGTCCAGGGCCAGCAGGCGGCTGTGTGCGGTACAGGCGTAGAGCATGCCGTTGACCTTCAGCGGGGTGTTCTGGTTGGTCAGCTCCACCGGGTCGTTTTCGGTCGGCAGGTCGCCGGTGCGGATACGCCAGGCTTCTTCCAGGCGGTAGGCATTCTGCGGGGTGATCTGGCGCAGCGGCGAATAGCGGTCGCCATGCTCGGTGCGGCCGTAGGCCTGCCACTCGCCGTCAGGCATGGCCGGGGCGGCGCTGGCCATTTCGCTGCTTTCGCGGCCCAGTTCGCCGAACACTTCGCCGGGGTGGGTGAACTGGCTGCCCAGGGCACATGCGCCCGAAGCAACCACGGCAACGCCCAGCAGTGCAGTGTTGGCCTTGCTGGCCGGGCCGGTCAACGGGCGACGTGCCCATGGCAGCAACAGCACCACGCCGATGGCAAACCAGATGGCCAGGCGTGGCACCAGTTGCCACCAGTCCAGGCCCACTTCGAGCAGGGCCCACACGGTGCTGCCCAGCAGCACCAGGCCGTACAGGCCCAAGGCAATGCGGCGCTGGGCCAGCAGCAAAATGCCCGACAGGGCAAAGCCGATACCGGCGATCAGGTAGTACAGCGATCCGCCCAGCTGGCTCAGTTTGATACCGCCGGCCAGCAGGGCCAGGCCCATCAGCAACAGCAGCGCGCCGATCAGGCGAGGTAGCCAGCGGCTTCCTTGGTTGGCACCTTCAGTGCTCATCGTAGGTTCTCCGTCAGGTCAAAAAGGGGGTTAGAAACTGCTCTGGATCTTCAGGCCGCCGACCAGGGCGCCATCGACCTGCGACACCCCGCCCGGGTGGCGGATGTACTGCAGGTTGGGGCGCACCGTGAGCCAGTCGGCCAAATGGATGCCGTAGTACAGCTCGGCGCTGTACTCGGTGTCCTGCACAGGCAGGAAACCGGGGTTGTCGTAGTCGTAGAGCCCGGCGGCCTGGTTGGCCAGGCGGGCGTTCTTGCGGTAGGCAGGGTTGACGTGCACGCGGGCGACGGCGAAACCGATGTCGTCCTTGGCGCGGGCGTCGAAAGGCCCTTTGTATACCAGTCCTGCCTGCACATAGTTGTCGATGGCATTGGTCTTCTTGTCATGCACCGTGGCGTTGGCGAACAGGCTCAGGCCACGCGACTGGTCGGAGGCCAGCGAAGTTACCTGCTGCTGGGCGCCGAGCCACATGCCGTGCTTGCTCGAACTGCTGCGGTAGGCGGCGCCGCTGACGGCGGCCGGCTGGCCGTTGCTGTCCTTGAGAACATCCTGTGCCTTGGCATTACTGTAGTAGTAGCCGGCGCGATATTCCCCTTTCAGGCCTTGGATGCGTGGGGTCCATACCAGTTCGATCGGCATTACCGCGCCCTGGGTGCCGCTGCCGCTGAGCTTGAAGCCGTTGCCCGATTCCAGGTTGGAGGGGTTCTGCTCGAACACGCCGACCTGGGTGTAAAGCTCGTCGCTGAGGTTGTAGCGCACGCGCAGGGCCCACTGGCTGACCGGCCAGTTGTACCAGATGCCACCCACCCAGTTGCCCACCTGCGAGCCGCAGAAGGCCAGGTTCTGGAAGTCGCAAGGGAAGCTGTTGAAGTCCTCGCCTTCGCCGAAGCGGCCGAATTTCACGTCCAGCGCACCATCGAAGTACTTCTGCTTGATCCACATCTGCGTCAGCCTCCAGGTTTCGCCACGGCCCCAGACTTCCTGGGCCGAGGTGAAGCCGCCAACGCGGGGGTCGTTGATGCGGTCGTTGCTGATGTTGTCGCCGTGGCGCTCGGTGATGGTCAGCTGGAATTCGGCGTCTTGCCAGCCGAGGATCTTGTCCAGGTCCAGGTGGCTGCCAAAGGTGAACTGGTCGCTGTAGCGTGCGGTACGGTCGTGGTCGTAGCCACCGTGCAGGTTGCTGCCCATCTCCCCGGTGTAGCCGAGGGTGAAGTCGTAGCCTTTTTCCAGCAATTCGCTGCGGGTGCCGCCCCAGTCGCCGAGCATCCATGGGGAGTCGCTGGCAAACATTTCGCTGGCGGCGGCGGGTGTCGCCAAGGCGCTGAGGGCAAGGCCGATGTAACAGGTTTTGGGCAGTTGGAGCATGAGATAGCGCTATCTTTTGATTATTGAAAAAACGGCAAGCGCATCGAAGGGCATGCCCTTCAATGGATCTGGCGACAAGATGGATTCAGTGAAGCGATTCAGCTTCAGGCGGGGAGGATATAGCGGAAGTTGTAAGAAAAAAAGACAAATTGTCGCAGGGGATTGTTGTTCAGCGGGTAACAATGGTCTGAGGGGGCTGCTTTGCAGCCCATCGCCGGCAAGCCAGCTCCCACAGAATTGCGCTAGCACTGAGGACAGTGCAGTACCTGTGGGAGATGGCTTGCCGGCGATTGGGGCGCAAAGCGCCACCGCGATTTCAGAAGGTGGTACGCAGGCCCACTTCCACGCTACGCCCCGGCGCCGGCGCAATATCGCGCAGGATCGAGCTGGCATAACGCACGGTCTGGTCGGTCAGGTTTTCGCCGCGTACAAACGCCAGCCACTGGCTCTGGCCAATGTCAAAGCGGTAACCCACGCTTGCACCCACTGTGGTGTAGCCATCGGTGCTGGTTTCGTTGGTCGGCCTGCGGTGCTGCGATGCCGCATGTTGCACATCTACCCGCGCCTGCCAGCGGTCCAGTTCCCACACCAGGCCGCTGTTCAAGCGCAGCGGGGCGATGCGTGGCAAAGGTTCGCCACTGTCGAGGTTCTTGGCCCGGGTGTAGTCACCGGACAACTCCAGCGCGAAGCTGCCGTAGCGGTTCTCGACCAGCTGCCAGCGGTCTTGGGCCTCGATGCCGTAGAAGCGCGCGCGCACGCCCTGGTACTGGTATTCCGGGAAGCCCTCGTGGTCATGATCGTGGTCGTGGTCATCCTCGCCATGGTCGTGGTCATGCCCGCCCTCGCGCAGGTTGCCGGTGCCGATCAGCCCGATGTAGTTGCGGAAGTGGCTGTAGAACACCCCGACACTGCCTTTGTGGGTGCCATTGTCGAAGCGCAGCGCCAGGTCGGCGGAAATGGCCTTTTCCTTGTTCAGGCTGGCGTCACCCACTTCAAAGGCGCCGGTGGCCACATGCGCACCATTGGCGTACAGCTCGTAGAAAGTCGGGGCGCGCTCGGTGTAGCCAAGGTTGGCGGCCAGCGACCAGATCGGGTCGAGCTGGTACACCGCACCGGAAGACAGGCTGAACGCGTTGAAGCTGCTGGCGCTGTCGGCATCGACGAAGTTTTCGTTGCCTTTGGCGTCCGGGTCTACCCGGGTGTGCTCCAGGCGTGCGCCCAGGCTCAGGTTCAGCCGCTCTGTGGCCTGCCATTGCTCCAGCATGAACAGCGCCAGGCTGTCGGTGTTGGTGTGTGGGACAAAGGCTTCCTCGCCGAGGGCAGAGAATTCGTTGCGGCTGACCTGGGCACCGATCACCCCCTCCACCGGCCCGAGCGGTTGATGGCGGGCTTCAATACGTGCTTCGTAGCCCTTGTTCTTGAAGGTGGTGTGCACCTCGCCTTCTTCGATCTCGCTGTGTTCGTAATCTGTATAGCCAGCATCGACCTTGACCGAGCTGAACGGGCCGTCCAGGTCGCGCAGCTCGGAGGCGAAGGCGTAGTGGTCCTGTTTCATGTCCAGGCGTACACCGGACTCTGCCACCGAGCCGTAATTGCTGTCGTAGCCACTGTACGACAGGCCGGCGTAACCATGATCCCAGTGATAGGCACCACCGACTGCACCGCCGTCCTGACGGCCGTCGCTGTTTTCCAGGCGGTGTTTGCCGCCGGGCTCATCGGCGTCACGCACCTTGGAACTGCGGGCGTAGCCGGGGATGCGCAGGTCGTTGAACTGACGGCTGTTGGCATCCAGGTGCAGGGCGAAGGCACCGTTACCCGCCTCCAGCTTGCCAGCGCTGCTGCGCGTGGTGTCGGCGCCACCGTAGCGCAACTCACCGGCACCGTGGATGCCTTCGATCGGTGCATCCGGGATGCGGTTGTCGAAGGTATTGACCACGCCACCGATGGCGTTGCCGCCGTAGAGCAGGGCGGCCGGGCCACGGACGATTTCGACGCGCTCGACGGTGACCGGGTCCAGCGGCACGGCGTGGTCATAGGACAGCGACGAGGCATCCAGCGCGCCGACGCCATTGCGCAGGATGCGAATGCGGTCGCCGTCCAGGCCGCGGATTACCGGGCGACTGGCGCCAGGGCCGAACCAGGTCGAGGCGACACCGGGTTGCTTGTTCAGGGTTTCACCGAGGCTGCCGTGCTGTTGCTGCAGCAGGTTGTCGCCTTCGAGCACGGTGCTGGGGGCGGCCAGCTGGCGGTTGCCCAGCGGATTGGCAGTAATCACCTGAGGTTCGAGTTCCACGGCCTGGCTGGGCGATGCAGCCAGCCAGAGCGCGACGGCAAGGGGGGAGAGGCGAAGCGGTGTGTACAACATGGGGATGGGGCGTTCCTTGGCAGATGCTTTTGTAATGTTACAACATAACATAACTATTTCAGCACAGAGGTTTTGCCCCTGGCCAGCATTTTTTCTGTGGGCTTGACGCATCCCACCCGCCACTACACTCGTGTAAGGTGCGCATCTTTCCTACGGAGCACAGCATGAGCACGGCCCAACACAACGCACTGCACGGCAAGACCCTTGAACAGATCCTCACCGAGCTGGTGGCGCACTACCAATGGCAGGGCCTGGCCGAGCGCATCGATGTGCGTTGCTTCAAGAGCAACCCCAGCATCAAGTCGAGCCTGGCATTTTTGCGCAAGACGCCGTGGGCGCGAGAAAAGGTCGAGCAGTTGTACGTGAAGCTGCAGCGCAAGGCCTGATATGCCGCGCCGCCCCTGGCTGACCGGCATGGCCGTGCTGGGCTGGTTCGGCCTGACCGTGCAGGTATACCTGGTGCTGCTGGCGCGCTGGCAGGAACAGGCCAGCCTGATTGGCGGCCTGATTAATGTGTTCGGCTATTTCACCGTGCTGACCAACACCTTGGTGGCGACGGTGCTCAGCTATGCGGCGTTCGGTCGTGAAGGCCGCGCCAGGCGCTTCTTCCTGTCGCCGTCGGTGAGTGCTGCAGTGGCAGCCAGCATCGTGCTGGTGGCGCTGGCCTACAGCGTGTTGCTGCGCCACTTGTGGCACCCGCAAGGCTGGCAGTGGCTGGCGGACGAGTTGCTGCACGATGTGATGCCGCTGCTGTATGCCTTGTACTGGTGGTGCGAGGTGCCCAAGGGCAGCCTGCGGCTATGGCACCTGGCAGTGTGGGCGATGTACCCGGCGGTGTATTTCGCCTATGCGCTGTGGCGCGGGAGCGAGATTGGCATGTATGCCTACCCGTTCATCGATGTGGCTAGCCTGGGGTATGGGCAGGTGATGCTCAATGCCCTGGGGGTGCTGGCGGGGTTCTGGGGGATCGGGTTGGTGCTGCTGGGGCTGGATCGGTGGCGCGGGGTGCGGAAATTTGCCTAGCCTGTGCTGGCCTCTTCGCGGGTAAACCCGCTCCCACAGGTACTTCACAAACCTTTAGGGCAGTGGAGTACCTGTGGGAGCTGGCTTGCCGGTGATGGGGCCGGTGTAGGCAATCAAGATCACTCGTCGTCCGCAGTCCCGTCGGCACGCCAGTAGGCCGCAGCCTTCAGCGCATCCTCACGCACCCCTTTTTCCAGCAACAGCGCCTTGGCCTGGCGGGTCAGGGCTTTTTCCAGCGCCACCCAGCCATACAACCGGCCTTGCGGCAAGGTCAGGTTCTTCACCAGTTCCAGCAAATCTTCTTGCTGGCGACGCACCCAGATGACTTCGACCTGTGCCTTGCTCGGCAACGGCTGGCGCTCCTGCTCGTCTTCGATCTGGATCACCGCCAGCACCTGGCGGCCAGCCGGCAGTTCGTCCAGGCGCCGACCAATCGCCGGAATGGCGGTTTCGTCACCGATCAGCAGGTAGCTGTCGAACATATCCGGCACTACCAGCGAGGCCCGTGGCCCGGCGATGTCCAGGGTTTGCCCCGGGGTGGCCTGGGCGGCCCAGGTGGAGGCTGGGCCGTCACCGTGCAGCACGAAGTCGATGTCCAGTTCATTGGCCACCAGGTCGATGCGACGTGGCGTGTACTCGCGCATGGTGGGCCGTGCGCCACCGTCCCGGCCCATATTACGGGCCTCGATGGCCTGTTGTTGCTCCGGCGTTTCGGCGAACAGCAGCTTGATATGGTCGTCACTGCCGACGCTGCTGAAACCTTGCAGTTCGGCACCGCCGAGGGTGATGCGGCGCATGCGTGGGGTCAGCTCGGTGACGCGCAGTACCTGCAGACGGCGTTGGCGGATCTCGTGGTTGACGCGGTGGATGGTGTCACTCATGGGAAGTCTCCCCGACAGGGTCGGCCGGCCCGGAGGCGATGGCCTTGGCGGTATGGTTGAGCAAGTCGCGGACCCGCTGGATTTCTTCCGGAGTCCAGCGGCCGCTGTGCATGTGCAGTGCGTGGCGCAGGTTGCCGACCGCTTCATGGATTTCAGGCGGGCGGTCGTGGCCGCGCAGGGCGCGTTTGCTGACTTCGATGCGCATGCGCACGCCGTCCAGGGCGATAGCCTGCTCGGCCAGGGCGCTGCGCCCGGCGTCGGTGATGGCATAGAGGCGTTTGCTGCCCTGCACCTGGCCGCTGATCAGCTCGGCCTCTTCAAGAAAATTCAGCGTGGGGTAGATCACCCCTGGGCTTGGGCTGTAGCTGCCGTCGAACAGGTTTTCGATCTGGCGGATCAGGTCATACCCGTGGCCGGGTTGCTCGGCCAGCAGGTCCAGCATCAGCAGCTTGAGGTCACCGGGGGCGAAGACGCGTGGGCCGCGCTCGCCGCGGCCGGGGCGCCGCTCGAAGGGATCATGGGGGGTGTGTTCGCGCATGGGGACAGGGCTCCGTCGTTTGCGATATATCGTAAGATATTACTCAAGATATATCTAAAGACAAGCCCTTTAATGCAGATGATTATCATCTATTGATTCGATGCATTCCCCGCTGCGGGTGGTGTATGCAGCGCAACCTGCGGCGGTTTGCATTCATTCGGATTGCCCGGCTGCAGGTATGGCATGAGGATCGGGGCCATGCCCTTGAGCACCTGCACCGGCAGCGCCGAGGTGAATTTGAACGCTTCTGCCGAGCGCCCAGGCACAAAGGCAGTGAGGGTGCCGAAGTGGTTGTCGCCCAGGAAGAACACGAAGGTGGCGGTGCGGTTAAGCGAGCGCGAGCCAATCAGCCGACCGCCGGCGCCGAAGCTTTCGATGCGGTTGTCACCGGTACCGGTCTTGCCCCCCATCACCAGTGGCGTGCCGTCCTGCAGCTTGAAACTGCCGGAAATACGCCGTGCAGTGCCTGCATCGACCACCTGCGACATGGCGCCTTTGAGTGCGCGTGCCACTTCCACCGGCAGAATCCGCACGCCCCGGTCCGGGTCGGTGATCAACTTGGTTTCATAAGGTGTGTTGGCTGCAAAGTGCAGGGTGTCGATGCGCAGGGTGGGCAGTCGGATGCCGTCGTTCTGGATGATGCCGACCAGTTCGGAGAGGGCGGCGGGGCGGTCGCCCGAACTGCCGATGGCGGTGGCCAGGGAGGGCACCAGGTGGTCGAATGGATAGCCCACGCGTTTCCAGCGCTGGTGGATGTCGAGGAAGGCTTCGATCTCGACCATGGTGCGGATGCGGCTGTCGCGTGCCCCTTGGTGGCGGCTCTTGAACAGCCAGCTGTACACCTCCTGGCGCTCGAAGCGGCTGGCGTTGACCATTTCGGTCAAGGTCGAGCTCGGGTTTTTCAGCAGGTAGCCAAGCAGCCACAGGTCCAGCGGGTGGACCTTGGCAATGTAGCCCTGGTCGGGCAGGTCGTACTTGCCCGGGCCATAGGCGTCATACATCTCTGACAGGCGGCCGTCGGTCAGCTTGCCCAGGGTAATCTTGTCGCCCTTGAGGTGGGCACGTACGAACGCATTGAAGGTTTCCTGCCCTGCTTCGGGGAACAGGTAGCGGTGCACCGCCGCCAGCCGTTGCGGGGTTACGCGCATGCTGTCCAGGAAGGTGTCCAGGCGCTGCTGCGAGGTCTTGCGCTGGTATTTCTTCCAGAAGCGCATCAGGTAGTTGGTGCCTTCCTTGTCGGCGAAGCGGGCCAGGTATTCCTGGCGGCGAGGGTCGGCGTCGTCCTTCAGCAGCGGCACGCGGTTGTACGGCTGCTGGTAGGTCACGTAGCGCACCAGGTCGCGCATCAGGCGAATGAACGGCAGGTTGATCGATTCGCGCAGCGCATCCTTGAGCGTCGGGTTGCGGCTGTTGTCTTCCTTGCGGAAGTTGTTGAACACGTGCATGCCGCCGCCTGTGAAGAAGGCTTCACCGGTATTGGCGGAGTACTTGCGCTCCAGCGCGGCGTCGAGCATGGCGTCCAGGCTCTGGTTCTTGCTGTTCTGCGTCAGCCATTCCAGCGACCACTGGGTGATGCGGTCGAGTTCGGCGACTTCGACCTTCTTCAGCTCGGCAGCGGGTTTGCCGGCGTACTTGTCGTGCAGTTCGGCGATGATCTCCAGGTACGTGGTCAGCACCCGCAACTTGGCGGTGGAGCCGAGTTCCAGCTTGCTGCCTTCGTTGATGTCGAAGGGCTGGTTGGTGCTGTCGGTCTGCACCCGTACCCGCGAGCCGTCGGCGGTGCGCTCGAACAGGGTGAAGCTGTAGCTGACCTGGTCGGTGGTCTTGCTGGTGAGCAGGCGCTCGCCGATCAGCCCCATCTGCGCGGCAAACTCCGGGTCGGCAAGGTTTTTCAGGTACTGGCTGACCTGCAGTTGCAGGTCGGCCTGCAGGGTACTGGTGGCCGATACATCGAGGCGGTCGAGGTCGTACAGCGGGCGGTTGAGCATGGCTGCCAGGCGGTTGCGCGCCAGGCTGATGCCCTTGTTGGTAACGATCGGCACGATGGTTGGCTGCGCTACCCAGTCGCGGTAGACCGCCTTGCTGGCCAACGCGGCTTCGGCCAATGGCTGCTCGATCACCTTGTTGGCGGCGAGCACGCGGATGTGCGAATCGGTGAGTTCGGCCAACTCCACGCGGCCCTTGGACAAGTAGTGGGACGGGCGGCGCTGGGCAATCATCAGCGACAGCACCTGGCGCAGGGCAAGGCCGCGTGCAGCCATGCTTTCGGCGTCAGTGGCGGTGGAAGTCAGGGCCTGGTTGACCTGGTCGAAGTCGGCGCCGTACCACACCCGCAGGCCTTCGGCCATGCCGTGCACTTCGCCGTGCCCGGGCACGGCCGACAGCGGCACACTGTTGAGGTAGTCGCGCACGATGCGTTGGCGTGCTTCAGTGGTATCCGGGCCGCCCTGGTAGGCACGCACGCTGGCAGAAATCATCTGGCGGATTTTCTCGGCACCGGACACGGTCAGGCCGTCCGGTGAGTGGCGATACTTCTCCAGCTGCGTGGCCAAGGTGCTGCCACCCGCGGACTGGCCGGGCAAGGCCAGGTACTTGGCCACCTGGCTGTAGGCGGCCTTGGCGAAGCGTGGCCAGTCCACGGCCGGGTTGTTGCGTGGGTCCTGGGTATCGAGCAGGTCGCGGTTCTCGATGAACAGCAGGCTGTTGACCATCACCGCCGGGATCGCGGCAAAGTCCGGGTACAGGTGCTGTGGGTAGTTGTACTGGTACAGCGTGTCGCCGCGGCAGTCGGTGATCGACAGGCCGGCCTGGATCTTCTCGATATAGGGGGCGAACAGCCCATGATCGACGTAGTTCATCAGCGCCGGTGAGAACTTGACCTGCTCACTGATCAGGTAGTCGCGCTTGAGCAGGCGTGGCAGGAATTCGCCCAGGGCGCTGTAGCCAAGGCGCCTGTCGAACGGCCCGTCACCGGGATAGATGATTGCATCACTAGGGCCGGGCTCCAGCGAGTAGGTCAGGGTACCGGCCAGTTTGCTGAACTCGCGTGATTGCAGTTCGGAGGTGCGGAATTCGTCATACGCAGCGAAGCCGATGGCCACCAGCGCCACCAGCAGGATGAGGATGATCAGCCGCCACCATAGCCGACGCTGACGGGGGGACTTCGGTTGTGGCGTCTCGGCCGGAGGTATCTCGGGTGCTTCCGTTCTGCTTGGTTCCGATTGCCACAGTGCGCCCATAGTCTTCAATCCGGCCAGGTGTTTTCGTCTTGCTTGACTGAAGCTTAGACGTTGAGCGGGTGAGGTGAAAATTTTGTAGGAGGTGGAGAAAAGCGGGGTAGGGCTATGCGGCTTTGGTGTGGGTTTCTTGATACGGCGATGTTGTTATGGTGCCGGGGCAGCTTTCAGGGCCGCTGCGCCCGCCAGAAAACTTGCTGATTATTCCTGTATATACAGCGAAAATCCCTGCAACGGTCTTCCTATACTGCTCGGCCCCTTCGCCCTGCCGGGTGCTCTACCCCGGCACACGGGCCGGCCCACGAGGCCAGCCTGGCAAGCCTACGTCACGCCTATCGGCATGGCCGGTGCTGCACGAAGGTCAAATCCAATAACAAAATGAGGTTGTATTGCTATGCCAGTCGGCAACCACTCTGCCCATGGCCAGGCCAATGAAGGCGGCCCGCTCAAGCGTGAACTGGGCGAACGGCACATCCGCCTGATGGCGCTGGGCGCCTGTATCGGCGTCGGTCTTTTCCTCGGTTCGGCCAAAGCCATCGAAATGGCCGGCCCTGCCATCATGCTGTCCTACATCATCGGTGGCCTGGCCATCCTGGTGATCATGCGCGCCCTTGGCGAAATGGCCGTGCATAACCCCGTCGCCGGCTCGTTCAGCCGCTATGCCCAGGACTACCTCGGCCCGCTGGCGGGCTTTCTCACCGGCTGGAACTACTGGTTCCTGTGGCTGGTGACCTGCGTTGCCGAAATCACTGCGGTGGCCATCTACATGGGCATCTGGTTCCCCGATGTACCGCGCTGGATCTGGGCCCTGGCGGCCTTGGGCAGCATGGGCGCGGTCAACCTGGTGGCAGTGAAGGCCTTTGGCGAATTCGAGTTCTGGTTCGCCCTGATCAAGATCGTCACCATCATCGCCATGGTCCTTGGCGGCATCGGCGTCATTGCCTTCGGCTTCGGCAATGACGGTGTGGCGTTGGGTATCTCCAACCTGTGGAGCAACGGTGGTTTCATGCCCAATGGCGTGACCGGCGTGCTGATGTCGCTGCAGATGGTGATGTTCGCCTACCTGGGTGTGGAAATGATCGGCCTCACCGCCGGCGAAGCACGCAACCCGCAAAAGACCATCCCGCAGGCCATCGGCTCGGTGTTCTGGCGCATCCTGCTGTTCTACGTCGGCGCGCTGTTCGTGATCCTGTCGATCTACCCGTGGAACGAAATCGGCAGCCAGGGCAGCCCGTTCGTCATGACCTTCGAGCGCCTCGGCATCAAGACCGCCGCCGGCATCATCAACTTCGTGGTAATCACCGCGGCGCTGTCTTCGTGCAACGGCGGCATTTTCAGCACCGGGCGCATGCTCTACAGCCTGGCGCAGAACGGCCAGGCCCCGGCGGCCTTCGCCCGCACCTCGAAAAACGGCGTACCGCGCAATGCGCTGCTGCTGTCGATTGGCGCGCTGCTGCTGGGCGTGCTGGCCAACTACCTGGTGCCGGAAAAGGTGTTTGTGTGGGTCACGTCGATTGCCACCTTCGGTGCGATCTGGACCTGGGTGATGATCCTGCTGGCGCAGCTCAAGTTCCGCGCCGGCCTGACTACCGCCGAAGGCAAGGCGCTGAAGTACCGCATGTGGCTGTGGCCGCTGAGCTCATACCTGGCGCTGGGTTTCCTGGTGCTGGTGGTTGGCTTGATGGCGTACTTCGAGGATACCCGTGTGGCCCTGTACATTGGCCCGGCGTTCCTGGTGCTGCTGACGGTGCTGTACTACGCGTTACGTCTGGCGCCGAAAGACGTGCAAGGTGTAGCCAGTACTGCTTCCTGATCTGAAACCTCTGGGGCCGCTTTGCGGCCCATCGCGGCGCAAGGCCGCTCCTACAGGAGATCGCGTATTTCTGTGGAGCGGCCTTGTGTCGCGATCGGGCTGCGCAGCAGCCCCAGGGCTCTATCAGGCCGCCACTTCGCTGTGCGGCTCGAAGCTGTCGGCCCGGGCGAGCTGCCACATGCGCGAATAGAATTGCCCATCCACCTCGCCGGTCAGCAACTCCCCCGGCTTCAAGAACACATGCATCTGCGAGAACAGCTTGATCTCGGTGGCCGAGACGCGCCGCACCAGGTGCTTGGCCTCCAGCTGCGCCGGGTGCTCCAGGCCCGCCGCCGCGAGCATCTCGGCCAGGGCACGCAAGGTGTTGTGGTGAAAGTTCAGCACCCGTTGGGCCTTGTCCGGCACCACCAGGGCTCGCTGGCGCAGCGGGTCTTGCGTGGCCACGCCAGTCGGGCACTTGTTGGTGTGGCAGCTTTGCGACTGGATGCAGCCAATGGCGAACATGAAGCCGCGCGCCGAGTTGGCCCAGTCGGCACCGATGGCCAGCACGCTGGCGATGTCGAAGGCGCTGACGATCTTGCCGCTGGCCCCTAGCTTGATCTTGTCACGCAGGTTCAGGCCAACCAGCGTGTTGTGCACAAACAGCAGGCCTTCGCGTAGCGGTACGCCGATATGGTCGGTGAACTCCACCGGTGCGGCGCCGGTACCGCCTTCCTTGCCATCGACGACGATAAAGTCCGGCAGGATGCCGGTTTCCAGCATGGCTTTGGCGATGCCCATGAACTCCCACGGGTGGCCCAGGCAGAATTTGAAGCCGACCGGTTTGCCGCCGGACAGCTCACGCAGCTGGGCAATGAACTGCATCATCTCGATCGGCGTGGAGAAAGCGCTGTGGCGCGACGGCGAAATGCAGTCTTCGCCCATCAGCACGCCGCGGGTCTCGGCGATTTCCTGAGTGACCTTGTGTTTGGGTAGGATGCCGCCGTGCCCGGGCTTGGCGCCCTGGCTCATAAACTTATGTACTATAGATCTGTTGACCTAGGAGTACATGATGGGCAGGAAGCGTGTAAAGCATGACATCGGTGGGGTGGTTGCTGCAGAGGAGGTGATGCAGCATCTGAACCTCAAAGAAAATGATGGCCTTTACCCATTTACCACTACTTGGCGGTGGCAACCAAAGGCGGGAAAGGGGCGAGGAAAAGACGTTTCTTTAACGATTGACGCTATGGTCGCGACTACCATGGAGCGTTTAGCGAAAGGTAAGAACGAACATAGACATTTCTACTCTGAGTTTAGGAACGAATACCCTTGGGTGGTAGAGGTGCTAGGGCGTGGCCTTAAAAGTTACTGTCTAGAAAGTCGTTGTTCACACGGAGAGGCCTCATACAAGCGGAATGCCATTGGGTATTTTCTAGGTTATTGCCGAAAAGCAAAAGTGAAGTTGAAGACTGCAGAGGATCTTGACTATAACTTGATGTGCGCATGGCGTAGTGATCTTCGCTTGCTTAATATGGGTAGCAGGTACAAGGCAACCATTTTTCGACGGGTGTGTGTAGTGCTGGAGAAACTTATGGAAACAGAGCTTCTTTCCAATAAGTTTACAATGCCAATCTATGCTTCAGACGCCCCTGATCATCTCCCTCTATACAGTGACTCGGTGATGTATCAGCTAATAGGGGCTTGCGTAAGTGACATTGCAAAGGTGATGAGCCACGCCCGAGAATCAGCTTTGTCTAACGTACGACAGGCTAACTCTGAAGGGCGAAATACTACTTCGAGTGATGAAAAGCCTATTACTGACTCTGTTGGGGGGCGTTCACCAGACGAGATTTTGCCGAGAGCTGTTGATGTGGTAGGTTTCGGGGATTCTGTTTATGTAGTACAAAATAGCTGCGAAACAATCTCCAAGACTTATTCCCCGGGCTCCGATAGCCTACGAAAAGTCAGTTTAAATAAAAGTTTAAATCCTGGTGGGTGGCCGCCAGAAAAACAGATTCCTACGCTAACTACTGCTTTTGTGTTTTTATTATTATTTTTGATTTTTTCAGGAAGGAATAAAGAGGTAGTGCAGTCATGGCGGCGAATATATCGGTTCGGAAACTTTGCGGTATCTCCGCTTGATTGGAAAGATCCTTTGGATCCCACTAAGTGCAGGGTGCGTGGATGGAAGAGTAGAAAGGGGCCGGCAAAAATAGAGTTTGACGATACCTTCTTCCAAATTTCAAGTGAAATTTACACAGTATTGGAGTTCTTGATTTGGTATACCGAGCCATTACAGGAGCTCATAGAAGGTGAAGCTAAAGATTCGCTTTGGCTGTATGTTGGAAAAAAGGGAGTAACTGATCTCTATTATAATGATTGCTTTCATTTTAGCGCCAAACAATTTTTAACTCGGCATGCAGTCTGGGACTTTGTTGTCGACGGAAACGGCGAAGTGGTTAAGGAACGTTTGAGAACTCTCGATAGCCGCCGTTTTCGCAAAGTTTATGCTGCAAGAGAGTTTATGAAGGCAGTTGGTTCCTCTGAAAGTCATCGTGAATTGAGTGAGCGGTTGAAACACGCCTTAAGTCATAAAGAATTCGACACGACACTGGCTAGCTATTTGTCGGTGGGTATTTCTCGCACGGTTGTAGATATCGGAATCTTCACATTACAAAACGAGTATGTTGAAGAAGCACGAAAGTTTAGAGGTTTAAAGGTAGAGCAAGGGCTTCCTGAAGGCATGCCAGGTTTGTACTCGACTTGCGCGGCACCTCAAGCCCCAGATTACGAAGGAGCGTCTCAGCGTATCGGCGTTACTTGTCAAGAGTACGATATGTGCTTCGGCTGCAGCAAAAGTCGAGTTTTTAGTATTCATTTACCTCGTATTGCTGCCCGAATCATTCAATACAACTCGATGAAATCCATGATGTCAGATCAGCAATGGGAATACCATTATGGTAAGAAATATGCACGTGCAAACAATCTTCTCGCAGAGTGGTCAGATCAAAAGCAAGTAGATGCTGCCTGGGTATCAGCTAGGAGTGGTGAAGTAAAATTGCCGCTGATTATTGCGAGGGGTAATAATGCAAGTAACTAAAGCTTCAGTGCTAGGGGTGGAAAGCAACTTTTCACTAGAGAGGCGATGGAAAATTTTGAGCTTGGTTCTTAGGTCGTTTGGTGATAGGCGAGTTAGCAGTTTGAGTGTGCTGCGTGATGATGTCTGGGACTTTCGGGCGGAAGGAATGGGGTATAAGATAAATTTTCTTGCCTTAGTTGGGGAACATGGTGGAGACGGATTGCCGCTTATAATCTTGCTTAAGATCATTGCTTACTGCATGTTGAAAGACTATGCATTGATTGATCGGGCCCCGCGAACTGTATACAATATCTTGTATGGCGCAAAACCATTTATTAGGTGGTTGGTACAGAGAAAGTGTCTGATAGCGGATCATCAAGGCGGATGGTTTTCATTGCCAAAGGATATATCTGCAGATGACTTTTATGATTATATTAGTGGTGTGAGTTTATCTAAGCTTCATGATAACACTAAGCATGATAGAATTAGATTTTTATCAGAGTGGTGGAAAAATTCTAGGGATGAGCAAAAGATCCCCGATTTCATGAAGCTGGAAAGTGACCCCTTTGAAGGTAAAAAGCTAAAGGACTTTAAGGACTTTAGTAGTGATCAAGATGATTTTCCGCCTGATGGGGATGGCGACGATTCTGGCTGGCAACCGATTCCTCTCGAATACGCATTTCCCATTGCCAATGCTGCCATGGATTATATTGAAAAATTTTCCGAACCTCTTATTGGATACCATCAGGTTATTAATGAGGGTATTTCAAGTAACCAGGCATCTGTCTCGCGCGGTGCAGTCAGAAAGGCGTGCGCCGAGCGTGGTATTGAAATAGATGAATTTGGTAGCGGTTTGCCATTTGAGTTGAACTTCAACAAGTATTCGGCACCAGGTCATCCTTCGAAATTTACTTATAGGCTAGAAAGAAAAGAAGCAGAGCGATGTGTCTCTCACATTAAACGTGCAGCAATTACAATCCTATTTTATACAACTGGGTTGCGTAATCGAGAGGCGCGTGAACTTGAAGTTGGTTGTTGCGTCCCGGATAATAGCCAAGGTATCGACGACTTTTATCGTCTGACCCTCGTAGTTAAAAAAACGAGCAAGGAATACTACCAAGGTCAGGTCATTTCGCTGCCAGTTCCTAAGATTACCTATCTGGCCGTAAAGGTGCTGGAGAAGCTAGGCACATTGACTCGACGAGATAATGTCCTAATCAGCCCCCTGCAAGCGAACGAAAAATCTGATCATGTCAGTAATCAAGTAACAACTACGACTATTGTAAATTATGTCAAGGCTTTTGCAAAAGATGTAGGGGTAGGATACGAGCCACATCCTCACCAATTTAGGAAAACAATTGCCGGCTGGTTTGTGCTCAATAGCCCGGTGCTGGGGCCTCTCTTGGTTATGAGACTCTTTTCTCATAACTCGATTGCGATGACCGAAATGTACTTGAAGAACAACCCTCTGATCGTCAAGGCAAGGCAAGAGATCCTACTAGAACAGTCTTTGAAAATTGTGAAGGGTATCGGTGAGTCGGCGCAATCTGGAAAGCTAGCAGGGGCTATTGGTGAGCGTATAAAGGATAGCCTTAATGAGGATCCACTTTTTAAAGGGCTGACTGGTGACGTTCTTGGGGCCACAATGGAGGAGTATCTGCGAGAAAGAGCTAAGCACGGTAATATGCATTTCCTGCTAACGCCAATGGCAGTATGCGTTTTTGACCCATCAGATCAGGCGAGTAAGCCCTGTGCTAAGACAATCTCTGCTACTAACTTGGTTTGCGAAGATATGTCGAGTGGCTTACCTTTGGTGGGTAACTGTGTAGGGGTGAGTTGCGATCATTGTCTGATGACGAAATGTCAGGCCCCGCTTATCGAGCAGTCTCTAAACTTCTATACTGAATTATTAAACGGTGCAATTAAAGAGGATTATGCTCAGAACCTTCATATCATAGATTCTGCCAGGCAATTTGTTGATGCGTACAGCCCAGTTGTTGAGTTGATTAAATGAAGAGTAAAAAAGATGCACTGGTAGATGCAAAACTAGCATTTGACAAGCTGAAGAAAGACGCTGAGCAGTCTGGGTCAAGGCTCACAATATCTGCTGTAGCACGTCTGGCAAACGTTGATCGCAAATATTTCTACGGGAAAGTTAATACACCAGATGAAAGTAAGCGTCAAGCGTGGGTTTCCTTGGGCGAAGAAATAAATGAATTTCGGAACCGTCAAAGATCTCCTGTGCAGGTAAGTTCAGAGGCTTCAATATCGAAAAAGCTTGATAACGCGCTGATTGAAAATTACAGACTTCTGGAGTCTGTTGGTGATCTTGAAAAAACCCGAGCTAAAATGCAGGAGTTACTTTCCTCTAAGGGGAAACAGCTTGAAGAACTTCAGGCTCATTCGGGGAGGCTCGAGGATAGTTTGCTGTTCGCGACATCTGATAAGCGATCAATTGTAGGCTTTGGTTCTAAGCCGCGTATTATTAGTCCTGATTTAATGCGGGAGGGTGTAGACTCACTGTCGTTAAAAAAGGCGTGGGTATTGGCCCTCGATAAGTTGCGTACGGAATTAGATAGACCTATCGAAAAGACTTTATATATCACCATTGGTGCGCCAGGAAGTGGCAAAAGCACTTGGTCGCTGAATCAAGCGCATCATAAAAACTTCTCCATCATTTTTGATGCATGTTGTTTGACCAGAGCTGATAGGTATGAAGTCCTGTCTTTGGGGCGAAAATATCCTCACACGAAAATTGTGGCTGTAGTGTTCTATGTAACCTTTCCCACACTAAAGAAAAGGAATAATCTGCGGGAGAGCGCTAAACGATTGCCATTAGACAAACTCAGATCAATGTTTGAATCACTCGAAAAACCATCATTAGAGGACGCTTCTGAATTTTTTGACGAAATCGTGATGGTGCGGGGGGGAGGCTAGATTTGTACGTAGAGTCAGTTTGGAACGTAGATGGTACGCCGATACCCCACGTGGACGGTAAGCTTCATTATCCATTAGCGCACTATTTGATTTGGTTGCGTAAGACTCCTATGAAAAAGGGTGGTTATCGAGAGCCTACTACTATTTGTAATGTGTATAAGCATTTGAAGATATGGTTTGATTTTTGCGCGGATCAAGGCATTTCTTTCGATATGGTGACATATGACTTTCATCTTCATTCGTTGAAAAAGGCGCTAGCTTCTAACGGTGTTCAGCCTGAGTCAATCAATGGTTATTATCGAAGTTGGCGAGGGTTTTATGAGTGGTGTGAGGAGCAGGGCATTTCTGCTGTAATGAACTTTCCGCCTAAGATTGATGGTAGAGCACAGGTCTCCGGGCCGTCGCGGAACTTCAATAATCGTTCTGCTGCTCGTCCTGTACAGATTGACCCGGGTTTGGAAACTGTTACCACAATTCTCGACTATAAGGATTGTGTACTAAATATGGAAGAGTATGCACGTTTTGCGAAGCTTCTGGATGAGGTCGATCCTGTATATAGCAGCATCAGCTATATGATGGTTGCGACTGGTTTGCGCATTGGTGGCGTCATGCAACTACCTCTCGGCAGTAACAAGTTGAATCCACGTTGGCTTCGATATCCAGAATTGGAGGCTGACGGGGCTCTTATTCAGAGGCTTAGATATTTGCCCAAAGGGAACAAAAGAGTTCTTGATTGCATTGTGCCTGTTGCCGCATTAAAGAAACTGCATATCGAGTATGTGATTGGGTATCGAAAGGATCGAGCTGCTTTTTTCTCTGAGCGTTTCCGTTCTCAAGCAGCTCCGTTGTGGTTAACAGCGACTGGAAAACCTGTTGAGAAAAATGATATTTGGGGTGCGTTTAGGCAGGCTTCGGAGAAGTTTGGTAGGCGAGTTGTGCCCCACCATATGAGGCATACCTATGCAACTTATATTGTTTATAACTATTTTAAAGCTCATGGGCTAACGCCTAATTTGGCTTATGCCCATGACATTCATGAGGCTTTACGTACTCAGCTTGGGCATTCGGATTTTGAGGTGACGAAGCGATACATCAGAACTGTTATTCGAACGCATACTGATGTCTGGCTACCAAAGCTAACCCCACATCTGCAGCAAGCTGTAAACCGCGAAATGCCTAGTGAAGTATTGGCAGCAGTGATAGATTTTTTCGAGCCTAATTTTGATGAAGATAAACACTGAGCCTCGACCTTTACTATCGGGAAGTCCGAATTTTCGTCGCATTAAATCTTCAAATTGACGTTGCTGTGGTTTGTTCCTGCGTTACTCCAGTATATCCTGATGGTCAAGACTGAAACGCTCACGGCACGCCGCAGCCAATCGCTGCTTAAGCTGGATATGGTGGAATCAGCCAGTTGTGCACGACTCCAACTAGCACTGCGAGAGGTGTCTGCCATGCCAGGTTAGGCATGCTTCCTTCAAGCGCTAGCGGTGCTACGCAACGACAGTCGGTTAGGCTTGGAAACCTAAGCCACTATGATCTGCAGCATGGGAAATTTGAGGACGTCAGGCCAATCGGCATGGCGCTATCCAACGTTGCTCAGGAGGGAGTCGAGCACTGGTTACCTCATTCTCCAGACCAGAGGTGAGGCGTAATAAGCCAGAAGATGATGTTTTCGTTCGCCGTTCTCACCATTGTCTCGCCTTGTCAGTCCCCTGATGGCATGTGCCAAATTTTGTGCACTGTGGACGTCGGAATGCCCAGCCTCACCGACGTCTCTTTCTGGGTCAGTCCTTCTGCTTTACAGCTCAGCACTGACCGTATCTTCTCAGCTGGGATTGGTGGCTTACCCGCTTTCGCTGTGATCAGCTCCCCATCCGAGAATTGAGCGGGGACGTTTTCCAGGACACCCATGTCACGCAGCTTGGTGAGCTCTGACCAGAGGTGGGTCATGAAGTCTTCGAGAGTCTCCCCACGCTCATAGCTTGCCGCTGCGGCCATCAAAGCTACGACATCTACCTCCAGGCGATCGCTGATGCCCTTCAGCATCTCGAGCGTGGCGTTGGATTTTGCGTGCTCGATGTTGTGAAGGTGGCGAGCTTCCAAAGTGCTTCTGAGCTGCTCTTGGGACAGGCCGCGCGCTGCCCGTGTGGCGCGTAGTACTGCAGCCAATGAGTATCGCGATGGCATGACGGCTTGGCTTCCCAAAGGGAAGGATAAGGCCATAACCGAAAATCCACATCTACGAAATATAGTAAGTTAATGTGGATTTGTGGTATGGTTGCTCAGCCGTTCCATAAGGATAAATGAGGGGTGGTAGGACAATCACTGGCGGATGGGAAAGTGTCAATTTATATGAATTGTTATTTGGGCTCGGAGCTTTCCTAGGGCCCAGACGAGATAGGCGGATAGAGCTGTGTTGGTCACTAAACGGACAGAATTACAGGGGCAATTTCTTGCTGAAGATAGCCTGCGCTTACTCTGGAATTCGGCGAGTCTCAACGCTGACTGTTACTACTTCGTGGTGGAAGGATGCGGGCTGGTAGATGGGGCATTCGGCCCGTCTGTACGTCTGGTCACGAGCGTCGAAGTGGTCGACTCACTGTGCAAAGGGGATACGGCGGAGTTCTTGAGCGTGAACAAGATTCAGCTGATGGCTCCTCCGTCGATGACAAAGCAGAACGAGTTTTCCATGCAGGTGTTATCGGAGATACGTATCCAGGAGGGCAGTGAGCCGAACCCTATCTACGAATTTGTTACGCGTGATGGGCAGGTCTACTCGAGCGGGAGGGGTTGAGCTATGGCTGCATCCCTAGAAGAGATCATGTCGTTTCTCTACGGCGCCGGCGATTTGGTAGAAGGGTGGGCCAGTGATGCTGCTGACCTCGTCCGTGCAGCCCAACAACGTTTTCCAGGCAAACCTTTTTGTTTGGTCAAGCGTTGGATCCTCATCGATGTCATAGGCAACGAGGGTGAGCTATTTCCGGCAGAAGCCCCACCGATGTTAATCTTTGCTCATGAGGTTATTCAGGACAGCAGGCGGCGTTTCGATCCTGGGCATTGGGTGCGAACGACCTATGCGGTTTCTCATCCGGATCGGTGCATGTTTGAAACGAGGAGCACCGTCTATTTGCTTCTTGGCGATGGATACAGGAAGAGAGCGACGCTTGATGTGGTCTTCTCGCTGCACCCATAACCGATTTGGGAGGTGCCATGGAAATTGATGAGTTCGAGCGCGAACGTCGCCGTGAGGCTGTGGCAGCAGAAATCGCTTGTCTAGCTCTCGACGGAGGCCGGCTTGCTGCTGAGCGCCTGGCTCGATTGCAGGGGTATGTAGACGGCCAAGTTAGCCTTGAAGAGCTCAGGGCAGAGCCAATTGAACGTATGCGACACGATAGCTGGGGTATCGCAGACGAGGACGAAATGCGCCGGGCCTAGGGTGACTCGGAGTGACTTGAGTCTTCAACCGCTAGCCGGCTAAAGCCGAATGAGCGAGCTCCTCCGCCGACGCCTCCTTTTGGAGTCTTCATCTGGGAGCTCCGATCAGCTGCCTGAACGGTGTTGAACAGCCGTCACAAAGAGGCAGTGTGCAACACCACTGCTCCATTTCCACATCAAGTAATAAATCAGTGGGCGGGCCTCCATAGGATACCGGACACACGATCAGCCCTCGGACAGGACTCTGCTGTCGATGAAAATTCTGGTCTATTCAGATCTGCATTTGGAGTTCTCGGACTTCCAGCCTCCCCCGACGGAGTGCGACTTGGTGGTTCTGGCCGGCGACATCTCGGTGCGTACTCGAGGAGTAACGTGGGCCAACGACATCTTCAACAATCCGGTGATCTATGTCTGCGGCAACCATGAGTTCTACAAAGGCCACGCCGATCGAACGCTGACCAAGATGCGTGATGCGGCTGCTAAGCATGTGCACGTCCTGGACAACCAGTCCCTGGTCATCTGTGACACCAGGTTTCTGGTAGCAACAGCATGGACAGACTTCACCGCGACCGGAGACTACAAGGCCGCGATGAGAGTGTGTGCGGAGTGGATGAACGACTTTAAGCGCATTCGTATTGGAGAGGGCTACAGCAGGCTTCGTCCTGCCGACCTCATTGCTCGAAACATAGCCACTCGTGATTTTCTGGTGGCCGAGCTCGCGAAGGATTTCGAGGGGAAGACTGTGGTGATCACTCATCACTGCCCAATCCGCGAGGTAGTGCGGATTCCACGCCATCCGGCCACCCAGTCCGCTCTCATCTGGCCAGGCATTCCACGGCCATCTGGCCACCTGTTCCACGGCCATCCGGCCGGGCAGTCGGAGCGCAGCGACGCAGGGGGGGCATT
>Ga0302347_1000861_pt1 | contig 41859 bp, 32 predicted proteins | sample PhyWR1_FD_202178 | JGI IMG/M metagenome (GOLD analysis project Ga0302347, IMG submission 202178) | Leaf surface microbial communities from wheat plants in UC Gill Tract Community Farm, Albany, California, United States - DLSL W.R1 (v2)... | ecosystem: Host-associated > Plants > Phyllosphere >... | reverse complement strand
ATTGACTTACCTTGGGATTTAGCCGATGGCGAAGTACATCAGCTTGAAATAATTAACGATATAGGTCAACCACTATCCGGAAGTCCGATTCGCTTGTGCTGCTGGCCAGAAGGGATACAAGGAATGATTGGAAGGCTGCGCTCAGCGCAGGATACCCCTGTACTTGATCTACTAAAGAGGGTTGCAAAGGAACACGACTTGCGGCAACCCAAGAGCGCAGGCTGGAATAGTTACCCAGAATGGTTCAATGCTTTTCAAGTCCTCAACGAAGATCTTACGCCCTCCATGCAAGGTAAGCTTGGAGTATTATTGATTAGCGACGGCAATCGTGAATTAGAGGAGCGCACGGAAACGAGCATCTCCGCTTATGGCCGGGACATACATGAATTGGCTAAAGCTGAATTCGGCGATATCAGATTCGCGATTGATAAGCTAATCACCTCTGGGTGTGATCGGATATTGCCTATGCATGCAGGTGATCGCTTAGCCAATTTTGCGCTTGGGCACTTGAGCGCTTTGCTGGACGACGGCGCAGCTTGGGCCTATGCGGATTGCGATCGAGATGGCGATAAAGGCGAACGAACTTTGCCTTGGTTAAAACCGGTTTGGGACATCGACCTTTTCATAGGAGCTGACATCTTCACGCCTGGAGCGATCTTTAGCGAACGAGTCGTCAGTGAGGCCATGGGCCTACTGCCAGATTATAGTGATAAACACATTGGATGGCATGACCTTATCGCCGCGATTGCCGTAGTTACCCACCGCAACCAAGCGAAAGTTGTGAGGTTGCCTCGTGTCCTTTATCATCGCTCTAACCACCAGCCGGGAAGTCCCGAGCAAGCGGCGCTCTCGCTGGAGCGATTAAAGGCGGTGAAATGGTTATGCGAGTCGCTAGTGCCAGGAACTAGTGTTAACCCTATCCCGGGACATCCTGCCTTATTCAGAGCTCAATGGCCACTACCTAGAGTGTTACCCCGCGTAAGTCTGATCGTGCCCACCCGCGACCAGTACAAGCTGCTGCACGCTTGCATAGAAGGTTTGCTGGGCGAAACTGATTATCCAGACCTCGAAATAATAGTCGTAAACAATCAGTCAGCAGACCCTAAAACTTTAGATTACCTTGACAAAATAAAAACCAGAGGCGTTATAGTCATCGACCATGACGATTCGTTCAATTACTCAACCATTAACAATCGTGCATCGCAGATTGCCACAGGTACTGTGATTGGATTAGTCAACAATGACATAGAAGTAATCGAACCCTCTTGGCTGAAGGAAATGATAGCTCAATTACTGCGCCCTAATGTTGGCGCAGTAGGTGCTAAGCTCTTATGGCCCAACAATATGGTACAACACGGAGGGGTCGTTGTAGGAATTAATGGCTTGGCAGCGCATACTGGTAACAACTTACACCGGGATGATGCCGGCTATCTTGGAATAAACCAATTGACACGTCGCCAAAGCGCCGTAACCGCTGCTTGCCTCTTAACGCATAAGGAGTTGTTCGATCAATTGGGAGGACTAGATGAGACGGCGTTCCCAGTTGCGTTCAACGATGTAGATTTATGTATGCGCATCCTTCAACAAGGCAAACATATTATCTGGAGCGCATCGAGTCAGCTGGTTCATGCTGAATCGGCAAGTAGGGGAAAAGATGTTTCAGCAGAGAAATTCGCGCGAGCGCAAAGAGAGCAACAACAGTTTATTGCAAGGTGGAGCGACTGGAGTGATCCGCATTACCACCCTGGCTTAAGTACTGATTATCTGAGCGGGCCCTACGGTGGTCTCTCTCTACCGCCTTTATTTAATAGAAATGCAAATAATTGATGAATTTTGAAGCGGCTGCACTGAGGCAATACCGCTCATTCTAAGAGTTGTAATTCGCACTTTTAAACAAGAAAATCGACCATGATTATTTACCGTCTGAGCCCATTGATCATAGCATCTCTGACACAAGGCAAAAGACGATGATAAAGGAAGACAGCAACTTGAAATTAGCCATTTGCTCAATTTTTAAAAATGAAGGGCCTTACATACTCGAATGGCTCGCCTATCATCGTACTATTGGAGTCGACAGATTCTTTATTGCTGACAATGACAGCACAGATAACGGTAAAACTTTGCTTGAAGCCTTGAGCACATTAGGCTTGATACAGCTAGTGAAATTCCCAACACCTGCCGACCGAGCACCACAGCTTCCCGCCTATGAAAAGCTGATGAAAGAAAATCATGCATCAGCTGATTGGTTTGCTTTTATTGATGCTGACGAGTTCCTTCTGCCAGACGAGGGTAATCTTAAGCTTGTTATTGAAAGAATAGTAGGCGAGAGAAACACAGCTGGAGCGATCGCAGTAAACTGGGCCAGTTTCGGGTCGTCTGGAGTCAAGGAATTTGATCCGCGACCAGTCATAAAAAGATTTCAAGGAAGAGGTGAGAAAAATTTTGGAGTTAACAGGCATTATAAGTCCATAGTCAGAGCTACTGCCTATGATGGCACTGAAGAAAATCCACATCTATTCAGACTCAAACCTGGATTTACGTATATTGACACCGCTGGCAGCGACTTGAAACAAGACCTGAGCGGAATCAAGGGCTTGAGTGAAATGGTGTGCTGGGAGAACCTCAGACTCAATCATTACATCATAAAATCATATGGTGAATTTCTTTATAAAAAAAGCAGGGGTCGAGCGACTGTTAAAAATAATTCAAAACTTGACAGGGACATAAACTTTTTTAACGCTCATGATGTAAACGACATTAATGAGTCTTTCGATCAAACGCTTCTTGAAAAAACATGCTTAGAACTTGATCGAATCAAAGAGCTGTTGTCGGCAAGCGGCGTGGCGGATAGCGTAGTGAATGTGGTTCCACCAAGAATCCCGGATATTCGAGTAGCTATCGATAAAACAGAGCACAACAAAAATTTAATGATTGTCGGTTGGGCATTCTCTGACGACGGCTCTAAATTAGGCTTTTCTCTGGGTATCAACGGCAAAGACTACCCCTTCGATACTGTGGAATCAATTACGCGCGAAGACGTGGCGCTGCATATTCAGGGTGCACCAACCGACTGTGGATTTGCATGTAAGATCAATCTCGATGCAATCGAGCAAGAACCCGAAGAAGCAGACCTCTTTTTAAGAATGCATGCTAATGGATACATGCACGCAATCGCGGTTGGATCTCTATCGTCGCTACGCAGGTAATTGAGAAATTTATGGAAATCCGTATCGGGTCTATTTTCAAGAATGAATACGACTACGTGCTCGAATGGTTGGCTTGGCATCGATTAGCCGGCTTCAAGAAGTTTATAGTTGCTGACAATGGTTCGAATGACAAAACACTGCAGTTGCTTGAAGCATTAAGCAGCAAAGAAATTACCGAAGTTATGTATCAGCCAAAATTGCAAGGAAATTCTCAGCTCACCGCTTATCGTAGAATTTCCGAGCGGTTTGTTAGTGATCAAAATGCCATTCTATTCCTAGATGCTGATGAATTTCTAGTACATGACTCATTTGAAGATGGCTCTGAGTACTTAGAGCTAGAGGGTTTGATTAGCAAACCCGACGTTGGGATGGTCGGTATCAACTGGAGATGTTTTGGGTCATCCGGTCTTGAGAAAAAAGATGGCCGCCCTGTTCTTGAGCGTTTTAACCATTGCTCAAATGATGAAATGCACGGAAAAAACTGCCATCTGAAATCTGCGACCAAGCTTGCATTTGCTTACCAAATAGGCCCACACATTTCTTATCTTTACCCACCTTACAAACGTGTGGACACCACTGGAGATCCCTTAACTGACTTTATAGAAATTGAAGCAGGCGTAGTTAAACCAGCAACCAATATGCCAAAGGGTATAGCAAAGCATGTTGTAGAGGGACCGCTAAGAGTCAACCATTACGTTATAAAATCCAAAGAAGAGTTTACTCTTAAGAAGCTGAATCGCGGTGATGCAATGGGTGGCGAGCTTACCCTAAAAGACTCGAGCTATTTTGACATCCATGATTTCAAGGACATCTTTTATCAACTACCTGAAACCAAAATAACATCCTTGAAGAACGAAATAAAGCTCCTTGAAGAAATAGTTGGATCCTCAATATTCAATGAAAAGCTAATTGGAGCAGTCGATAAGTCTAATGAAAAATTCATATCCGGGTGGGTATGCCGCCAGGACGGCGAAAGTTGCGATATACAGTTGAGCGTATTTGTTAATGGTATTTTTCAGGGCCGCGCCAACGCCAGGTACTTTAGACCCGACCTTAAAGATAAAAATATTTCGAAAGATGGAATGTGCGGATTTTACTTTCATCATGAGTCCACTCTCAAACAGGGCGATGAAGTCGAGGTGAAGGTCTTTGGAAACACCTGTGGCCTGATGGGCTGTCGCACGAGCGTAATAGATAAATGAGCATTTACAAGCTAGTATTTTCACTCCAAAGACCTTTGACTTCCGTTTGTACTAGATTGGTGACAGCGTGAACGAACTATCTGATTTTGATTCTGTGAAAGGTCTCAGTGAGATAGCAGTGATCTTCGAGAAAATCGAGGCTGCTTGCTCTGCGCGCTTAGAAACTCTCACCAACCAGCATCTAGAAGAGCGGAATATCCTCATACGTGAGCTCTTCAAGGTGCAGGCCGCTTTAGAGGAATCTCAGGCAAATACGAAAAAATTGCAATACCACGTTGACAATTCGCTGGGCTATATAGACCGTCTAAATTCTGCGCTACCGCATCGTTGGTTAGGGTCAGCTGTAGCCATAGAAGATGTGAGCGCAAGCAAAGGGGTCAGAGTTTTACATTGGCATATATCTGACGTTTTTGTAGGCGGACGTTTTTTTGATTCCATCCAGTTCGATACAAGTTTTATAGATGGCGCTTTACATTTAGAATTTCCTAGAAAAGCTTGCAAAAAGTCGAGTACTCCCTTCATACGGTGGCCGGCATCCACTCATGAAGCCAATAAGCTATTGATCACCACATCAAAACAGTCCGGTGTTGAAAGGACATTATCGAGCATTGGGCCAAGTGATTGGGTACTCGTCCAAGAACTGGTTGAAGACCTGTTACGATTCATCCCAAATTCTGCAGAAGAGATTGATGAGCAATGTGCTACCGAACTAACCTTTGGTCTTCGATATCTTGCTAAAGCGATCGCAACACACCCCCCGGTACTGAGATTCGATCATATTTCGTTAGTCGAACTCGCCCATAACGGGGGATATCACGGATTGAGGTTAAAGCTGGAAAATGTAGTTCAGGGCGAGACACATTGGGATGCAGTAGAATACACTTTATCAACAGTCGACGCCGCCGGAGAGCCATTTGGCGGACATCCTCGAATTGAGTTTTCGAGAGTCACTGATCCGTTTCTTTCAGGATGGTATCCCGAGCAAGTAGATGATCAGGGGGAACGTTTTGAACTCCGGTTTGAAACACCTGCACTGATGGATATAAAGGTTTGGCGGAGCTTACCTGAACAAGACAAAATCCGTCTTGTAAGTTTGCTGAGTGCGCTTGATGCACAATTTTCCGAACTCGAAGTTCAACATCCTCATATCGAGTGGAGAAAATGGCGTGAGCTAGGGGAATGCATGAAGAACATCATCGCGAAAACAATGTTTAGCTATCGTAAGTCAGCTAAGGTACAGAAATGAAGCCCAACTCGATTAGCAAATCTACCCTGGTGAGCGCCAATGAATGCTTCCAACGTCAAGAATATTCTAAAGCCCTAGGCCTCTATGCACAAATCATCGAAGAGAAGCCCGAACTAGCCAAATACATCAAATTCAATGTTGGTCTAGCAATATCTTTGCTAAGCGATTCAAAGGCCCCACAACTTAAATACAGCTCAATCGACAACCTGTTACCTGCTCATGACATTGAACACAATATAGACTCCGGACCAGAGTGGAATTCAACGGGTAATGATCCGTACTTTTTCTTAGATCGTAGTCAGCTACCTCTGATAAAAGGCTGGTACGTAGTACATGTATTGATGAGTTGTAAAAAGCGAAAATCTATCTCAAGAATATATGCTGACTATGGCACTGGATTTTCAGAACAGGGCTCATATAATTTGAAGATTACTAACAACCAGCTCTGCTCACGGATTATTTATTTTAGCGAGAACGTCACATCCCTTAGATTTGACCCTCTTGAGTACCCAGGTCATTTTAGCGTTCATGCGTTTCAAATTCGAAAGTTGAGCGAAGGTGATGCTAGAAAGGAACTAACGCTGTTGAGCAAACAGCTTGAGAACACTTCGGAGGTCACAACTCCGAAATGTAGCTTATCGTCTAGCTTGGAAAGCACTCATGATCTCTATAAACGATACTCGGAAAGTCTAGCAGTAGATAACGTTGACTCCACTTATACGGATTGGATTGAGAACATTGAGCTTTCCACTTCGGCAAGCAGAGAAGATGCTCAAATATTGATAGCTAAACTCAAAAAAAATCCGAAAATCTCTATCTTGCTTCCCACGTACAACAGCAATATCTCGTTGCTTGAAGAATGTATTGAGTCAGTTTTATCGCAAAGCTATGAAAACTGGGAATTGTGCATCGCTGATGATGCATCCACAAATCCTTCGGTTGCCGAAATCTTAAGTTCGTACGCGAAAAAGGACGGTAGGATCAAATATACTATCCGTCGAAAAAATGGACATATCTCAAGATGCTCGAACTCAGCCTTGGCACTCGCCACAGGCGATTACTGCGCTCTACTAGATCATGATGATCTGCTAGCCACTAATGCTCTACTCCATGTTGCAGTTGCTATCAATGAAAATGACGGCTGTAAAATAATTTACAGCGATGAGGACAAGGTAGACATTAAGGGTACGCGGTTCGACCCTCACTTCAAAAGCGACTGGAACCCCGAGCTATTTTACTCTCAAAACTACATATCCCACCTAGGCGTGTATCAAACGTCTCTTTTAAAAAAAGTGAAGGGCTTCAGAACAGGTGTGGAAGGCAGCCAAGACTACGACCTGATATTGCGTTGCCTTGAGCATGTGGAAGCTCAACAAATTGTACATATTCCCCACATCCTCTATCACTGGAGGGTCCTCGAAGGCTCCACCGCGATGGACGCTGGCGAAAAATCATATACATCAGATGCTGGAGTCAAAGCGCTTAAGCATCATTTCGCAAAAGTAAATCGCAGCATACGTGTCGAGCTCGGTCCCGCTCCAAATACTTTTAGGGTTCGTTGGCCAATCCCCAAGAGCCCTCCGCTCGTAAGCTTGCTCATACCTACACGAGATCGCAGGTCATTAACTGAGGTAGCCGTCCGTAGTATTCTTGAGAAGACAAGCTATAAGAATTTTGAAATTATCATCCTCGATAATGGTAGCGTGGAACCTGAGACCCTAGAATTCTTCGCGGAAATACAACTTGAATATGAAAACGTGAAGGTTATCAAATATGATTTCCCTTTCAACTATTCGGCCATTAATAACTATGGTGCTAAATTTGCCAAAGGCAAATTAATCGGTTTAGTCAATAATGACGTAGAGGTCATCAACGAAGAATGGCTCACCGAGATGGTGTCGTATGCCATACGTAAAGAAATCGGTTGCGTTGGTGCAAAACTTTACTACAGCAATGACACTATACAGCATGCGGGAGTCATTTGTTCATTAGGTGGTGTTGCAGGACACAGTCATAAGCACTTTGACAGGCATCATCCGGGTTACTTCTACAGATTAAAGCTTCCACAAACCCTGTCGGCCGTTACCGCTGCGTGCCTACTAATACGGAAAGAGGTTTTCGAGGAAGTTCAAGGCTTAGATGAGGAAAATCTCAAGGTTGCATTCAATGATGTTGATTTTTGTCTAAGAGTCCGTGCAGCAGGATACAGAAACATGTGGACACCTTATGCCGAACTCTATCACTACGAGTCAATTAGCAGGGGAGCAGAAGACTCTCCAGAGAAAATCAGACGTTTCCAGAGTGAGATTAATTTTATGAAGTCACGCTGGTCTGAAATCCTTGATAGAGATCCTTACTATAGCCCTAACCTGACTAAAGATCGCGAAGACTTCTCACTCAGTCATGTATAAAGCCTAATCCGATACTAAACTATAACGAAGATACATTTATGAAGATTGCTGTCGTTGGAACCGGATATGTCGGAATGTCAAACGCCGTGCTGCTCGCGCAGCACAACGAAGTCACTTGCCTTGACATTGACCCTGAGCGCATAAACCAGATCAACTCTGGTATATCCCCAATAATTGACCCCGACATTAAGAGCTACTTAGAAACTTCTAACTTAGCGCTCGACGCCACACTTGACAAACATAGAGCTTACGTCGCCGCGACGTATGTGTTTATTGCTACTCCAACAGACTACGACCCCGTCACTAATTATTTTGACACCAGTTCTGTAGAACATGTCATTGAGGATGTTAGAAAAATAAACCCTGATGCGTTAATTGTCGTCAAGTCCACGGTACCGGTAGGCTTTACAGCACGCATGCAACTGCGCCATGAAACAAAAAACATCTTATTTTCTCCCGAATTCTTAAGAGAGGGGCGAGCACTCCATGATAATTTATATCCGTCCCGGATCATTGTAGGTGATGTTACTAGCGCAGGTAAGGCTTTGATTGAGCTTTTACTTGCAGGAACTGTGAACAAAGATTGCCCAGTACTCCAAGTAGAACCTAGCGAAGCCGAAGCAATAAAGCTTTTCGCCAATACATATTTAGCTATGCGAATAGCTTTTATCAACGAACTAGATACGTACGCCGAGGTTCACGATTTAAATCCTCGACAACTAATCGAGGGAATTGGCTTGGACCCCCGAATTGGAAGCCACTACAACAACCCATCTTTCGGATATGGTGGTTATTGTCTACCCAAGGACACTAAGCAGTTACTCGCCAACTATAAAGACGTTCCGCAAAAGCTAATAAATGCCATTGTCGACTCCAATACAACACGCAAAGACTTTATCGCTGAAAGCATAATCAAACGTAAGCCTAAAATCGTAGGGATTTACAGGCTAGTCATGAAGGCCGGGTCCGACAACTTTAGATCTTCATCCATTCAAGGAATAATGAAAAGAATAAAGGCCAAGGGCATTGAGGTACGCGTCTACGAGCCGACCCTTAAAGCTAGAGACTTTTTCAATTCTCCCGTTCTCAACGATCTGGCTGAATTCAAAAGAGATTGCGACATAATAATAACAAACAGGCATTCGAGTGAGCTGACAGATGTCATTCATAAAGTCTATACCAGAGATCTTTTCGGCGGAGATTAATCACACAACTATCATGGAGGCTCGCTAGATTGACAAAATTTAATCAGCAAGTTAATGACCGTGCTTCCTAAACATGAGGAACTCCAGGTCAGTTCTACAGAGACAGCAACCGGCCGGATGAGTTACGGCTTAGAGCGTAACTCCCGGCTAAAACTTTTTATGGCTTGATGCGAACCGCCCGGAGAATTCGATGTCTGATCACCATAAATCAATATCTCTTTGATGAAAACTCAGTCCGATTATAATGTTTTTGAATCCAAATAGCCTTGCTTTGTCATTTAAGCATAGTTATGACTCTCATAATATAAGGAGGCGCTAGTCGTGAAAATTCTAGTAACAGGTGGTGCGGGCTTTATCGGCTCGGCAGTGGTACGTCACATTATCGATAATACCGGCGACTCCGTAGTCAACATCGACAAGCTTACTTACGCAGGCAATCTCGAGTCTTTACATTCTGTCGATAATAATAACCGCTACGCATTTGAACGGATCGACATTTGCGACCGGACTGAAATAGATAGAGTATTTCGAGAGCATCAACCTGATGCAGTAATGCATCTAGCTGCAGAATCTCATGTTGATCGCTCTATCTCCGGTCCATCTGAATTCATTCAGACCAATATCATTGGAACATACACTTTACTTGAAGCCGCCAGGGCTTACTGGATGTCGTTGGATTCGACTCGGAAAGCATCCTTCCGTTTCCACCACATTTCCACTGACGAAGTCTACGGTGACTTGGAAGGTCCTGAAGATCTGTTTACAGAGACCACTCCCTACCAACCAAGCTCTCCCTACTCGGCTAGCAAAGCCAGTTCCGACCATTTAGTCAGGGCTTGGGCAAGAACTTACGGCTTGCCGACCTTGGTAACGAACTGTTCGAACAACTATGGACCGTTCCATTTTCCCGAGAAGCTGATCCCGCTGGTGATTCTAAACGCGCTGGAGGGCAAGCCTCTACCCATCTACGGCAAAGGCGACCAAATCCGTGACTGGCTGTATGTCGAAGATCACGCCCGGGCGCTCTATAAAGTGGTAACCGAGGGCGAGGTGGGCGAAACCTACAACATCGGCGGCCATAACGAAAAGCAAAACATCGAGGTTGTACAGACCGTCTGCTCCCTGCTCGATGAACTGCGTCCTGACTCGAAATTCCGCCCCCATGTCGAACTCCTTACTTACGTTCAGGACCGCCCCGGTCACGATTTGCGTTACGCGATAGACGCCAGCAAGATCCAGCGCGAACTGGGCTGGGTGCCAGAAGAAACCTTTGAGTCGGGCATCCGCAAGACTGTGCAGTGGTATCTGGACAACCCTGAATGGGTTGAGCACGTTAAAAGCGGCTCTTACCAGCAGTGGATCGACAACAACTACGCCACACGCACAGGCCAAGCATGAAGATCCTGCTACTCGGAAAGAATGGCCAAGTCGGCTGGGAGCTTCAGCGTGCGCTAAGCGTCCTTGGGGAGGTAGTGGCGCTCGATAGACACCTTGCAAGCACGCCTTACGGCGATTTGGCAGGTGATTTATCAGACCTAGACGGGTTGCGCGATGCCATCCAAGCAGTGGCGCCTGATGTTATTTTTAACGCAGCGGCCTACACAGCGGTGGATAAGGCTGAGAGCGAACGTGATGCGGCGCATGTCGTCAACGCGCTGGCTAGCAAAGTGATCGCCGACGAAGCCAAACGCCTAGATGCGTGGCTGGTTCACTACTCCACCGACTACGTGTTTGATGGGACAGGTTCCACCCCTTGGAAAGAAACCGACAGCGTCGCACCTGTGAACTACTACGGCGCCACCAAGCTTGAGGGCGAACAGCTAATCCAGGCATCGGGCTGCAAGCACCTAATATTTCGCACTAGCTGGGTGTACGCCGCTCGGGGCAACAATTTCGCGAAGACCATGCTTAGGCTTGCAAAGGACCGCCCTGTACTTAACGTCATCGCTGATCAGGTAGGCGTCCCCACTGGGGCCGATCTGCTTGCAGATGTCGCTGTCGCTGCTCTGCAACAAGCATGGGCTAAACCTGAGTTGGGCGGTATCTACCACCTGGCGCCTATGGGTGAAACGACGTGGCACGCATACGCATGCTGTGTTATTCAGTTCGCTAGGGATCACGGTGAGAATCTTGAGGTCCAAGCGGTGAATCCAATCGCTACGACCGATTATCCTACCCCGGCCAGTCGCCCGTTGAATTCCCGCTTGGATACAACGAAGCTTCGCGAATCCTTCAAGCTGCACCTGCCTGAGTGGCAAAGTGGCGTTACTCGTATGCTCATGGAAGCTCTTAACAAATGAACGCAACCAATCGTAAAGGGATCATTCTGGCTGGTGGTTCCGGAACGCGTTTGCACCCTGCAACGCTTTCCGTTTCGAAGCAGCTCTTACCGGTTTATGACAAACCGATGATCTACTACCCGCTGGGCACGCTGCTGCTGGCTGGTATTCGCGACATCCTGATCATTTCCACACCTCAGGACACCCCGCGCTTCGAGCAACTTCTTGGCGATGGTAGCCAGTGGGGCATCAACCTGACTTACGCAGTGCAACCGAGCCCAGACGGCTTAGCGCAGGCATTTACCATTGGCGCTGATTTCATCGGTAATAATCCATCTGCGCTGGTGTTAGGTGACAACATCTTCTACGGTCATGATTTCCAGTCGCTATTGCTCAACGCAGACAAGCGCGATTCTGGCGCGTCTGTCTTCGCTTACCATGTGCATGATCCTGAGCGTTATGGTGTGGCTGAATTTGATGGCAGCGGCCGTGTACTGTCCCTTGAAGAAAAGCCGACCGCACCAAAGTCCAGCTATGCCGTAACCGGGCTTTACTTCTATGACAACCAGGTAGTGGACTTGGCGCGTAACCTCAAGCCTTCTGCTCGCGGTGAATTAGAAATTACCGACCTCAACAACCTGTACTTGCAGCAAGAACAGCTGCATGTGGAAATTATGGGGCGCGGATACGCTTGGCTAGACACGGGCACCCATGACAGCCTGCTCGAGGCCAGTCAGTACATCGCGACTATGGAGCGCCGCCAAGGCTTGAAGGTTGCCTGCCCAGAAGAAATCTGCTTCCGCGCTGGCTGGATCAACGCCGAGCAACTCGAGCGCCTGGCTCAGCCGCTGCTTAAAAACGGTTACGGCCAATACTTGCGCAACCTGCTTAACGAAAAGGTGTTCTGATGCACGCTACATCCTTGGCAACTCCAGAAGTCTTTCTGTTTACCCCGAAGGTGTTCGGCGACGAGCGTGGCTTCTTCTATGAGAGCTTCAACGCTAACGTCTTCAAGGAAGTCACCGGACTACAGCCTGACTTCGTTCAAGACAACCACTCGAAATCGGTCAAGGGCGTGCTTCGGGGATTGCATTACCAGCTTGCGCCTCATGCTCAAGGCAAGCTTGTTCGCGTGGTACAAGGCGAGGTCTTTGACGTAGCCGTTGATATCCGTCGCTCCTCCCCCACTTTCGGCAAATGGGTCGGTGCGGTACTTTCTGCGGAAAACAAGAATCAGCTGTGGGTCCCGCCAGGGTTCGCGCACGGTTTTGTCACCCTGAGTGAAACCGCTGAATTCTTGTACAAGACCACCGATTTCTACTCGCCTGCCAGTGAGCGGTGCATCGCGTGGGATGACCCGGAAATCGCTATCGAGTGGCCGATTGATTTCAGCCCGAGCTTGTCTGGCAAGGATCAACTCGGCGTGGCGTTGGCTAACGCTGAAGTGTTCGAGTAATCCTGCAACGGGGCCAAGCCGTGTAAGGCTTGGCCTTGTCAGCAACTACAGCCTAAGCAGTTCTGATTGCCCGACACCTAGTCTCGCCATAGTAAGAACCGCTTGCGAGCGATTCACCCGCTTCGATGATTAGAGCGGCCCGCTTTTCCCGGTAAGCGACTGAGTCTGGTGTTAAGCACGCAGGCTTAAGCTTCAGAAAGCAAAAAGATCAGAATCTGCCCCTTCCTTGTAGTCCGTTTCCCAAAGATACTCTGACCCCGCATTTACCATTGCGACCTCGTTTCTACGCTTCTACTCTCGGGGCGTCGTTGCTCATCAACGACACGGCTTTGACAGGTCGTAACGGTATTATGCACGCAGCTCGCTTTGTGGCGGCTGTACGTGGGGCACGCTTGCGTGCGCCGGAACTTGCATAGTCCGCCGGTCTGTCAACCTACGTACAGCTGCCTCCCTCTGTTTGACAGCAGTCGGGAGGGGGCCCGATTGGAAGGTACTATGCGATGCTTAAGATCGTCCCCGACCCACCGCACCACATCCACTCCCTGGAAGACACCCTGATTCAAGCCTCTGATCACGCGCTATGCGCCGCAACCGTCGCGCATCAGGCCTTGCTGCTACAGCCCAAATCCCCGACATCGATTCTGATCATGACGTCTCTGCATGAACTCGAAGCGCTGCGGGCATTGCTGGAATCGGCGCTTCTGCAGGTGCAAGGGCCCAAAGAACCTCGCGCAATGCATTGAAGCCGAATGGGCTGCGCTGGGCTGACCATTGCCAAGCAATGGTCGTCCACACGACAGCCCTGGCAGCAAATAAGCAGGGAGATAATCAATGACCGTACCGGAAACCGGCGTCACCGCCGGCAAAACCAAGTTTTACCAAGGCAAACAGCAAACCGAGCCACTGTTCTGCATCGAACCCGGCATCCCGTGTGAGCACGCCCGAGCCCAAGCCTCTGAACTGATGGGTTACGTACAGGAGCTGACCATCAGCGGCTTGATGGACGAAAACCCGAAGTTGGTGTGGGCTGCATACTATCTGGGTGCGCTGGCCAAAACGCTGATGGACGATGCTGAGGCTGGCTTGGCGAGCTGAGCGCAGGCCATACCCATAGCACCCAATCGCGCTGTCTGGGGATTCTTCGCACACACGCTCAGTGGGTGCTCTATCCCGAGCCAGCGTATACTCCGCCCCGGCAGGGAGGGCTAATGATCATCCTCATATGCCCAGGTAGCAGCGTTCAGCGTTAGTACAAAAATTGAAAGCGCCAGTGACCGCAATGCCGGACTCATTTTTGGCTGGATCAACATTTACCTTCCTTACCTCCTTTATCAAGCAGCACACATGACTCTTTCTAACCCCAGTAATCGGCTCTATACGTTGGATGTGCTGCGTGGCCTTGCTGCCTTGTGTGTCGTGTTCTGGCATTGGCAGCACTTCTTCTATGTGGGTAGCGCAGCCCATGACTTCGACCCGGCACAGCAACCGTTCTTCAGCACGTTTGAACTGCTGTATCGGCATGGCAACCTGGCTGTGCAGCTGTTCTTCACGTTATCGGGGTTCGTTTTCTACTGGTTGTTCGCAAACGGCATCAGCTGTCGCTCGTTGACGGTGTCACGTTTTGCCCAGGACAGGTTTAGCAGGCTCTACCCTTTGCACATCGTCACGTTCATGGCTGTCGTGGCCCTGCAATGGGCCTATCTCAGCAGCCACGGCACCTATTTCGTCTATCCGTTCAATGACGTCTATCACGCGGTGCTGAATATTTTGATGGTGCCGGCCTGGGGCTTGGAAAAGGGTTGGTCCTTCAACGCGCCTGTGTGGTCGGTGTCGGTGGAAGTGTTGCTCTACGCGATCTTCTTCATCATCTGCCTGACCAAGCGCTGGAAATGGCCATTGACCCTGGCGGCCATCGCGATTGGCAGCTTCCTTTATCCAGACATCTACAAACTGGGTAGTGGTCTGGTGTGCTTTTTCGTCGGTGGCATGACCTATGGCGTGCTGACGTGGGTGCGCCGGTATCTGGGCGATGGGGGTGCGCTGCTCATCACAGGCCCACTGTGTCTGGTGGCCTGGATCTGGCTTTTGAAAACACCTGCCGGGCTGAACAACCCGTTGCTGCTTTACGTGTGCTACCCATTACTTATTGCCGCACTGGCGGCCGCGGGCTCGCGCTGGCCCGGTCTGGCGCGGCGCTGGGCGTGGCTGGGCGACATTAGTTACTCGTCCTACCTCACTCATTTCCCATTGCAGATCATATTCGCCATGGCCTTCGACGCATTGGCGCTTTCACGAGCAGTGTTCTATCAAGGGTGGGTGATGGTGCTGTTCTTTGCTGTACTCATACCCCTGAGCCTTGCCACCCATCGTTACCTGGAGCGCCCTGCCCAACGTTGGCTGCGACAGCGAGGGCGGCAGGTTTCTGCATTAACACCTAACTAACCCAACCGGTCCCCTTCTGGAGCAGATCAGCGTTTCATCGCACCGTTCGATTCGCCTGCACCACGCTTAACTGCCGGTTTTGTATTTTTCCGAGTAGGTGTTGGCCTCGTCGAAGCTGACCATCAGCGGCTTGATGGACGAAAACCCGAAATTGGTATGGGCCGCGTACTACCTGGGTGCACTGGCCAAGACGCTAATGGACGATGCTGACGCTGGCATGGCGAACTGAGCGGCGGGTTGTTGATTCGGCAAGGTGCTCACTCCCCTGCCCTGACGGTACCTATCGATTCAAGCGCATAGGTACCGTCACAGCACTGCTATTTGTCTTCCCGAATCACAATCTGCCGAAGCCCAATCCCCAACATGCGCTTGTCGCCACTGATACCCAGCTGCTCGGGCGAAGTGGCCTGGGGTACTTTGATGGTCAGCTTGCTGACTTCGTCGGGGTTGTCGATCTTCAAGCTATACGGTTCCACTTCACCGCTCAGCTTCAGCGGATAGCGGCGATCATCTACCTTCACTTCAAAGGTGCGGCCCTGGTTGGGGCCAAACGCCTTGGCGTTGATTTCCAGCGTGAAGGTTTTGGGCAGCGGCCGTGAGAACTGCAACGTCACGGTGTCACCTTCGGACCAGGCGCCCCAGCTTTCGGCATGGGACAGGCCGCGCAACGTGTCTACCGACTCGGTGTGGATGTTTGAGCGGAAATCGAGCAGCAGCGGGTTGTCCTTGGGCAGCTTTCTGGCCAACGAGAAGCCATTGAGCTTGAGGACCTTGAAGTCGCCTTTGGCAAACTCGACATCCCCTACTACCAGGATCCATCTCTTGTCAGCCGGCGACTGGTCGGCGGTGTAGATTTCGCCTGGCTTATACGACAAGTCCGGGCCTGCGTTCAAATCTTCCACCCAGTACAGTGCCCGCAAAATCGAGGCCGGGTTATCCCCTACCACCAGCAGATGTGGGCGCTCGCTGACGGGCAGGTATTGACGCGCGAACATCCCGGCCTTGTCATACACGTCTGCATGCCTGCGTTCGAGCAGCGACATGCTGGCGTATACCGTACTGACCAGAATGGAAAGCGGCAGGAAGACAAACACGAACAGCTGCAAGCCCTTGCGCGGCTTTGCACACCACAGCATCAAGCTGATCAGCGAGAGCCCTGCGAGTACGTAGAAGGCCCGATTACCAGCGGTAAAGCCGCGCAGCTCAGGGTTATCGATAAAGCTCAGGGTAAACGGGTACATGCGCGTGATGCCGGCATACACCACAGCGCCCATCACCACGATCGCCACGCCCCAGCGCACGTAACGGTGCGCCGTGAGCCTGGCCCCCGCCAGTTCAGCACCGGCGGCGATGAACAGCAACGGGAACAGGAAGTCGTAGTAGCGCATGTGCAGGCGCAACGCGGTTTCGACGGCGTTGGTGCCGGCCACGGATGCCGAGAACAACGCCACCACGGCGATCAGGTTCAGCAGCAGGAACAGGGTGAAGAAGGCAAACTTCCCGTCCTCGCCGATGGCGCGAGTTCGCAATGTGGCGATGCTGGTGGTGATGATGATCGCCAAGGCGCAGCCGAACATCACGGCATTGCCCAGCAGGTGCCCGGCCGCAATGGTCGGCGCCGCTTTAAGGATGGCCAGGTACCGGTCGAGGCTGGAGGCGCTGGACTCAAGGGTGGTGGCGTAGAAGTTGCCGAACAGCGTCAGGCCTGCCTTGCCGGCGACCAGGTAGCTGAAGCCAAATTTGGTCAGCAACATGACGCCGACGAACACAGCGGCGTTTTTTACCGCCGTCACGAACCAGCGGTCCTGGTCTTTGTAGGCAAAGTAGGCAATGCACAGGCAGAAGGCTGGGATGACGAACAGCGCATGCGGCTTGACCAGGGACGAACACCCCATCAGCACGCCGAGCAGCGCCCAGCGTTGCCAAGGCGCGTTCGAGGCCAGGGTCAGAAAGTACCAGGCGCTGATCCAGAACGTCAGGTAGAACAGCGCTTCAGGCATGAAGTACGTGGTGTAGCCGTTGATCGGCCCGAGCATGCTCAGGGCCACGATCAACACCGACACCCGCGCACTGCAATACCGGCGTGCCACCATGAAGATGAACGGCGAGGCCAGCACGAAGAACAGGGCATTGAGCAGCTTGGTACAACCCACGAACCCGTCGCCACACATCAACGTGGACTTGTAGATGCTCAGGTACAGGTAGTTGGGTATCGATGCGCTCGACAGCGGCAGCACGCGTGCCATCGAGCTGTAGGTGTATTCATCCCCGAAGACGGTTGGGTAGATACCGCTTGAACGCATCATCAGCAGCACGAAGGCCAGTGCCATGATTGCCGCGACTGCCACGGTCGCGTTCAGCTGCGACCTTTCTATCAACTTCATACTGCCCTATCCCTTCTACTGCTCTTCATTTCCACAACCTGCTGCATGTGCGCCCGATCAGGACTTAACGGCCAGTACGATGCCGAACATGATGAATGCGACGCCGATGAAGTACTGGACCTGGAACCGCTCACCCAAGATGAAGTGGCTGCCGATGGGCACCAGCACGAAGGCCAACGCCATCAGCGGGTAGGCTTTGCCCAGTTCGATCTTTTGCAGCACCCACACCCAGGCGATGGTGGTCACACCGTACAGTGCGAACGCAGAGCCCAGAATCATCAAGGTCTTGAGGTCGAAGATGGTGCCGGCGCGCTGCAGCGCACTGGCGCTGAGCTTGAACATGATCTGGCCGGTCGCGATACCCACGACGCATAGAATTGCAATGGCATACATCATGGGCGCTTACCTGCCTTGAACTTGGACTTCAACCGCGATAGGTGGAACGGCCTTCTGGGGACCGAGGCGATGTCCTGCCCCAAGAACGCCAGGATCAGTTGGATACCCAGGAATATCGGCAAGGCAGACAGCATCACGGTGCCGGCAGAGTTGGCGACGCCGGTATAGATGGACGAAGCCCAGTGAGACAGGCCGAAGACCAGACCCCATATCAGCAACAGCAGGCCAGCCGGCAGCTCCAGGGACGCCAGCGACATGTCGCGCAGGTAGTAGTTGTAGAAGATCCGCTTGCCGAAGTTGCGCACGTGCTTGGCCAGGAACTCGCCCACGATCTTGGAAATCTTCAAGTTGCTGACTTCATCGCCGTACTTGGCGTCCATGGGCACATCCACCACCACCGCGCGCAGGGTATTGAGCCGGAACAGGATGTCGGTCTCGAAGAAGTAGCGACGGCTGATCTTGGCGAACGGCAGGTGGCGGGCGACGTCACGGTGGATGGCCGTGTAGCCATTGGTGGGGTCGAACAGGTCCCAGTAACCGGACGAGAACTTGGTCATGAAGGACAGGACAGCGTTGCCGAACAGGCGAATCTTTGGCATTGCCCGGATTTCTTCCAGGTCGTAGAACCGGTTGCCCTTGGTGTAGTCGGCCGTGCCCTCAAGAATGGGCGTGACGAAGTTCATCAGCAGGCCTGGGTCCATCTGGCCATCCCCGTCGATCTTGACGATGATGTCCATGCCGTCCTGGATAGCCGCCTGGTAGCCAGTCATGACCGCACCGCCCACGCCCTGGTTTTCCGGGTTGCGCAGCACCACTACACGCGGGTCGGTGGCGTGTTCCTCGACATAACGGCCGGAGCCTTCCGGGCAGCAATCATCGACTACGTAGATGCGCTCGACTTCCGGGCCAATATCGGCAATGACGCCCAGGATATGCGCGGTCACTTTGTAGGAAGGGATCACCACCGCAATGCTGGTCGCGCGATCTTCGCAAGGTTGTACGCTGCCAGGCGAAAGGTGTTCTTGCTGGCCAATTGTCATAGTTTGAGTCCTGTTACGTATTCCAAAAAATAGTCATTGCGGTGGGCGTGGCGGCAGGGTGGCGTTTTCATGACTTGGCCGGGGCGAATGCCCAGAGCTTCATCACCATGAAGTTGAGCACTGGCACGATGAAGACCACCATCACCAGGCCCACGCCATAGTGCCAACCCATGTATTCGACCCACGAGGTGATGAGCAGCGTCAGGCCCAGCGACACCAGTGAGACCAGCAAGAAGCGCCGGTATCCCAGCCAACTCATCGGCACACGGAAGGTGAACCGGCTGTTGATGCAGTAGGACATCAGGTTGGCCACGATGAATGCACACGCGTTGGCCACGGCTGCCGGCGGCGCCAGGGTTTCCATCAGCAAAATCACCACGCCGGCATGCACCGCCGTGTTGGCCACGCCGACCAAGGCAAAACGCAGAAACTGGTAGTACTTGCCCGGAATGATCATCGGTCGGTCTTGACCACTTCGCGCACGATGTACACGGGCCGGCGCTTGGATTCGACGAAGATCCGCCCGACATACTCCCCAAGCACCCCTATGCCGATCAGCTGCACGCCGCTGGCGAACAGGATGGTGATCATCAACGAGGCATAGCCGGGCGTATCGGCGCCAAAGCACAGGGTCTTGATCAGCAGGTAAACCGCATACACAAAGGCCATGGCCGATACCGCACAGCCCAGGTAAGTCCATATGCGCAAGGGGGCCGAGCTGTAGCTGGTGATGCCTTCGATGGCAAAATTCCAGAGTTTCCAGGTGTTGAAGCTGGTCTTGCCGGTGCTGCGTGGCGCCACCTGGTATTCGATGGTGGCGGTGCGAAAACCTACCCAGGCAAACAGCCCCTTCATGAAGCGACGGTTTTCAGGAAGCCTTTTTAGCGCCTCGACGACCTTGCGGTCCATCAAGCGAAAATCGCCCACGTCCGCGGGTATGTGGATGTCCGAGATGGAGTTGTGCAGTTTGTAGAACCCGTTGGCGGTGAACTTCTGCACCGCGTGGTCGGTGCGCCGATCCACGCGCTTGGCCAGCACCACTTCGGCGCCCTCCTCCCATTTGGCAACGAGTTCCAGCACCACTTCGGGAGGATGCTGAAGGTCGGAGTCGATGGGCACGACTGCATCGCCGGTCGCAAAGTCCAGGCCAGCTGAAAGCGCGGCTTCTTTCCCAAAGTTTCGTGACAGGTCAACGACCGTTACGTACGGGTAAGCCGCCTGGGCCTTGAGCAGTTCTTCGTAGGTCTGGTCCCTGCTGCCGTCATTGATCGCGATGACCTCGAAGTCGTAGCGATCGGCCAACGCCTTTGACAGGGCGTCCACACGCTCGAAGAACGCGCAAACACCGCGTTCTTCGTTGTAGAACGGTGAGATCAGCGACAACAAGCGCCTGGGCTGGCTCATCAGTGGCGCTCCTTGTCCACGTCAAACTTGCACACATGGGCGTAATCGAGTTCGGTGCACTGGGGCTGATGGTCGGCTGGGAACAGCGCCAGCGCCTGGCCCACTTCAGGGAAATCGCCCTTGACGAATACATACAGGGAGTGGCGCGCATCGGAGCCTGCAATTTCGGCCTGGGTGCTTTCCACTGCACAGTTGGAGTTGGCGCGTGCCACGTAGCCGGTGTTGATCTTGAGCCCGTGCTCGACGGCATACCGCATGGTCGGCATCAGCGTACTGAGGATCATGTCCGAGCGCCCGCAGCGGAACTTGGGGAAGAAATACAGATACTGAATGCCATCGGCTATCTGGGCGTCCCACGCAGCCTGGGTCAGGATTGGTGTTGCCGGGCGCTTGGCGCCATCGATCAAGCGGTGGCGCTGGATGGACATGTCCGCCACCTGCACCACGATCAACACCAACATCGCCAGCGCGAAAACGCGTTTGGGCAGCCTGCGGTACAGCAATACGATCGCCGCGATGGTCAGCGCATACCCTACAGGCCAGAAGAACCGGCCAGAGGCCCGGAACTGCGTAGTGATGGCCTCCATGAACGCGGGGTAATGCAGCACCAGCACTTGGTGGGTGCCCCAATAGATGCTGTCGGAAAGTGCATACAGGGTGAGCCCAAGCATCACCAGCACCAGCGGCCAGTTGTGCGCCGCCCACCTCACTGCCCTGCGCCCGCCCAGTAGCAGGCCGGCCAGCAACCCCAGCAAGACACCCAGGCCCAGGTAATTGAAGCCTTCGTATTGCCCCGGCATTTCGGCGTTTTCGATGGGGAAGAACGTACCCCCTGAAAACGGTGCCAGCAGGTTCATGGAAAACGTGCCGAAACCGGTTTCCTTGGCCACGTTCGTGGAGTCCATGGGGAACACGGTCACCCATAGGCTGGCGCCGATGATCAGGAACGGCAACAACGCCCGAGGCACGTCCACCCAGCGGTAGTGCCATGGCTTGGCCAGCCAGTTGGCGACATAAATGGCGCTCGCCATCACGCACAGGTAGATGTTGATGTAGAAGCCGGCCACCAACAATGCTGTCCAGCCTGCCACGGGCACCTGCCCCAGGCGCTGCCCACGCAAGTAGAGCGCGATGGCTGCCAGCAGGATCCAGTGCGTCATCAGCGAGATATGGGTCACACGCGCTGTAAAAGCCGGGAAGATCAGCAGGCACACCACCAGCGCCACCAGTGCCAGCCAGGACTTGACCTCAAGCTCGCGCAGTATCCACCAGCCACACACGGCCTGGCCCAGGAATGCTAGGCCCACCCACACGCCGTAGGGGTTGAACGGTGCGTATGACGCGGGCACCACCAGTTTCAGGATAAGCGCATACAGCGGAATGGTGTCCATGAACGTCGCGCGCGTGCCCTGCGGGTAATTGATGCTGTCGAATGCCAGCAGCGGATACCCGAAAGGCGCACTGAAGAACGCGTGGAAGCCAGAGATGTATTGCGTAACGTCGTCGACTTCCGACTGCCAGTACGACGATGTACCGGCGATGAACCCCGAAGGAAAATGATGCCACACGAACCAGACGGCGATAGCCAACGCTAACGCCAGGCCCGTCCTCCCCGTGGAACCCAACCTTGAACTCATTGCAAACGCCCCAGTGTGTGTTTTATAGGCGCGTTAGAACGCGCACTTATCGATTGCAGCCACCAGCTGTTGTGCGCTGGCTTTCCATGTCAACCATGGCATTTCGGTGGATTGAGGGTGTTCGCCCTTTTCGAACAACCCCAGCCATTGCTTGATCTTCTCGGCAATTTCTTCTGTGTGCGTGCCTTCGAAGTACCAGGCGTGATCACCGGCCACTTCCCTGAATACCGCAAGGTCGCGGGCGATGATTGGCAGTTTGTGCTGCGCGGCCTCGATCAGCGGCAAGCCGAAGCCTTCACCGTAGGAGCCGGCCACCAGGCAGTCGGACTCCTGGTACAGGTGCTCCAGGTATTCGTCGCTGGCACCGGAGAGCCACAACAGCCGCTTGCCGCGCTCGGCGTGGTTCTCGAGCTTGCGCGCCAGTTCATCGACCAGCCAGCCATGCTTGCCCACGATCACGAGATTGGCTTGTACCCCATCGGCCCATAGCTGTTCAAACGCCTCTAGCGTTTGTGCATGCCCTTTACGGGGTTCCAGCGTACCTACCATCAGGAAGGTAGGGTTGTCTTCCAGCGCCTCCAGGCGCATGGCCGGGTCTTCCGGGAAGCCCAGCGATGGCACGGACTGGTCAAGGTCGGCGCCCAGGTGGAAGGCGCCAATGTGGAACGGGCGCTTGCGTGCAGGCATGTGCTCCAGGTACCAGTCATTGAGCTCATCAGCCACGGCTTGGGAAATGCAGATGGCGCCGTCGTATTCAGCCACTGTCCGTATCCATTTCGCATAGTGTTCGTGCAGGCTTTCGACGAAACAGTGCGGCAGTTGCAGGATCAGCAAGTCGTAGACCACGAACAGGATGCTGACGCCGTGGTCACGCATGGCGTTGAAGTAAGCCTTCTTGTGCGGCAGCACATCCATCAACAGGTCCAGGCCCAGGTACACGTCGCCAGCACGGTAGCTGATGACTTCGTCCTGCAACGCTTCGTTCGGCTCCTGGCCCAGGAATTTGGCGGTGAACGCCGACGCTTCACGGTAGTACGGCTCAGCAGGCGTGGTGTACACCGGTACGACTTTGTAGGTCGAAGGCGGATTGACCAGCCATTCCAGCAGAATGCTGCGCACCACGCGCTGGATGCCGCTCTTGCCGTCGTGCTTGCACAGCTCCGAAATGTCGACGAACAGGCTGGGTACATTCGTAGGCGGTTGCACGGAGTAATCAACGGCCTTGGCCAGGCGCTCGACGCTGACCTCACCGTTTTGCAGCGGCGCACTGGCACTGAGGGTTTCGATCAACTGCTGCAGGTGGTCACGCGGCTGCTCGGTGTGCGCCTGGTCGGCCTGGCGCTGGGCCATGGCGTGTTCGAAGGCCTCGAGGGCGGCCTGCCCTGTACGGTCCCACGAGAAATGCTCGGCGCGGTCTGCCCCGTGAACGGCCAGGGCCTTGCGGAAGGCGTCGTCCAGCAGGGCTTGCTCGAGCTTGCTGGCAATCGCCGCTGGATCGTGTGGGTCGAAGGTTGCCTCATCCCAGCCAATGACCTCCGGTACGCTTGAGGCGTTGGCACCGATCACGGGCGCGCCACATTTCATGGCCTCCAGCGGCGGCAGCCCGAAGCCTTCGTGCCAGGACGGGAATACGTAGAGCTCGCAGATGCTGTACAGGCTGCGCAGCTCGGCATCGCTGACGAAACCGGTGAATGCCAGGTCGTCCGGGGCCAGCCCCTGGTCACGGGCATGCTGACGGTACAGGTCCACGTGGTATTGCGGCATCTTGCCGGCGAATACCAGTTGGGTCTCACCCAGCTTGGGTTTGACGGCTGCGAAGGCCTCGATCAGGCGAGGCAGGTTCTTGCGCTCGTCGGCGCCACCGGTGTACAGCACGAACGGTTCGCGCAGGCCGAATTTCTCAAGCAGCGCCAGACGCTCTTCGTGGGCGAGCGTGACCGGGTAGAACACGTCATCGGCAGCGGTGGATACGTTGACGACTTTCGCCTCATCCAGCGGCAGCAGGGAGAGTGCTTCCTGACGCGCGAAGTCCGAGATCGACAGCAGCAGATCGTACTGCTGGAGTGCGCCGACCTTGGCCAGGTAGTGGCTTTTGTAGGCCGGGTTGCCGTCGAGATACTGCTTGGGGCTTACCAGCGGGATCAGGTCATAGAGCGTGGCGCTGACCAGCGCATCATGGTGAAGCGTGGCACTGCCGATCACCGCGTCATCGATGTAGCCTTCCACCGAGCTGGTCACGTGGATCACGTCCGGCTCGAGCGCGTCGATGCAGGCTTGGCGCATGTGTTCGGCCGTCTGGCGACGCGCCAGGTTGTTCGGGTGGCTGTCGGCGACGGGGCCTTCGGCGTACCACACGCGAATATGGCTCTGCGGCAACAAACCGATGAACGCGGTGCGGATGGGCTCGATGCTCTCGTGCAGCATGCCGTTGAGCACAAGATAGACTTCGTGTTCGCCGCGGTTGCGCACGATGCTCTGGGCAAACGCCATGCTGTACCGACCAATCCCTCTGAAACGGCTTTCGGTCTGCGCGCCCTGCATGTCAATTACGATACGCATTACTTCTGGCCCTTCGTCACGGCAGCACGGAGCGCGCTTTCGATCTGGCGCCCCCGTGGGGTCAATGGAGCATGGTCGATCAAACCGTGCTGTGGGTCGTTGGCCTCTACAGGCACTGCAGGCGCTGGCACCTTCAACAGGTCACGCAACACGCCAGTAAGCCAGGGGCTGCGCTGAACCAGGGCCCTGACCTTGCGCTCGACGGCAGGGCGACGCGCCAGCCACAGCCGTGCATGGGGCGCGACACGGCGCAGGGTGTGCTTGGCGGTAGTTGCGGCGCTGCGAGGGTGCTTGACCAGGTGGCCCAGCTTGCGCACGGGCGTGGTCGCGCGCCACACGGTGCTGCTCTGGAATGTGGTCAACTGCTGTTCGAGCGCGGTGGCGCGCAGGTACCAGTGGTGGGCGTTGCTCAGCGAGGTGTTCATCTCGAGTTGCAGCCGTTCGGCCTGCTCGCGTGCCTGGGCCAGTGCGTGCTGGGCATGCTCGCGCTCGTTGTCCAGTTGGGCTTGCAAGCGCTCGCGCTCTTGCGCAAACCCTGCCTCGAGCAATTGCACGCGCTCGGCTTGTTCGGCTTTCAGGGAGCCGAGCAGGTCATGTACTTCGGTTGCCATCTGATTCTCTAGGGTATTCAACCGGCCCTCCAGGGCCTGGTCATAACGCGAGGCCAATTCGTCCAGCGCTACGCCATACACCTGCTCGAACGGTGCGTCGAACGCGGCCAGTATTTCGGCCGGTGCCTGCTTCTGCGCCACCACGGCGTAATCCGGGCTGGTGCCGGCCAACACGTCCATCACGCCAAGCTTGCGCTCCGGCTCGCGCAGGTCCGGCGCTTCTTGCAGGCGCAGGACCTTGGAGCGGGCAAAGCCCTTGAACTCGGTCAAGAACGACAGCAGCAGGCTGGGGATTGGGCGGTCATGGGTGGGGTCGACGAAGAAATTGTTGGTGCCGACCACCACGTTTTCAGCGTTGGGCGTTTCCAGGATCAGCAAGCCGCCGGGTTGCAGCACCCGCATGGCTTCGCCAACCATTTCTTCCAGCACGGTAAAGGGAATGTGCTCGGCGATATGAAAGCCGCTGACGGCGATCAGGCTGGCATCGGGCAACTGGCGCAGCGCGTTGAGCGCATCGTCGGTGCGCACCGGCAGGCCCAGTTCGCGGCAGGCTTCGAGCATGCCTTCGTCCAGGTCCACACCGCTGGCGTCATAGCCTTCACGAATCAGCATTTCCAGCCACTCGCCACGGCCGCAGCCTACGTCCAGCACGCCCGCCTGGGGGTACAGGTCTTTGAGCGGCGCCAGAAACGGCAGATAGACTTCGAGGCGGCTGGCGATCAGCGCCCGGGAGCCGCGATGGCGGTCTTCGAACGCCCGGTAGAATCGACTATCCATTACTGCACTCCACGGTCGGAGGTATCCAGGCAAGGCCTACGAACGTACTTTCCGAAACGTTGACGACGTTGAACACCAAGGCCAGGTCGCGCCACTCGTAGTTGTCCACCACGTGGGCATCGGCCGCATGCAGCGCGACGGCGACGGAATAAGAACCCACGCCCAGGTTGGCGGGGAAGCGGAAACGGTACGACAGCTGCGTGCCCTGGGCGAGGTCCTTGCGGGCACACCCCAGGTGATGGGTGTTGGTGCCGTATACGTCCTGGCCCAGGCGGTCCTTGATCACATAGCCCACCACCAGTTCGGGCAACGGGGCGTTGATGGCCACGTCCACGGTCAGGCAGACGTCCTCGCCCACGGTCACGTATTCGGCGGCAGCGCCCTGGGCGTTGAGCAGCGAGACACCTGCGATACTGGCCTTGCCACTGCCCGAGCGAGTTTGCACTGCACCGTTCTCGAGGGTTTGCACTTCGACGGTGGCGTTTTCTTTCTGGGCGATCAGGGCGTTGTAGTAATCCATCACCTCTTCAGGTGGCCCGTCCTTGATGACGGTGCCGCCGTCCAGCAGGATCGCCCGGTTGCACAGGGCCTGAATGGCGGCGCGGTCGTGGGACACGATCAGCAGCGTGGTGCCAGCCTGCTGGAATTCCTTGATGCGGCCAAAGCTCTTGTGCTGGAAGTAGCTGTCACCCACCGACAAGGCTTCGTCGATGATCAGGATTTCGGGGCGGAATGCCGTGGCGACGGCAAAGGCCACACGCATCTGCATACCGCTGGAATAGGTGCGCACGGTCTGGTCGAAGTACTCGCCAATTTCGGCGAACGCCTCGATGTCGTCGATCACGCCGTCGATCTGGTCGGTGGTAAAGCCCATCAGGCCGGCGGCGTGGTAGGCATTCTGACGCCCGCTCAACTCGGCGTTGAAGCCCATGCCCAGCTCGAGGATGGCGGCGATGCGGCCGTTGACGCGCACGGTGCCTTCGCTGGGTTGCAGGGTGCCGGTGATCATTTTCAGCAGCGTGGACTTGCCCGCGCCGTTCTGCCCCACCAGGCCGATGGCTTCACCGGCCTCGATGTTGAAGCTGATGTGCTTGAGCACCCAATGCTCGCTGCTGGCCTTGACCGGCAAATAGCACCAACGCGCGATGCGCTGCCATTCGGAGCGGTAGCTGCGGTAGGCCTTGCCTACGTTGCTGACGGACAGAAGTGTCATAGCGAGTCCACCATTTCGGCAGAAGCCCTGCGGAACAGGAACAGCCCCAGTACCATCAGGCCCAGGGCAATGGCGACCGTGACGCCCAGTTCGGCGATGTTCGGCGCAAGCTTGTAGACCAGCGCGTTGTGATAGCCGGTGACGATGGCATACATCGGGTTGATGTCCAGGGTGCCCTTGAGGTAGTCGGGCACGATGTTGACCGAGTACACGATCGGCGTGAACCAGAACCATACCTGCATGATGATCGGCACCACCTGACCAATGTCACGCAAGAACACGTTCAGCACACCCAGCACCAGGCCCAGGCCGACGGCGAAGGCCACCACCACCAGGGTCAGGGGCAGCAGCCAAAGCATCTGCGCGTTGGGCGCATGGCCCAGCAAGGCGAAAATGATCATGGCGGCGATGAACAGCAACAGGTTGTTTAGCAGGCACGACCCCACCACGATCACCGGCAGCGCAATGCGCGGAAAGCGCATCTTCTTCATCAGGTTGCCCTGTTCGATGAACACCGTGAGGCAGCGCCCGACGATTTCCGCGAACAGGTTCCAGGCCAGGATGCCGGCAATCAGGTACAGCGCGTAGGCGTACTTGTTGTCGATGCCGGGCAGGCGCGCGCCCAGCACGTTGGACAGGATCAACGCGTAGATGGCCACCTGGGCCAGGGGGTGGATGATCATCCACAGGCCGCCTAGCTTGCTGCGGGCAAAGCGCGAGATGAACTCGTTCTTGATGGAGGTGAGGATGAAGCCCCGGTAATCCCAGACGCCCCGAAACATGCCTAACATAGTTATCCTTGAATCAAACGGGCGATTTGCGCGACGTACTGCGCCACCAGCGCTTCATCACCACGGCTTTCCACGTTCAGGCGCAGCAGGGGCTCGGTGTTGGAGCCGCGCAGGCTGAAACGCCAGTCGGCGAAGGCCACGCTGATGCCGTCGGTGCGGTCGACGCTGGGGTTTTGCGGCAGGTAGTGGTTCAGGATCTTGTCGATGGTGCCTTTCACATCGGCCACTTCGTAGTTGATCTCGCCGCTGCACGGGAACTTGGCGATACGCTCGTCCACCAGCTGGGCCAGGGTCTTGCCGGTCACGCTCATCAGCTCGGCCACCAGCAGCCACGGGATGTTGCCGCTGTCGCAGTAGGCAAAGTCGCGGAAGTAGTGGTGGGCGCTCATTTCGCCGCCGTATACGGCGTCTTCGGCGCGCATGCGCTCCTTGATGAAGGCATGGCCGGTCTTGCTCTGGATGGCCACGCCGCCGGCTGCTTCCACCTGTTCGATGGTGTTCCAGGTCAGGCGTGGGTCGTGGATGATCTTGCTGCCAGGGTGCTTGGCCAGCAGCATCTCGGCCAGCAGGCCGACCACGTAGTAGCCTTCGATGAAGCGGCCCTGGTTGTCGAAGAAGAAGCAGCGGTCGAAGTCGCCGTCGAAGGCGATGCCCATGTCGGCGCCGGTGTCGAGCACGGCCTGGCGGGTCAGGTCGCGGTTTTCCGGCAGCAGCGGGTTGGGAATGCCGTTGGGGAAGTTGCCGTCCGGCTCGCCGTTGATCAGGGTGATGTCCAGGGGCAGGCGTGCCTTGAGCAGCTCGATCACCGGGCCCACAGCGCCGTTACCGGGGTCGGCCAGCACCTTGAGCGGCTTGAGGGTGTCGAGGTTGACGTAGGTGAGCAGGTGGTCGATGTAGGCGGTCTTGTCGAACACCTCGCGCACCTGGCCGGGCTTGGCGGCAGGCTCACCCAGGCTACCGGCCTCGACGCGCTGGCGGATGTCGTTCAGGCCCGTGTCGCCGCTGATCGGGCGGGACTGCTCGCGCACCAGCTTCATGCCGTTGTAACCCTTGGGGTTATGGCTGGCGGTGATCATCACGCCGCCGTCGGCCTGGTGATGGCTGGTGGCAAAGTACACTTCTTCAGTACCGCACAGGCCGATGTCGATCACATCGGCGCCGCCTTCGGTCAGGCCTTTGATCAGCGCCAGCGACAAACCGGGGCTTTCCAGGCGCATGTCACGGCCCACCACGTAGGTGCGCCCGCCCAGCTCGGCCACCAGGGCGCGACCAATGCGGTAGGCCACGTCATCGTTGAGGTCGGCAGGCACTTGGCCGCGGATATCGTAGGCTTTGAAACAACGGGTCTGGATGGGTGGGTACATACGTCTCACTCAATGCGGTGGCGCCAGGGGCGCCGACAGTCTGAACAGGGATAGCCGGCCACGGTGGGCGACCGAAGACCGGCCCGGTGCCTGGCCAGGCACGACGGGCCGACGGGAAAGCCTGGACTCAGGCGTCGCAACGACCGTAATTGTCCTCGAAACGCACGATGTCGTCTTCGCCGAGGTAGTCGCCGCTTTGAACTTCGATAAGCACCAGGTCGATCACGCCCGGGTTCTGCAAGCGGTGCTTGTGACCGGCGCGGATGAACGTGGATTCGTTGGTGTTGAGCATCAGCTCCTTGTCATCGTTGACCACCACGGCCATGCCGCTGACCACGATCCAGTGCTCGCTGCGGTGATGGTGCATCTGCAGGGACAGGGATGCCTTGGGCTTGACCACGATGCGCTTGATCTTGAAGCGCTCGCCGTCTTCCAGGGTGGTGTAGGTGCCCCAGGGGCGATGCACGGTGCGGTGCAGCAGGTGCGCCGAGTGGCCATCGCTTTTCAGGCGCTTGACGATGTGCTTGACGTCCTGGGCGTGGTCCTTGTGGGCGATCAGCAGGGCGTCGGGGGTGTCGACCACCAGCAGGTCCTGCACGCCAACCAAGGCCGCCAGGCGGTCTTCGGTGGTGACGTAGTTGTTGCTCGATGCATGGGCCAGCACTTCGCCTTCGAAGCGGTTGCCCGATTCGTCCGGGGCGGTCAGTTCGCTGACGGCGTTCCACGACCCGATGTCGCTCCAGCCGATGTCGCAGGGAATGGTCGCGACCTTGCGTGAGCGCTCCATCAGAGCGTAATCGATGGAGATGTCAGGCACATTGGCGAACGTGTCGGGGTCGAGCGCCATGCAGCTGTAGCCCTTGGCGGTAGTGTGGCGCGAGGCCTCCAGCGTCTGGGCCACGGCGTGCAGCACGTCCGGGGCGTGTTCCTGGAACTGCTCGATGACGGTGCCGACCTGGAAGCAGAACATGCCGGCGTTCCAGAAATAGTTGCCGGCGGCTACATAGGCTTCGGCGGTGGCGGCATCGGGCTTCTCGACGAAGCGCGCGACTTTGAGGCCACCGTCCAACGCGCCATCGGCGGCCGCTTCGATGTAGCCGAAGCCGGTTTCGGGGTACTGGGGCTTGATGCCGAAGGTGACCAGCCAACCTTGCTCGGCCAGGTGCACCGCTCGGTTTACGGCTTGGGAGAACGCCGCTTCGTCCTGGATCAGGTGGTCGGCAGCCAGCACCAGCATGTAGGCCTGCGGGCCATGCACCTGCTGGAGTTGCAGGGCGGCAGCGGCCACGGCGGCGGCGGTGTTGCGACCGAACGGTTCGAGAATATAGCCCTGGGGGTGGCCCTGGGTATTGATGGCGCGGTATTCGTCTTCGGTCTTGAACAGCAGTTCACGGTTGGTGACGGTCAGAACTTCTGCAACGCCGTCCAGTTTGGAGGCGCGCAGGAACGTCTTCTGAATCAGGTTTTGCCCGTCGGGCAGGGTCATGAACGGCTTGGGGTGAGCCTCACGAGAAACAGGCCACAAACGGCTGCCAACGCCACCGGAAAGAATAACCGGGATCAATTCCATATTCGGATCCTTAACAGCCAGTTGATGGTTCAATTGGCCAGCATGAGTCTTATTTCTGATCGTCGTCGCGCACAGCGCAACGCCGCTAAGTTACGCGCCTAGCGTGAGTAATCTCTGGCTATCCATAGGCTCGAGACGCAAGCATCACGGCGAAGAATACCAGAGAATACGCTTTGTAGCTTGCGCGCAGGCTGCGGCCAGCGTGGCCGACATGCCCTACCTGGTGATCGCCTCGGGCAGGTCGCGCGAGGGGGTGGTGAGCCGTGGTGTGTATCAGACAACGTCGGCGCCCATCGTTCCGTGAATCGCTCGCATTATCTTGCGATTTCCACCTGGGTTGGCCAGCCAAGCGCCTGCGTGCGCCGCTGCAGCGCCTGTGCCAGCGCCGTTTTCGCACCGGCCCGGCCATGCACCAGCACAATGCGCGCCGGGGCACGCTCGCTGCTGGTGGCGAAGGCGACCAGGCCGGCCTGGTCGGCGTGGCCTGAATAGCCACCGAGGGTCAGCACTTTGGCCCAGATGCTGTAGTACTGCCCCTCCAGGTCCACCTGGCCCAGGCCCTGCCCCCGTTTGCTGGCCTGGATCACCGCACCGGGCGTGCCCTTGGCCTGATGGCCTACGAACATCACTTCATGCCTGGGGTCGCCCAGCATGGCCTTGAGGTAATTGACGATGCGCCCGCCCGAGCACATGCCGTTGCCTGCAATGACGATGGCGGGCCTGCCGGTGCTTTTGAGGTAGTTGACCACCTGCTGGTGACGGGCGTGGGTGTCTACGCTGATCAGTTGGCCGAACGCGAGCGGGTCGCGGCCATTTGCCAGGCGCGCCCTGGCCTGCTCGTTCCAATAAGGGTGCAGGTCGCGGTAGGCCTGGGTGATGCGCTGGGCCAGGGGCGAATCGAGAATGATCGGCAGCTGCGACCAATACACGGGCTCGCCTTGTGGCGAGGGGCCCGTCTTGCCCAACAAGGCCTTGCGGTGCAGGACCTCTTCGAGGTCATGGAGCAGTGCCTGGGTGCGCCCCAGGCTGAAGGCCGGGATCAGCAAGGTGCCGTGATCGGCCAGCGCGCGGTCGATGGCCGCTTCCAGTCGCTGGATGCGATCACCGCTGGGTGGGTGAAGGCGGTCGCCATAGGTGCTTTCCAGCACCAGCACATCGGCGTGCTCCGGGGGCTGCAAGGGGCGCAGCAAGGGGTCGTTGCCCGGGCCCAGGTCACCTGAAAATACATAGCGCGTGCTGTTTGGCCCGTGCTGGATGTCGCATTCGACGTAGGCTGAACCCAAGAGGTGACCCGCACGCTGCAAGCGGATGGCGCAAGCCACCTGCGGGTGCTGAACCACGGTATGCCAGTGCCCGAAAGGCAGGGGCACGATCAGGTTTTGTACCAGGGCGATGTAGCGGGCCACTTGGGCAGGTGTGCTGTCGATGCCGAGCTTGAAGGCGTCTTCGAGCACCAGGGGCAATAACCTGGCGGAGGGCTCGCTACAGAGGATGGGGCCGCGGTACCCCTGGGCCAGCAATGCCGGAATGCGGCCTACGTGGTCCAGGTGCACGTGCGTGACGATCAGGGCCTGGATGCCAGTGATGTCGAACCCGAGCGCGCTGCCCTGCGCGCCCGGTGTTGCATCGGCGCCCTGCTCGGCACCGCAGTCGACCAGCAGGCTGACGCCAGGGCCTAAATGAAGCTGATGGCAGGAACCCGTCACGCCGCGTACAGCGCCATGATGGGTTAGGCCGGGGTAATCCATGCTGCGCACTCTCGCCGGGGGCTAAAACGAAGTGAGCAATTAGTCCATGGTGACTGTTGCTTTAATAGGCAGGCATTTCCTAAAGCAACCTAAGAAAAATCTTTATTTGCCGCTCAGCGCCGCTTCGCGAGCCGAAGCACGGATTTTGCGCTTGCTGCGCTGCACGCCATAGGCGCCCAGCAAAGGCCCAACGGCCAGGCCAATGATCAGCGCTGCCAGCACTACCACTGCCACGGGCACCTGTGGCGCAACCCAGCCAAACAAGGTCAAGGCTACGGTCTGCTGGTTTTCCAGCACGAAGAACAGCACTACAGCCGCCAGCAGCAGAACGAAGACAGCTGCCAGTGCACGCTTGAGGTTACGCATTGGGTTGCTCCTAGGAAATCAGGTGTGAGCCTCGTCTTCTTCTTCATTGACCCGATCACGCAATTCCTTGCCGGGTTTGAAGTGCGGAACGAACTTGCCTTCGAGGCTGACCGACTGGCCGGTCTTGGGGTTACGACCTACCCGTGGTGCCCGATAATGCAGCGAGAAGCTGCCAAAACCGCGGATCTCGATGCGATCACCGGTAGCAAGGCATTGTGACATCTGTTCAAGCATGGTCTTGATGGCCAGCTCTACGTCCTTGGACGAGAGTAGCCCTTGATGGGTGACAATACGTTCGATCAGCTCCGACTTCGTCATGATTTTCCCTTCGTTATCAAGCAGCTAGATCATTGCTTAACCAGTTTGTAGCACGGTGCGAGGGATTTGAACAGGTCGGTTCTTGACTTATTCGAAGAATGTTGGTCCAGGCTGGCGGGCAAGTGCAGACAGCACGGCGCCATGCCTGGGCGCAGCCAAAGGCCTTGACCGATGTGCAGCACATAGATAGCACCGGGTGCCTTGGCACGCTTGGAACATTGTGGTTAGAACCCACAAGGAGCTCCAAGCATGCCCTCTTCCCCCCCCCATCCACCTGCACCACATGACCTCAATCGTGCCATCGCCATGCGCTTTGGCAACCGCCCTACCCTGCGCCAAGTGGTAGGCGAGCAACTGATGAACCTGATCACCGCGCATTACCCCAAGGTGGCCGTTCACCGCCCCGACATGAAAACGGCCGAACCGCTGAAATTTCTTCGCTGGCACGTGGACGGCTACTGGACAGTTACCCCGCTTGTCGAGGTTGTGCTGCAACGCTTTCTTGATGGCGCACCGGTGGATTTTTCCCGCCAGGACCGCTTCAGCCTCAAACCACCGCTTCGCTTTTTTGCCATCCCCGATGCGTTCGAAACAGCCGATGATGACCTTGTCGACCCCGGCACGCTTAACGATGCATTCAATGCGTTTCTGCCGACCCTTCATGCGTGCTTTGCACAGGCTCAGATCGACTACTGGAATGCAGGCAACGGCAACGATCACGATACCTGGGTTCAACAGGTGCTTCGCGCCGGGCTTCTGAGTGGGTTGGCCGATCAGGCGTTGACCGCTGATGAGCAGCGATGCTTGCAGGATCTGCTGCTCGAAAGAACCGAGGGTTTTGCCGTGCATACCGTACGCATGCATTGGCGCCTGGGCGAAGACAGCACCCGTGAACTGCTGCCTGGGCTGCTGGTGAACGCCAGTAGCGAAGTGGCCAACGTGACACTCTGGTGCACGTCTGCAGGGGATGTGAAAGGTTTCACCTCGCTAGAGGACTTTGGCACCTACTTGCAGACGCAGTACCGGCCGACAGCGACCGATGACGGTTTTTCGTGGGCGCTCTACGAAGCTGACGGTAACGCGTTTGCCTTATTGTCCGGCGTATTGCTTGAAATCCTGCTGTCGCGGTTGAACAGTGTACGGTTGAGCGATCTGAACACGGTGGATGAGTTGGCGTCTGCCTACCAGGCCGTGGTCGACCCCTCGCAGTTCTTCGCCCAGAGGGCCGATCTGCCCACTCAAAAGCTGGCCATCGATCTGCCTGAGAAATTGTTGAACGCCGACTTCAACAGTCAGAGCCGCTATCTCCAGGCGCTGATAGATGTTTGCGTGTTGCAGGCCTCCCAGGCAAATGCCCAGCCCCCTGCAGAACCGGATGATCTGCAACCCTATGCGCGGCGCAAGCTACGCGAACAGATGCTGGCCGATCACCCTGCAGACGGCGCCTTCGACGCGGACGACCTGTTACTGACGGTCAATACCTACGCCAATGACGGCCATGGGCTGGGCTTCCCGCAGCTGATAGAAAGCAAGACGCTGACGTTGACCGAGTACGCCATCGGTCGCCTTGAGGCAACCGGCGCAAGCCCTGTAGCCGCTGTAGCCCATCGCACCCATGGGCAGATCCCTTCGTGGCTTGACCCCGAGTACCTGCGCCAGTTGGTTGCCACTGTAGACATAGGCGGCACCTATCCACGCTACCTCGATGGCTTGCTTGGGGATGAACAGTACAAAGCCAGTCACCTCAACGCCTTTGCGGCGCAATGGCGCTTGGGCCTTATGCTCGATGCTGCCTTCGCGCTGTGTACCGGGCATATCGACTCACGCAGCTATGCGGCGGTGGCAAGCTTTTGCCGTTTACCCGCAAGCAATGAGAAGGCGTTGGCCATCGCGCCCCTGGCCTTCAAGCGCTCGCCCGACTCGCAGTTAGTCGACAAGGCGCACGGTTTCTTCGTCATCCAGGTGGCCAATAGCGGCGCACTGTTGCTGTACTGTCCGATGCACAGGGGCGCGCTCAAACAATTCAAGGACCCGCACGGCCTCATGCAGGAGATTGCCCAGCCCGGCCGCGTGCAGGAAGAGGTGCTGGCATGGCTCGACCAAGCGCACCGGGCCGTTTACGACAAGGGTGGCTTCAAAGAGCCCCATCTGCCCCACTGGGTGTTCGATCCGTACGCGCCACTGAACAAGCCAGCCCCTGTTGAACTCGCGCTGACGTCCTGGACCCATGACATCGATGCGAACCTGTTCGAAGCCAAGCGCTCGATGCTGCTCGAACTGGCCGACCGCAGCGCCATGAGCAACAGCGAGTTACGCTGGCAGTCTATCAAGACGTTTGCCTGGCAGTTGCTGAACGTGGTCGCGCCCGTTCTGCCGGGGCCGATCTCTTCGATTGCCTTGCTGTACATCGGTATGACTGCGGTAGCCGAGGACCTGAAACTGCTGCTTGAAGGCAGCGCTACGGATCGAACCCAAGCTGTGGTGGATCTGCTGAACAACACACTGATGGTGCTGATCCATGCGCAGCTTCCCAGAACGGAGCCGCCCCACGCCGGGGCGCAGACTGGGCTGAGTATCGATCCAGCCTCGGTGCGACTGGGCGGCGATATCGATCCGTTGCCATTGCCTGAGGCGGGCAGTGTGTCCACGGTCGAGGCACTGCAGGCGCAAGCGACCACACAACTCGATTTTGCATGGCGGGGCGCCCAGGGTTTCAATGAGCTATCCGGGGTTCAACGCACGCGATTGCAAGCCATGGCTGCCTCGGTAAGCCTGGACGGCGGGTCGGTGATCAAGCAAGGGCCTCTGGAAGGCTTGTACGAGCTTGAGCATGGGCGCTATGTGCGGCTGCAAGGAAAGGCTTATGCGGTCGACTCGGCCGATGGGCTTACCCGCATCGTCGGGCCGGATGGCAGCCAGGGGCCACTGATCAGACGCGACCCACAAGGGTGGCGTATCGATACGCGACTGCGCGGCGGCGGGGACCGACCCGGTTCAAGCACTCAGCAGCGCTTGCGCGAGCGGTTGGTCCGTCGGATCCGAACCGCGCAGCAGGCGGTCGAAAAAAGCCTCGACGACGCGGAAAGAGGCGCCGTTGAATATGAAGGCCTGCGCCCACGCATCGAGGCCGCTCGCGCTCAATGGCTGAAAGTGGATGAGCGGCTCAAGCAACCGCCGCCGCAAGATCCTGAACAGCATGCCCAGTTCGAGCGGGCAACCGGGCTGTTTGCCAAACGGCATACGGAGTTGCTGGCGCAGATAAAGAACTTGCGCCGCCAGCGTATCGAATCCGCTGTAGGGATTTTCCAGAGCTACCTTGAGGCCGAGCGCAACATGGTTGCCCTGTTCGATGACCGTAGCTACATGGCCAGCACCAGCTATGCGCCAGAACAGCGGCAGGCGTTGGCAGATGTCAGGCGCAACTTGATTGGCTATGGGCAGTTCATCATCGAAGAGCAGTTGCATACCGGTCGGTTCAGTGAGTATGACCGACTGACCACGGCGCTCAACGCCGCGCCACCTGAGGTGCGCCAAGCCGCGTATGACCAGTACCGTGAAGTGCTTGAAAGCATCATTATCGACCAGCCTTTGATCATCGAATACATGGCGGCGCTCGATCGGCTGCTTGCTGTTACCGATTTGGACATGACGGTACCGAGCACTCACGCAGCGGACAGGACCATCGCCCAGATCATCGAAGCGCGCACCACCACCACGCCAAACATACGGTTCTTCCAGGCCATGGGCTTGGTTGAGATGGCGCTGCGTTTTGAGGCCTTGCAAGACTATGCGCACTACGCGGTATTCAGGGCTGCACTTGCCGGGGAGCGCCTGCGGGTGGCCGCTAATGCTCACCATCTGTCCCTGTTCACCGACCTGCAGACTGCTCAGCGTATCGATATTCTGCAGAGTGCCTGGGATGAATATTCGGCCGCCATTCTCAACAGTCAGCGTATTGCCCAGCTGGGCAGCGAGCTCGTGGATATCGAGCGCCTCGAGGCGTATCGACAACAGATGGCCGAGCTCAAGACCATGGCCGGCGACGCGCTGGTCATCGCATTACGCGAGCAGGCCGTCGGCCAGCAACACTCCACCACCCGTCCGGTGTACCGTCGGCAGGCGTTGCAGGTGGCCAAGACAGCGGCCGGCCAGACGGTGATCGGTTCGGAGTCGATCGTGGATGGGCAGCCTGTGCTGCAAGTTCGCGGGACCTTCAGCCAGACGGCACTGCATACCTTCACCCGGGAAAGTGGCACATGGGTCGAACAACTGCCTGCTGTGGGCAAGGTATCACCCCCCAGGGCGCCCACACCGGAAAGCGAACGTCAGGAACAAGCGCTGGCTGAAGGGATGCTTGCTCAGAATCAGAACGTACTTGCCAAAGCGCGCAAGCTGGTCGAAGAAGATATCGATAGCCATTCATTGACGTCGATGCTCGATGCACAAATAGGGGAAGTGCAGACACTGCGCGATCAGCTAGCCGACAGTGAAGCGGACTCTGAACTGCTGCAACGCCTGGACGATGCCTTGGTGGCCTTGCGCGACGGGAAACGCGAGGTGCTGGTCAAGCTGCACAGCACCACACGCTTTCCCAGCGCAGAAGGCTTGCACTACTTGCACAAGCAAGGGCTGGTGCGGGTGACCTATCAAGGGCCGCGGCAGGCGCTGGCCGAGGGTTATCTGGATGAGTACCGCATCGATGTGCTAGAAGCGCCAGGCAGCGAGCGCGGCAAGCCCCTGTGGGCCGCTCACTTTCATTTCAATGACGCGGCCGCCGCACCGACGGCGTTCGGCAAAGGTCATCTGAAACTGTGGCGGCAGCGCAAGCTGGGTTACAGGGAACAGGTCAGAAGCGCTGCCGTGGGCGAGGAGTTGCGGATTCACCGAGGCAACCTGACCTATGCTCAGGCACGTGGGGTGATTCCTTTCCACTGACCAGACGCCGGGGTGCCTTGACGGCTGCGAGCGATTGGGGCTCTTGCGCAGTCGGTTTGGCGCCCTGGCAAGGTCGCTCAAAGGTCGATCAATGCTGCTGAGCCAGGGATCTTTGGTAGGCACCTGCTCCTGCTAAAGCCGCAAATGCTTGACGAAATTGCAAGGCCGGTGCCGGGCGTCGAGTTGTTCGGCAAGGATGCCTTCCCAGGCAGTACGACAGGCCCCGGTAGAACCTGGCAGGCAACAGACCAGCGTATGATTGCTCAGCCCTGCCAAGGCGCGGCGCTGCACGGCCGAGGAGCCGACATCCAGAATGGACAGGGCGTGCAGCAGCTCGCCGAACCCGTCCACGCGCCGTTCCAGCAGGCATTCGACCGCTTCCGGGGTGTTGTCCCTACCGGTAAAGCCTGTGCCACCTGTGATCAACACCACCTGCACCTGCTCGTCGGCAATCCAGGTCGCCACCTGAGCGCGGATTTTATAAAGATCATCCTTGAGCAGAACCCGTGCAATCAGGTGGTGACCCATGTCCACCGAGCGGTCCGCCAGCAGCGCACCTGAGGTATCGCTCTCGACAGTGCGGGTATCGCTGACGGTCAAGACAGCGATGTTGAGCGGCACGAACACCGCATCAGGTTGAACACGCACAGCACAGCTCCTTCCAATGAGGTGGCGGTCACGCTAGTAACATGCGCTGCCAGCGTCCAATCGATAGCGCAAACGGCTCGATCAATGGCATCTATCGCCACGGTACGTTACTGTCGGCGCAACCCTTTAGCAGGCGCAGGCATGGATATCAAGCAACTGAAGTTTCTCATCGCCCTCGACCAGACTCGCCATTTTGGCCAGGCGGCTGCGTTGTGCCACATCACCCAGCCCACGTTGTCCATGCGCCTGCGCAACCTGGAAGACGAACTGGACCTGGTGCTCGTCAAGCGCGGTCAGCGGTTCGAAGGGTTCACCGAGGCCGGCGAACGCATCCTGGCCTGGGCACGGACCCTGCTGGCCGCCCATGACGGCTTGCACGCCGAGGCGGCCCATTGCCGCGGCCAAGTGGTGGGGAGCCTGCGCCTGGGCACGGTGCCGCTGGCCAGTTTCAACCCGATGCAACTGCTGCTGCCGTTGCGGGCCAAGTACCCGGGCCTGCACTTCGAGCTCAGCTCGCTCAGCTCCGAACAGGTGATCGACGGCCTGAGCCGTAACCAACTGGACTTGGGCATCTGCTATCTAGACCAGGTCAACACGCAGTTTTTCGACGTCATCGAGCTGGGTACCACGACCATGGGCCTGCTGCACGATACCCGGCATTTTCAGTTCGACGCCCAAAGCCTGCGCTGGGACCAGCTGGGCGATACACCACTGGGCCTGTTGAGCAAGGGGATGCATTACCGGCAGTCGCTGGACTTGAGCTTCCGTAGCCGCGGCCTGGAACCGAATGCTGTATTGGAAAGCGACTCCAGCTTTCAGCTGATCCAGGCCATCACCACTGGCCTGTGCTGCGCCATCATGCCGCTGGGCTGCGGCCTGGAAAGCCTCAGCGAGCACCTGCGCATCGTGCCGGTCACCGATGCCGCCATCCACAGCCCGGTAGGCCTGCTACTGCGCCGCAGCGAGCCCCGCTCGGCAATTGCCGAGCAGTGCTTCGCCGAGGCGCAGTTGGTACTTCAAACGCCCTGACGGCGACCGTTAGCGATACCGCTCAAGCCAGTGTGCATAGGGCGCTGGCAAGGTCCAGGCAGCCTTCTCCACGCCCAGCTCCTTGGCCGCGAAATACGCCCAGTGCGGGTCAGCCAGATGAGCACGACCGACCGAGACCAGGTCCAGTTGCTCGGCCCGTACGGCCGCCTCGGCCAGTTCCGGCTTGCCAAAGCCCCATGCCGAGGTGACGGGGATACCGGCTTCGCGGCGTACGCGCTCGGCAATCGGGCCCATGAAGGCAGGGCCCCATGGAATGTTGGTATCGGGAATGGTGAAGCCCACGCTTACGCTCAGCAGGTCCAGGCCGCCGGCCTTGAAGCGGCGCGCCAACTCGATGGACTCTTCCAGGGTTTGCTCGTCACGCCCATCGTATTCCAGCACCCCGAAGCGAGCTGTCAGCGGCAGGTGCTCAGGCCACACTTCGCGTACCGCTGCCAGGGTTTCGAGCAAGAACCGGCTGCGGTTTTCGAAGCTGCCACCGTAGGCATCGGTGCGCTGGTTGGAGTGCTCGGAGAAGAAGCTCTGGCCCAGGTAACCGTGGGCAAAGTGCAGCTCGATCCACTCAAAGCCGGCGTCGCGTGCACGGCGCGCTGCATCGACGAAGTCTTGCTTGACCCGGGCGATGTCGTCCAGGGTCATGGCGCGCGGCACCTTGGGCAGGTTGGCACCGAAGGCGATGGCCGACGGGGCGATGGTTTCCCAGCCACGTGGATCATCGACTGCGATGTGATCATCGCCTTCCCATGGGCGGTTGGCGCTGGCTTTGCGACCGGCGTGGGCGATCTGGATGCCGGGCACGGAGCCGGCCGCCTTGATCGCCTGCACCACGGGTACGAACGCCTGGGCATGGGCATCGCTCCAGATGCCGGCGCAGCCTGGGGTGATGCGGCCTTCGGGCGATACCGCCGTGGCCTCGACCACCAACAGACCGGCGCCGCCTCGGGCCATGCCAGCCAGGTGCACGTGGTGCCAGTCGTTGATCATGCCGTCTTCAGCGCGGTATTGGCACATCGGCGGGATGGCGATGCGGTTACGCAGGGTGACGTCTTTAAGGGTATAGGGTTCGAACAGGGCTGCCATGGAACACTCCAGGATCATTGAATACTGTAGTTCGATCATAATCGAACTATGGCAATAATGAAAAGCCCCGGTATCATGCAGACCATGCGAGCCTACAAACATCCCACTCCTGATGACCTTATTCTCGAACGCGTGCTGTACGCCTTGAGCGACCCGGTGCGCCTGGGCATCGTCCGCCATCTTGCTGGGGTGACCGAGGCCAGTTGCGGCGAGCTGGACGGAGGGAGGCCCAAGTCGAGCATGTCCCACCATTTTCGTGTGTTGAGGGACGCAGGGCTGGTACACACTCGCAATGTGGGCACCACGCACATGAACTCGCTGCGCAGCGACATGCTCGGGGAGCGTTTTCCGGGGTTGCTGGACTGCATTTTGCGCCAAGTCTGAGCGACCTGCGCTTGCCCGGATTCTCTTAAGCGATCGCCTCCTGCACCCTCAAGGCTGCCGAATGCCTGCGAAGGCGCGACCTCGCCTGCGCCCTGCCTGCCGTAAACCGCGCAAAAAAAAAGCCACGGGGTGACCCC
>Ga0302347_1000858_pt1 | contig 41990 bp, 44 predicted proteins | sample PhyWR1_FD_202178 | JGI IMG/M metagenome (GOLD analysis project Ga0302347, IMG submission 202178) | Leaf surface microbial communities from wheat plants in UC Gill Tract Community Farm, Albany, California, United States - DLSL W.R1 (v2)... | ecosystem: Host-associated > Plants > Phyllosphere >... | reverse complement strand
CGGATTTCGCTTTTTGTACTGCGTCCATGCTGAGCGCACGAATTGCGTTTGCAAGCTCTTTACGAGAGGACATTTTAACTCCAGATCGGATAGTGGAAATTGACGCTACTACTAATATACATTGGTATCTACAGCCCAAAAACCTCCCGACAATGTACACCAGGGGGGAAGGCATGTACATGTAGTGTCAGCGTATCTACTAAGAAATCTCCAGATAACGCTTGCATCGGTAGCGACCTACAGCGTATGAGGTTTTCCTGATGAAAGGATAAACCTCCTGGTTATAGATAATAAAGCTCTACTTTATTCCACGATTCTCACTGATAGAAGGATTTGAACATGAAGTTACACCCCATTATCGCTGCACTGAGCGTAACCCTCTTTTTGAGTGGCTGCCAGGGCATGAACTCTGATGGTTTATTAACTTCCGGTGTCGGTGCATTCCAGGCCTATACACTCAGTGATGCCCAAGTAAAACAGCTCAGTGATGAAGCTTGTAAGCAACAAGACAGTAAAGCCACTCTGGCTCCGGCAAATAGCGTCTATACCCAGCGTTTAAAGAAAATTTCCCAGGCTCTGGGAGATAATATCAACGGTATGCCAGTAAATTATAAAGTCTATATGACCAAAGATGTGAATGCCTTTGCGATGGCGAATGGCTGTATCCGGGTCTACAGTGGCCTGATGGATCTGATGAACGATAATGAAGTTGAAGGCGTACTGGGCCATGAGATGGGGCACGTAGCCTTGGGGCATGTGAAAAAAGGGATGCAAGTCGCGATGGGCACCAATGCCGTGCGTATTGCTGCCGCTTCTGCCGGTGGTGTGATAGGTGATTTATCCCAATCACAGCTGGGAGATTTAAGTGAAAAACTGGTTAATGCCCAGTTCTCACAACGTCAGGAATCAGAAGCCGATGACTACTCTTATGACCTGCTACGCCAGCGTAGTATTAACCCTAATGGGCTAGTCACCAGCTTTGAAAAACTGGCGAGTCTGGACGGCGGACGTCAGAGCAGCATGCTTGATGACCACCCTTCTTCTGCTGGTCGTGCTCAGCATATTCGTGACCGTATGACGGCTGACGGCCTGAAATAAACCGCTGACGACTGACCTGGAGGGGAAAACGTAGGTTTTCTTCTCCGGGTGTTAGTGAGAACGGAATAGTGAAAGGAAAGGAACATGGAAAGGCTTGATTGCGATCGCATGTTTATCGCCGTAATGGAAACGGGAAGTTTTACTGCCGCAGCACAGAGATTATCAACCAGCCACGGACAAGCATCGAAACTGATTACTCGACTGGAGCGTGAACTGGCCGTCAGCCTTTTTAGCCGTAGTACTCGATCGTTAAAACCCACTGAAGTGGGCCTGGCCTACTATGAACGTATTCGCCCATTACTGGCAGAATATGATGCGCTGAATGACGATGTGCTTAATGCCTCAAAAACACCCTCCGGTTTATTAAGAGTTTCTGCTCCGGTCACTTTTGGCTCGACTCAACTCACTGAACATCTGATTACTTTTGCCCGCCGTTATCCCGATATTGAATTAGATGTCAGCTTTGCCGACCGGCTGGTTAATGTGGTCAATGAAGGTTTTGACCTGGCTTTGCGTATTGGTCATCTTACAGACAGCAACCTTATCGCCCGTAAACTTTGTGATATCCGCATCGTGACCATAGCCTCACCCACTTACTTACAACAGAAAGGCATACCGTTACACTGGAGCCAGCTATCAGAGCATCACTGTATTGTGGATACTAACTTTCGGGATCCTCTTGCCTGGTCATTCCTGGATGAGGATCATCAATTACAGGTACAACCTGTCCGAGGGCGAATGAAATTCTCCAACGCAGAAGTTTGCCTGCGGGCAGCGATTGAAGGACTGGGAATCGCACGGCTCCCTACTTTTGTTGCAGGCGAAGCTCTTCAGAATGGAACTATTAGCTCAGTACTTTCTCGCTACGAAGCCCCACCATTAGGGCTGTATGCCATTTATCCGCCTGCGAAATATCTTACCAGGCGTTCCCGCGTATTGATTGATTTTCTTGCAGAGTCCTTTTCTGGCAGACCAAAATGGGAAGAAAACTGGTAATTGTTTCCATTTTGGAAATAAACATACTCTTTATAATGGGATAATAACCATCATGGAAAGATAGTACATTCCTCTTATCAACTTACGAGAGGAATATATTATGTCAGATCAACGCACAGCTCCCTACGCAGCACTGATTATGCGCCTGGTATTAGGCATTCTGTTTCTGGCCCATTTTGGTCTGAAGTTTTTTGTTTTCACTCCGGCTGGTACTGCACAATTTTTTGTCTCACTCGGACTTCCTGGTGGTCTGGCTTATGTGACAATGGCGGTTGAACTGGTTGGTGGCGTTGCCCTGATCCTTGGTGTTTATGCGCGAATCGTCGCTATCATCCTGATCCCTGTGTTACTCGGAGCCATCGCTACCGTACACGGACCAGCAGGTTTCTTCTTTACTAATCCAAACGGTGGCTGGGAATTCCTTGCATTGTGGATTGCAGGTCTGGTAACGCTTGCACTTATCGGGGATGGTAAATATGCCCTGAAACCGACTTCATTCAAACACTGAGGAACAGACTATGTTGGTTAACGGAAAATGGACAGCTGAATGGCATCCCGTGCAGGCTACCGATGAAAAAGGCGGTTTCGTTCGCCAGACTTCAAGTTTCCGTCACTGGGTAACGCCCGATGGCTCGGCGGGTATTACTGGCGATGCCGGCTTTATTGCCGAACCAGACAGGTATCATCTTTACGTGGCACTCATTTGTCCTTGGGCTTCTCGCACCCTGATAGCACGTAAGCTTAAAGGTTTAGAAGAGGTAGTCAGCGTCTCGGTTGTTGAGCCTTGGCTGTTGGATGAAGGCTGGCATTTTGGCGACTATCCCGGTGCTAACCACGATACCTTGAATAACGCAGAGTGGGTCCATCAGCTATATACCCAGGCCGACAGTACCTTTACCGGACGGGCAACGGTTCCTGTGCTGTGGGACAAGAAAACACACACCATCGTAAACAATGAGTCGGCCGATATTGTACGTATATTTAATAGCGGTTTTGGTGAACTGGCCCGGAATAACATTGACCTCTATCCAGCGTTACTTCAGAGCGAAATAGAAAGTTTAAACGCTGAAATTTATCCGTCACTGAATAATGGTGTTTACCGTGCAGGCTTTGCCACTACCCAGATAAGCTATGCTGAAGCCGTCAGCGATGTCTTCGGTATGCTGGATAAACTTGAGTCCAGGCTCTCTGACGGACGCGATTTTTTAACCGGGAGTGATTTTACCGAGGCGGATATTCGTCTGTTTGTCACCCTGATCCGTTTTGATGCCGCTTATTATGGCCTGTTTAAATGTAATATTCGCCAGCTAAGAGAGTACGCATATCTGGATAGTTATACCCGACGTATTTTAGCCATACCGGGCATCAGCGATACCGTCAGTATTGACCATATTAAGCAAGGGTATTATTCAATTAAAGCTTTGAATCCTGGCGGTATTGTCCCTGTAGGGCCGGATATGCGTGCCTATGGTCTGGAGGCAAAATAATGAGTAAAAATCTGGTGGTATTGCTACACGGCGTCGGGAGTCGGGGCAGTGATTTCCGGGGGGTAGCAGAACGCTGGCAGCAAGCTATGCCACAAGTATCTATCGCGCTACCGGATGGCCCGTCAGTTTTCGATATGGGCCCAGGCTTTCAGTGGTTCAGTGTCAGTGGCGTGACTGAAGAGAACCGCCCGGCACGTATCATGGCGGCACGTCAGGCATTTGATACCAGGTTAGCAGACGTGTTCAGACAACAGGATATTAATCCGGATACTGACCGCGTAATACTGGCAGGTTTTTCCCAGGGGGCAATTATGGCTATGGACGCGCTGATTCGCGCAGACTATCCTCTGGCAGGAGTGGTAGCATTCTCCGGGCGGCTTGCTTCCCCGCTCCCGTTCCAGCCCCATACGGGTTCCGCTGCATTACTGATCCATGGCAAAGCTGACCAAGTTATCTCGTGGCAGGAAAGCCAAAAAGCAGCAGAAGCATTAAGTACAGCAGGCGTGCAGGTTGAACTAAGTATTGAAGAACATGTACCACATACCATTAATCTTGCAGGTATCAAAACAGCAGCCAGGTTTATTAAACAGCGCTTCACTCTGGCTGACTGAATGAATCAGAAGGGAGAGCAAGCATCCCTTCTGATCAAGAGTATTACAGCAAAAAACCGGACTTATTCGCCCTTTCTCGCCGCCTGGATATACAACAGTTCCAGCGCCAGAGTCGCCGCCGCAAGCGCGGTGATTTCTGACTGATCGTAGGCAGGAGCCACTTCGACAATATCCATACCGACAATATTCAGATCTTTCAGACCGCGAACCAGTTTCAGCGCACGATCCGAAGTCAGACCACCAATAACTGGCGTACCGGTGCCTGGCGCAAAAGCCGGATCCAGACAATCGATATCAAAGGTCAGATAAACAGGCATATCACCCACTATCTGTTTGATCTCGGTCAGCAGGGAATCAACGCTCCTGTCATTAACCTGTGGTGCATCCAGTACGGTAAAGCCATTATCTTTATCAAACTCAGTACGAATACCGATTTGTACTGAGTGATTAGGATCGATCAAACCTTCCTTCGGTGCCGTATAGAACATGGTACCGTGATCGAATTCACAACCATTCGAGTAGGTATCAGTGTGGGCATCGAAATGCACCAGCGCCATTTTACCGAAATGCTTAGCGTGCGCGCGGAGCAGTGGCAGAGTGACAAAATGATCGCCGCCAAAGGAGAGCATACGCTTACCGCTGGCCAGTAAACGCTCCGCGTGCGCTTGCAGGTTCTCACTCATTTCACGCGCATCGCCGAATGAGTAAACCAAATCGCCACAGTCCACGACTTTCAGGCGGTCACGCATATCGAAGTTCCACGGGAAGCGATTACCTTCCCAGGCCAGGTTAGTTGACACCTGACGGATTGCTGCTGGCCCATGACGCCCACCTGCACGCCCAGAGGTCGCCATATCAAATGGCACCCCAGTGATAACCCAGTCGGCATCACTGTCATAAGGCTGGAAGTTTACTGGCAAGCGTAAAAAACCAAAGGCATTGGATACCAGGGAGTTATCGTATTGATGGCCTAAGGTGCTCATTGTCTGACCTCTCGGTTGGAGTGAAATCAATATAAAAAAATCCCTCCCGCGTCGTTAGCCCGACGAGGAAGGGATTACACCCGTCATACTTCAAATGGCTTGGGTGTTGCATGCGCTCACAAGCCACTCGAATTATTTAGGGATTAGCATAATTAATTGGGACTATTTACGCGAATTATCTGGCAGTCGATTACTCGTCTTCCAGGTAAGTGTACCCGTACAGACCCGCTTCAAACTCTTCCAGGAACTGTTGTTGTAATTCACTATCCAGATCGGTCTGTTTAACCTGATCACGGAAGTGTTTCAGCAAAGTATTCGGATCCAGCTGTACGTATTCCAGCATATCGGCAACGGTATCCCCTTCATCAGAGAGTTCAACATTGACAATACCCTCTGGAGTCACAAAGACGTCTACTGCTTCAGTATCGCCAAACAGGTTATGCATATTGCCAAGAATTTCCTGGTACGCCCCCACCATAAAGAAACCTAGCAGGGGTGGGTTTTCAGGATCGTATTCCGGCATCGGCATAGTTGTCGCAATACCATCGCCATCGATATAGTGATCAATGGCACCGTCGGAGTCACAGGTGATATCCAGCAGTACAGCACGACGTTTCGGGGTCAGGTTTAACCCTTCCAGTGGCATTACCGGGAACAATTGATCAATACCCCAGGCATCAGGCATTGACTGGAACAGAGAGAAGTTAACGTAAATTTTATCCGCCATGCGTTCCTGTAGCTCATCAATAATCGGGCGATGAGCGCGATTACTCGGATCTAACAGACGCTGGATCTCATGACACATACTGAGGTAAAGCTGTTCTGCCCAGGCGCGTTCCTGCAAAGAATAGCTGCCAGAGGCGTAACCGGTGTGAATATCATGCAAGTCCATCTGGCTGTCATGCAGCCATTCGCGTAATGAGCGACGGTTATTAGGTTCATGCATCTCACCCCAGGTTTCCCACATGCTTTGCAGAGCACGAGACGCATCCTCAGCCGGGGCAACTGGTGTGGTGTATTCGTTGCGTTCAACACCAATGATATTAGAGACCAGCACCGTATGATGAGCGGTAACAGCACGTCCGGATTCAGTAATCACTGTCGGATGTGGCAGATTGAACTCTTCACACGCATCGCCGATAGCCCAAATGATGTTATTGGCATATTCATTCAGACCATAGTTCACAGAACAGTCTGACTGGGAGCGTGTTCCTTCGTAGTCAACGCCTAAGCCGCCGCCGACATCGAAGCATTCAATATTGACGCCCAGCTTATGCAACTCAACATAGAAACGAGCCGACTCACGAACACCGGTGGCGATATCACGAATATTCGCCATCTGTGAACCGAGGTGGAAGTGCAGCAACTGTAAGCTTTCGATATGGCCCGCTTCACGGAGCATTTCGACTAGCTGTAATACCTGTACTGCTGCCAGACCAAATTTAGATTTCTCACCACCGGATGCCTGCCATTTACCAGACCCCTGGGAAGCCAGACGAGCACGTACGCCAAGACGTGGGATCACGTTCAAACGCTCTGCTTCTTCCAGAACGATACGGATCTCCGACATTTTCTCGATAACCAGATAGACCTTATGACCCATCTTCTCGCCGATCAGTGCCAGACGGATATACTCACGGTCTTTATAGCCATTACAGACAATCACCGAACGAGTCATACCAGCATGTGCCAGAACTGCCATCAGTTCAGCTTTTGAACCTGCTTCCAGACCTAAAGGCTCACCAGAATGGATAAGTGACTCAATCACGCGCTTATGCTGGTTAACCTTAATCGGATAAACCAGGAAATAGTCGCCCTTGTAGCCATAAGATTCCCGGGCACGCTTAAATGCAGCGTTAATTGAACGCAGACGATGTTGCAAGATCTGCGGGAAGCAAAACAGCGCCGGTAGCCGTTGTCCTTGGACTTCACGCGCTTTTACCAGCTCGGCGAGATCAACTCTGGCCTGCGGAACATCCGGATTCGGGCATACGGTAATATGGCCAAGCTCATTGACGTCATAATAATTATTACCCCACCAGGCAATATTATAGGTACGCAGCATTTTGCTTGCATCCTCGGAACTCATGGCGATCTCCTGCATGGAGCGATGTTGATCTTGCTCGCCTGATGACGAACCTGGAACAGAAGAGATTTTGTCAGTCATGGCGAACCTCAAGTTGTTTCAAATATGCGATACAGTTAACTACTATCGCAGGGTGATCTTGCAATAACAACCCATTCCCCAGGCAATTGGGTAGCAGAAAAATCTGACAGTCAGGCTGTACTTTGGGTTTCTTTTTCATTCTATTGTAAAACACATAACCGGGATCTGTATGACAGATTGGCGAAACCACGAGAAAACTCTTGTCAGACAAGAGCGCCCTTGTTCAGTTATCACGGCGGGTCAGATACCGGCTCGTGGATCCTGAGAAGCACCGAGATGTGGATAACATCGGTAGGATTTAAAACATGAGATGCAGGTTGCGAGGCGCAAACAGATACCAGAACGCAGACTATTCATCAATCAACTCACCTCCATGCATACGTTGACAGCTATGCAACAAGCCAAAGCGTTGAGCGCTGTATAAGCAGGCCCAGGAAAAATGCTCAACCCGGCTGGAAGTGGGCAACACAGATATCGTGCGCTTTTTTGATAAGCCGCGTGCGCGCTTTATACCGACAACCCGAGAAAAATGCAAAATAAAAATAGGCAAACAATCAACAGTAAAGATAACTCTTCTTTACAGGGCATGATACGCAGTAGAACGAAAACTCACAGAGAGACATTCTGGGAAATGCCTCTCTGTGATGGATGAGAAAAAGTCTCTTCTTCTGCTACGCGCGATAATCTACCAGCCACCACCACCACCGCCACCAGAACCTCCACCGGATGACCCCCTGCCGGACGAACCAGAACCCCGCGAGCTGGAACTCGAGGAACCTGAACTTGAGCTACGACTGGGGGTAGCCCTGGAAGATGAAGAACAAGACCGACTAAAACGGTTCATGCTCTTCCAGTCAGCGTCGGCAAAGGCTTCCGACATGGCACCGAATTGGCTCAGGTACTCGGCAAAGGTATTAGCCCAGGTTTTGCCCACGCCAAGTGCCAGAGCTGCGGGTAACAGGCTTTCAAAATGAGAAACCCGTTGATCCGGCGGGTAAAGTATCTGATAACGATGTCTTTCAGCCGTCCCCAAATAAAGTTTCAATCCTTGTGCAACGGCTAAATCATTCAGCCCCTGCTGGGTATAACGCGGGATAATCAAAGCAAAGCTGATGCATAACAAAATAGAGACTAACAGTGCACCAATATATCCGGCTGGAAATTCCGTCAGAGGTAGTCCGCCAAACAGGAAAAAACCGCCGCCAAAGGTAGCAAACGAGCCAAATATTAGCGTCAGGACCAAGGGAATAAATCCCCAGGCATCCCATATTTTCCTCGGATTAAGTAAAAATCTCAGCGGCAAAGAGAGCATAGCGATACCAAGAGACAGGCATATCAACGCAGGTACGGTCATAACCGCTGTCGCAGGGCTGAACAAAGCGCCACAGATAATAGGGATCAGCAGCATGATATAGACTGCACGGCGAATCGGTTTAGCCAATTTTCTGAATAATTTGTCCCGCTGCTTTTCACTACGATCTTCCAGCCACTTGCGCGCATTTTGCATTGGCCTCTGATAAGACAAACTGAGGTTGATGTTTTTGCGATTACCACTAAACAGTAATTCTAGCAGGTGTTTATCGTCAGCCGTTAAGCGCTGATTTTTGTTCTCTGGCTGGTAAGAAAGCCATTGTTTATCCAGTGAGCGAAACTTGGATAACCACGGGTTATTTAATTTACGCTTGACAGTAATCGCCACACAACGTTTGGCAACCAGAGTCAGAAGATCGCTGCTGAAGGCCACATCGTCGTATTTATGATGGGTAATAAAGCGCAGATAGCCGGGTGACAGGTCTGCCGGCATGGCATACAGCGGTACAACAGGCGGCATTTTTAATCCGACGGCAGTGACATTTTTACGCCACCACCACAGGCAATAGATAACCAGCAGCAGCACCGGTATCCACAACGCAATGGTTGCCAGAGTGGGTAATAGCAGGTGCACCAGTGGCAAAGCGGCTTGCGGGGCGTCGGCACTGGCCAGAATATCACGTGGCCAGGTATAGACGACTGTCAGGCCTTCCCCCCGGCCGATCGGCTGTGTGGTTTGCACCATCCCATTGGGTAGAACCTGAGCGTTTTGCGCTTTTTCCCCCTTGATCCCGGTATAAATATCGATGGAATTCAGCCGGATATCTCTGCCTTCGTTATCCAGATAATGGCTGGCATCGGGTAGTTCCAGTTGGAAGCTAGTCTGAGTGATTGGGTAGTCCCAGTCGTTACCTGTTACGTTCCAGTAGAGTTCGTCCCAGTCGGGAAAGCGACTGAAGTGATTGCTGACCTGATAGCGGATTTCATAGTGATAGATAGCGGGTTTCAAGATGTGTTCGGGGCTACCAATACGCACTATCAGCCTGTTAGAGGTTTTATCCAGGCTAAACGGCTCAGAGACGCCGTCGCGCAACACGCTTTTGACTTGATAATCCACTCTGAAAACCTTGCCATCCTGACGATTCCAGGTCAGTGGCAAAGTACGGAAAATTCCACGCTTTATCTCTTCACCTAAGGATAATACCTTGATGTTTTCACGCATCTCCATACTACCATCGGCATTGAAATGAGCTCGGGCATCGAACGAAAGAATGTGTTCATAGGCACGTATCAGACCGGAATGACTCGGCGGTGTTGGTCGTGTACTTTCTACATTTGTGGTGGGTGTAATTTCAAGGATATCGGTATCCGCTATAGCCCGTATCGTTCCCGTTACGAACAGCAATAGCCCCCATAAAATACCTGTTATCCAGCGAGCTGTAACCATAGTATCAGTCCATCCGCGGTAATCTGGCATCCTCTGGATCTTCGAGTTCGAAGAAAGCATAGGTTTTAAAACCAAACAGGCGTGCCAGCACCAGACTCGGGAAGGACTCCACCAGAATATTGAAATCACGCACCGTACCATTGAAATAGCGACGCGCCATCTGCAACTGTTCTTCTGTCTCGGCAAGAGACTGTTGCAGAGAGAGGAAATTTTCATTCGCCTTCAGTTCTGGGTAAGCTTCTGCCAGTGCAAAGATACGACCCAGGGTTCCGGATAATGCCCGTTCACTCTCGGCTATATCTCGAGTATTACCTGCAAAATTGCTGCGCTGACGGGAGATACTTTCAAACAGCTCTTTTTCATGCTGAGCATAGCGTTTCACCACGCTTAACAAGTTGGGAAGCAGATCGTGCCTGCGTTTAAGCTGTACTGCGATACCGCTCCAGGCTTCGTCTTTGAAACGACGCAGTGAGATAAAGCGGTTATAGGTCATCACTATCCAAAGTAACACGAGTGCGATAACAGCCAGACTGAGATAAATTTCCATTTTTCTATTCCATATTTACTGACATTATTTTGTTCATCCAAGTTCACCCTAACCTCTTCCCTTGATTTTTCAAGCCCCTGACCACTTCTCTTGACGAAATGAGCCTAAGGCCTGTCCTGAGAAGAAATAACTCTAGCCATCTGCTACATGAGTAATTAAAATAGCCGTCCAGATGTTAATCCATCTATACTCTGACTAGTTCAAGTTACTTAAGTGCCACGTGAACTATTCAGAGTAGATATCCAGTATTAGACTGCCTGTTTTTCAATCTGTGGCAACACGTTCTCAGGCTGGTTTATTTCGCTACACTTACAATTGGCAATAGCCTGAACTAAACGAATTCTCTTAGGGTGAAAAAAATATGGCTAAGCACCTTTTTACGTCCGAGTCAGTATCTGAAGGGCATCCAGATAAAATCGCCGACCAAATCTCTGATGCGGTTCTTGACGCGATTCTTGAGCAAGACCCGAAAGCTCGTGTCGCATGCGAAACCTATGTTAAAACCGGTATGGTCTTAGTGGGTGGTGAAATCACCACCAGCGCCTGGGTTGATATCGAAGAAATCACCCGTCAGACAATACGCGAAATTGGTTATGTCCATTCAGATATGGGCTTTGATGCTAATTCCTGTGCAATCTTGAGTGCCATCGGCAAGCAGTCCCCGGACATTAATCAGGGCGTTGATCGTACCGATCCACTGGAACAAGGTGCGGGTGATCAAGGGCTGATGTTTGGTTACGCCACTAACGAAACTGACGTGTTAATGCCAGCACCGATCACTTATGCTCACCGTCTGGTGCAGCGCCAGGCTGAAGTACGTAAAAATGGTACCCTGCCATGGTTGCGTCCGGATGCTAAAAGTCAGATTACCTTCCAGTATGATGACGGTAAAATCGTGGGTATTGATGCAGTCGTTCTGTCCACTCAGCACGCTGATTCTGTGTCCCTGGAAACGCTTCAGGAAGCAGTGATGGAAGAAATCATCAAACCTGTTCTGCCCGCTGAGTGGCTGAATGCGCAGACTAAATACCATATCAACCCTACTGGCCGTTTTGTTATTGGTGGCCCAATGGGTGACTGTGGCCTGACTGGACGTAAGATTATCGTCGATACTTACGGCGGTATGGCACGTCATGGTGGCGGCGCGTTCTCGGGTAAAGATCCTTCTAAAGTCGATCGTTCAGCTGCCTATGCTGCTCGTTACGTGGCAAAAAATATTGTTGCCGCAGGTCTGGCAGATCGTTGTGAAATTCAGGTTTCTTACGCGATTGGTGTGGCTGAGCCAACTTCGATTATGGTTGAAACCTTCGGCACCGAAAAAATTGCCGTTGAACAGCTGACCCTGCTGGTACGTGAATTCTTCGACTTACGTCCATACGGTCTGATTCAGATGCTGGATCTGCTGCACCCTATCTATAAAGAAACCGCTGCTTATGGTCACTTTGGTCGCGAACATTTCCCATGGGAAAAAACCGACAAAGCCGAACAGCTGCGCGAAGCTGCCGGACTGATTTAATCCGTTGCTGCTACTAATAATATAAAGGCCAGCTTATGCTGGCCTTTATATTTTCTGGTGATCGGCATAGCTGTCTTTTATCATGATGATAAAGCACGTTAAAACTTGAGGTACAGCATGACTAATAAGACGAATTATCTCTCCGTCTTTGATTTCGACGGAACGCTCACGAAACGTGATAGTTTTGTCCCCTTCTTGCGATTTGCCTTTGGAAAACGCGTCTTTGCCCGGCGTCTGGTACGTCTCGTGATCCCGACACTCAAATGTATCGGCCGTAGAGTCACCCGTGATGAGTTAAAGGGTATCCTGATCAAGACCTTTCTCACCGGTGTTGAAGCGCGCTGGGTTGAACAGAAGGCCAGTGAATTCTGTGAAAAATACTTTAGCCGGATGATGCGTCCTTCCGGTCTGATTGCCGTGGCTACTCAGATTAACTCTGGTGCTATCGTCACGATTTGTTCTGCTTCACCCTCCATAGTGCTGAAGCCCTTTGCCGACAGATTAGGAATACGTTTGATAAGCACAAATCTGGAAGTCAAAGAAGGTGTGCTGACAGGAAATATCGATGGTCAGAACTGTCGATGTGCTCAAAAGGTGGTCAGACTTACAGCGGAATACGGCCCGCTCTCTGACTATTACTTACGCGCATGGGGTGACACACGAGGCGACTATGAAATGCTGGCCATTGCCCAGGAACCACACTGGCGCCACTTCCACAGTGCCTGGGAAAAACGTAATCCCCCGATGGCTAAAATAAAAAGCACGCAGAGATAACTTCATGCTTTTATACCCTAAATAATTCGAGTTGTTTGAAGTATGACGGGTATATACAGCAACACTCTAGCGTTTCAATAGTCTGCTTCTCACCCCACACGATTAATTGAGTGGGGTGATTAAAATAAGGCCACTTTAAAATGCCTTAACCCTGTTGTTAAATTAGTAATATACAATCTACCCGCCATACTTCGAGTTAACTGAATATAACTTGCTCTGCATTTTATAGTAATAGCCATTCATCTGTGGGTATTCAAAGAAAAGAGGTATCCGATTTAATTACCATTAGATATATCAGCATCAATAACTTGATAAAATGCATTACCTGTATCGGCGATATCCCATACCCCAAGGATGACCTGGTATCCTGTACGTTGAGGAATATCACATGTAATTGCTACTTTACTGGTCGGCACCTTACCATTATCAAGTTGCTTACAGAAGGGCGTTAAATCAAAATCAGCGCGCTCCAGAGGTTTATTTGGATCCCAATTTTGTTTCGTGATAAAAAATCGCCATGAAGTCGTACTGTGAGCTGCGGTTAAGGTCCAGTTAAAGGTATTTATTCCACTCTTTAATGCGACTTGATGCCACCGAGTCGATGACTGTTCATTTAAGGCATCAAATCTGGGATTATCGCCACTCGCTATTTTTCCATCAGCTGGCCCTGCTTCGGGGAACCCTTTACGCCCCTCAACAGATTGCGGTTCATATTGCACCGCACCACACATTTTATTTAAATTCCCCCCTGAATTTGAACACAGAAATGCCCTACTTGGCGGAGAGTCTATAAAGCCATGTCTGACTAAATTTTCTGCAAAGACATGAGTGGAAGTTGCCAGCAATAATAATGAAGGCAGTACATATTTAATGTTCATATATTTTTCCTTTTATAATTAAGAATAAAAATGATTATTGACAATGTATTTCATCTTCTAAAAAAACCTAATCCAGTATTTATTAAAATATATCAATGATATTTTATTTTCACCTCCTTATTAATTAACTGACAGAGATATTCGTTGAAATAAAATATTGAACCATTCAATGAATTGATGACTTGCATTCTGATTAATAAAAATAACATGGCCTTTATTCATATAAATTAAATAAATTATATTGGTATATTTAAAAATAATTTTAATTTATGGATAAAGTGATCAGAGAGAATAAAAACAGCTTATGATTTAATTAACACATGATTTAATAGAAAGCAATTATCTTATAAAAAAAAAGGACGGCTATCACAAAATAATGACGAGAAACTGCGGAAGATAAAAGATAGAGGATTCAGGCTGGTTTCGTCAGACAGCCCCATTCTGGGCTGTCTGACGAAGTTAGAGATTAAATATTGACGCCGTGCTGTGAAGCCAGTGCTGATAAGCCACCGGTAAAGCCCTGGCCTACAGCTTTAAATTTCCATTCAGCATTATGACGATACAGCTCACCAAATATCATCGCGGTTTCGGTAGAGGCATCTTCTGACAGATCAAAACGTGCAATTTCAGTGCCGTTGTCGTGGTTAACGACACGCATATAACTGTTGCTCACCATACCGAAGTTTTGTTGGCGAGCTTCTGCATCATAAATAGTGACCGCAAATACCAGTTTTTTCACTTCAGCAGGGATTTTAGACAGTTCAACTTTAACCTGCTCATCATCCCCGTCACCTTCACCAGTACGGTTATCACCCATATGGTTGACAGAACCACAGGTGCTGGTTTTGTTATTAAAGAAAATAAAGGATGCATCAGAGAGAACTTTACCGTCATCACCAACCATAAAGACTGACGCATCCAGATCAAAACCCGCACCATCAGTTACACGCGCATCCCAGCCCAGACCAGCCATGGCGATATTCATGGTTGGTGCTTCTTTCGTTAAGGATACGTTTCCGCCTTTAGTCAAAGATACAGCCATTTTTACTCTCCTAAATATTCATAAAATCAGGCGGCGAATACCGCCTGATTAGTCATGACAGAAGTCACTTTGCAGCAATTAAGATGCGTTGATACCGTACTGAGCACAAACAGATGCCAGACCACCAGCATAGCCCTGACCGACAGCGCGGAATTTCCACTCTACGTTGTGGCGATACAGTTCGCCGAACAGCATGGCGGTTTCTGTAGAAGCATCCTCAGTCAGGTCATAACGAGCCACTTCCTGCTGGTTATCATCATTCACCAGGCGAATAAATGCGCCTGAAACTTGACCAAAACTCTGACGACGGGTGGTTGCATCATGGATAGTCACCACGAAAACTATCTTATCCACGTCGGCAGGGATCTGGTCGAGCTTGATTTTCAGGGCTTCATCGTCACCATCACCTGCACCAGTACGGTTATCACCGGTATGCAGTACAGAACCATCTGTAGACTTCAAATTGTTGTAGAAAATGAAATCTGCGTCGCCACGTACTTTCCCCGCGTTGTTCAGCAGAAATGCTGAAGCATCAAGGTCAAAGTCCTGACCGTCGGTAGAGCGGGCATCCCACCCCAGACCGACCAGCATATTTTTCATTGTTGGGGCTTCTTTGCTTAAAGAAACATTCCCGCCTTTAGAAAGAGAAACACCCATAGTTCTATCCTCAATTGTTAAGGTTAATAATCAAAGTGAAGGTCCTGGCAAATTAACCCTCTTTGCCTTCTTGGGCATCAGGTTTTCCAGGGAACAGCACGCTGACAATAATACCTATAGCCAGTACACCCAGGACAACGAAAAGACTCATATTGGCTGAAATATTGTAACCGTGGTGCCACAGGTGGTCGGTTGCATTCAGACCGAGCTTCAGACCGATAAAGAACAGCAGCACGATAACGGCTTTTTCAAGGTGCACAAGGTACTGTTTAAGCGCTTCCAGAACAAAGTACATGGTACGCAGGCCAAGGATAGCGAACATCATGGCACTGTAGACAATTAGCGGTTCACGGCTCACGGCGATAACCGCCGGAACAGAGTCAAAAGCAAACATCACATCGGACAGTTCAACCACAGCAAGACAGAGCATTAATGGGGTTGCATACAATGCACCTTTACCCGCACGGCCCACTTTGATGTCTTTGTTTTCAGGTTTTGCCAGTTCAGCATCGACTTCTTTCTGACTGATAAGGAAAGCGTGTCCTTTCAATTTCGGCCAGATAGGGAAGAAGCGTTTCACCATACGGTAAGCAATATGCTGAGAGTAATCTTCAATCTCATCATTATCATCGCCGCTTTTAAGCATCATAACCGCGGTCCACAAGACGATGAGGGCAAAAACAATTTCGACCCACGGTCCTAATGCCAGCAAGCTGGTACCTATGGCGACGAAGATGCCACGGAATACGATAGCGCCAATGACACCCCAGTACAGGACACGGTGACGAAGATTATTCGGCACAGCGAACCACGAGAAGATAGCCATAATCACAAACAGGTTATCTACCGACAGCACTTTCTCAAGTGCATAACCGGTAACAAACAGACTCGCGACTTCGGCACCGTGATGGACATAGAGGAAACCCGCAAAGGCCATCGCGATAGCTATCCAGAACACGGTCCAGAGCGATGCACTCTTTAAAGAAATCGGCTTGTCATGGCGGTGCATAAACAGGTCGATAAAGATGGCACCGACAGCCAGTACAACAAAAACGATGACCGTTTCTGCCGGGAAACCAATATGTGTAGAGACCATAATGAGACCTTAAACCAAAGTGTAAAAATTAAAGGCCAAATTCAGCCGGAGTAAAGCCCAGAGCCTGTGCAATTTCAATAACCGCAGCCTGTTCAGCCTGGTCGAAGTCACCATCGCTTTTCGCGACCGCTATACCGACACGAACCGCCAGTTGTGCGGCTTCTGGCTGATCTTTCAGCGCCAGAATATATTTCATGGTTTCCCCTTTACCAATTTCGTAATCGAAACTGAAGCTATCAACCAGCTCATTAAAGAAGTCGATAACTTCTTTGGTATCGAATACTTTCAGTTCAGGGGAGGACTTTAAAAAGCCAATCATCTTTTGCTTTTCTTCAGCGCCGACACCATCACTAGTGACCGCAATACGGGCACAAACCGCTACCGTACCCTGCATAAATTTTTTGTGTTTAAAACGCCCGACTTGTTTAGTTAACTCATCACGACCAGCACTCAGTGCGCCTTTCACTTTATTGAAAAAACTCATTATTTCACCCTCAGAATATTGAAATTATTTTGAACCCGCTGACCAACGGAAGCCCCAGCCTAGCGCATTGTCCATATCTTTATGACCACTGAAAAACTGATTGATACGTTCAACCTTAATAGTGCCATTTTCATTTACCAGACGAGCTATCGCACACATGTTGTGGCGGTTAGACCCTTCTGTTAAACGCGTTTCTATCGGCGGTTGCTCAGGGATATGCAGCGTGACAACACCATCCGTTTTATCCCAGCTCGCTACCCCTTCATAAATAAAGGCAAAGACCAGCACCTGGCGGATGTTCTTCCATTCGCGGCCATTGATATGCAGCCATTCACCCTCAGTAGCCTGTCCGGTACGATCATCCCCTTGTAATTCAACAAAAGGTTCTGAATTCAGTCGACCAAAGGTGTTTCCAAGCGCCTGAATCACCCCTTTAGAACCATCCTGAAGTTCAACAAATGCCCCTAAATCCAGATCAATACCTTTGGACTTACTGAACATTCCCCCGAACATACCGCCTGACTCTGTGCGAGTTTGATTCCAGTTGAGGTTAATTTTTATCTCACCAAAATTGTCCCGTTTAGCCAGGCTGATAGACGGTTTTTCTTTAGTCAGTGAGACTTTACTCAAACTGATTTTTGCCGGTTCTGACGTTGGTTTTGGCGTGGCTACAGGTGCTGGCGTCGGCGTGCTAACGGGTGCCGGAGTATCAGAAATATCCACCCCGAAATGTTCCGCTAATGGTTGCAGCCCACCGTTAAAACCCTGCGCAATAAAGCGAAATTTCCACTCACTATTACGCCGATAAAGCTCACCGAGGATCAGTGCGGCTTCCTGACGACCAGATACGTTCACATCACCGGACAGCAAAATATTACCGTTAAGCTCAATCTGAATAGAAAGATGTTTCAGACCAGAGAGCGTCATATTGCCATCGCAGGTTGCGGTGAAAGCCACTTTTTGCACTTCAGGTCGCAGACGATTGATATCGACCAGAAAGGCAGTATCAGTCCCCGCACCTGAGAGTTTTACTGAACCATCATCGTTAACAGGTTGCCCGTAAAACACCATATCCGGGTCACCCTGCACTTTACCTGAAGCATAAAGACGGAACGAAGAGGCATCGACTGAGACGCCAGAGAGAATACGCACCGTCAGTACCTGCGAAGGAACGGGGGCATTGCCCCCCGGCGTCATCGTCATTACCGCACCACCGTAGCAACAATATCAGCATGCATATCATCAATGGTTCGACCGCTAGAGGCTTTGCCATGAGCAGTAAAGTCCCAGCTGCCGCCCTTGCGTGCTAAAGAAGCAATGATAATACCGGTGTGAGAACCCTGCTCAGTCAGCTGATAGCGAGCCAGCTCTTTGCGGGACTGATCTACCACGCGGCAAAAAGCGTTATCGACTTCATTAAAAGTTTGACCGCGGAAGCTGTTCACCGTGAAAGCAAGATATTCAACCTGGGCAGGTAAACGCGTCAGATCGACCGTGATAATCTCATCATCACCGTCCCCTTCACCGGTCAGGTTGTCACCCAGGTGAACAACGGAACCACAGCTTGATTTCAACTTACGAAACCAGATGGTATCGATAGTTTTGCCTGAGGCATCTAACAGAACACATCCCGCATCTAAATCGATGGAGTCACTGCCACCGCCGAGAAGACCGCCGAAGAACCCTTTTTTCTTTTTCAAAGGATCCCAACCTAAACCGAATTGCAGCTGATTTAACGAGGACGTTTCTTTGCTGAGTGAAACTGTTTGGTTTTTACTTAATGAAACCATTATTTATTCCTTCAGGAGTAGGTTAAATCGTTCTTCTATCAAATCATAAATTGATCTTTAAAAAATCATATCATGATGAAGTTATACAACAAGTCTATTTTTTGATCATTTCAATAACAAAAACATAATCAATTGATTTAAAATGATTTTTACGGAAAACATTTACGTAAAATGACGAATAAAAATCTAAAACAACCATGATTTACATGTTTTTTATTGAAGTCAATTGCGATCATATTATGATTGACATAGATGAAATGCCTCCTTAGACTCATCTCATAAATGATTTCTTCCTCTGATTCTGGGAAAACAAAGTCGATGGGTCACACAATCTGGTTTATGGAAGGCTTGTCATCACAGCGCGATATTATTTCAGGCGTTCAAGAGTTTTTTAAAAATACCCAGCAAACAGTTACCGTGATTGCCTCTCATCGTCACCAACGTAATGAAATCCTCTCTCTGGCGGATATTGCTCTGATTGAGCCAGCCAATGATGAACAACGAATGGATTTCATTGTTACCACGGTAAAAAATTATGGTGTTAAGGCTATCCATACCGGTCGTAACTGCCAGTGGTTTGAAGTTCATCGCCAAGAGATTGAAGCGCTGGGTGTCTCCCTGACGACAGGTGCAACCAGTATCACGATGCTGACGCTAGCAGATGACAAAGTTGAATTTGCCCGGGCCATGGAGGCCCATAACCTGGCGGCAGTACCTTCTCTGCGTATTGAAAGTGCTGAGGCACTGCGTAACCAGCTCTCGTCCGCAGATGCTAAACAAGCACTTTGCGTAAAACCGGTGACTGGCATTTATGGCATGGGTTTCTGGCGCTTTGATGATACAGCGACCCCAATGTCAGCCTTCACTCATCCTGATAGCCGTAAAGTACATCCTGAGATGTATTTATATGCGCTTGAACAACAAGATGATTTTAAGCCACTGGTTCTGATGCCCTATCTACCTGGTCCCGAATATTCCATCGATATGCTCCTTGAAAAAGGCCAGGTTATTGCAGCCGTTGCCCGCCGCAAAGAAGGTGCTCTGCAATATCTTGAGCAGTCAGGCCCTGCCTTTGAGCTGGGAAAACACTGCGCTCAGGTGATGCAAGCTGATGGTCTGGTCAATGTACAAACGCGTAATAATGAGAAAGGGGAACCGGTTCTGCTGGAAATTAATATGCGACCGTCTGGCGGTATTGGCTATACCCGCCATAGTGGCGTGAATCTACCTGCGCTGTTTGCGCTACGCCAGCTTGGGTTAATGAGTGAATCTGAGGCTACATTACTGGCAACAGAAAGCTTCACGCCAGCCGTAGTTCGATCGATGACTGATGTTATTTTATACCACCCTACCCTGGATAATTTATCCGTCAGTAATGGGAGCGCCTGATTATGCATCATCAATCTGCCCTCTATCGTAAAGAGCTGTCTGGTGGGATCCTGACGGTAACCCCGACTCACAGCGTCTTATCATTAGATTCGCTATTTGATATTGCCGAACGTCGTAATCCTAAACGGGGCTTTCTCTTCGTCAGTAAAGTGCTGGGAAAACATATCCCTGTCTCACCTCTAATCATGCGCTCTGTCTATCAGCGTCTGGCACAACAGATCCCTGCTGACTTACCTCAGCCAGTGCTGTTTATCGGGATGGCGGAAACCGCTGTCGGACTAGGGGCGGGTGTTTATCATGAAGCTGCAAAATTATTCAAGGAAGGGGTCTATTTGACCTCTACCCGCCATCCCGTCGATGGCGAATTGATGTGTGAATTTAAAGAAGATCATTCACACGCGACAGATCATCTGCTCTATCACCCTACCGATCCCACTCTTCAGGCCTATGTCCGTAATGCTCGCACAGTGGTACTTATCGATGATGAAGCCACTACAGGTAAAACTTTTATCAACTTGCTTGAAGCACTGCGTGCTGAAGGTGGCCTGTCAGCTGTCGAACGCGTTGTCACTGTGACACTAACAAACTGGAGTGGAAACGCTATCAGTGAGCAGTGTCCGCTGCCTGTCACATCGGTGTCTCTCATACAGGGAGACTGGCACTGGGAAAAGAAAGTGAATGCTCCTGTTCCTGTGATGCCAGACGTTAATATCACTGCGAAAGGCAGCGTGACTATTACCGGAAAGCAAAGCTGGGGGCGCCTGGGTATGGCAATTCCTGCCAACGATCTGGGTACCAGGATTAGCGCTTCAGCCGGGGAAAAAATCTTAGTCTTAGGATCGGGAGAATTTGTCTGGGAGCCATTCTTACTGGCAGAACGCCTGGAGGCTCAGGGAGCAGAAGTCAGATTTAGTAGCACTACTCGCTCACCAATCTCCACTGGCTTTGCCATCGAGTCAGTGATTGCCTTTGCAGATAATTATGGACTGGGTATTCCTAATTTTGTCTATAACGTCGCCCACCAGCAATTCGATCGCATTCTCTTGTGTATCGAAACACCGATTGAGAGCGTCTCTCCTGCTTTGCTTGATGCCTTGAACATCGTGGCCCCCACCGTTGAGGTTATCACTTATGAATAAGCCCGTCGTTTTCTCAGATCTTGATGACACCCTGTTTCAGACCCGCCGAAAAATGGTGGATGAGCTGGCGCTAGAACCCTACCGGGCAGGTGCCTTAGATCGCTCGATGAAGGCCCGCAGTTTTATGACTGAAGAGCAATCGATGCTGGTGGACTGGTTGCTTGAACATGCAGACTTTATTCCCGTCACCGCTCGGGGCACAGAAGAGATAGCGCGTGTGACTATTCCATTTCATTCATGGGCTATCGCGACTCACGGTGCGGTTATCTTGACGCCAGAGGGGATACCTGACGAAGAGTGGAAAGCACACATGCTGGAAAGCCTGTCTGCCTATCGGGAACCACTGCTTACTCTGCAACGTGATATCACGTCACTGATGGCCGAAAGGGGTATTCAGGGCTGGGCGAGGATTAATTATGAGTATGACGATACGCCGGTTTATCTGGTGATGAAGCATACGGACAGTACTCAGCTGGCAGAACTCTATGCCTTTGGTGAGGAAATCGAAGCCATATTCCCAACCACTGGTTTTTATATTCATAAAAACAGCAACAATATTGCCTGGTTACCGGTAGCGGTAGAAAAAGGCCTGGCAACGCAATATTTGCTGAATAAGCTGCGTGCCGAACGCGGTGTTTTTCCCGTTATTGGTCTGGGCGATAGTCTCAGCGACCATCGCTTTATGAAACTGTGTCACTGGTTTGGTCTGCCTCGTCAGAGCCAGTTTGCACAACATATCAGTCGCCATGTTTTTGGAGAAAAATGATATGCAGCCCTTTATCCCCTTTTCCGGTTCTTATCTGCCCGAGGATATCCATTTTCTACTCAAGCCCGTTGAAATAGAAATGACACCGGTAGACCAAAAAGAACAACTGATTCAGTCTGGCACTAAACATTACTCCGAGATGCTCAGCCAGGAGCCTGAACCCACCCGCTGGCACCTGGACTTATTTACCCGGGCTTTAGATGAGGGTGCTATCCGTCTGGCAAGAGAAGTCATGATGCTGGCGAAAGCCCTCGCTGACCACTTTGGTAATACACCCATTGTATTAGTCAGTCTGGTGCGGGCAGGTGTACCTCTTGGCGTGATGTTACATCAAACCCTGCGTGGAATGGGCAAACAGTCACACCATTATGGTGTGAGTATCATTCGCGATCGGGGAATTGATGAAACCGCTATGGACTGGATTGAGAACCGACATGGCACAGAAGGTGTGGTATTTGTCGATGGCTGGACGGGTAAAGGAGCCATTACCGGCGAACTACGACGTTCACTGGCATCGCGTTCTGGTTATCCAGTCAATCCCCGCCTGGTAGTACTGGCCGATCCCTGCGGTGTATCGTGGCTCACCGCCAGTCATGATGACTGGTTGATCCCTTTCGGTATTATGGGTGCTCCAGTCTCCGGGCTAATCTCACGTTCTATTTGGTCAGCAGAAGGGCTGCATGGCTGCGTTCAGTGTGAGCATCTTCGTCAATTTGAGTGCAGCCGCCAGCTAGTCGACCGAGTTGCCGATTGTCAAAATACACTTGATAAAAGTGCAATTCCTGCCAGCCAATTTACCGCTGCGGATAATAAGCAGCTGAGATCGCAAAGTGAGCAGGTCATTGACTCTCTAATTACCGAGTACCACATTTCGAGCATTAATCGGATTAAACCCGGTATTGCAGAAGCCACACGTGCCGTTTTACGTCGGGTACCCGAACATGTTCTTGTCCGTTCGGTAAATGATCCTGATGTTGCCCTTCTGGTCTATCTGGCGCGTGAAAAAAATATCACCATCACTGAGGTCGGTGACAGCCTCGGACAATACCGTGCTATCACCATTATTAAAAAGGTCCACTGATGACAAAGAGACTATCGCCTTACCGGCTGGGTGCCACACTCTATATGCCTGCAACGCGCTCTGATATTGCCAAAAGTATACTGAATAATGAAATTGCCGGGCTACGTTCAATTGTGATTTGTCTTGAGGATGCCGTCAGTGAACAAGATGTGCCAGCAGCTATGGCTAATTTAAAACAGATCCTGACGGAATTATGTGCAGCAAAGGCTCAAGGGCTTGGTGCCGAGTGGCCTCTGGTCTTTATTCGTCCTCGCCATGTCGATATGGGCCAATATTTGATGGCCGCTTTCGATTTATCGCCCATTGACGGATTGGTATTACCTAAATTTACCTTCGCCTCTCTGCCTGTATGGTGGGAGATCATGAAAGATTCACACCTGTGCATGATGCCGACTCTGGAAACTGAAGACGTCTTTGATGTGATACAGATGCGTGAACTCGCCACTATCTTGGTCGGGCATCCGTGCCACCAGCGGATTATCGCCCTGCGTATCGGTGGCAACGATCTGATGAACGTGATTTCCCAGCGTCGACCACGTAATCTCACTCTCTATGATAGTCCGATGGGCTACGTCATCAAAATGCTGGTAGCCGTTTTTGGCTCACGGGATTTTGCCCTGACATCCCCGGTGTGTGAGCATATTGATGACCATAATGTGATGGAGCGTGAACTTGCTCTCGATATGGCGCACGGGCTGGTGGGAAAAACAGCTATTCACCCGAACCAAGTAGCAAAAATTGAGCGGGCACTGATGGTCACCGCGGCCGATCATGAAGATGCGCTGCGGATCCTGAACTCCAGTCAGGCGGTCTTTAAATCACAAGGTGCAATGTGTGAGCCAGCAACCCATCGACGCTGGGCCGCAAGAGTACTTGAACAAGCTCAGGTTTATGGTATTGCACAAGATAATGTGTCGGACAGTGTGCGGCGAGTGACTCTCACCAATCCATACTGAGATGATTCGGCAGGCTATTATTCTTGATGTTGATTTACCTGAGGTTGAAGTTACAACTGATAGACTGACCCAATCGTTTGTTGGCACGATGGTGGGGTCTGAAAAACGATAATTCTAATAAAATAGAAGTACTTGAGCGATTTTTAAAACGACAGCAGGCACTCACTCATTATGCAACTCAGTACAAAACAAGCACGTATTTTTCGACTGGCACTGCTGTTAGGCTCAGGCACGCCGGTAGAAACCCAAAAAATTATCAGCCAACTTAGTTGTTCTGAGCCAACCTTAACGCGTGCGCTAAAAGAGTTACGAGAAACCTACTCGGCTGAGATCCGCTACAGTAAAGCCACTCATTCCTATCAGCTGGTTGAATCAGGGCTGCTGGATAAAAAAACGCTCCGCCAAATATATAAAACCCTGAGTTCAAGCATCGAAGCTAAAACAGATGAAACTATCAGCAGAGTTTCATTGGATAAAGAAAAGAAAAAAGCGGTTTCACTCTCCCTACGAATGTCAGTGTTACGCAAGATCGATCAACTCGCGATGCAGACTGACACCACACGCAGTGATATTGTTGAGCTACTCGTCGATCACTCGATTGCTGAGTTTGCAGCCACCCTGCCTCGTCGTTAGATTGATTTAAAAAGGACTCCCTGGCTCATTCTTCTGGCTGGGGATAGCGGCCTGACATCAACACTTGTCGCAGAGAAACTTGCTCCTGGTGTTATCTGATATTATTCTTACCCTATGAAAGTCTCTCGTGTCCCTATTGCTACCCAGCAAGCAGTTATGCACTGTCTGCGTGAAAAACTCATGCAAGCAAATACCTTTTTGCAACGTGAATACGCTCTACCAAACGTGCTTTATCAACAGCGCGGAACAGCGGCGGGTACCGCGTGGCTTGAGAAAAATGAAATACGTCTGAATCCCGTTTTATTACTGGAAAATCAACAGCCCTTTATCGACGAAGTCGTCCCCCATGAACTGGCGCATATCCTGGTCTGGAAACACTTTGGTCGCGTTTCTCCGCATGGCAAAGAATGGAAATGGATGATGGAAGTGGTACTCGGCGTTGCCGCCCGTCGTACCCATCAATTTGCCGTGCAATCGGTACGTACAAATACCTTTTCCTACCACTGCCCCTGCCAGCAGCACCAGCTTACTGTCCGCCGCCATAATCGCGTGCTACGCGGTGAAACGCACTACCGTTGCACCCGTTGTGGTCAGCAACTGAAACCCGGCCTGAATACGCAGTGAGGACAGCCGAATCACATAGTGTGTCTGTGCTCATCAACGGGCTGAGCTTTACGCCTACAAGCAACTTAAATTATTTTGGCTATAGACTGATTATTTCCTGAAACTATCCGATTGAAACTGGATAAATCATCAGGTAGGGTTTCTGCATCTTTCTGCAAAGGCTCTATAAATGTCTAAAAAATTATCTTTTGCCATTGTCTGTATTGCATTACTCACCTCTCTCAGTACCTTCGCTAATACTATCAATAACTTTTCTCAGGCAAAGACAGCCGGAGTCAAAGTGAATGCGGATGTACCCGGTGACTTTTATTGTGGCTGTAAGATTACCTGGCAGGGTAAAAAAGGCATTCCAGACCTGGAGTCATGTGGCTATAAAATACGTAAAAATGAAGTTCGTGCCACACGTATTGAGTGGGAACATGTGATGCCAGCCTGGCAGTTTGGTCATCAGTTGCAATGCTGGCAGGACGGTGGGCGTAAGAACTGTGCTAAAGATCCTGAATATCGTAAAGTCGAAAGCGATATGCATAACTTACAACCGGCCGTCGGTGAGGTGAATGCAGATCGCAGTAACTTTATGTTTGGTCAGTGGAATGGTGGCGAAAACCAGTATGGTCAGTGCACCATGAAAATTGATTTTAAAAACAAGCTAGCTGAGCCACCGGTCCGTGCGCGCGGCACAATTGCACGAACCTATTTTTATATGCGTGATCAATATAAGCTCTCCCTTTCTCGTCAGCAAACGCAGCTATTTGAGGCATGGGATAAGCTCTATCCGGTAACTGACTGGGAGTGCGAACGTGATAAACGCATTGCTAAAATCCAGGGGAATAATAACCCATATGTGCTACGGGCTTGCCAGGCGTGAAACAGCTAACCTACACTAGCGACAACTGATTATGTTGCCACGGTGATTTGTTTCTCACCGCCTTAGAGCCTATTCCATTAGGCGTATATTGTTGCAGTCAGTTTGGACACGGACAGCGCGGAAAAACCGGAGCGTACACGGAGTACGTGAGGATTTTGAGCACTGCCCAGGGCCAAAATGACAAATAAAATAGCCTAATGGAATAGGCTCTTATTAACCGGAAAAAATTTCATGCGTATACCCCGCATTCACCATCCTGTTTTATTAGCTGTTGGCCAGGTGACGCTGCTTGACGAAGATGCCGCCAATCATGTCGGTCGCGTACTACGCATGCAAGCAGGCCAGGCGCTGCAACTATTCGACGGCAGCAACCAAGTCTTTGATGCTGTTATTAAGCAAGCTGATAAAAAAAGTGTTCAAGTAGAGATCCTGGCCGGGTGTGAAGATAATCGAGAATCACCTCTCTGGTTACATCTCGGACAGGTTATGTCACGCGGTGAAAAGATGGAATTTACTATCCAAAAAGCCGTCGAACTGGGTGTTAATGTCATTACTCCTCTCTATTCAGAACGTTGTGGTGTCAAACTGGATGCTGAGCGCCTGAGTAAAAAACTGGGTCAGTGGCAAAAAATCGCGATTGCGGCCTGTGAACAATGTGGACGTAACCGCCTTCCAGAGATTCGCCCGGTGATGAGCCTGGAAGAGTGGTGTGCTGAACAGGAACAAGGCCTCAAACTGAATTTACACCCACGCGCCAGTGCCAGTATTAATACTTTGCCACAGCCCGTGGAACGTGTTCGCTTGCTCATCGGGCCAGAAGGCGGGCTTTCTGCTGACGAAATCGCCATGACCGCTGAACATCAATTTACTGATATTCTGTTAGGACCTCGTGTTCTGCGTACTGAGACTACTGCGCTCACCGCTATTACCGCACTACAAGTGCGCTTTGGCGATCTGGGCTAAAGGAGAATAACCATGATTAAGCTCGGCATCGTGATGGATCCCATCGCACAGATTAATATTAAGAAAGATTCAAGCTTCGCTATGCTGCTGCAAGCACAACAGCGCGGCTATGAACTGCACTATATGGAAATGGCCGATCTCTATCTGAATAATGGCGAAGCACGCGCACGCACTCGCTTGCTGAGTGTCGAGCAGAATTACGATAACTGGTATACCTTCGGGAGCGAGCAAGATATTGAGCTGGCTGACCTGGATGTCATCCTGATGCGTAAAGATCCGCCTTTTGATACAGAGTTTATCTACGCCACTTACATTCTTGAACGTGCAGAAGAGAAAGGAACGCTTATCGTCAATAAGCCACGCAGCCTGCGTGACTGTAATGAAAAGCTGTTTACCGCCTGGTTCTCTGATTTAACGCCAGAAACCTTGGTCACACGTAATAAAGCCCAGCTCAAAGCCTTCTGGCAGAAGCATGGGGATATTATCCTCAAACCACTGGACGGTATGGGTGGTGCTTCTATCTTCCGTGTTAAAGAAAGCGATCCTAACTTAGGGGTTATCGCCGAAACGCTGACTGAATTGGGCACTCGCTACTGCATGGCGCAGAACTATATACCGGCTATCAAAGACGGTGATAAGCGCGTATTAGTGATTGATGGCGAACCGGTACCTTACTGCCTGGCACGTATCCCACAAGGGGGCGAAACGCGTGGCAACCTTGCTGCTGGTGGCCGTGGTGAGCCACGTCCGTTAACTGAGAGTGACTGGGATATCGCTCGCCGCGTCGGGCCTGAGCTAAAAGCTCGGGGTCTTATTTTTGTCGGTCTGGATATTATCGGTGACCGCTTAACTGAGATTAACGTTACCAGCCCAACCTGTATCCGTGAGATTGAGGCTGAGTTCCCGGTATCCATTACCGGTATGCTGTTTGATGCCATCGAAAAGAGACTGGCGAAATAAAATAGCAGGCAGGATTTTTATCCGCCTCTTATCATCCTCTTCTCTCCCAGAATTGGGCCTCCCAGGCAAGCTCTTGGGTAGCCCGATTCTGTTTATTAGTGATAAACTGTACAGCATCCATCCATTCACTGCCGTTTTTTTAACCGGGATAACACGCACTGACAATGAATTTACAGCATCATTTCCTTATTGCCATGCCGGCGCTTCAGGATCCCTTATTTAAGCGCTCTGTCGTCTATATTTGCGAATATAACGACGATGGTGCAATGGGGATAATTATTAACAAACCACTGGAAAATCTTCAGATTAGCGGTGTTCTTGAAAAATTAAAAATCGAGCCAGACCCCATAGACCCGAGTATTCGCCTTGATAAACCCGTATTTATCGGTGGCCCACTGGCAGAAGATCGTGGATTTATTCTACACTCGCCGCCAGATGAATTTGGTTCCAGTATTCGTATTTCAGACGATGTGGTCATCACGACTTCTCGTGACGTTCTTGAAACTCTGGGTACCACGAAACAGCCAGAAAATGTGCTGCTGGCATTGGGTTATGCCTCGTGGGAAAAAGGCCAGCTCGAGCAAGAGATCCTCGAAAACTCCTGGCTGACTGCGCCAGCCAGTCCAGATATTTTGTTCCGCACCCCTATATCTGAGCGCTGGCGTGATGCAGCCCGCTTAGTCGGGGTTAATATTCATAATATGTCAGTTGAAGCGGGGCATGCTTAATGAGCAGCGGTACCTTGATGGCCTTTGATTTTGGCACCAAAAGTATTGGCGTTGCCATCGGCCAGCGTATTACCGGCACCGCCCGCCCACTTACGGCATTCAAGGCTCAGGACGGAACTCCAGACTGGAATCTTATTGAAAAGCTTCTCAAAGAGTGGCAACCGGAAGAGGTGGTCGTTGGACTACCGCTGAATATGGATGGCACAGAGCAACCTCTCACAGCACGAGCGCGTAAATTCGCTAATCGCCTGCATGGTCGCTTTGGGATAAAAGTGTCACTACAAGATGAACGACTGAGTACCGTTGAAGCCAGAGCCGATTTGTTTGAACAGGGAGGATTTCGGGCGCTCAATAAGGGCAGTATCGACTCAGCTTCGGCTGTGGTTATTCTTGAAAGCTGGTTTGAGAACCACCCCTGATTTTCTCTGTAAAGATAAGCCTCTGGCTATGATAGTGCAGCCAGAGGCCTTAGTTTGAAAACTAAAATCCGTCAGACCGCTTTCTTCTCTTCCGGACTGTGTTCCAGCTCCTTACTTAAGAAGTAATTTAAGAACGTTCGGATCACAGCAATAATACCGAGCTTGATCAGACTGTCTAAATCCGGGTCTACTGTCGTCACTAAGATATCCGCAGCTAACTGAAATTCGAGCGCGGTTGCCAGCCAGTTCCCCAAACAGTAACGTGCTGCACGTCCCTGTTTTACTTTCACTATCACAACCAGCGTTTTCACTAAACCGATAACTACACAGATAACAGAAATCGTCTCCAGCAACAGCTGAAGATAGCTCACGCATGAAACTAATAACTCACGAAAAAAGAGTAAATCAGGCATCAAATAACCTTAATAAGCTGATTAAAACAGGTGTCAGGTATAACCAGGCGCTAAACATCTATATCCGTCATACTTCAAGTTGCCTGGGTGTTGCATGCGCTCAGCTCGCCGAATCACATAGTTTCCTATGTTCATCGCCGATCGGAGCTTTACGCCTACAAGCAACCCGAATTATTTTGGATATAGCATAACCTTATTCCCCCATATCAGCGATATTATCCTCTTTGACGGATAACGTAATAATACCTGCATCTAGCAATAAGCTCCTGCTCTGTTCAAAGCTCTGCATTCCTCGTCGCTGCCCAGTTTGTAAGATACCTGGTAACTGCCAGGTTTTACCTTCACGGATAATATGAGTGACCGCAGAAGTATTCAGTAATAGCTCATATAAAGCGATGCGTCCGCCTGCTTGAGTAACCCGTAATTGTTGCGCCAGAATCGCCCGCAGGCTGCCTGCAAGCTGGCAACGGACCCACTCTTTTTCTGCTAATGGAAAAATATTAACTATTCTATCGATGGTCTGTACTGCATCGCGAGCATGTAACGTCGCCAGTACCAGATGCCCCGTTTCTGCCGCAGTCAATGCCAGGCGAATGGTATCGCTGTCTCTTAACTCTCCCAGCACAATGACATCGGGATCCTGACGGAGTGCCGCTTTTAGCCCACTGGCAAAACTAGTACAGTCTCGCCCGGCTTCACGCTGCTGAATAAGGCTTCGCCCTGATTGATGCAAGTATTCAATCGGCTCTTCCAGCAGCAAAATATGCCCTTCCCGCTGCTGATTTAACTGGCTCACCATCGCTGCCAGTGAAGTAGATTTACCACTCCCGGTGGCACCGCTTATCAAAATCAAACCATCAGGATATTGTAATAACGGCAGCACCGCTGCAGGCATTCCTAACGAGGCAAGGGTGGGACATTTTGTCGGTAATAAACGCAAGGCCAGAGCATAACCTTGTTGCTGGCAAAATGCCTGCCCCCGTAATCTGATACCGCTATTCATCGTCAGGGAAAAATCGACTTGTCCCTCGTGCTCAAGTTGCGTTTTTTGTGCCTCGGTAAGCCATTTATCAATAAGTTCACCAGGCAGCGGTGCTGTTTCCGGGCAGATTTCCAATTTTCCCTGCCTGCGCCAGCGCATAGGTTGTCGCGGACACAGGTGTAGATCGGAAGCATTATGCTTTACACTATGGGACACAATTTCTTCGATATCCATATCACTCTCAACATCATGACTGAAATAGCGCACAACCTGGCACAGATTTATCAGAAAATCGCAGCAGCTTCAGCGCGTTGCGAGCGAGCACCCGAAGACGTTACATTGCTTGCAGTAAGTAAAACGAAACCTGTGCAGGCCATCTCAGAAGCCATTAATGCCGGGCAAAAATTATTTGGTGAAAACTATGTTCAGGAAGGGGTGGATAAAATTCATCACTTTGCGGAACAAGGTGTTACCGGACTGGAATGGCACTTTATCGGACCGTTACAGTCCAATAAGAGCCGCCTGGTTGCCGAAAACTTTGACTGGTGCCATACCGTGGATCGTCTGCGTATTGCCACACGTTTAAATGAACAGCGTCCGGCTAATTTACCGCCATTGAATGTCCTGATTCAGGTCAATATCAGTGATGAGCAAAGCAAATCAGGTATTATGCTGGATCAGTTGGAGGCCCTTGCTGCTGAGATAGCGCAACTACCAGGGTTGAAACTCAGAGGACTGATGGCCATTCCAGCACCAGAACCGGACTATGAACGCCAGCTTGCCGTTTGTCGCCAAATGGCCAGTGCTTATGAAACACTTAAACATCGTTACCCAACGGTTGATACCCTATCCTTAGGCATGAGCGATGACATGGAAGCGGCTATCGCTGCAGGATCAACTATGGTGCGTATTGGAACCGCCATTTTTGGTGCGCGAAATTATTCTGCTCGTTAATTTTTATTATTATTGAGGAACACCATGCTGACGTTGACTTTTCTGGTCAAAACCGTAATTGAGTTGTACGTGATGGTGCTGCTAATCCGCATCTGGATGCAGTGGTCACGCTGTGATTTTTATAACCCATTCGCGCAATTTGTGGTCAAAATTACGCAGCCCATTATTGGTCCACTGCGTAAAGTTATCCCTTCGCTGGGACCGATTGATACTTCCTCATTGCTGCTGGCCTTTATTCTGACCACTCTGAAGTATCCGGTTCTGCTGCTGATTCAGGTAGGGGTTTTATCACTCGACCCAATGAATCTGCTGGTCGGCCTGCTATCATTACTGAAATCAGCAGGAACCATGGTGTTCTGGGTTATTATTGCTCGTTCTTTGATGAGCTGGATAAGCCAGGGTCGCAGCCCTATCGAGTATGCATTAATCCAGATGACTGAACCGATGATGGCACCGATTCGCCGTATTCTGCCTGCTATGGGCGGTATCGATTTTTCAGCGATGATTGTTATTCTTATTCTCTATGCCCTGAATTACTTAGGGATGGATCTCTTTCCGGGGCTTTGGTATTTGCTGTGAGTCCAGTAAGCAGGACTCCTGATGGGCTATTATTACGGTTGTATATTCAGCCGAAAGCCCATCGGGATAGCCTGGTGGGGTTGCATGGCGATGAGTTAAAGGTCGCCATCACCGCCCCGCCGGTTGACGGTAAAGCAAACAGTCATCTCATCAAGTTTTTAGCCAGGCAGTTTCGGGTTACCAAAAATCAGGTGATTCTGGTGAAAGGTGAAACCAGCCGCCATAAACAGATTAAAATTATCAACCCGCAACAGATCCCGACAGACGTCGCGGCATTGACAGAGCCTTTGGCATAATCACAGGGTAGTCCACTATGAAAAAAGTTGTTTTAGCGACCGGCAACGCCGGTAAAGTGCGTGAGCTAGCAAGTTTGCTGGCTGATTTTGGCCTTGATGTCGTCGCACAAACCGAGCTAGGCGTAAGTTCAGCTGAAGAAACAGGCCTGACGTTTATTGAAAATGCCATTCTTAAAGCACGCCATGCCGCTCAGGTCACTGGCTTACCGGCTATTGCTGATGATTCCGGTCTGGCCGTCAATGCCCTCGGTGGTGCTCCAGGGATCTACTCTGCTCGTTATGCAGGGGAAGACGCTTCTGACCAGCAGAACCTGGAAAAATTACTGGTCGCGCTGAAAGATGTACCGGATACCGAACGCCAGGCACAGTTTCACTGTGTTCTGGTCTATATGCGCCATGCTGAAGACCCAACACCATTAGTCTTCCACGGTAGCTGGGACGGTATCATCACTCACACACCTGCCGGTAAGGGTGGTTTTGGTTATGATCCTATTTTCTATGTTCCTGGCGAAGGCAAAACTGCCTCACAACTCACGCGTGAAGAAAAAAGTGCCATCTCCCACCGTGGACAAGCGCTGAAACTACTACTGGAAGCCATGCGTAATGGCTAATTTGCCGCCTCTGAGTCTGTATATTCACATTCCGTGGTGTGTACAAAAGTGCCCCTACTGTGATTTTAATTCCCATGCCCTGAAAGGCGAGGTACCGCACGACGACTATGTCAGCCACTTATTGAGTGATTTGACTCTCGATGTTCCTTTAGCCCAAGGACGTGAGATTAAAACTATCTTTATCGGCGGCGGTACACCAAGTCTGTTATCCAGCGAAGCAATGCAAAACCTGCTGGATGGTGTTCGCCAACGCCTGGTACTGGCGGCTGATGCAGAAATAACCATGGAAGCTAACCCTGGCACAGTTGAAGCTGACCGCTTTGTTGGTTATCAGAAAGCGGGTATTAATCGCATCTCTATTGGGGTACAAAGCTTCAGTGAACCCAAGCTTAAGCGCTTAGGGCGTATCCACGACTCAGGAGAAGCAAAGCGAGCTGCACATCTGGCAGCAGGCCTGGGATTACGGAGCTTTAATCTCGATTTAATGCACGGTCTGCCGGACCAGACGCTGGAAGAGGCGCTGGACGATTTACGTCAGGCGATAGCCCTTAACCCGCCACATTTATCCTGGTATCAGCTGACAATTGAACCCAATACTCTGTTTGGATCGCGCCCACCGGCGCTGCCTGATGATGATGCCTTATGGGATATTTTTGAACAAGGGGACAAGCTCCTGACAGCCGCAGGTTATCAGCAGTATGAAACCTCAGCTTACGCGAAACCGGGCTATCAATGTCAGCATAACCTGAATTACTGGCGCTTCGGTGATTACTTAGGGATTGGTTGTGGAGCTCATGGCAAAATTACGTTCCCGGATAGCCGTATTCTGCGCACCGAAAAAACGCGTCATCCACGCGGATATATGACAGGTAAGTATCTCCACCGTCAGCATGATGTGGAGCAAAAAGATAAGCCATTTGAATTCTTTATAAATCGCTTACGCTTACTGGAAGCCGCTCCTCGAGAGGAGTTTATTCGCTATACCGGGCTGGATGAGCAGGTTATTCGACCACAATTAATCGAAGCCTTAGAACTGGGCTATTTGATAGAAACCGAAACACACTGGCAGATTACCAAAAAGGGTAAACTGTTTTTGAATTCGCTTCTTGAGCTATTTTTAGTCGAATAATAACGACGGTGGATTGGCCTGCCAGTCCACCGTTTTTTTTATTTCAGGGTACCGACCAGAACCTTGCGCTGCTCTTCAAGAGACACCACTTTATTACACACATCACGGCCGAACTGTTGGAAGTCTGCTTCCTGACTTTTCCATTCGGATTGAATAGCCGTTTGCAAACCACCAAGATTGCCCAGTACGTTCTGCAGTGGATTACCGCCGCCACCGAGTACCGCTTTAGCACCCATCTCATTAATACTGTCTTGCACGATAGCGCCCATCGCCTGGTTCACCAGCTGCTGTCCTTCACTCCGAACCTGATTAATGGCTTGATAATGGAAAGTCAGGCCATCCGGGCGATGTTCAATAATGCGGTTCATCTGTTCTTTAAGCTGGCTATCAAGCTTAGTCAAACGCCCACGCATATTACTGTTTTCACCGACTTCCTTCGCAATAATACGATCCAGCGCGATACGCCCTTGATCAACACGCTGACGAGCACCATTATCAATCCATGGCAAATCGGTACGCAGAGCTTGCTGGTAATTAACAGCTTGTTGACGCTGTGTCGCATTCAGTGATTTCGCGACACCGTTAAATTGCACGTTACCATCTGGAGCAATCACCAGATTGCCGTTTTCCCCCACCACCTGAACAGACCGCGGGGTGATAACAACATCATCCTGAGGATTAACGCGACACTGGTAATTGGCCTGAGCCGAGGCGGCTGTCACCAGCAATACGCCTAAAAGAGCCTGACGAAACATAGCTTCTCCTGAATATGCAGGTGTTACTCTAAGCCTGAAACTGCGATAGAGCTATCGAAATAGCTAGCAGAATCAATCCATTAAATTTTAACACTTCAATGCAAAGAGGGAAAAACACTGTTTTTCCCTCTTTGCTTTTACTTTTTCGCTACCCTAAAGGGCAACTTAGTCCCACCAGACGTCGAACAGATCGCTGGTACGAACATTAGTTAGTTTACGTGCTTCCAGCCACTCACGGATCTGTGCCTGATGTTCAGGGGTGCATTTGCCTGTCTCTTCCGTACAAACTAACCCTTCCCATGACAGATAGCCACTGCCATCAAAAGCCAGCTTATTAGGCGCAATAACTTCTGCAATCAGGGCATCAACAGTCTGATCAATCTGTTCTTCAGACGTGCCTTCAGCGAAACTCCAGGCAACTGAAAAACCAATTTCCTGGAACTCGTCGATATGCATTTTTTTACGCAAACGACGGCTGCGATTTTTTGCCATTACTTTACCCTCTCAAACATTAAGTCCCATACACCGTGACCCAGACGCTGGCCACGCTGCTCAAATTTAGTCACTGGACGCGAATCCGGACGTGGTACATAGTCATTGCTCTGTGACTGGTTCTGATAACCGTCCAACCCGGACATTACTTCGAGCATATGTTCTGCATAAGGTTCCCAGTCAGTTGCCATATGGAACACGCCACCGAGTTTCAGTTTTCTTTTTACCAGTTCGGCAAAAGGGGCCTGTACGATACGACGTTTATTATGACGTGCTTTATGCCACGGGTCAGGGAAGAATAACTGCACCATCGTCAGGGAGTTATCAGGAATCATCTGTTCCAGTACTTCAACTGCGTCATGGCACATCACCTTCAGATTCTCGACCTCCATCTCTTTAGCCAGGCCCAGGCAGGCACCGACGCCAGGTGAATGGACTTCAATCCCGAGGTAGTTATGGTGAGGGTTGGTATCCGCCATCGTCACTAACGAGGTGCCCATACCAAAACCAATTTCCAGAGTAACCGGCCCCTCATTATGAAACAGGGAAGAGAAATCAAGCGGTTGTGCCTGATATTCAACGCCCATCACCGGCCAGTAGTTATCCAGCGCAAGCTGCTGGCCTTTGGTCAGGCGGCCTTGACGGCGGACAAAGCTACGAATGCGACGTAAGGCGCGACCTTCTTCATTAAATTCCGGTGAAATGACGTCATTCTTCATGATTTATTAGTGCTTCGGTTGAGATTGGAGAAAACAGGCATTATCCAAAGTTAAAGATGAGAAGCAAGTGACTCATCTGACAAAACCCGGAGCTGTTTAGTGTACAGCTATCGACAACGTAAATACCAGTGTACCCCACTATTGCCCGTATCAGGAAAGATCCAGTTTACAGCTGTGCCACTCTGTGCTGGAATCTGCACCCTGACTCACCCTTTGCGGATATCTCGCGTTGACCTTACAAGCTGCTCAATTTTCACGACAAGTACTAGACTGGTATGACAAATACGGGCGTAAAACCCTGCCATGGCAACAAGAAAAAACAGCGTATAAAGTCTGGCTATCAGAAGTGATGTTGCAGCAAACACAGGTCGCAACGGTGATTCCTTATTTTGAACGTTTTATGGCGCGTTTTCCGACAGTTACCAGCCTTGCTCGCGCGCCCCAGGATGAAGTTCTGCACCTCTGGACTGGTCTGGGTTATTACGCCCGGGCGCGAAACCTCCATAAAGCAGCGCAAAAAATTGCTGATGAGCATGGTGGTGTCTTTCCGGAAACCTTTGATGAAGTAGCGGCCCTACCCGGTGTCGGTCGTTCAACCGCAGGAGCGGTACTGTCACTGGCTTTAGGTAAACATTTCCCGATTTTGGATGGCAATGTTAAACGCGTATTAGCCCGTTGTTATGCCGTCAGTGGCTGGCCTGGGAAAAAAGAGGTAGAAAAACGCCTCTGGGATATCAGCGAACAAGTGACCCCTGCTCAAGGTGTCAGCCAGTTTAATCAGGCCATGATGGATCTTGGTGCGCTGGTCTGTACCCGCTCGAAACCGAAATGTACCCTCTGCCCGCTGCATAATGGCTGTGCCGCTTATGCCAGTGAAAGCTGGGCAAGTTACCCAGGTAAAAAACCTAAGGTCACGCTACCGCAACGTACCGGTTATATGTTGATGATGCAGGAAGGGAGTGAAGTATTTTTGGCGAAGCGCCCTTCTGTCGGATTATGGGGCGGATTATTTTGCTTTCCCCAGTTTTCAACATTATCTGAACTACATAGCTGGTTAGCACAACGTGGTTTACCCGCAGATCAGCTAAAGCAGCTCACCGCTTTTCGCCATACTTTTAGCCATTTTCATCTGGATATCGTTCCAATGTGGCTTTCGGTGTCCTTATCGGGCGGCTGCATGGATGAAGGCGCCGGTCTCTGGTATAACTTATCCCAGCCTCCCTCTGTTGGGCTGGCGGCTCCAGTGGAACGCTTGTTACAACAGTTACATGCCGATCCGGTGTTATAAAACATCGAACCGAAAGCAATAAGGAAACAACAATGAGCAGAACTATTTTTTGTACCTACTTACAGCAAGATGCTGAAGGTCAGGATTTCCAGCTTTATCCTGGAGAGCTGGGCAAACGTATTTTTAATGAGATTTCTAAAGAAGCCTGGAAACAATGGCAAACCAAACAAACAATGCTCATTAATGAAAAAAAGATGAATATGATGAACCCAGAGCATCGTAAAATACTCGAAACTGAAATGGTGAATTTCCTGTTTGAAGGCAAAGAGGTGCATATCGAAGGATATACTCCTCCAGAAAAACAGTAACTACACGACCTTTTGGCCAACACAACAGCATACCCGTCATATTTAAAGTTACTTGGGTGTTGCTTTCGCAAATCCTGCTGAATCACATAGTTTACTATGCTCATCACCAAGATTTACTCAGCGCCTACAAGTAACTCGAATTATTTAGGGTATCAATGGAATAATGAAAAAATTTCTCGCGCTGGCTCTTATCGTCCCCTTGCTTATCTCTTGTTCCAGTAAAAAAGATGATAGCGCGGACATAGTGACTTATCAGAAAGATACCAACGGATTCGATATTTTGATGGGGCAATTTGCCAACAATATCGAGAATATCTGGGGGATGAAGGAAGTTCTGATTGCAGGCCCGAAAGACTACGTCAAATATACCGACAGTTATCTGACCCGTAGCCATATTAACTTTGATTCGGGTACCATTACGGTAGAGACGATAGCAGGTACTAACCCTACCGGGCATCTGCGCCAGGCTATTATCACGACGTTATTAATGGGCGACGATCCGGGTTCTATCGATCTCTATTCTGATGCCAATGATGTGGTTATCTCAAAAGAGCCGTTCTTGTACGGCCAGGTTGTCGATAACACCGGGCAGTCCATTCGCTGGCAAGGCCGCGCAGAGAAATTTGCTGATTACCTGTTACAAAATCGCCTGAAGAAACGTAGTACCGGATTAAAAATCGTCTATAGCGTGACGATTAATCTGGTTCCCAATCACCTGGATAAACGTGCTCATAAGTATATTGGGATGGTGCGTAAAGCATCGCAAAAATACGGTATTGATGAGTCACTGATCCTGGCGATTATGCAGACCGAATCCAGCTTCAACCCTTATGCCGTCAGCCATGCTGATGCGCTGGGCCTGATGCAAGTTGTCCAGCACAGTGCCGGGGTCGATGTCTTTAGGTCTCAGGGGAAGTCAGGTAAGCCAAGTCGTAGTTATTTATTTGATCCCGAAAGTAATATTGATGCCGGAACGGCCTATCTGGCGATTTTGCATAATAGCTACCTGGGACAAATCACCAACCCGACATCGCGTCGTTACGCGGTCATTACTGCCTACAATGGTGGAGCCGGTAGCGTACTGCGGGTCTTCTCCAGTGACAAAGACCGTGCCTTTAGCATGATCAACAACATGGGACCGGGTGATGTCTATCAAACTCTGACAACCCGCCACCCTGCTGCTGAATCACGTCGTTATCTGCACAAAGTGAATACCGCGCAAAAGAGCTATCGTCGCAACTGACACGCCTGCCGCCCCCACCTGAATAATCGGGTGAGGGCCGCAGATGTGCTTATTTCACCATATTGCCATACAGACGTTTGATTCCATCTGCATCGGTTTCACTGTAAACACCTTGAAGCTCTGGTGCAAAGCCTGGCAGGCGATTGACACTCTCTTCCAGCGCCAGGAAGTAACGCAGGGCTGCTCCTCCCCATTTCTCACCAGGCACCACACACAGCACACCAGGCGGATAAGGTAATGCGCCTTCAGCAGCAATACGCCCTTCTGCCTCTTTTAATCTGACTAACTCAACATTACCGCGAATAAATTCGATATTAGCATCCTGAGGATTCATCACGACTTCAGGCAAGCTGATTCTACGGAACATCGCTTTCTGTAGTGCTTTAACGTCAAGGCTGACATAAAGATCGTGCATCTCCTGGCATAACTGACGCAAGGTATAGCCTTTATAACGCATTGGATATTTGTGATAAATCGTCGGCAGCACATCAATTAGCGGGGTGTCATTTTCCACATGATGCTCAAACTGCATCAGCATGTCGACCAGACGCGCCATTTTTTCTTCACTTTCCGCTGGAGTAAGCAGGAAGAGTATCGAATTCAGATCCGACTTTTCCGGAACGATACCATTTTCGCGCAAATAATGCGCAAGAATGGCCGCCGGGATACCAAAGTCAGTATAAGCACCGTTTTCTGAAGAGATCCCCGGTGTCGTCAGCAGTAACTTGCAAGGATCGACAAAATATTCATTCTCCGCATAGCCTTCAAAACCGTGCCACGACGCACCAGGCTCAAAGCTAAAGAACCCCCTGTCCTGAGCAATGGTCTCGGTGGGATAATCCTGCCATGGTCGCCCGGCTATCACGGGTGGAATAAAGGGCTTGATCATCTTGCAGTGGGCAATAATAGCTTTTCGGGCTTCGATCCCGAATGCCACACACTCAGCCCACAGGCGACGACCACTTTCACCCTGGTGAATTTTGGCATTCACATCCAGTGCAGCAAATAACGGGTAAAACGGGCTGGTAGAAGCATGCAACATAAAAGCGTTATTCAGCCGCTTATGAGGACAGAAACGCGTCTGACCACGCAGATGATTATCCTTTTTATGGATCTGTGAAGTTTGTGAGAACCCAGCCTGCTGTTTATGCACTGACTGCGTGACAAAAATACCCGGATCCTCTGGCCCCAGTTCCAGCAATAGCGGCGAACAGTCAGCCATCATCGGAATAAATTGCTCGTAACCCACCCAGGCGGAATCAAACAGGATGTAGTCACAGAGGTGACCAATACTGTCGACCACTTGGCGTGCGTTATAAACCGTACCGTCATAGGTACCGAGCTGGATAATCGCCAGCCTGAATGGACGCGCTTCCTGTGCCCGTTCCGGGGCGACTTCCGCTACTCGTTCACGCAGATACTGCTCGTCAAAACAGTGTGCGTCGATACCACCGATAAAGCCAAATGGGTTACGGGTTGCTTCCAGATAAACCGGCGTGGCCCCTGCCTGAATTAATGCCCCATGGTGATTCGATTTATGATTATTACGGTCGAATAACACCAGATCACCACGAGTCAATAACGCATTAGTGACCACTTTATTGGCACCAGAGGTTCCATTTAAAACAAAATAAGTTTTATCCGCATTAAACACTTTCGCGGCAAATTTCTGGGCATCTTTGGCCGATCCTTCGTGGATCAGTAAATCACCGAGCAACACATCCGCATTACACATATCAGCGCGAAACACATTCTCGCCGAAGAAATCATAAAACTGTCGTCCGGCAGGATGCTTTTTGAAAAACTCACCATGCTGATGCCCTGGGCAAGCAAAGGAGGTATTTTCCATTGCCACATACTGCGTCAGAGTACTGAAAAAGGGCGGGAGCAACTGCTCTTCATATTCACAGGCCGCATTTTCCAGTGTCAGGAAGTCTTCCGCCTGACCTGTGATAATGCCAGTAACAGCAGGCAAATCATCAGTAGCTGTTTCAGTCACGATAAACACCGGTAAATTAAAACCAGTACGTTTGAGTAACGTCAGAATACCGCTCTGGCTATCAGCAACAGAGACGACAACGACCGCCACATCGGTAAAATCGGTATCAGCAAGGGCCACAACTTCACGATGCGTTAAAAGTAAGCCTGCAATACTGTGGCTGGCAGCTATTTTAAGTGACTTCATAAGCACAAATCCCCGTGGGCAAGGATGAGTGGGTGCCAGTGGCACGGCAAAGGGAGTATTCCCCGGCGAAAGCGTCTTGAAAGTCTTGAGAGGTGAGTCCACTCCGACCGCCAGACATCAGTAAAATCAGGAGCACCCTAAGTTTACTGATGTCCTACAGTGAGCAAGCGCTGCCCTTACCGCATGGTGAGTTGGCGACTGCTGCAGAGTGTTGATATACGGGCGAGCACCATCGCGAGAGATGGGGAAGAAAAGTGAATCGACATCAAGGTGCCCCGTAACAGATAGAAAAATTCGCGCAATAATCGCACCTTCTGCCCTGCTGTTCAACATCCCGATTAACAGTTTATTCTGCCAGTATGAACAAAAAATAAATGAACAAACTTCAGTATGTGATAAATCCTAAGTCTGATGCTTTTATCATCAGCCCGCTCAACCTTTCTGCAACACACTGGTCAATAACCACTAATTTGTCGCAAAGTTAAGCAAACGCACCATTCTTGACGAAATTTCGTTGACGCCAGATACAGATTACGGTTTAATGCGCCCCGTTGCCCGGATAGCTCAGTCGGTAGAGCAGGGGATTGAAAATCCCCGTGTCCTTGGTTCGATTCCGAGTCCGGGCA
>Ga0302347_1000857_pt1 | contig 42005 bp, 34 predicted proteins | sample PhyWR1_FD_202178 | JGI IMG/M metagenome (GOLD analysis project Ga0302347, IMG submission 202178) | Leaf surface microbial communities from wheat plants in UC Gill Tract Community Farm, Albany, California, United States - DLSL W.R1 (v2)... | ecosystem: Host-associated > Plants > Phyllosphere >... | reverse complement strand
TTGCCCGCCAAACGACGACCGTCCGCCAAAATTAGAAAATAGCGGCTCAACGACGTTGACCTCTTCCTGGTAAATATCACAAAGCTCGGAAGTATCGTATTTCATAGGATTCTGGTTCATCTGCTGCAGGGTGCTCCAGTATATAGCCTAACCTTAACTGTTTGCAAAACCATCAATTGTTAATTGTTATTTATTATCGGTATACCCGCTATATATCAAGTTTTATGATGATAGTTAAGGAGTACTCAATACCACGCCAACAGCGAATAACAAATTGGCGAGCAAGGCGCCTTTAACCGTGCGTTCCAGCATGGGGCGCATAGCGACAGGGTCTTGTTCACGTAAAACGTAGAGCGCTTGTTTAACCAACAGTGGTGCTGACAGCATAAATAGCCATCCCCATAAACTCTTGAGCCAAAAAAGATTAAACAGGGCAAAGCAGAGCAGTGATCCCATCAGCAGGCAGATGTGGTAGCGACGGGCAATCACTGGGCCTAGTCGTACTGCCAGGGTATTTTTACCGTTTTCGCTGTCACTATCGATGTCGCGTAAGTTATTAATATTCAGCACTGCGGTTGCCAGTAAGCCACAGGCGGTAGCCGGAAAAATGACTAATAAAGCGAGTGTATGAGCTTGTAAGTACCAGGTTCCTGCCACACTGATCCAGCCAAAAAAGATCAGTACCGAAATATCGCCTAGTCCCATATAGCCGTAAGGGCGCGTGCCGACGGTATAGGTGATTGCGGCGGCGATGGATAATACTCCCAGTAGCAAGAAGCCGAGAAAATCAGTAAAGGTTTCGCAGGCCAGTGCCACTAATGAGAAACCCGACAGACAAATCAGAATGACCGTAATCACCAAGGCGCGTTTCATTTGTGCCTGGGTAATCAGCCCTTTTTGCATGCCGCGTAGTGGCCCAATTCTGTCTTCTTTATCACTGCCTTTTACGGCATCACCATAATCATTGGCTAAATTTGACAGAATTTGTAATAGACCAGCGGTTAATAAAGCGAGCAAAGCGATTGCGGGGTCAAAAACATGCTGCCAGTAAGCAAGCGCGGAGCCGCAGACGATAGAAGCAAACGCCAGGGGGAGGGTGCGGGGGCGCAGGCTCTCCAGCCAGGCTTGGGTCATACTCGCAGATTGCGGATTGCTCATGGTTTCAGGCGCCAGATAGAAAAGGGAATATCAGTTTTCCCTTAAAGTGAATAATAGACACGAGTGTTTTTTTCTGAGATAGCAACTATTTGATTGTAGATGGTTAAGCATAAACTGGAGCAATCATTTTTCTCCAGATTTTTATAAAAAAAGGAGGCATAAGCCTCCTTCAAATCAAATAAAAAGCATTTGCTGGAAATTACAGGATAAAACGGCTCAGATCTTCGTCTGCAACCAGTTCATCCAGATGCTTACCAACATAATCGGCATCGATAATCACAGACTGGCCATTCATTTCGCTGGCGTCATAAGAGATTTCTTCCACCAGACGCTCAAGCACAGTATGCAGACGGCGTGCACCGATGTTTTCGGTAGACTCATTCACTTGCCATGCCGCTTGTGCGATACGACGGATACCATCTTCAGTAAAGTCGATATTGACCCCTTCAGTTGCCATCAGCGCTTTGTACTGAACGGTAATAGAAGCATTAGGTTCAGTAAGAATACGCTCGAAGTCGTCCACGGTCAGCGCCTGTAATTCAACGCGAATAGGAAGACGACCCTGCAGTTCAGGGATTAAATCAGAAGGGCTGGCAACCTGGAAAGCACCGGAAGCAATAAACAGGATATGGTCAGTTTTTACCATGCCATGTTTCGTTGAAACGGTGCAGCCTTCTACCAGTGGCAGCAAGTCACGCTGAACACCTTCACGAGAGACGTCCGGGCCGGAAGCATTGCCGCCGCGCTTACAGATTTTGTCAAACTCATCAATAAACACGATACCGTGCTGTTCAACAGCATCGATAGCATCCTGTTTCAGCTCTTCAGGATTAACCAGTTTAGCCGCTTCTTCTTCAATCAGCAGTTTCATTGCATCTTTGATTTTCAGTTTACGCGGTTTTTGTTTCTGGCCACCGAGATTCTGAAACATAGATTGCAGCTGGCTGGTCATCTCTTCCATGCCTGGAGGAGCCATAATCTCTACACCGACAGGTGCCGCGGCAAGGTCGATTTCAATTTCTTTATCGTCCAGCTGACCTTCACGCAGTTTTTTACGGAAGCTTTGACGTGCAGCAGAAGGTTCTGACTGGGTCTCAGACTGACCCCAGTTATTTTTTGCTGGTGGGATCAGGACATCCAAAATGCGTTCTTCGGCCATCTCCTCAGCACGGAAACGGTTTTTATCGATAGACTGCATGCGAACCATTTTCACAGCAGCATCAGTCAAGTCACGAATAATAGAATCGACTTCTTTTCCGACGTAACCCACTTCAGTGAATTTAGTCGCTTCGACTTTGATAAACGGCGCATTAGCCAGTTTTGCCAGACGACGAGCGATTTCAGTTTTACCGACACCGGTTGGCCCGATCATCAGAATATTTTTTGGCGTAACTTCATGGCGCAACTCTTCATCCAGTTGCATCCGGCGCCAGCGATTACGCAGGGCGATAGCTACGGAACGTTTGGCACTATCCTGGCCAATGATATGTTTGTTCAGCTCGCTGACAATTTCGCGTGGAGTCATTTCAGACATGGGAGATCCTTACGCCTTAGACGATAATTCTTCAATAGTGTGGAAATGGTTGGTGTAGATACAGATGTCACCAGCAATTTCCAGCGATTTTTCAACGATATCACGAGCACCTAATTCAGTGTTGTTCAGTAACGCACGAGCAGCAGCCTGCGCGAAAGGACCACCTGAACCAATGGCAATCAAGTCATCTTCTGGCTGAATAACATCACCATTACCGGTGATAATCAGGGACGAGTTTTCGTCTGCAACGGCCAGTAATGCTTCGAGCTTGCGTAGCATACGGTCAGTACGCCAGTCTTTTGCCAGCTCAACAGCGGCCTTCACCAGATGGCCCTGGTGCATTTCCAGTTTACGCTCAAAGAGTTCAAACAGAGTAAAGGCATCCGCTGTGCCGCCAGCAAAGCCTGCAATCACTTTATCGTTGTATAAACGACGCACTTTTTTGACATTACCTTTCATCACGGTATTGCCGAGAGTCGCCTGGCCATCGCCACCGATCACTACTTTGCCGTTACGGCGTACACTTACTATTGTTGTCACGAGCAGACCCCTTTGCATCAGCTAAATATTAGCCCGGTGCGGCGCACGGGGCATAATTTAGTTATAAATGGGGGGTTTTTTTAGGGTTTCAACCCCCGAAAGCAAGACGAATGCAGTTACCATGTCCGGCTATTTTTAGACGGCTTATGGTGTTATCAGCATTTTCTTTACCTTTTAATGGACCGATAACCACACGGTTCCAGCCATTATTGGTGGTAATACGTGAATCAAAACCTTCAAATGCCAGCTGTGCACGAACCGTTTCGGCCTGCTCACTGCCCTTAAATGAACCACATTGAACCATCCAACGGCGTTCATCTTTTTTCTCCTGCTCGGCTGCGCGTTTTACCGGTTCAGGCTCACGGGTCACAGGTGCTACAGGAGCAGCAGGCTTAGTTTGTTGGGTATGAGGCGGCGTTTGAACTAAATCCTGATAAGGCTGTGCGACAGTTTTTGATGGTTGAGTCTGTGCCACACGCGGCTGTTGCGTCTGCTCGACCACTCGCGGTTGCGTTCGTGTCGGTTCGGCCACTCGTGTCTGTGTCTGAGAATTCAACGACTGTTGCTGGGTTTGAGTCTGTTTTTGACGTTGAGCAGTTGTTTGTTCATTCCAGGGAACTTCATTAAGTTGCATCGGCTGTTGCTGACGCATATCGGCCTGCATCTGTTCCAGCAACTGGCGCTGTTCATTGGTGAGTTGCTTGGAGTTTATAACCTCACCGCCTGCGGTGGGTTCTGTAGGCGTACGCACCCCTGGCTGGCGATTTTCCAGCTCTTTAATGTAACGCCAGCGTTCTTCTGGTTTAGGAGGCAAACCGTTGCCAGTGACTTTATGGCCGGGAATAACTTCTATTTCGTCCGCTTTGCGATGCGTAATGAAGTAAAGGGCACTCACAAAAGCCACGACGACTGCTGCCGCAATAACAACCATTACAGGCGATACAGAGGAGCGACGTTGCGTTTTACGGGAAGTCGTTTTTTTGCGCCGCGGACCTGTTGATTGCGCGCGGCGTACATAATCTCGTTGTGCCACTATGCTGTCTTCATTCGTTTAATAGCCCCTTATGTTACTTAAGGGACAGGTCTTTGACCAGTTTATACTCGTCATACTTCAAGTTGCTTGGGTGTTGCTTTCGCAAATCCTGCTGAATCACAGAGTTTATCTATGCTCATCACCAGGATTTACTCAGCGCCTACAAGCAACTCGAATTATTTTGGGTATATACGAGTACAAAGTGGCTCATTTTCCTTTGCCGGGAGGACTGGTGCTACCGCGCTCCACCAGAACACAGTCCAGCAGACGGGATCCATTGCTTACTGCCTGACCTTGCAACTGATCCAGTAACAGCAGCATAGCTTCCTTACCAATGTTGAAGCGAGGCTGTGCCACAGTAGTAAGAGGTGGGTCACAATATTGGGATAGTGCGATGTCATCAAATCCCATAATAGAGAGATCTTCCGGTACCCGTAGCCCTCGGCGTTTAGCACTGGAGATGGCGCCCAGCGCCATGACATCGGTATGACAAAAGATGGCTGTAGGTGGCTGAGGTAGCATCATTAGCTGTTCCAGCGCATGCGAACCGGCTTCAAAGGTGAAATCGCCGCGAGCAATATAGTGCGGATTAACCTCTGTACCGGTACGACGCAGGGCCTGCACATAGCCTTGTAGCCGATAATGGCAGTGCGGCATTTCTTCCGGGCCGGCAATACAAGCAATGCGCTTATGTCCCAGTTTCTGTAAATAAGAGACAGCGTCAAAAGCCGCAGTCAGGTTATCGATATGTACGGTGGGCAGTTCGAGCTCAGGAGCAAATTCATTCGCCATCACTATCGGTGGCAGATTACGCTGTTCTTCTTTGCTGGCGCCAAACGGCAAGCGAGAACCCAGCAGTAACATTCCGTCGATCTGCTTGGTAATAATAAGGTCGATAAAGGTCTTTTCTTGCTGGTTCTGATGGGCACAATCACCGATTAATACCAGATAACCATTACTGGCGGCGGTTATCTCAATTCCACGGATAATTTCACTGAAAAAAGGGTCGCAAATATCCGGAACAATAACCAGTAATGTGCGTGATTCATTACGCTTGATATTTCTACCTAAAGAGTGCGGTAAATAACCCACTTCAATCGCGGCTTGCTCAACGCGATGGCGGGTATGTTGCGAAACTTTATCTGGATTCATCAGAGCACGCGATACGGTTGCTGTTGAGACTTTGGCCCGGACAGCAACATCTTTCATGGTGGCATTTTCCACCTGTTGTTTAGTCGAATTCAACGTCTTTCTCCTCGTGCGTACTACGCTATCACCGACACTTCCTGTGCCGCTGACAGTACCCCTCATTCTTATCAGACTATTGCGGTATGTAGTTACAAAAATTTCATAAGAAGTGTGACGAATATTGAATTTTTCGATCTGCTTCGCATAAAGCCGTCCCTTTTGTGCTAACCCTCGATAGGATCGACGTCGAGCGTCCATTTAACTTTACGTGCTTCAGGCAGCGTATTAATCAGCATTAATGTATGGCTGATAAGCTTTTGTAACCTGGCGCGGGAGGGGTGCTGAAGTAATAATTGCCAGCGAAAACGTCCGCTACGTTTGGCTTGTAAGGCTGGAACGGGACCCATTATCCACAGTTGTTCATCCCGCAGAGGGCTGGCTTCCAGTAGATTGCGTAGCTGCTGAAGAAATAGTGCCGCCTGCTGATTATTCTGGTCTTCTGCACGAAACATAGCATGACTGGTAAAAGGAGGTAAAAACACCGCTTTTCGTTCATTTAACGTCTCGCTGGCAAAAGCATCGTAACCCTTGGTCAGCAAGGTCTGTAATAAGGGATGTTCCGGATGGTGTGTCTGGAGTAATACCTCGCCCTTTTTACCTGCCCGGCCCGCTCGACCAGAAACTTGTACATAAAGCTGGGCAAAGCGTTCTGCTGCTCTGAAGTCACCAGAAAATAGTGCGCCATCAACATCGAGTAAAGCCACCAGCGTGACATCAGGAAAATGGTGTCCTTTGGCCAGCATTTGAGTGCCAATGAGCAAACGGGCTCCACCGCGATGAACCTCTGCCAGTTGTTGCTCCAGCGCCCCCTTACGACTGGTGGTATCACGGTCGATACGTGAAATAGGGATATCGGGAAACAGAGGTTGCAGGCTATGTTCCAGCTGTTCGGTACCCATGCCGACGGAGATTAAATGGGTTGAACCACATTGTGGGCATTGATTAGGAATAGCGCGCTGACTGTCACAATGGTGGCAACGCAAATTACGCTGTCCCTGATGCACCGTATAATAACTGTCGCAGCGGGTACATTCTGCAATCCAGCCACAGTCGTGACATAACAAGGCAGGAGCATAACCGCGGCGGTTTAAAAACAAGATAACCTGATTATCTGCCGCCAGATGTTTACCGATACTTTTAATGAGCGCAGGCGATAAACCCGATTTTAGTGCTTGCCCCTTCATATCGATAACATACTGAGTGGCAGGCGTAGCGTTACCGGCCCGTTTTGTCAGGCGTAACTGGCGGTACTTTCCTGTTTGCACATTGTGCAGCGTTTCCAGAGCAGGAGTGGCGGAGCCAAGAATGATCGGAATATCTTCGGTATAAGCACGATAAACCGCGAGATCCCTGGCATGATAGCGCCAGCCTTCATGCTGTTTATAAGAGCTGTCATGCTCTTCATCTATCACGATAACCCCAAGGTTACAGAAGGGGGTAAATAGCGCCGAACGGGTTCCAATGACTATCGCCGTTTCCCCGTTACGTGCTTTTAGCCAGACATTCAGCCGCTCACTGTCGTTTAAACCTGAATGCATAACCTCGACTGGAGCGTTAAAACGCTCTCTGAATCGGGCAATCGTTTGTGGAGTCAGGCCAATTTCGGGTACCAGTACCAGGGCCTGTTTACCTTGTGCAAGAATATTTTCCAGCACACTAAGGTAGACTTCTGTTTTGCCCGAGCCCGTGATACCCGCCAGCAACCAGCATGAAAAATGATCAGCGCCGCTGTGTATTGCACCCACAGCAGTGGCTTGTTCAGTGTTGAGTTTTAGCCGTTCCTCGGCCATTGAATAGGTTTTACGCCAGTCTTCTGTCGCGGGTGCAGCGCTATTCAACTCGCACAGCCCTTTCGCTTTTAGGGCCTGTAATGCCGCGTCATTGATTTCTAATTCTGTGACCTGATGGCGCCAGATAACGGCGTGGCGTAATGCGGCTAAAGCCTGTTGCTGTTTCGGTGCGCGCTTCAGACTATTAAGATCGACAGCCTTACCTTGCTCGGTGGCAAACCAGTACCACAGGGGAGCGTGATGGGCTGGTTTACCCTGGCGTAATAAAACAGGCAGGGCATGGAACAGCACTTCACCAATCGGATAATGATAATACTCAGCGGCCCATAACAGTACGCGCCACAGTGGATCGGGAAATAATGACTCGCTGTCTAGTACAGCAGACACCGGTTTAAGGCTTTCTATAGCCAGTTCACTGTGTTCTTTCACGGCCATCACGATACCCACTGCCTGGCGCTGTTTACCAAAGGGTATTTGCACCCGACAACCTGTAGTGACCTGCATTCCTTCCGGGATAAGATAATCAAAAGTACGTGCCAGAGGGACCTGAAGGGCAACTTGGGCGATGGGCATGGAGATATCCTGACAGGAAAAATGACGTAATAGTGTACACTGCGTGCGGCGAGTTTGCGGATCAGTTTGCACCTTTAATCGGAGTTCTGTATGATTTGCCGCCTTTGGTACGCAATAGTGGTGCCAAATTCATCTATTTATTAACATCGCGTGGTGTCTGGCGTTAGGGCTGGAAGAGCGACGCGGCCTTATACTGAGGTTTGCCATGAGAAAGAATATTCACCCAAGTTATAATGCGATTACTGCAACTTGTTCTTGCGGTAATGTTATCAAAACCCACTCTACTTTGGGTCACGACCTGAACCTGGACGTGTGCGGTAACTGCCACCCATTCTATACTGGTAAACAACGTGTTGTTGATACCGGTGGTCGTGTTGATCGCTTTAACAAGCGTTTCAGCGTACCAGGCGCGAAAAAATAATTTTCGTCTCTGGAAAGAAAAAGGCGCCTTGGGCGCCTTTTTTGTTTTTGTAGTTTAGTCAGTGGATGAAAAGGCACGGATGTGTGCCTTTCAGACGAGAATTAATATTCCCACGTATCCGGATCAATCCCTAACTCACGCATAATAACCTTGGCATCTTCCGGGATCTCATCGCTGCGTTCTTTGCGCAGGTCAGCATCGTTCGGTAACGGCTGGCCGGTGAAAGCGTGCAGAAACGCTTCGCACAGCAATTCACTGTTTGTCGCATGACGCAGGTTGTTCACCTGTCGGCGCGTGCGCTCGTCAGTGAGGATTTTTAATACCTTCAGAGGAATAGAAACAGTAATTTTTTTTACTTGTTCACTCTTCTTGCCGTGTTCAGCGTAGGGGCTGATATATTCGCCGCTCCATTCAGCCATGAGATACCCTTAGTCCTCTTTATCTATGAAAATAAGCCAAAATCGCCACAAAGACAGATATTAGCAATAATCTCGTTAATCACTGTCCCACGTAGAATAAACGGTTCTGGCACGCGAAACTAAGACAGATACACTTAAAAAAAGATAATTTTAACGGGTATTTGCATTTTGCTCAATCTATACGCAAAGAAGTTTAGATGTCCAGATGTATTGACGTCTATAACCAGCTTGTTTAATCTGGTGTCAGATTTTTCTCTAATGATTCAGGTGAGGGCTTCATGACGCGTAAACAGGCAACGATAGCAGTACGTAGTGGTTTAAATGATGATGAACAATATGGCTGTGTAGTTCCTCCTATTCATCTCTCCAGTACTTACAACTTCACCGGTTTTAATGAGCCACGCGCTCATGACTATTCGCGTCGTGGTAACCCGACTCGGGATGTCACTCAGCGCGCTTTAGCTGAGCTTGAAGGTGGTGTCGGTGCGGTACTGACCAATACCGGCATGTCAGCCATTCATTTAGTCACGACAGTATTTCTGAAGCCTGGCGACCTGCTGGTGGCTCCTCATGACTGCTATGGCGGCAGCTACCGTTTATTTGACAGTCTGGCAAAACGGGGCGCATATCGTGTGCTGTTTGTTGACCAGGATGATGAGCAGGCGCTACAGGCAGCCCTGGCAGAAAAACCAAAACTGGTCTGGATAGAAACGCCAAGTAATCCCTTGTTACGTGTCGTCGATATTGCGAAAATTTGTGCTGTTGCTCGTGAAGCTGGGGCTGTTAGCGTTGTTGATAACACTTTCCTGAGCCCGGCATTACAAAATCCACTGGCATTAGGAGCCGATTTAGTACTGCATTCCTGTACTAAGTACCTGAATGGTCACTCTGATGTGCTTGCTGGTGTGGTTATTGCTAAAGATCCGGAGCTGGTAACCGAACTGGCCTGGTGGGCCAATAATATTGGTGTGACCAGCGGAGCGTTCGATAGTTATTTGCTATTACGTGGTTTACGCACCTTATCACCACGTATGGAGGCGGCTCAGCGCAATGCTCAGGCGATTGTTAGCTTCCTACAGCAACAACCCTTGGTGAAAAAGTTGTATCATCCTTCTTTGCCAGGAAACCAGGGTCATGAAATCGCCGCGCGTCAACAAAAAGGCTTTGGTGCGATGCTGAGTTTTGAACTGGATGGTGATGAGCAAACGCTACGTCGTTTCCTGAGTAGCCTGACGTTATTTACTCTGGCGGAATCGTTGGGCGGTGTGGAAAGTTTGATTTCCCACGCAGCGACTATGACACATGCGGGAATGGCACCAGAGGCGCGTGCCGCCGCAGGTATTTCTGAGACGCTATTACGTATTTCAACCGGAATTGAAGATAGCGAAGATTTAATTGCCGATCTGGAAAATGCTTTTCGGATCGCTGCTGAGGGGTAAGCATGAGTGTTTCAGCACCAGCAGGGACGTCAGTTCGTCAACTGCATAAGTTTGGTGGTAGTAGTCTGGCTGATGTGAAATGTTATCTGCGGGTCGCAGGTATCATGAATGAGTACTCAAGGCCAGGTGACTTGATGGTGGTTTCCGCCGCGGGAAGTACCACTAACCAGTTGATCAACTGGCTTAAGCTGAGCCAAAGCGATCGCCTGTCTGCACATCAAACGCAGCAAGCATTACGTCGCTATCAAAGTGAACTGATCACGGATGTTTTGCCACCGGAGCAAGCAGAAGCGTTACTGGGTGAGCTTATCCATGATCTTGAACACCTTGCTGGATTGCTGGACACCGAGATAACTGAAGCGGTTTATGCTGAGGTAGTCGGTCATGGTGAAATCTGGTCCGCACGTCTGATGTCTGCGGTACTTAACTTGCAGAATATCGATGCCGTGTGGGTCGATTCTCGCCAGTTTCTGCGTGCGGAACGCGCGGCTCAGCCTCAGGTTGATGAAGCACGTTCTCGCCCGTTGCTACAAAATATCCTGGTACAGCATCCGCATAAACGTTTTGTCGTTACCGGATTTATTTGCCGTAATGATGCGGGAGAAACGGTATTACTGGGTCGTAATGGTTCCGACTACTCAGCGACACAAGTCGGAGCGCTGGCCGGTGTTTCACGCGTCACCATCTGGAGTGATGTTGCAGGTGTCTACAGTGCGGATCCCCGTAAGGTAAAAGATGCCTGTCTGCTGCCTCTGCTGAGGCTGGACGAAGCCAGTGAACTGGCGCGTCTTGCGGCACCGGTATTGCATACTCGTACCTTACAACCGGTATCAGGCAGCGATATCGACCTGCAGCTGCGTTGTAGTTACTCTCCGGAACAAGGTTCAACGCGTATTGAGCGCGTACTGGCATCCGGAACCGGGGCGCGTATTGTTACCAGCCACGATGATGTGTGCCTGATAGAACTACAACTCCCAAGCCAGCAGGACTTCAATGCCCTGAAAAAAGAGCTGGGGCAGATCCTTGAACGTAATCAAATTCGGCCTCTGGCTATCGGATCGCACCCTGATCGTAATCTGCTGCAGTTCTGCTATACCAGTGAATTAGTGCAAAGTGCATTACAAACGCTTGAAAATTCAGGTTTACCAGGCAAATTTCACCTGCGTGTCGGACTGGCACTGGTCGCCATCGTTGGCGCCGGAGTGTGTCGTAATCCATTGCATAGCCACCGGTTCTGGCAGCAGTTAAAAGACCAGCCAGTGGAGTTTACCTGGCAGTCAGAAGATGGCATCAGCCTGGTTGCCGTGCTGCGTACTGGCCCGACTGAAAACCTGATTCAAGGTCTGCATACCTCGTTATTCCGCGCTGAGAAACGTATCGGACTGGTGTTATTTGGTAAAGGTAATATCGGTTCACGCTGGCTGGAGCTTTTTGCTCGTGAGCAGAAGACGCTTTCAGCGCGTACAGGATTTGAATATGTTCTGGCGGGTGTGGTGGATAGCCGTCGTAGCTTACTCAATGCTCAGGGTCTGGATGCGAGTCGGGCGCTGGCCTTTTTCAATGATGAAGCCACCGAACTTGATGAAGAGTCACTTTTCCTCTGGATGCGAGCACACCCTTACGATGATTTAGTGGTGTTGGATGTGACGGCTAGTGAACAGTTAGCGGGTCAGTATCTGGATTTTGCCAGCCATGGTTTCCACGTCATTAGCGCTAATAAACTGGCCGGTGCTGGAAAGGGTAATCAGTATCGCCAAATTCGTGATGCATTTGAAAAAACAGGGCGTCACTGGCTGTATAACGCCACTGTAGGTGCCGGATTACCGGTTAACTATACGGTACGTGACTTGCGCGATAGCGGTGATTCCATTCTGTCTATCAGCGGTATCTTCTCTGGTACGTTGTCATGGCTGTTCTTGCAATTTGACGGTACGGTTCCCTTTACTGAACTGGTCGAGCAGGCCTGGCAGCAAGGCCTTACTGAGCCGGATCCTCGGGTTGATTTATCCGGTAAGGACGTGATGCGTAAGCTGGTTATTCTGGCGCGTGAAGCGGGTTACGATATCGAGCCTGACCAGGTGCGCGTGGAGTCGCTGGTTCCCGCGGGCGGTGAAGATGGTTCAGTTGATAACTTTTTTGAAAATGGTGATGAGCTGAATGAGCAGATGGTACAGCGCTTTGAGGCAGCCCAGGAGCTCGGTTTAGTTCTGCGCTACGTTGCCCGATTTGACGCTAATGGTAAAGCGCGGGTCGGTGTTGAAGCCGTGCGTGCAGAACATCCTCTGGCGGCTCTGTTACCTTGCGATAACGTCTTTGCGATTGAAAGCCGCTGGTATCGTGATAACCCTCTGGTTATCCGTGGTCCGGGTGCCGGTCGTGATGTCACTGCCGGTGCGATTCAGTCAGACTTAAACCGTCTGGCGCAGCTACTGTAATCTCTCTCCCCTCCGGGCTCTCTGGAGGGGAATTAGCCTTGTCCGTTTATTTCACCTCTTCCCCCAATCATGAAAAAATTTCATTCGGCATGAAAATCAATCAAAACGTTTAACGATATTTATGTTGACGATTAGGCGCTTTTAAGTCATCTTCTATTTAGACGTCTAAACGTCTGGATAGCAATAAACACAACATATAATAACGAAGCGATTGATGAGGTGAGGGTATGAGTTTTTTTCACGCCAACCAGCGGGAAGCACTAAACCAGAGTCTGGCGGAAGTCGCCGGGCAGATTAATGTCTCCTTTGAGTTTTTCCCGCCGAGCACCAGTGAAATGGAACAGACCCTGTGGAACTCCATCGACAGACTCAGCAGCCTGAAGCCCAAATTCGTTTCCGTTACCTATGGCGCTAATTCAGGCGAACGCGATCGGACACACAGCATCATCAAGGGAATTAAAGAGCGTACCGGCCTTGAAGCTGCTCCGCATCTGACCTGTGTCGATGCAACACGTGACGAGTTGCTGGGTATTGCCCGTGACTACTGGGATAACGGTATTCGCCATATCGTGGCATTACGCGGGGATTTACCGGAAGGTCATGCTAAACCCAATATTTATGCTGCGGATCTGGTGTCGTTATTAAAAGAAGTGGGTGATTTTGATATCTCCGTTGCGGCTTACCCGGAAGTTCACCCGGAAGCGAAAAGCGCGCAGGCGGATTTGATTAACCTGAAACGTAAAATTGATGCTGGTGCTAACCGTGCTATCACACAGTTCTTTTTTGATGTTGAAAGCTATCTGCGTTTTCGTGACCGCTGTGCGGCGGCAGGTATCGATGTGGAAATCGTGCCGGGAATTTTACCCGTCAGTAACTACAAACAGCTGAAAAAATTTGCCACGATGACCAATGTTCGTGTTCCAAACTGGATGCACAGCATGTTTGAAGGGCTGGATGACGACCCTGAAACCCGTAAGCTGGTGGGTGCCAACATTGCGATGGATATGGTGAAAATATTAAGTCGGGAAGGGGTAAAAGATTTCCATTTTTATACTCTTAACCGCGCTGAAATGAGTTACGCCATTTGCCATACGCTCGGTGTGCGTCCGACAGCTTAACGACTCGGATAACTTCATCATTAAAAAAGGGAAAAGCGCTGCTTTTCCCTTTTTTCGTTTAGCGATTGATTTTAATTTCTTGATGCGGGAAATAAAAAACCCACTGATAAATCAGTGGGTTAATGTGCGTTTGTTTCAGCGGGGATTAACCCGTGTTACGCATACCTGCGGCGACACCGGCGATGGTGACCATAATCGCTTGCTCTACCCGCGGATCAACGGCCTCACCTTTCTCTTCTGACTGGCGGGAGCGATATAACAACTCAGCCTGCAGAACGTTAAGTGGGTCAGTATAAATATTACGTAAGGTAATAGATTCAGCGATCCACGGTAAGTCAGCCATCAGGTGGGAGTCGTTGGCAATATCCAGCACCACTTTAATATCAGCAGAGAGCTGATCGCGCAGTTGCGTGCCCAGGCCCCACAGTTCTGGTTTTACCAGACGCTGATCGTAGTATTCCGCCAGCCACAGATCCGCCTTAGCAAAGACCATCTCCAGCATACCCAGACGCGTTGAGAAGAACGGCCAGTCACGACACATCTCTTCCAGCTGATTTTGCTTGCCATCTTCAACCACTTTTTGCAGCGCAGCACCGGCACCCAGCCAGGCTGGCAGCATCAAGCGGTTTTGTGTCCAGGCAAAAATCCATGGAATAGCACGTAAAGATTCGACGCCACCATTTGGACGGCGTTTCGCAGGGCGTGAACCTAATGGTAGTTTGCCCAGTTCCAGTTCTGGTGTTGCAGAACGGAAGTAAGGAACAAACTCTTTATTTTCACGAATATAACCACGGTACATTTCGCAAGATGTTGCAGACAGGTCTTCCATAATATGGATCCAGTCTTGCTTCGGTTCTGGCGGTGGTAACAGGTTAGCTTCCAGAATCGCACTGGTGTAAAGCGTCAGGCTGCTGATAGTGATTTCTGGGAGGCCGTATTTAAAACGGATCATCTCACCTTGTTCAGTCACACGCAGACCACCTTTCAGGCTACCCGGTGGTTGAGAGAGCAGGGCCGCATGAGCCGGTGCGCCGCCACGGCCAATAGAGCCGCCACGACCGTGGAACAGCGTCAGTGCGATACCGGCTTTCTCACAGGTTTTGATCAGCGCATCTTGAGCTTCGTACTGCGCCCATGAGGCTGCCATCACGCCTGCATCTTTCGCGGAGTCAGAGTAGCCAATCATGACCATTTGTTTGCCCTGAATAAAGCCACGGTACCAGTCAATATTCAGTAACTGGGTCATGACATCATCAGCGTTGTTCAGGTCATCGAGCGTTTCAAACAGAGGTGCGACAGGCAGAGCAAAGTTACAGCCCGCTTCTTTCAGCAGCAAGTGAACGGCCAGCACATCAGAAGGTTTCTTCGCCATCGAGATAACATAGGCAGCAATAGAGCCTTGTGGGGCTTCTGCTACGACTTTACAGGTCTCAAGGACTTCTTTGGTGTCAGCAGTTGGTTCCCACTGGCGTGGCAGCAACGGACGCTTAGAATTCAGTTCACGGATCAGGAAGGCTTGTTTATCCGCTTCTGACCAGCTCTCATAGTCGCCAATACCGAGGTAGCGGGTCATTTCGCCTAAGGCTTCAGTGTGACGGGTGCTTTCCTGACGGATATCGATACGAACCAGTGGAACGCCAAAGCATTTTACCCGACGTAAGGTATCAAGCAGCTGGCCATTGGCAATAATGCCCATGCCACAAGCTTGTAGCGACTGGTAACAGGCATAGAGCGGATCCCATAGCTGTTCGTTATGGGTCAACAGACCTTTTGGTTTAGGCAAACGCTGGCCTTTAAGGCGCGCTTCCAGCCAGGCTTGCGTCGCGGTTAACTGCTGACGCAGACCCTTCATGATGTAACGGTAAGGTTCCTGACCGGCATCTGCTCCAGCAAGGGCACTGAGTTCAGGCGTACATTCCACCATCGACAGTTCAGAGATAAGTACCTGAATATCGCGCAGGAACAGGTCTGTTGCTTTCCAGCGACTGAGCAGCAGAACATGACGAGTAATATCAGCGGTTACGTTCGGGTTGCCGTCGCGGTCACCGCCCATCCAGGAGGTAAAGCGTACCGGGACAAAGTCGACCGGCAGTTTGTAACCTAGCTGCTCTTCAATCTGCTCATTCAGTTCACGAAGGTAGTTTGGCACCCCTTCCCACAGACTGTTTTCTACTACCGCAAAGCCCCATTTCGCTTCATCAACTGGAGAAGGGCGTTGCTTACGAATTTCATCGGTATGCCAGGCTTGAGCAACCAGCTGGCGCAGACGACGCATAATCTGATTACGTTCGTAATCAGCGATATCGCTGTGATCGAGTTGTTTCAGGCAGGAGTTTACTTCGACCAGCTTATGGATAAGCGTACGGCGAGTAATTTCGGTTGGGTGCGCTGTCAGCACTAATTCCAGAGACAGAGACTCTACCGCCTGCTTAAGATCAGCTTCACTAATATTTGGCTGTTCTTTTAGTTTTTTCAGTGTGTTAGCGATAACTTCAGGGCTACCAGCAGCTTCACCATTAGCAGAAATGCTGTGATATTGCTCTGCGGTGTTGGCCAGATTCAAAAACTGGCTGAAGGCACGGGCAACAGGTAACAGTTCATCATTAGAGAGATTCTGCAACGTTGTCAGCAATTCCTGCCGATTCGCCTCATTACCTGCACGGGAGGATTTGGATAACTTCCGGATAGTCTCCACACGATCGAGAATATTTTCCCCTAGCGTGTCTTTAATCGTATCTCCGAGCAGTGTACCGAGCATACTGACATTACTTCGCAAAGCAGAATAACGTTCGTTCATAAGATCCAGACCCAATCTCTATTATGTAACTTAATTTCACCCGTGAAGGTTCAACACCGCCTTTTATAAAGCCACGTCGCAACTCTTTCGTCAATTACTACGAAATCGTTTCAGCAAACGAAAAAACGGCGTTAATACATGAAATTTAATTACGGAGTAAGTGTATAAGTAATTCTTATTAAAATAGCCCTAAAACCAGAAGAAAAGGAGGGTAAATCTCCTTTTCACCCTATTTACTAATGCCAGCAGAAATGATGCACCACTTGAGAAATTAATTCGCGAGTGGGCTTGATAAAGCGTGTTTCGAGGTATTCATCGGGCTGATGCGCCTGATTAATAGAACCTGGGCCTAACACCAGCGTCGGGCAAAGAGTCTGAATAAAAGGCGCTTCAGTACAATAATTGACCACTTCTGTTTCAGTACCAAGGAGTTTTTCAATCACCTGTACCAGCTGATTGTCCTGCGGACATTCATAACCGGGGATAGGTGGATGCAACTCTGACACCGTCAGGCGGCCAGGGTAGCGCTGACTGACCGGCTCTAAGGCTTCAACCAACAGCTCTTCCAGATTATTAAGCGACATACCTGGCAATGGACGAATATCCATATGTAACTCACAACAGGCACAGATACGGTTAGCAGCATCACCGCCGTTGATATGACCGAGGTTAAGCGTCGGGTAGGGCACTGCAAAGGCGGCATAGTGGTAACGTTCTTTAAAGCTGTCTCTTAACGCCATAATCTGAGTAATGGCCTCATGCATCAGTTCGATAGCATTCACGCCTCGCGCCGGATCGCTGGAGTGACCTGACTGGCCCAGAATACGAATAGCATTAGAGATATGCCCTTTATGGGCACGAACCGGTTGCAGAGAGGTTGGCTCACCGATAATGGCGCAGTCCGGACGTATCTGAGTATTTTCAGAGAAGTAGCGAGCCCCGGCCATCGTGGTTTCTTCATCGGCAGTGGCGAGGATATAGAGCGGTTTTTTCAGCTGAGTAATATCCACATCGCGCAATGCATCGAGAATAAAGGCGAAAAAGCCTTTCATGTCTGCAGTGCCCAGACCGTAGAGCTTATTATCATGTTCGGTTAAGGTGAAAGGGTCGCGAGTCCAGCGGCCATCATCAAACGGCACGGTGTCGGTATGGCCTGCAAGTAATAAGCCACCGGCACCTTGACCTGTGCTGGCGAGCATGTTGAATTTGTTACGTGTGCCGGGTACCGGCTGGATTTCGACATGGAAATTCAGGTCACGAAACCAGCCTGCCAGTAAATTGATTAAAGACTCATTACTCTGATCGAGTGCGCTGTCGGTTGCGCTAATAGACGGTGTTGCGATCAAAGCGCGGTAAATCTCGATAAAAGGGGGTAATTTCATCTTCACTGTTGACAGCCCTTAGGTTAGGATAGTATCAATATTCATGCACTAATTATGAATAAAAATACATTAGCGTTGAGCGTAAAGGAACCATTAATTGTTCCGGTGACTACCACCACGCACGCAGACGTGGGTGAAAGCTTCTGGCTGGCACCTTAAACAGACGAACGAAGAAGGTGAACAGCCCAGATGTTGAATACACTGATTGTTGGCGCAAGTGGTTATGCAGGCGTAGAACTTGTGACTTATTTGAATCGCCATCCTCATATGAACATAACCGCTTTAACAGTATCAGCGCAAAGTTCAGATGCAGGAAAGTTAATATCCGATTTGCATCCGCAACTGAAAGGCATTGTTGATATGCCATTGCAGGCAATGTCGGACATCAGTGAATTCAGCAATGTTGATGTTGTTTTTCTGGCGACAGCACATGAAGTCAGCCATGACCTGGCCCCACAGTTTTTAGCCGCCGGTTGTACGGTTATCGATCTTTCCGGTGCTTTCCGCGTTAACGACGGTGATTTCTATCAGCGCTACTACGGCTTTACACATCAGCATAGCGACTTACTGGCACAGGCGGTATACGGTCTGGCAGAGTGGCAGCATGATGAAATTAAAACCGCGCAGCTCATTGCCGTTCCGGGTTGTTACCCAACCGCATCGCAGTTAGCGTTGAAGCCGCTGGTTAACGCGGGCTTGTTAGATCTCACCCAGTGGCCAGTCATCAATGCCACCAGCGGTGTCAGTGGCGCCGGGCGTAAGGCAGCAATATCTAACAGCTTCTGCGAAGTGAGCCTGCAACCCTACGGTATCTTTAATCACCGTCACCACCCTGAAATTGCCACCCATTTAGGCACTCCGGTTATCTTTACCCCACATCTGGGTAATTTCCCACGTGGTATTCTGGCGACCATTACCGCGCGCCTGAAACCTGGGGTGACGGCAGAGCAAGTCGCTGAGTCATTTAAACAAGCCTACGCGGATAAACCTTTGGTTCGCTTATATGACAAAGGGGTTCCAGCGCTGAAAAATGTTGTCGGCTTACCTTTCTGCGATATTGGTTTTGCTGTTCAGGATGAGCATGTCATTATCGTTGCGACTGAGGATAACCTGTTAAAAGGTGCCGCATCGCAGGCAGTACAATGTTTGAATATTCGTTTTGGCTTTGCCGAAACACAATCCCTTATTTAACCGTCAGTTAGGTAAAATGATGAATCCTTTAATTATCAAGCTTGGTGGCGTGTTACTGGATAGTGAAGAGGCGCTAGATCGCCTGTTCACTGCCTTGATGACTTATCGTCAGTCTCATCAACGGCCGCTGGTTATTGTTCATGGCGGGGGTTGCCTGGTCGATGAACTGATGAAAAAACTGTCGTTACCGGTCGAGAAAAAGAATGGTCTGCGCGTCACACCCGCGGATCAAATTGATATCATTACCGGCGCACTGGCGGGTACTGCGAATAAAACGCTGCTTGCCTGGGCGAAAAAATATAGCCTTAACGGTGTCGGTTTATGCCTCGGTGATGGCGACAGCGTGAATGTCACTCAGTTAGATGAATCCTTAGGCCATGTTGGTCTGGCAAGTCCGGGTTCACCGAAACTGATTCAGGCGCTGCTGGCGAGCGATTTCCTGCCTATCGTTAGCTCAATAGGTGTGACCGCTGAAGGCGAATTAATGAACGTAAACGCCGATCAGGCTGCGACAGCGTTAGCTGCGACCCTGGGGGCAGATTTAATTTTGCTGTCAGATGTCAGTGGTATTCTGGATGGTAAAGGGCAGCGTATCGCCGAGATGACGGCCGAAAAAGCTGAACAGCTTATTCAACAGGGTATTATTACTGACGGTATGATTGTTAAAGTGCATGCGGCACTCGATGCAGCACGTACTTTGCAGCGCCCTGTGGATATTGCTTCCTGGCGTCACGCAGAACAACTCCCGGCTTTATTCAACGGCGTAGCCATTGGCACCCGGATTCTGGCATAGACAAAGAAAAGATTTAACAAGGAAAAAATAATGCAAAATCACGGCATCAAAAAAATTGTTCTCGCGTATTCAGGCGGTCTTGATACTTCGGCTATCATTCCTTGGCTGAAAGAGAATTACGGCGACTGTGAAGTGGTCGCTTGTGTAGTGGATATCGGCCAGGATCGTGAAGACCTGAAAGGCGTTGAGCAGAAAGCACTGCGTTCTGGAGCCAGCGAATGTTATGTCGTCGATGCCCGTGAAGAGTTCATCAGTGATTACGTTTATCCAGTCCTGCAGACCGGTGCCCTGTATGAAGGTAGCTACCTGCTGGGTACTTCAATGGCGCGTCCATTGATTGCTAAAGCACTGGTTGATGTTGCTAATAAAGTTGGCGCAGACGCTCTGTGCCACGGTGCGACCGGTAAAGGAAATGACCAGGTTCGTTTCGAGTCTACCTGGGCTGCACTGGCTCCACATCTGAAAGTGGTTGCGCCTTGGCGTGAGTGGAACCTGCGTTCCCGTGAAGCGCTGCTGGATTACCTGAAAGAGCGTGATATCCCAACCACTGCTTCACTGGAAAAAATCTACAGCCGTGATGAGAATGCGTGGCATATCTCTACTGAAGGCGGCGTGCTGGAAAGCCCGTGGAACGCACCGAACAAAGACTGCTGGGTCTGGACTGTGGATCCACAAGAAGCACCAGACCAGGCTGAGCAAGTCACTGTTTCTGTGAAACAGGGCAAAGTTGTTGCGGTTAACGGCGAAGCCATGAGCCCATTCAAATGTCTGGAAGCACTGAACGTTATCGGCGCTAAACACGGTATTGGTCGTATCGATATCGTTGAAAACCGTCTGGTAGGCATTAAGTCCCGTGGTTGCTATGAAACCCCAGGAGGCACCATCATCATGGCTGCGCTGCGTGGTGTTGAGCAACTGGTTCTGGATCGTGACTCTTTCAAATGGCGTGAGCAGCTGGGCCTGGAAATGGCTTATGTGGTTTACGATGGTCGCTGGTTTGCACCACTGCGTAAATCTTTGCAGGCATCTGCCGAGTCTCTGGCTGAAGAAGTGAACGGTGAAGTGGTTCTGCAGCTTTACAAAGGTCAGGTTACTGCGGTTCAGAAAAAATCGCCAAACAGCCTGTATAGCGAAGAGTTCGCGACCTTTGGCGAAGATGAAGTTTACGATCACAGCCATGCGGGTGGCTTTATCCGTCTGTTCTCCCTCTCTTCACGTATCCGTGCATTGAACGAACTGAAAAATAAGTAGTAGTTAAAAATGGGGGGCATTAGCTCCCCGCTTTAAAAGTCACAATAAAAACGAATAACGGAGCATGACTATGGCACTTTGGGGCGGACGTTTTACACAGGCAGCCGATCAGAGGTTTAAACAGTTCAATGATTCCTTGCGCTTTGACTATCGTTTGGCTGAGCAAGACATTGTTGGTTCTGTCGCCTGGTCCAAAGCATTAGTGACTGTAGGCGTGTTGACGAGCGCTGAACAGCAGCAGCTTGAAGAAGCGCTAGAGACGTTACTGACTGAAGTTCAGGCCAACCCTGAAGCCATTCTTACCAGCGATGCAGAAGATATTCATAGCTGGGTTGAAGGTAAGCTGATTGATAAAGTTGGCGCTCTGGGTAAAAAACTGCACACTGGACGTAGCCGTAATGACCAGGTTGCGACGGACTTGAAGTTGTGGTGCAAATTACAGATAAGCGAATTACTGTCTGCTACACGTCAACTGCAACAAGCGCTGGTAGAAACCGCAGAAGCCAATCAGGATGCGGTTATGCCAGGCTATACCCATTTACAGCGTGCCCAGCCGGTGACTTTCGCTCACTGGTGCCTTGCCTATGTTGAAATGCTGGCGCGTGATGAAAGCCGTCTGCAAGATACCCTGACGCGCCTCGATGTCAGCCCGTTAGGTAGCGGTGCGCTGGCGGGGACTGCCTATGAAATCGATCGTGAGCAACTGGCCGGATGGCTGGGCTTTGCTTCTGCGACTCGTAACAGTCTGGACAGTGTTTCTGACCGCGACCATGTTCTGGAGCTGTTATCTAATGCGTCAATTGGCATGGTGCATTTATCCCGTTTTGCGGAAGATTTAATTTTCTTCAACAGTGGCGAAGCGGCTTTTGTTGAACTTTCCGATCGTGTGACGTCAGGTTCTTCACTGATGCCACAGAAGAAAAACCCAGATGCGCTGGAACTGATCCGTGGTAAAACCGGCCGTGTTCAGGGTGCTCTGACGGGTATGATGATGACCCTGAAAGGTCTGCCTCTGGCCTATAACAAGGATATGCAGGAAGACAAAGAAGGGCTGTTTGACGGGCTGGACACCTGGCTGGACTGCCTGCATATGTCAGCTCTGGTGCTGGACGGTATTCAGGTTAAACGCCCTCGCTGCCGTGAAGCAGCAGAACAAGGTTATGCCAACTCGACAGAGTTAGCGGATTACCTGGTCGCCAAAGGGATCCCGTTCCGTGAAGCGCATCATATTGTTGGCGAAGCGGTAGTGGAAGCCATTAAGCAAGGTAAAGCGCTGGAAGCCCTGTCTCTTGAGGACTTACAGAAATTTAGTACCGTGATCGGCGATGATGTCTATGCGATGTTATCCCTGCAATCTTGCCTCGATAAACGTGCCGCTAAAGGTGGCGTGTCTCCTGTGCAAGTTGCTAAAGCGATTACTGAAGCTAAGCAGCGTCTGGTCTGATATCAAGTCTTTCAATGCGGGCGCCTGCCCGCATTAGTTCAGTTTTCCACCCCAAGATAGAAAGCTGAAGGCGGCATACCAAAGTAACGTTTAAACATCACGGTAAAAGCACTCTGGCTGTTATAGCCGTGTTCCAGAGCCACTTGTACAATCGGTTTTCCTTCCGCCAGACTTTCCAGTGATAGCAGCAGGCGAGCCAGCTGTCGCCATTGACCAAATGTGATACCCGTATGTGTTTTAAATTTTCGGTGAAAGGTTTTTTTACTCATCGCCAGACGGGCAGCCCATTCATCCGCTGTGACTGACTCTTCAGGATGTTTTGCTATCTGAGTACACACCTTTATCAGCCGTTTATCATCAGGCCAGGGTAAATAAAAAGGCAGTACGGGTAAGGTTTGAAACTCATCCAACAGGAGTCGCATCAGACGCCCGTCACGGCTATCGACTGCGTAGTCGAGGGGGAGCGTTGACGCTTCCAGAATCAATTCACGTAATAACGGCGACACATTGATAACACAGTCTTCTTCAGGTAATCCTGGTGCGGCATTGGCGTCAACAAACAGAGTTCGCATACTGACAGATCCGCGCATACGCACCGTATGTTCCATATTCGCCTGCAACCAGACTCCACGTGTCGGTGGTACTACCCAGCGACCACGATGTGTCTCAATCACCATAACGCCATGTGTGGCATATAAAAACTGCGCGCGAGTATGCTCATGTGCGGCAATAACATATCCAGGCGGATACTCTATTGCCAGACCATTGATTGGGCGTTGAGCCGTTTCACTCGCCAGATGGACGCCAGCCTCTACCATAAGTTGTCTCTTTCAAGATAAGAGTTGTCATTTTATCTTAATACGGATAGCGCTATCTCTTTCATTATAGATTTCTTTGCTAATGAGCCGAGAATTGAAATGAGATACTGGTTGTTCCCTTTAACTGCCATCGCCCTGTGGGCAGGTAATGTTGTCGTGTCAAAAATGGCATCAGGGGTGATTTCCCCACTGGCTATCACGTTTTACCGCCCGGTATTAGCGGTATTCCTGATGAGTTTTTTCCTCGCGATACCGACCTGGCGTAATCGAGCGCTGGTGAGACGTAACTGGCCTAAGTTGATGTTTTTAGGCTTCCTCAGTATGGCGTTTTATCAGTGTTTATCGTACTGGGCAGCCGATACCTCAACGGCAACCAATATGGCCATTATTACCGCCCTGACACCCCTTCTGACGATGTTAGTGAGTTCACTGGTATTACGAGAGTTTCCGACATCAGGGATGGTTCTTGGAGGCGCAATTGCTCTGTGGGGAACAGCATTTTTAATCAGTGGTGGGTCACCTGCTGATCTGTTCAAGGGGCACTATCGAATTGGCGATCTGCTGATGCTGGTCGCTGCCCTGAGTTATGCTTTCTACAGCGTACTGCTGCGCAAATGGCCGCTTGGGCTGCCTGCCTGGCAATCAACCTATCTGCAGGCATTGTCTGCCATGATCTTTATGTTTCCGCTGTGGCTGACGGTTCCGGCAGGCCAGGCATCGTTAGATACCTCCACTCTGCCGCTTATTTTTTATGCCGGTATTATGGCCTCTATCGTTCTTCCCTGCCTGTGGATTAAAGGCATTGAACATCTCGGCCCTAATCGTTGCAGTATCTTTATGAATGCCTTGCCGGTTATCACTGCCGGGCTGGCGATTATCCTGCTGCATGAGCAACTGGCCTGGTATCATCTTATCGGTGGCAGTGTCGCGCTATTGGGGGTGTTTATTGCCCAAACCCTGCGAATACGTATCTGGCAGCGGGAAACAGAATAAAATCTAAGCGGTAAGAACTTTATTTGTCACTCTTGATAGTTATTAACATTCGTTGTTATTCTATCTATAGTTAATAACTATCTTGTCGGAGAGTTACGGATAATGAATATTCGGGATCTTGAGTATCTGGTCGCGTTGTCTGAACATTGCCATTTTCGCCGCGCAGCGGATGCTTGTCATGTCAGCCAGCCGACATTGAGTGGTCAAATTCGCAAACTGGAAGATGAACTGGGTATCATGTTGCTTGAACGTACCAGCCGTAAGGTACTGTTTACTCAGGCAGGTTTACTGCTGGTGGATCAAGCACGCACCATTCTGCGTGAAGTGAAGGTGTTGCAAGAGATGGCGAGCCAGCAAGGCGATACCATGTCAGGTCCCCTGCATATTGGTCTGATCCCCACCGTCGGACCCTATTTACTGCCGTTAATTATTCCTGCGCTACGTCAGGCGTTTCCAAAGCTGGAAATGTATCTACATGAAGCCCAGACCAACCAGTTACTGGCGCAGCTGGACAGCGGCAAACTCGACTGCGCTATTCTGGCATTGGTGAAAGAGAGTGAGCCTTTTATTGAAGTCCCGTTATTTGATGAGCCGATGACGTTAGCTATTTATCAGGATCACCCCTGGGCTGACCGTGAAAGTGTTCCCTTGTCCGACTTGGCCGGTGAAAAATTACTGATGCTGGAAGACGGGCACTGTTTACGTGACCAGGCGATGGGATTTTGTTTTGCGGTCGGGGCTGATGAAGATACTCATTTCCGGGCGACCAGCCTGGAAACCTTACGCAATATGGTGGCTGCCGGAAGCGGTATCACACTTCTGCCGGCGTTAGCGGTTCCTCAGGAACGCATTCGTGATGGTGTGGTTTATATCCCTTGTTATAAACCAGAGCCACACCGCACCGTTGGGCTGGTATACCGCCCAGGTTCTCCGCTACGTAGCCGTTATGAGCAACTGGCAGAGGCCATCCAGAAACAGATGAATGGCCACTTCTCGCCGTTAAAAGAGGCGGTTTAAGCCATTTAATGCCGCAACCCGATAGGCTTCTGCCATCGTCGGGTAGTTAAAGGTGGTATTGACGAAGTACTCAATGGTATTTCCGCCACCTTTCTGTTCCATAATCGCCTGACCGATATGAATAATTTCGGCGGCGCGCTCACCAAAGCAATGGATACCGAGGATCTCTTTGGTTTCACGATGGAAGAGGATTTTCAGCGTGCCGATATTCATTCCGACAATCTGGGCGCGTGCCAGATGCTTAAATTGCGCCCGACCGACTTCATAAGGGACTTTCATCGCGGTCAGCTGCTGTTCGGTCTGACCGACGGAACTGATTTCTGGAATGGTATAAATTCCGGTAGGAATATCCTTGATAAGGTGTGCTGTAGATTCACCTTTCACAATAGCCTGTGCCGCAATACGGCCCTGATCGTAGGCCGCAGAGGCCAGGCTTGGATAACCAATCACATCACCGACTGCGTAGATATGAGGCAGCGCCGTCTGATACATGCTGTTGACTTTCAGTAAGCCCCGTCCATCTGCTTGCAGGCCAATGTTTTCCAGAGACAACGAGTCGGTGTTGCCGGTACGGCCATTGGCATACAGGAGACAATCGGCTTTCACCTTCTTACCGGATTTTAGCGAAACGATAACACCATCATCGACGCCTTCAATACTTTCAAACTCCTCGTTATGACGGATGACGACACCGTTATTCCAGAAGTGATAAGAGAGTGAGTCAGACATCTCCTGGTCAAGAAATGCTAGCAGACGGTCACGGGTGTTGATTAAGTCAACTTTGACATTCATACCCCGGAAGATTGACGCATATTCACACCCGATAACCCCGGCACCATAAATAATGACATGGCGTGGGTCATGCTGGAGACTCAAAATAGAGTCACTGTCATAAATACGTCGATGGGTAAAATCGACTTCTGGTGGGCGGTATGGACGTGAACCACAGGCAATGACAAATTTTTCTGCGGTAAGGGTTTCTACTGAGCCATCAGGACATTCCAGGGCAATAGTATGCTCGTCAACAAAGCGGGCATCACCCTGCAATATTTCGCAGTGGTTACGCTCGTAAAACCCCTGACGCATTCGGGTCTGCTGGTTGATGACGCTATCTGCGTGATTAAGAATGTCAGAAAATGAAGAACGAAGCAGATGAGAGTGGTCGCTATAAAGTGGGTTCTGGTTGAATTCAATAATGCGGCTGACAGCATGACGGAGCGCTTTGGAAGGGATAGTGCCCCAGTGGGTACAGCCTCCGCCAACGTTATGGTAGCGTTCAATCACGGCTACCCTGGCGTTTTGTTTGACCAGACCCATCGCGGCACCTTCGCCTCCAGGGCCGGAACCAATCACTATTACATCATAATCATAGGAATGAGACATGGTGGATGCTTACCTGTTCTTATACATAAAAACAACATAATTGTAACATCGACAATCGGATAACCCAATTATCATTGTGCTTTTATTGACGGTAGCATCTCAACGCAGTGTAAACAATCATTCACATTGCGCGATAAAACGGTTAGCTTTAGTCTTTGGTATAGTACCGGCTTGGTTGGAAGGATTCAGGCAACATGATGGGTGTCAGAGCGCAACAAAAAGAAAGAACTCGGCGTTCTTTAGTGGAAGCTGCGTTTAGCCAGTTAAGCGCAGAAAGGAGTTTTGCCAGCCTGAGCCTGCGAGAAGTGGCCCGTGAGGCGGGTATTGCCCCCACCTCATTTTATCGACATTTTCGTGATGTCGATGAGCTGGGGCTAACCATGGTTGATGAAAGTGGTTTAATGCTACGCCAGCTGATGCGTCAGGCCCGTCAACGCATTGCGAAGGGAGGCAGTGTTATTCGCACCTCAGTCGCCACATTTATGGAATTTATTGGTAATAACCCCAACGCATTCCGTTTATTATTACGTGAACGTTCTGGCACTTCTGCGGCCTTTCGTGCTGCTGTTGCCCGGGAAATTCAGCACTTTATTGCTGAGCTGGCAGACTATCTGGAACGTGAAAATCGTATGCCGCGTAGTTTTACCGAAGCTCAGGCTGAAGCCATGGTGACGATTGTTTTTAGTGCGGGAGCAGAAGCCCTGGATGTCGATATTGACCAGCGGCGTCAGCTTGAAGAGCGGTTAGTGCTTCAACTACGGATGATCTCAAAAGGCGCTTATTACTGGTATCGAAGAGAACAAGAAAGAGTAACACTTGCTCAAATACCCGAAGCATAAAGGAGAATAAATGACACAGTTACAAGAAAGAGGAACGCTCGTCCTGGCATTAATCGTTGGTGTCTCGATTAACGGTTCTTTTGCAGCACTGTTTGATTCACTGGTATCTTTTTCTATATTTCCTTTTATTTCTTTAGTGCTGGCGGTATACACGCTTAGCCAGCGTTATAAAAACAGCACGATGGCGGAAGGCTTACCCAGTCTGGCGGTTGCGTGGTTTGTACTCGGTATTCTTTTGTATAGCGCGATTATTCGTGTCGCACATCCCGAAATTGGCTCTAATTTCCTGCCGTCAATTTTATCGGTAGTACTCATTTTTTGGATCTTCGCAAAAATGCGTGCACGTAAAAGATTGTTTGCGGAACAACATCAACATGACGAGCTAAAAGAAGGGTAATCGGTTCGGTTATATTGTTGGTAAGAAATAAAATTAATCAACATCTTATCTCTTTATCCCTCTCTGACTACCCGACCCGATAAACTGTCTTACCCACCTGAGTCGTCTGACTCAGGTGACCTGAATCGTTGGGATCTCTATCAGCTGTACGGCCGTTTCTTCGTTATCTATCAAATTAAAAATAGCTTCCATCATCGCAGGAACATCCTGCCGTATCGTCGCGATATCATGGCCAAGCAATTCAACAAATGGATCCCAGTCAAAGCAGCCCATTGGCGGTTGCTGCTGGCCGGTATATCCCTGTGAGTCGAGCCAGCGTACGACACCTTCCAGTGAAATGGTGGAGTTAACAAAGATACCCGGTAGGGGAGGCTGGTGATGGGTCAGATAATTTCCCAGGGCAAGCTGGGCTTTTTCCGGGCCATAGCCGCAGGGCAGAATGTTCTCTTCATCAACGTCGACGCCATACTCTTTATGCGCATCGCGAAAACCGCGTAAACGTTCTCGGGTATTGTGATCGCTACTACGGCCACCCACAAAAATCAGCGATGACTTTTTACCGTGGCGCTTTTCGACGTTTTGCAAAATTGTCGAAACTAATTGTTTAGCGCCAGAGTAATTATCAGAAATAACAGAGGCCGATCGTTTGCCAGGGAGATCAAGATTTAGCGTCGGCGTACCGGCTTGAGCACAAATATCACTGATTTGATCCGGGTCTGAGGCGCCGGTTGCAATCAGCCAGTCAACCTGCCATGAGAGCATTGCTCTGGCTGCCTCTATTTCCAGTCTGGTATTACGGCGGGTACAGGTAATGATAGGGAACAGCCCGCGTATACGTGCCATCTCTTCAAACTGCTCGACGATTGAACCAAAATAGCGGTTATCGTATTTGGGAACAATCATTCCTATTATCCGGGAACGAGTACTACGCAACATGCTGGCCTGTTTATTCAGAGCGTAGCCCTGTTCCTCTGCCAGATTGATTATCCGTTCTGCTGTTTTCGCACTGATACGGCGCTTCTTCCAGACACCACTCATCACAGCACTGACTGTACTGGGTGATGCATCAGCTAATTTAGCTAAGTCATAAATCGTCGTTTTCTTATTTTGTCTGATATCAGTCACAAAAAATGATCCCCGTACTCGATGGGCTTTGACATTAAAACGCAAAAGTTACATGTTTGCTACATCGGTTGTGCAAATGTGAATGATGCGATTCGAAGTTGTTAAAAATATCGCAAATATCTCAACTCGGATAGCACATAGAGTCTGTCGAAAGCATTCATTTTCGATAGTTTTGCACTTTCGTGACATCGACTCCGAAGCCATAGCGTACAACACTTCTTCAGAAGGGGGCGCATGGCTTCACCCTGCACCCTGGAGAAATAACATGAAATACAGAAATATCCTGATGGGTTCTGCGGCTCTTGCCGTGATGTTAAGTGGTTCAGCTATTGCCGCTAAAGGCGAAACCATTGCTTTTCTGATGCCAGATCAAAGCTCGACCCGCTATGAACAGCATGACTATCCGGGTTTTAAATCGGCAATCGCTAAACTGTGTGCTGACTGTAAAGTCATCTATCAAAATGCGAACGCCAGTGCTTCATTGCAACAGCAGCAGTTTAACTCTGCGATTGCTCAGGGTGCCAAAGTTATCGTCTTGGATCCGGTTGATTCGCTGGCAGCTTCAGGGCTGGTTAATCTGGCCCAATCCCAGGGCGTCAAAGTTATCGCCTACGATCGTCCAATTCCAACCAAACCTGCTGATTTTTATGTCTCTTTTGATAACGAAGGGATCGGTTATGCGATTTCTCACTCGCTAGTACAGCATCTTAAAGATAGCGGCGTTCCAGAGGGGAGCGGTGTACTACAGATTAACGGTTCGCCAACCGATGCGGCTGCGGGACTGATCCGGGATGGTATTCATCGCGGTTTAAAAGAGTCTGGATATAAAACGCTGGCTGAATTTGATACTCCAGACTGGTTGCCTTCTAAAGCTCAGGAATGGTCAGCAGGACAAATCACCCGTTTTGGCGATCAGATTAAAGGGGTTGTTGCCGCGAATGATGGTACAGCCGGTGGAGCGATAGCCGCATTTAAAGCTGCTGGTGTGAATCCTGTCCCTCCGGTAACGGGCAATGATGCCACTATTGCGGCACTGCAACTGATTATTGCTGGCGACCAGTACAACACGATATCTAAACCATCCGAAATTGTTGCTGCAGCGGCGGCACAGGTTGCTATCGATCTGCTGGACGGTAAAACACCGAAAGCGACCACTACGCTCTACAACACGCCTTCTCAACTGTTTGTCCCTGCTGTGGTGACAGCGAAGAATATTAAAGCCGAGATCTTCGATAAAAATATTCAGACGCCTGCCCAGGTTTGCACCGGTGAGTATGTTACCGCCTGTAAAAAGTTAGGTATTGAGTAACCCATTCGCCCGGACTGAAATCCGGGCGCATATTGGCGAGTTGAGGTGTAATCATGGCTGTTGATGCAATGAATTCCCCAGAAACTGGAGAGTTACTGTTAAAGCTGAGTAAGGTCTCCAAAAATTTTGGTGCCGTCTCTGCGTTAACTGATATTGATCTGGAGGTCAGAGCAGGTGAAGTCATCGCTCTGGTGGGCGATAACGGTGCCGGAAAATCGACGCTGGTAAAAATTTTAGCCGGCGTTCACCAGCCGACCTCTGGAAACGTTGAGTATTGTGGTCAGTCGGTGACCTTAAGCAGTCCGGGTAAGGCTCTGGATCTGGGCATCGCCACGGTATTTCAGGATTTGGCGTTATGTGAAAATCTGGATGTAGTGGCAAATCTGTTTTTAGGCCAGGAACTGCAACCCTACCAGCTGGATGAAGTTGCTATGGAAGTCAGAGCCTGGACCTTGCTTAGGGAGCTTGCCGCACGCATTCCGTCGGTACGTGAACCGATAGCTTCATTGTCTGGTGGCCAGCGTCAGACTGTCGCGATAGCACGCTCTCTTCTGACCAACCCCAAAATTGTGATGCTGGATGAGCCTACTGCCGCTTTAGGCGTGGCACAAACAGCAGAAGTGCTTAATCTGATTGATCGTCTGCGGGAGCGCGGCCTGGGTGTCATCATCATTAGCCATAATATGGAAGATGTACGCGCTGTTGCTGACCGTATCGTGGTGTTACGCCTGGGACGTAATCAAGGGGTATTCACACCGGAAGCTTCCAACCATGAATTAGTCGCGGCAATTACCGGGGCAACGGAAAACTCGGTCTCACGCAGAATAGGACGTCGTACGCAAATCAATGAGGGGGTGCTATGAGCCACCCATCTTCTAAGCAGGAAAAAAATATGACGATGCTCGATCGTAGCGATGAACGTGTCACTCACTCAGATAATCTCTCCGGTGCGCTAAAAGCGTTTATCGGTCGAATTCGTTCCGGCGACCTGGGCATGTTACCTGTTGCTCTGGGCTTAATTATTATCTCTACCGTTTTTTCAATTCTGAACCCTGTCTTCCTGGCACCGGGTAACCTGGTCAATTTGCTATTTGATAGCGCCACTGTCGGTTTTCTGGCTCTTGGCGTGGTCTGTGTTTTGTTACTGGGTGAAATCGATCTGTCTATTGGCTCGATGAGTGGCCTGGCCTCGGCGCTGTTTGGGGTGTTATGGGTCAATATGGGCTGGTCGATAGGTATGGCTGTGCTTGCTGCACTTATTTTTGGCGCAGCAGTGGGAGCGGTGTATGCCTGGCTGTTTAATCGCATGGGAATGCCGAGTTTTGTTGCGACTCTGGCGGGTCTGTTAGCTTTACTTGGCTTGCAACTGTATGTGCTGGGCACCACAGGCAGTATCAACCTGCCGTATGACTCTATCGTGGTGCAGTTTGGGCAAATAATGGTGATGCCAGACTGGTTTTCCTATCTGGTGGCATTGTTACCTGGTGTGGTGATGCTGATTGTCGGGGCGAATATGCGTTCACGACGTATCGCTGCCAGTCTCTCCGCTGAACCCCTGAGCACGCTACTTTTACGGGCGGGTGTGCTGACGGCAGGACTCGTCTTTGCTGCTTATTATTTAAATCTGGGACGCGGTGTTCCGTGGATTTTCGGTCTGTTTGTTGTCGTGACGATGCTGCTGAATTATGCGTTGAAACGCACTAAATGGGGCCGTTCAGTGTTTGCTGTTGGTGGTAATCGTGAAGCCGCCCGCCGTTCAGGTATTAATGTTAAAGCCATCTATGTCAGCTGTTTTATGCTCTGCAGTACCTTTGCCACACTGGGCGGTATCCTGGCGGCCTCGCGTCTTGCCTCTGCCAGTCAGCAAGCGGGAACCGGTGATGTTAATTTAAATGCGATTGCGGCTGCAGTAATTGGTGGGACCAGTTTATTTGGCGGAAGAGGGAGTGCATGGTCAGCTCTGCTCGGTGTTATTGTCATTCAGTCTATTTCGAATGGATTAACGTTATTAAACCTTTCCTCCTCCCTACGCTATATGATTACTGGCGGAGTACTGGCTATTGCCGTTATTGTAGATTCACTTGCACGCCGCTCTCGTGTTAGCCACGGGCGGGCTTAGTCTTAAAGGAGTTTTAAATGGGTGTTTCGATTGCAAATAAAGTTGCAGCTATCACTGGTGCGGCTTCCGGAATTGGTCTTGAGTGCGCCAGAACGCTGATTGGTGCAGGCGCTAAAGTGGTGCTGATTGACCGCGCAGAAGACAAACTCAAAGAGTTAGTGAAAGAGTTGGGTCCGAATGCCATTCCTTTGGTTGTTGACCTGCTGGATCCTAAAGATGTCGATAGTATCCTGCCGCGTATCCTGGAAGTTGCCGGACGCCTGGATATTTTCCATGCCAATGCGGGGGCTTATATTGGTGGTCAGGTTGCCGAAGGCGATCCGGACGTATGGGATCGCGTATTAAACCTGAATGTTAATGCTGCGTTCCGTTCAGTACGTGCTGTGCTGCCGCATCTGATTGAGCAGAAATCTGGCGATATCCTGTTTACCAGCTCTGTTGCGGGCGTGGTGCCAGTTATCTGGGAACCGGTTTATACCGCGTCTAAATTCGCAGTACAGGCTTTTGTTCACTCAACCCGCCGCCAGGTATCCAAGTACGGTGTACGTGTGGGTGCGGTATTGCCAGGGCCAGTGGTTACTGCTCTGCTCGATGACTGGCCACAGGAAAAAATGGACGAAGCACTGGCGAGCGGTAGCCTGATGCAACCGATTGAAGTCGCCGAATCGGTGCTGTTTATGCTGACTCGTCCTAGCCATGTCACTGTGCGGGACCTGGTTATTTTACCCAACAATGTTGATGTGTAACCTGGAGCATTAATGAACAAGAATCAGGTCGTTATCGGCGTTGATGTGGGGACGGGCAGTGCACGGGCCGGGGTCTTTAATCTGGCCGGTGAGATGTTATCCACAGCGCGACGAGATATTACTCTCTATCAACCTCAGCCTCACCATGCTGAACAATCATCGGCAGAGATTTGGACGGCGGTATGTGATTCAGTAAAGCTTGCCCTGGCTGAGTCTGGTGCTGCTCCTGAGTCCGTCGCGGGGATTGGCTTCGATGCGACCTGTTCTTTAGTAGTGGTGGGCCATCAGCATCAGCCATTACCTGTTAATGCCGACGGTGATGCCAGACGCGATATTATTGTCTGGATGGATCACCGGGCAACAGAGCAAGCTCGTCGTATTAATAAGATGGGGCATCCGGTACTGCGTTATGTTGGTGACAAAATCTCACCGGAAATGGAAACGCCTAAACTATTATGGTTGAAGGAAAATCTACCAGAGACCTTCAATGCAGCATGGCAGTTCTTTGACTTAGCAGACTGGTTAACCTGGCGTGCCAGCGGAGATTTAGTCCGTTCTGTTTGTACGGTGACCTGTAAATGGACCTGGCTTGCACATGAGCAACGCTGGGATGATAGCTACTTTGAGTCTATTGGCCTGGAAGAGTTTCCGCGTGAGCAATATGCCCGTATTGGTCAGAACATGCAGCCGCCCGGTACCGCTTGTGGACAAGGTATCACCGCTGATGCGGCAAGCCAGCTTGGCTTGTTACCCGGTACACCTGTCGCGGTGGGGATGATTGATGCCCACGCGGGAGGTATTGGTAGCGTAGGGGTGGTTGAGGGTGCGCTCAAAAATATGGCTTATGTATTTGGCACCTCTTCTTGCACCATGACCACCACTGAAGAGCCGGTATTTATTCCTGGCGTATGGGGTCCATATTACTCGGCGATGGTGCCTGGAATGTGGCTGAGTGAAGGCGGACAAAGCGCTGCCGGTGCCGCGATCGATCGCTTGTTATCTTTGCACCCTGCGGCCAGTGATGCGAAAGCGGAAGCTCAGCGTTTTGGTAAACCGTTACCGGTGTATCTGGCTGACCTACTGCTGGATCAAGTCGAGGATATTTCTCAGGCGATAACGCTGGCAGAAGGGATACATGTTGTCCCTGAGTTCCTGGGAAATCGTGCGCCTTTTGCTGATCCTGATGCCCGGGCCATTATTGCCGGACTTGATATGGACAGTTCATTCCAGAACTTACTCCAGTTCTATGTCGCAGGCGTCTGCGGTATCGGTTATGGCTTACGTCAGATCCTTGAAGTCCAGGATAAGGCAGGAGCCCCAGTTGATAACATCGTGATAAGCGGTGGCGCAGGCCAGCACCCACTGATCCGCCAGCTACTGGCTGATGCCTGTGGAAAACCGATATTGTCGACCTGCTCTGCTGAACCGGTACTGCTTGGAAGTGCGATTCTGGGGGGCGTTGCTGGAGGATTATTTGCAACTCTGCCAGAAGGCATGGCTGCATTATCTTCCGTCGATCTCCGTTATTTGCCAGACACCCGCGTTTATGAACAACATGAAAAACGTTACCGTTCATTTACTGTCTTGCAGCAGACCGCCAAAACGCTGGAGGGATAGAAAATAATTTCTGTCGGCTATTATTTCTGATTGTTTAATGATTGTTCTAGTATTTCATCGCCCTATAGTAGACGACAGATAGCCAATAAAAATATCGTTTCTCAAGGAGGAGTTCGATGACGTCAATGATCAGTGGAGCAGGGAAAGCCGTCTCTTCTGGCTGGGCATTTTTACAGCGTGCTACGGCATCAGTTTTTCATTCACCTTTACTGGTGAATCTTAATAAGGTTGAGAATTCGCTCAGCGCTTTAAACCAAAATTACCCTGGCTATCGGCCTGTTGCAGACAATCCATCGCGAGCAGATATCAATCCTGCCGGGCATTTTGTTATTTCACCGCATGTAAGAGAAAAAACTGCGCGTAAAAATGAAAATTTTTACCTGAGCCACTATGTCAAAAATGTGACTGAAACGCCTTCATTTGAGCAAGGACTTACCTGCCAGGCTAGAAAGCTGGGGGGTTATTGTAGTGGTTTGAAAAATAATGACTTACTGATATTTCGCCATATTGCAAACAATACAAACCCAAATTATTTTCTGGGTATTTTTCGCAATATCTTTAGCTTTTTTTCGACCGGTTCACTTAATCAGAACTGTGTATTTTGCAGTAAAGCGGTTGATAAAAATTTAGCCGCTCTTGCTCAGGGGCGGACAGATACCTTCTGGGTTGCCCGGAGTACGGGTCGAGGGACTCTTCCTCAGAATGTACAGGAAGATAGCTACAGCACCTTTGTTATGCGCACCGAACAACCCCTCTCCAGCCAGCTACTTGCCAGTACTCGTGAGGGCAGCCGAAATATCATTATGGTTCCAGTCAAAAACAGACACTTTTCTCATGCAATGAATCTGGTAAGAGCGGAATCCGGTGATTTTGTGATTGACGGGCAGTTGGGCAGGGTCTATGACTTGTCATCAGCCGAGGGGCGGTCAAACTTTGATAAGCGTTATGGGCGCAATCACGGGCTAAATTTGGTACAGATTTATCATACCGGTAGTGCGCCTGTTACCAGGCCGATGCCAGCAGCGAAGCAAAAAGCAGCCTGAAGGCCAGAGCACCTTCAGACTGCTGACTATCTGCTGTGGATTAACGCTCTTCCAGCGGGTAGCTGCGGAAGCTCCATAAGCCGAGTGCCTTAAGACCATCCCGGTAAATACCCTGAATATCTTTCTGGCTCACCTGTTGCAGTTCTGACAGTGGTTTATCCAGCGCGATAATGTCATAGAAATGAATATCTCGTGGCCCGGTTTCCCAGCTTGCAAGAGTGAAAATGGCATCAGCGCGACGAATATGGCTGCCTGAACTGATCAGCACGGCATTTTTAATGCGGTGTTTCGCCAGTGCATAGCGACTGAACAGAGCATTTTCCACTGTTGAGCGGGCGTAATTTTCCGGATAGATACGTTTCGCATCAACGCCATGCTGTATTAACCAGTCTGCCATTAAATTCCCCTCAGTTTTATTATTCTGAGGTACGCCACCGGTGACAATAATCAGTGAATCAGGTAATTCTTTGGCAATCTCTAGCGTTTTTTCCAGACGTTTAATCAATATATCGTGCATTGAGCCATCAGGATTCAGCGCATAGCCTAAAGTCACAATGGCATTGCTGCCCTTATCGGCTTTCAGTTTTGCCAGGTCTTCACTGGAGAGTTTATCGGTTATTGGCATCGTGGTGACGCGAGTGATGACTTTATAAAACTCGCTCAGCTCCTGGGCTTTTGCCGGGTTGAGCTGTTGTAGAGTTTTCAGATAGTCGTCACTCTCTTTACTTTGACCGGAAAAACGACTCCATGCCGAAAGATACATCAGGGCATCAATGTCATCAGGAGCATCTTTCAGAATATCGCGATAAAGCGCCAGGGCTTTATCGACATTGCCATTATAGATATAAGCGCTGGCTGCACTGAACAGCAAGTCCTGACGATAAGGTTCCAGCTGGTGTGCGGCTAATAATTTCTGCGCGACGACCTCAAGGTTAGAAGGCAGTTTAGCGGTAAAACCGGCATCGGAAGAGCGGGATGGGTTTTTAAATGCCTGTAAGGCTTCATTGATCAGCAGATCAACCGCCTGGCGCTGGGTAACGTATTCAGTATAGTTTGTCTGAGGTGGTGTAACGGTTGTGTCGGCGATACTTTGAAATGACAAAGTACATCCTAGTGCCAGTGCGATCAGGGTTTTTATCTTAAAGCTCTGTGTAACCGTTCTATTCATATTTATTTCCATCGAGAAATTAATGATGCTGTAAAAGGTCTAAAACGCCCATTGATACTATCAACTGCGGTTTTTTTCTGCGTAGTAAGCTTTGTAATATGGGATTAAGACCGAATTATTTCATCAAGGAAAATAAGATTTTGTGATACCTGGCATGGAATGGCGGGGATTAAGTCGTCAGGAGTTTGTGAGGAATTAAAGAAAAAGGGCATCGATGATGCCCTGAGAGTGATGACAAACCTTATTTTCTCTCTGGCAAAGCATAGGTCGCCTAATAAAAAATAAGGAAAATCAATTTATTGATTTTCGGCTGTTAACCACAAAGGAGGAAAAACCACGTTTTTTCCTTCTTTGTCAGCAATCAAAGGGCATCGATGATGCCCTCTGTGACAATCTGTGCGTGGTGTTTTACGACGCTTTGCGAACCAGTAAAACGCCGCATTCCATATGGTGGGTATACGGAAACTGATCAAATAGCGCCAGGCGTTCAATATGGTGGGTCTGGCTCAGGATCTCGAGGTTTTCACTCAGGGTGGCTGGGTTACAGGAGATATAAAGAATGCGCGGGTAGGCCTGTACCATGCTGAGCGTGTCTTTATCGAGTCCGCTACGCGGTGGGTCGACAAAAATCGTTTCACATTGATAGCTGCTTAAATCAATGCCTTTCAGGCGATTAAACTCACGCTCGCCATTCATGGCCTGGGTAAACTCTTCCGCCGCCATACGAATGATTTCAACGTTTTCAATCTGGTTGACGGCAATATTGTACTGCGCTGCAGCAACTGATGGCTTGGCTATTTCAGTCGCCAGTACCCGGTTAAAATTACGCGCGAGCGCCAGTGAAAAGTTACCGTTACCGCAGTACAGCTCTAGCAGGTCACCGCGTGAATTTTGGGTGACATCCAGCGCCCACTCCAGCATATGAATATTTACCGCGGCATTAGGCTGAGTAAAGCTGTTTTCAACCTGGCGATAAATCATATTCTGACCGGCGACCGGCAGACATTCATCAATATAATCGCGATCCAGCTCGATTTTGGTTTTGGTCGCCCGGCCGATTAAATGCACATTGAAACCTGCAGCCCGCAGGTTATCACGCAGTATCTCAGCCTGATGCTGCCACTCTTCATCAAGCTTACGATGATAGAGCAATGAAATGACCGCCTGACCACTCAGGGAGGTGAGGTAGTCAATCTGAAATAGCTTGTGACGCAGGGCGGGGATATGGCGAACACCGTCCAGTATTGCAGGCATCAAAGCATTAATCAGTTCGCTGGCAGCCGGGAAACTATCCACGCGAATACGGCTCTTGGTTTGTTGATCGAACATGATGTGATAGAGGTCATCACCATCATGCCAGATACGAAACTCTGCACGCATCCGATAGTGGCTCACAGGCGAGCGAAATACCTCGGGTGCGGGGGCTGAAAAAGGCGCCATCATCGCTGCCAGGCGTGAGACTTTTTCGGCGAGCTGGTCGTCGTACTGCGCTATCGGGAGAAGTTCAGGGGTCATGGCAAGCTATCCAGTCGTCAGTTAATACTTATTACGCGGCGATTGTAGGGCTTCGGTCAGGGATGTCCAGCCTGATATCAGTAGAAGTTTATATGGAAGTCTGGACATCCATACGATGTTGGCGCTAGCATGTGGCTCTCCGGCCTCCTTGAGTTAAAAGGGAACCCAGTGAAATTCTGGGGCTGACGCGCAGCGGTAAGGAACGACAAGATGAATGCATTTTGCAGACACTGCCTTAAAAAGTGGGAAGTCTTCATCTGACAATGTCACCAAGCCCGAAGACCTGCCGGAATAACGTCGCAATAAACATAGCTATCGCGTGCTATCTGCTATGTCTGCGGCATCCTGGTATAAAGTGGATGCTCTATAAATGATGATTAAGCAACTTTCGCTGCTGTCGGTCTTATCCGCTGCAGCTTTTTCTGTCTGGGCGCAAAACAGCAATTCTGCAGATAACCTGGTGGTGACTGCCAACCGTTTTCAGCAACCGGTTAATACCGTACTGGCTCCGGTTTCTATTGTCACTCGTGAACAAATTGACCAGTGGCAGCCGCAGTCGGTATCCGATATTTTGCGTCGCCTTCCGGGCGTTGATATCGCTGCCAATGGTGGCATAGGGCAAAATGCCTCAGTCTATATTCGTGGTGCAGAATCACGACATACGCTGGTGCTGATTGATGGTATCCCGCTGGCCAAGTCAGGTATTATTGGTGCTGCTGATTTTAGTCAAATCCCGGTTTCACTGATCCAACGTCTCGAATTGATTCGTGGCCCACGCTCGGCCGTATACGGGGCAGATGCTATTGGTGGGGTGATTAATATCATCACTCAAAATAGTACCCCGGGTGCGAAAATCGAGGCCGGAGTCGGTTCTAACCGCTTACAGCAATATAACGGTAGCGTACGCCATCAAGTGGGTGACGATACGCTGATGACTCTGGCGGGATCTTATAAAGATACTAAAGGCTTTGACGTTCAACCAAACTCAACAAATAAGGTCGGCGATGGTCGCAGTGGTTTCCATAATGAAACCTTCTGGGGCGGTTTGAACCACAACTTTAACGAGAATATTGCCGGTTTCGTCCGGGGTTATGGCTATAGCAATAAAACGGGTTATTCCTCTGGTCAATATGAACGTCAGTTGTATAACCATACCTATGAAACGGGCCTTAATTATAGCAACGACATTTACTCCTCATTCCTGACGGGAAGTTATCAGCGCTATAAAGACTATAACTATTTAACACTCCAGGGGCTCTATAACAGCGGTACCTCGCTGGATGATATGACCCAGCGTAATATTCAGTGGGGGAATAGTCTGGTTGTCGGGCAAGGAACCGTGAGTGCGGGGATTGACTGGCAGCAACAAAGACTGACCTCAGAAGATACGATAATCTCTCAAGACTATAAGCGGACTAATACTGGCTACTACCTGACCGGGCAGCAGCAGGTTGAAACCGTCACGCTGGAAGCCTCTGTGCGTGGGGATAATAACGATCAGTATGGCTGGAATGGAACCTGGCAAACTGCCGCTGGCTGGGAATTTGTACCTGACTATCGTTTGACTGCTTCTTATGGGACCGGCTTCCAGGCCCCGACCCTGGGACAGTTGTTCGGGCAAAAGCGTTTTGATATTTTGCCTAATCCTGATTTAAAACCGGAAGAGTCTAAACAGTTTGAAATTGGGCTTGAGGGGCTAACCGGGCCAGTTAGCTGGCAGCTATCCGCTTACCGTAACAAAATTCATAACCTGATTGCTTATAACTCTGTCAAACTTCCTTCGGGCGCCTGGACGGGTGACTACAGTAATGTACAGGCAGCAACGATTAAGGGTGTTGAATGGACTGGGAGCTTTGATACCGGTATTTTCAGTCACCAACTGACGTTCGGTTATCTGGATCCTCGTCGTGACTCCGATAATCAGGTTCTGGCACGTCGTTCTAAGCACCAGTACAAATATCAGCTGGACTGGAATATGTTCGGGGCAGAGATGGACGTAGCCTATCAGTACTATGGTAAGCGTCTGGATAGCAATTCTAGCCAGCGCCAATTGCCAAGTTATAGTCTGGTTGATATCACAGCTTCATATCCAGTCACCTCACATCTCACCATTCGTGGTAAAATAGCCAACCTGTTCGATAAAGATTACGAGACAGCTTATGGCTACCAAACTCCAGGACGTGAATACTACTTGTCTGGCGGCTACACCTTCTGAACCGCGCCCTACCGTGCTGGTGTTTGACTCCGGCGTCGGTGGGCTGTCTGTCTATAATGAGATTCGGCAACTGCTGCCGAATCTTCATTATATCTATGTCTTCGATAATGTAGCCTTTCCTTATGGAGAGAAAAGCGAAGAGTTTATTGTTGACCGTGTCTTATCTATAGTCGCTACGGTGCAGCAACAGTCTCCCCTTGCTCTGGCGGTCATCGCCTGTAACACCGCAAGTACCGTCTCTCTGCCTGCACTACGTGAAAAATTCGGCTTCCCGGTTGTTGGTGTGGTTCCGGCAATCAAACCAGCGGCACGTATGACCGCTAATGGTGTGGTGGGATTACTGGCGACACGTGGCACAGTAAAACGTCTTTATACTCATGAGCTGGTCGCCCGTTTTGCGGCAGAGTGCAAAATTGAAATGCTCGGTTCGGCTGAGTTAGTTGAACTGGCTGAAGCTAAGTTGCATGGCGCACCAGTACCACTGGATGAGCTACGGCGTATTTTACGCCCATGGCTGCGAATGGCTGAGCCACCGGATACCGTGGTATTAGGCTGCACCCATTTCCCTCTATTACAAGAAGAGCTGCTTGAAGTACTACCGCCCGGCACGCGATTAATTGATTCTGGTGCTGCTATTGCCCGTCGTACGGTCTGGTTATTAGAGCATGAAGCCCCAAATGCCGTATCGACAGATGAAAGCATTGCTTACTGTCTGGCTCTGACACCAGAAACTGCACAATTAATACCCGTATTACAGCGTTATGGCTTTTCAAAACTGGAAAAACTGACGCTTTCTGACCATTTTGGGTAAAAAAACGACGGTCAGTTAATTATTTTAAATTAGGGGGTTGCCAGCTGCGAAGAACTCCCTATAATGCGCCTCCACTGACCCGGAACAACGATTTACAAATCGCCGAGCCAGTCGAAGGAAAGCGAAAATAAACGCTTGACTTTGAAAGAGGAAAGCGTATTATACGCACCTCGCGACAGCACAATAAGATGCTCTCGCACTGCTCTTTAACAATTTATCAGACAATCTGTGTGGGCACTCGCAAGATTGATATCTAAAGCACCTCAGGGTGCAGCGTCTTCGGACGCAAAAAAATATCAAGTCTTGAAGAGTGAACACTAGTTT
>Ga0302347_1000852_pt1 | contig 42134 bp, 31 predicted proteins | sample PhyWR1_FD_202178 | JGI IMG/M metagenome (GOLD analysis project Ga0302347, IMG submission 202178) | Leaf surface microbial communities from wheat plants in UC Gill Tract Community Farm, Albany, California, United States - DLSL W.R1 (v2)... | ecosystem: Host-associated > Plants > Phyllosphere >... | reverse complement strand
AAGGCGGCGCGATCGACCTTGCCGTTGACGGTCATCGGTAGCGACAGCAGGTGAACCAGGGCCGACGGGACCATGTAGTCCGGCAGTACCTGTTGCAGATGGGCGCGCAACGTCTCCTGTTCCAAGGAGGCCTGCGCGACGTAGTACGCCGTCAGACAAGTATGCCCCGCCGGGTTAGTGCTCGCCAGGACCAGCGCCTGCTGGATGGCAGGATGGTCGATCAGCCGGGCTTCGATCTCCCCCAGTTCAATACGGAAGCCACGGATCTTGACCTGGAAGTCATTGCGGCCCAGGTATTCGATGGTACCGTCCGGCAGATAACGGCCTTGATCCCCGGTTTTATAAAGGCGGGCGTTTTCACCACGGCTACGCTCGGCGTCACTGCGGAACGGATTGGCAATAAACGCGTCCGCTGTCACCTGTGGATTGTTCAGATAGCCACGTCCAACGCCAGCGCCACCGATATACAGCTCACCAATCGCACCTTGTGGGACGGGGCGCAGCTGTTCGTCGAGTATATACAGCTGGGTATTACTGATTGGCTGACCGATGGGAACGGTGTAATCAAACGCCTGCGTCGCCGTGTTGGTCAAATAGGCCGTAGCGTAGGTTGTCGTTTCCGTCGGCCCGTAAACATGTACCAACTTGACCTGAGGGTAAAGCGTTCTGAAACGATTAACATGGTTAACGGACACCTGCTCACCGCCGAACAGCAGGTAGTTCAACTGCTGCAATCCAGGCAGTTCAGCATCCACCAACGTATTAAAGAAGGCGGTCGTGGCAAAGAAATTGCTGATCTGACGATCGACAATAAGCTGAGAGAGACGGTCTAAGTCGAGGATATTTGGCTTATCGGCAATCACCAACGCGGCGCCATTTAACAACGCCCCAAAGATGTCATAAATGGAGGCATCAAACTGATAGCCTGAAATACCAAGAATGCGATCGTGTTCACCGATCTCAACATAGTTGGGATTAATCACCAGCCGGTTCACACAGCGTTGCTCTATCAACGTCCCTTTAGGGTATCCCGTCGTGCCACTGGTATAAATGACATATGCCAGATCTTCGGGGCCGGTATTGCTGCATGGGTTATCTGTTGCACAGCGTGCCAAACGCGCGGTGGTATCTGGTGCGTCAAGAGGGATAAGCATGGCGCCGGGTGCCATCAGGTCTACCCTTTGTAAAGCCTGCCGCTGGCAAAGCACCGCCTTTACCTTGGCATCCGCGATAATATAGCCATTGCGCTCATCGGGGGAATCCGGATCCATCGGCACATAGGCCGCGCCCGCTTTCAATACGGCCAGAATGCCAATGACCAACTGCTCACTGCGTTCAAGATAAAGACCCACGAGATCGTTGGCGCGCAGCTGGCAGCATTGCTGCAAATAATGCGCTAGCTGGTTCGCCTGTTGATTTAACTGTGCGTACGTTAGCACCACGTCGTTAAATTCTACGGCGACGCTGTCTGGTGAGGCGGCCACGCGAGCTTCAAACAGCGCGGCGAGGGTTTTATCTTGCTCGTAGGGCCTGCGGGTATCATTCCACTGGTGGATTATCTTTTGATACTGCGCCGCCTGTAGATAAGGCAACTCGGTTTGAGACTGAGAGGCACCCTGAACAATATTTTCTACCAACGTCCTCATCGTGTTCAGCAGATGTTCGATCAGCACGTCGTCAAACAGTTCACCGGCATAATGCAGGCTCAATGCCAGGTGCTGTTGTTCCAGCACGGTCACCACCAACGGATAATCTTGTTTCTCGTTAGCGCTGGCGAAACGTAGCCGTAAATCGCTATCGATATCCCCACTGGGCATCGGGTAATTTTCGTAGACAAACAAAGAGTTAAACAGGCGTTTTCCTGCCGGTTGTAGCTGAGCAAGATTGACATGGCTGCGGGTATTCGCCTCGTTGATCGCGTCCTGCAGGTTTTGAATAGCCGTGAGGACCGATACTGAAGCCTGATGATCGACGATCAGCGGCAGTGTGTTGATCAATAATCCTACCGTTTGATCCACACCATCCACGGGCAAATTACGGCCTGAAACTACCGTGCCAACGATGCTGGCCACATTGCCAGAATAAATACTGAGCACTTTGTGCCAGCAATATTGCAATAGCGCATTAAGGGTTATCGCGTTCTCGGCGGTGAACGATTTCAGCTGTTGGTAACACGGCTCATCAAACATCAACTGCTGTGTTTTCGACGTTTTAATGTGCTTATATTCATTTAACTGAACGTGCTTCGCCTGCCCGCACAGCAAGATATTTAAATCTTCGGGTTCATCCTGTGCTGCCAGATAGTCCCGCCAGTATGGTAAATGCTCGCTTTTGTGCGACTGTATATAGCGCTGAACCTGGTGGAAACCGTGGTCACATGCCTGCGGCAATGTTTCACCACGCAACAACGCCAGATAGAATTTATGCACCGCTTCAATCAGCAGCGGGTTACTCCAGCCATCCATGATGGCGTGGTGGCAGCTGAAAATGCAGCGGTAACGTTCATCCGCATTTTTGACCACATAGACACGGAAGATCCCGCTGATCGACAAGTCATAAGGCCTTGCTCGATCCTGGGCAGATAAATCAGAGAAGAAGGCTTGCTGTTGGTGCTCGCTTTTTCCGCTGAGATCAAAGAAATGCCAGTCAAGAGCGGCATGGGCATCAACAATCTGCACCAACTCTTCATCCCAATCAAACCGCAGACGGAGCGTTGGATAATGCTGTTGCGCCTGCAACCACGCCTGCTTCAGACAGGCAATATCCAACGCATTGTCATAGTCCCAGAACATCTGGGTATGGTAGGCATCGTCGACTTCACCCTGCGATAACGCGTGGTAAATAAAGCCTTCCTGCAAACTATTGGCCAGATAAACCGATTCCAGTTCAGTCTCACGCTGCAGGGAGTCAAGTGTTGTTTGAGGTATTACCCCGTCAATATCTCGCGCAGTCAGGTAAGTGCGGCTTTCCGCCAGCAAGTGATCAATAACGCCTGCAATCGCCACCTGGTAACGGCTCGCCAGGTGTTGCAATACGTCATCCGTCAGGTAACCGGAGAGGCGTATTCTCAGTTTCCCGCCAACTACACCACAGTTGACGCTAAGCAGATGCGCTTCGCCATTCTCATGCGCAACGGTTTGTCCACTGTTTGTAGGGCTGAAGCACCATCCCTCCTGCTGCACCTCATCAAAACGCCCTAAATAGTTAAAGCTAACCGGTGGCAGTTGGTCGGCGTCATACCCCATCAACGGCGCAAATCCAACGCCCCGGCGCGGGATCCCGCCAACGGTCTCTTTGACGGTCACGATCCGTTGACGCCAGTCCCCCTCGCTGCTCAAGCGGACCGGGTACATAGTGGTCAACCAACCTACCGTACGGTTGATATCGACGCTGGTATCGAGCGCTTCTCGGCCATGGCCTTCCAACGTCAGGTACTGAGTATGCAGCCCGGTAAACTCATTGAGGATCTCAACGAAGCTCGCTAACAGGAGATCGTTAACCTGGGTATTGAACACATGATGTACCCCACCCAACAGATGCTGCGTTAAGGTTTTGTTTAACGATAACTCGCGTTGACTCAACGATGGCGAAGTGAAAAGCGGCGCTATCCGTTGGCGATAGTCACTAAGGCCGCCAATAACAGTACGCCAATAAAGCGTTTCCTCATTGGCTCCCTGATGGTTGGTATAATCCTGTACCTGGGCAGCCCACTGACGATAACTGGTCGGTTTATCACCTAAAATCTCAACGGGATCGCTAATACCCGCCGCGTTTGCTTGCAGCGCGCGATAAATCCTTTCCAGATCCTGTTTGATGATATGCCAACTTACCGCATCCATAATCAGGTGATGGAAAGCAAAGTGCAGCTTGGCCCGCGGCGCATTTTCGCTTGTTATATAGCCAATATGGCACAGCTTGCCGCCAAAGATATCAAACTCACTTTGCCACCGATCAAAGAGCGCAATTTGTTGCTCGGCATCCACGGGTTCATCAATAACCGACAGCGGTATTTCGCCGACGTCTGATTGGTAGTGCTGGCTGTACCCCCCGTTACCGTCACGTGTAAAGACCAGTCTCAGGGCATCATGATAGGCAAATAACAGCGCCAGGCTCTTGTTGAGTATGCCAATATCCAACTGGGGAACATCCAGCACAAAGGATTGGTTCCAGTGCTGATAAGCGGCAAAAGTCCCCTGATCGACACGATCGAAGAACCACTGCTGGATCGGCAGCAACTGTGCAGGGCCGCTCAACATCCCTGACTCGGAGAGATGTTTGATATGATGTTCATCGCTATCCAGCACGATACTCCGGGCCAGTAAACGAACGGTTTTGCAGTCGAAAATATCTTTTACGCTGGCCGTCCCCTTTAGCCTTTGACGGATCATTCTCACCATTTGAATGGCGCTGATACTGTCGCCGCCCAGCTTAAAGAAATCGTCATTAACGCCGACCTGACCCGGCGCCTGGCCTAATATCTCACCATAGATCTGGCATAATGCCCTTTCCATCTCATCGGTAGGAGCGACATAGTCATCCTGCCCGCTCAGATCGGGCAGCGGTAATGCCTTACGGTTTAATTTACCGTTAACCGTCATCGGGAATGCCGTTAAGTGAACATAGGCCAGCGGGATCATATAGTCAGGCAAAGCATCCGCCAGGTGCCCAATGATCTGCTCTTTGTCTACGGCAAAATCCGCAACATAGTAGGCAACTAACGACAGGGCTCCCGTCGGGAGCTTATGTGCAATGACCGCCGATTGGATAATCTGCGGAATTTGCACCAGTTGCATTTCAATTTCGCTTAATTCAATTCTGAACCCGCGGATCTTCAGTTGGGAGTCTCGCCTGCCGACATACTCAATGTGACCGTCGACCAAGCGGCGGACAAGATCGCCGGTTTTATACAGCCGTGCCGCTTCATTGCGCTGCTTTTGCTCGTCGCTCTGGAAGGGGTTGGCGATAAAGGCGCTCTCGGTCTGCTGCGGATCATTCAGATAACCCCGGGCCAGGCCAACGCCACTGATATAAAGCTCGCCGATCACACCGACGGGGACAGGTGCCAGGTGTTCATCTAAAACATGCACATCAAGATTCAGTAGCGGCAGGCCGATATTGAGGTTGCTATCGCCATTTTCGTAATAGTGCAACGTCGCACAGACGCTGCTTTCCGTCGGGCCATAGGCATTAATGACCGTGGTTCCCTGCGCACGATAACGTTGCATAATCTCACGATTACAAGGTTCACCGGCAACAACCAAAGTAGAGAGCGCTAACAGGGAGTTTTTATCCAATAATGCCGGGGGAATGGTGGCAATATCAATGCTGGAATCGGCAATATATGCCGCTAACGCGTCAAAATCCTTGCGCTTATCTTCCGGCAAAATATGTATCACATGACCATTGGCAATCGCCGTAAACAACTCAGAGACATGGGCGTCAAAAACATAGGCGGCATACCAAAGACATTGTTTTACCGACACCTCGCTAGGTGCCAGGCCAAACGCTTCGCCCTGAACCCGCGCCAGATTGATTAAGCCCGCGTGTTCAATCATGACGCCTTTTGGTTTACCTGTCGTGCCGCTGGTATAAATAATATAGGCCAACTGCTGCAAACTTATGGGGATATCAAGGTTCTCTGACTGCTGCTGAGCAACCAGATCGCGCTGAAACTGTAGGTTATCAACGGCAATGATCGGCACCTGCGGCAGCTCTGCAATCTCATTCAAATAGCTCACGCTGGCGCTATCGCCCAAGATGGCTTTCGCTTGCGTGTCCTGCAGAATGAAACTTAACCTGTTCCCGGCCTCGCCAGGGTTAAGCGGGACATAGGCGGCCCCAGTTTTGAGTATGGCAAGAATACATACGGGCATTGCTGCCGACTTTTCAAGACACAGGGCGACGAAATCGCCACTCTTAATCCGCAGTTCACACATTAGGTAATCAGCCAGACGGTTGGCCTGCTGATTAAGCTGTTGATAGGAAAGTGTTTGGTTGCCACAAACAACGGCATTGCGGGCTGGGTAAGTCGCGGCCATACGCTCAAACTGTTCGACAATCGAATGTTGAGGAACTTTAGCTCCAGCGCATACATGCTGGGTGTGGTGTGGCAGCTGCGCAATCAGCGTGATGGAATTTATTGGCGTGTCTACTTCACCCGCAAGCAGCTTATCGAGCGTATTAATAAACAGATCTTTATAGAGCTCAATAAAATTCTCAACCAATGCGGCATCAAGGACGTTACTATCAAACCTGACGCGATAGTTGATACCACTCGCTAACACCTCCTGTTCAAACAGCAGTTCATTCACCAGGTCGATATGAAAATCGTGATTGGCCGACTCATCCACGACGCCACTAAAATGGGTCTGATGATCGCGCAGGAAAGTTTGGGCAAAAGCGACATCCAGTACACCGGTGGCCTCGCCACAAGCCAGGATCTCATGGACAGGTAAATATTTGGCTTTTGTCTGTTTTAATGATTTGTAATAGCGATGAACACTGGCAATAACGCTACGGATCGTCGCATCATCCGCAAAGCGATAATCGATAGCCAAGGTATTGATATGCGCGCCATAAAACAGCTCCTTACCTTCAGAGAGCGCCACAGGGTAAGCGAGCGCAACGGCTTTTTGCCCTGACATTTTGTGTAACAACAGCGCCATGACCATTTGCCCGAACAGGTAAGTGGTCAACTTATACTTACGCAGTAACAGCTTTACGCGCCGGCTGATATCTTCATCAAAACCAAACAGTAACTCGCCGATCTGACGCCGGGTTGCAGCGGTTGCAAGCTGGCGGCCCGTTTGTAAAAAGCGTAAATCAACGCCTTCAAGATCGCCCAGACGCTCGCGCCAAAACTCACGCATTTGTTCGCCTTTTTCTTGCAGAAGTGTGGCGAAATTATGGCAAAGCTGCTGGTGCATCACCCCCTGTTCCTGCAGCGATGGCACCTCATAGTCGATGCCATTATAGCGTTTACGCCACTTGTCCCAGATCTCTTCGGTACTGATACCATCGACAACAATATGGTGAAAAATAAACAATGTACGGTATCGCTCGGCCCCAAGAGAAATCAAATGTATCCGTACCAGTGGACCATTTCTTAAGTCAAAAGGGGCAGAAACTAACGCATAAATTTCTTCATCGGTTAACGGGGTGTGGTGATAGGTGACTAAATTGAAAACGGGTTCTCTCGGTACCCAAAAGGCGCCATCAGGTCCGTCATCAACGTTATGACGGGTAATAAAATGCTCGTTAAGCATTTGTTCAAAACTATCGTTATACTTTTTTTTGTCTATTTCACCAACAATAGTATTGTCGATCACAATATTATAATCACTGCGATCGGGGTCTTGTAGCCACTCATAATAAAAAATTATCTGGTAGGGGGTGAGCGTTATTTTTTCCATATTATTCGCCATAATTATTTTACTCCTTGAGATATTTTATTTATAAATATTTTGTCTGGCTTGAGCCATAGCACGGCCAACACCGTGAGCATCGACTCACAGCAATAGGTATCACCTGAACGTTATTGTGCCGAGGGCTCAGCAGTACTCGCGGATCAGGGTGAAATTTGGGTTCGGCTGATTATTCCCGTGCCAATGCGTCAATCGGATCCAACCGCGCAGCGCTGCGCGCAGGCAGATAACCAAACACGACACCAATACCGGTGGAACACAGAAACGCACTCAGCAGAGCTACCGGCGGGAAGTTGATCTGCCAGCCCGGCATCGCCAACTGCACCAGCAAGCCGATGGTGAACGACAGCACGATCCCTAAAATCCCCCCAACCAGGCAGACCAGCACCGCCTCAATCAGGAACTGTTGCAGAACGTCGCCGGAACGAGCGCCAACGGCCATGCGGATGCCGATTTCTCGCGTTCTTTCTGTTACCGAGACCAGCATAATATTCATCACGCCAATACCCCCCACCACCAACGAAATCACCGCCACCAGGATCAGGAACAGTTGCAGCGTACGGGTGGTTTTTTCCGCCGTTTGCACCAGGCTATCCATGTTGTAGGTAAAGAAGTCTTTCTTGCCGTGGCGCAGCGTCAACAGCCGCGTCAGTTGCTGTTCTGCCTCCTGGCTGTTATAGCCATCGCGGATACGCACGGTGATCGAATCGAAGTAGTCGTTGCCCATCAGGCGATTGGCCATCGTGGTATAAGGCACCCAGACGCTGAGCATCTTGCTGCTGCCAAACATGGTTTGCTTTTCCTTCGCTACTCCCACCACGGTCGCAGGCATATTGCCAATCAGGATCACCTCACCCAGCACGTTTTTTTGTTGCGGGAACAGACGGCGCTGGGTGTTGGTATCGATCACCACCGTCTGCGTCTGGGACTCTACCTGCCTGACATCGATAGCCGTTCCCTGGGAAAACTCCATACCGTACACCCGGAAAAACTGCTCGCTGACGCCCGCCACATTAGCCGCCACATCGATATTGCCAAAGCGCAGACGCATGCTGCTGCGAGTCATGGGAGAAAGCGCACTGATATAAGGTTGAGCATGCAATGCGCTAAGATCGTCATATTTCAACGCTTGGCGGAGGGTTGGGTCATCGTCCCCAAAATCCTTACCGGGATAGACGTCCACGGTGTTGGTGCCGATGGATTTGATCTCGGCTAACACCTGCTGTTGGACTGCATCACCTATCACCAGGATCGAGATCACCGAGGCAATGCCGATGACGATGCCCAGCATGGTCAATAAGGTGCGCATCTTGTTGGCTGCCATCGCCCACCAGGCCATCGATAACGCCTCCCGGAAACGGTCGGCCATCTGCTGCCAGGACGGGGCTGGCGTGGCCAGTTCCAACAATTTGGCCTGTGGCTTGCCCTGCGCCTGTGGCCGAGAGTCGCCAATGATTTCGCCATCGTGGATTTCGATAATCCGCTCGGCCTGCTGCGCTACCGCCGGATCATGGGTAACGATGATCACCGTGTGTCCTTGCTCGCACAGTTGCTTGAGGATCGTCATCACCTCTTTACCTGAGCGGCTATCGAGCGCACCGGTTGGTTCATCCGCCAGGATCACCTGGCCACCGTTCATCAATGCCCGCGCAATGCTGACACGCTGCTGCTGCCCACCGGACAGCTGGCTTGGACGATAGGCGATACGTTCCCCTAACCCCAAGCGTTGCAGCAAGGCTGCCGCCCTGGCATGCCGGGCCGAGTTATTCATCCCAGCGTAAACGGCAGGCACTTCCACGTTATGTGCCGCACTCAAATGTGGCAATAAATGATAACGCTGGAAGATAAAGCCGAAATGCTCGCGCCGCAGCTGAGCCAATGCATCGCCATTGAGCTTGGCCACGTCCTGCCCGGCCACGCGGTAAATGCCACTGTTGGGTTTGTCCAGACAGCCGAGAATGTTCATCAGCGTCGATTTACCGGAGCCGGAAGCCCCGATGATCGCCACCATCTCACCGGCATCTATCCGCAGGCTGACGCTTTTTAATACCTCTAGGGTTTGATCGCCGGATTGATAACTACGCCGGATATCGCTCAGTTCCAACAGTGCGGCCATCAGCTGTCCTCCACGCCGCCGCGGCTGACAATCACCTCTTCACCGGCAGTCAATCCACTGACAATTTGCACATCCAGGTTGTTACGCATGCCGATCGTCACCTCCCGCAGCTGTTTCTGGCCATGTTGCAGCACCGCAACGTGGTAACGGTTATCGGCGATCTGCTCCCCTAACGCTACCAGCGGAATAACCAGCGCATCGCTAGCACCAGCCAGCTGAATATGCACCTGCGCGGTCATTTGCAGGCGCAGCAATCCCTGCGGATTGGGCACTTCGAAACGCGCGTAATAGAAGATGGCGTTGTTGACCTTCTCTGGGGTGGGTTGGATGTCTTTCAGCACGCCCTCAAAGCGTGTGTTCGGATCGCCCAGCACGGTAAACCAGGCTTTCAACCCCGGCTTGAGGTGGATCACGTCTGCCTCGGAAACCTGGGCCTTCACCAGCATGATACTCATGTCTGCCAACGTCAGAATGTTGGGTGCCTGCTGTGCGGCGATCACAGTTTGGCCCTGAAAGGTGGTGATCTGCACCACATCACCGTCCATCGGCGCTTCAATGCGGGTATAGGCCAGATTAATCTTGGCGGTATCCAGGCTGGCCTGATTTTTGGCGATCTGCGCTCGGGTGTTTGCCACCTGCGCCTTTTTCACCGCCAGATCGGTGGTCAATTTATCCAGATCCTGGCGCGATAACGCCTGCACCTTGGCCAGTTCGCGGTTGCGCTGCAAGGTGACCTCTGCCAGTTGCTGCTCCGCCTGCGCCTGTAGCAGTTGGGCTTGCAGTTGCTGTAGCGTGGCCTCGCCTTCGCGAATGCTGTTTCGTGCCTGTTGGGGATCGATCACGCCGAGCAGTTGGCCTTTTTGCACCTTATCGCCAATCTCGACCTTCAAGCTCTCTAGCTGTCCGCTGACCTGAGCTCCCACATCAACCTTACGTACCGCATCCAGTTGGCCAGTCGCCAAAACGTTCTGTTGAAAATCACGCTGGGTAACCTTAACCGTTTTAAACTCCGCAGGTAGCGGTTGGCTGAAATGCCAATAGACCAGCATGGCAATCGCCACTAAAGCGCCTCCCCCTAGCAGCCTAAGTTTTGTTCGTCCTTTTAACATATGGATATTTTTCCCTAGCTATTTCGTCTATTCCTGCCAATTTCCAGCCGCAAAGCCGCCATCGAATTAAACCGTCAAATGAATACACACCCCCGCCAAGGCCAAGTATGTACAGAGAGCCTATTATTGATATTACTTATAACTCCCATCCCTTTCATAACGCTTAAGTTATAAATAAAACCATATATCCCTAATTAATGAATGGCTTTTATCAAGGCACAATGGTGCAGGCAGGATAGCAAAGCCGCTGCCCCCAATCGTGTGCCGAACCTGTAGTGGACAAATACGTTTAAATTGACATGAGTTATAATAAAACTGATTGAAATTTTGAATGACAACTATTATTGATTAATTTACCTGATAGTTCAAATGGAATCTTCCCTTAAATAGACAAATAATCCTATATTTACAGTCGCTCATTCTGAACATCTAAGCCATTACTTAATACAAAACAAGATACATCTTAGTTAAATATAAGAGAGTATGATTGAATATCAATTTAGTCATTCAGATAAATTATTAATAGCGTCATCTATTGGTATCATTGATGCCAGCACGATGCAGACCCCAACCAAGCATTTGAGTTTAGGCGAAAGCCCTTAAAGGGCGAAGAAGAGTGAGCTGAATCCCGTTTTTCAAATTATCTGGCATCCGCCCTTGCTTGAGAGACAAAAAAGGAGGTTTGGTAGAGGAGATGTTCAGTGAGAGCAAACTAACGCTCCTGCGGCAACTCCAGACAAAGGCTGATCCAATGGCAGACATATCCTCTTCGCCTAATACTCTCGCGATGCCAGAGATCACTGGCGTCACCGTACCTCATGACGGCCTGCATTATCTCAAACCAGAACTTTTACTCGACTTTATCAGCGTGACACCGCGGCCGCTGATATCCATAACGCCGGTGGCGGTGCTGTATGCTTCGATTGGCGTTTTGCAACGAATTAACCTGCGGAAGATCCCGGTCGCTATCAAAGGGCGGGTCATTTACCCCATTTGCCCCCAGTCCCTATCCAACCTGCGGGCCAAATTGGTCATCAATGGACCGCTGAAGAAGGTTAAGTTTCAGGGAAGCCTCTCCCGGTCACCGAGGCTCAGTCGGTAAAAAACATGACGCTCATTGGCGTGGCGCTGGAGTTTACGGTGCGAAAAACCTGATGATTGGATTAAACGGGCGCAGCATGCGGTTGAAGCAGTCCCAGCCGCACGCCGCTCCCGAAATCAGTCACTAAGGCATAGTCAGTATTGCGGTGGCCGAACCAAAGAAATCACCGGCTTCCACGGCTCCCACCTTAGTCAGCGTAGAGACGAACTCCAGCGGCATCTTGGTCGACGCCAAGGCATGTATCCTGACCCCGGTTGAGCCACTCACTCCATCAATCGTCAAGCGGGTTTGCAGACTACCGTCGCTTCTGAGATTGACCATACCGTTTCCGGCCGATCCTGCAAGGTAAACCATCACGTCCATTTCTTGCGTGCAACGGACATAGCCGGTCTGCCGGGCTTGATGTCCTTCAATGTCCCTCAATTGAACCTGGCCGTGGGTCAGCTCAACGCTGGTTTCAGTAAATTCACATTTCCCCACCGGTGGCGGTACGATCCCGCAGAGACTGCTGGGCATCATGGTGCTGCCACCGGCACTTGCGGTTCCCGTTGTCGTTTTATAGTACATCCCAACACATTCCTGCGTCACTGCTGGGCCAACGTGATCCTGGGTCCCACTGCGCGGTAGCGAATACTTGCGCTGAAAAGCCGCGCCCACGTCGCCTACCGTCCGCATAGTCTGGATGCCATCAAGATATTCCATACCATCTGAAACACCAGGGCCTGCCTCTCCCCCATCACTGTGCCGGTGGCCGATAAATACCGTGCATTGTGGCCAGCCAAAACAAGGGTTCGGAGTGGCATCTACCGTATCCCAATATTCAACGGTCCACCAATATCTGGCGTTCTCAGGTGTCCCCTCACTACGGGTAATATAAGAGTAAATCGCGCTATTGGCGCTATACGCTGTCAGCAACGTGACAGCCAAAAGTATCGCTTTAATGGCTTTCATAACTACCCCTGTGTGAGTCCCTTATCTACCGCGGACTTTAGTCCGCCGTCGATTTCAGGGTAAGCCGTATTACGGGCTACTCGTACTCCAATAAAAACGTCGCGCTGGCGGTAAAGTCGCCAGGGTTAATGGTTTTTTGGCTAATCGCATCGGGTTCACCCTGCACATAGGTCCGCAGGCTGATGGTATTATCACCCGAGATCAACCCTTGGTTATAACTGCCGGTATTGATTGCGACCTTATTTCCCTGTTGCGTTTCAATACCGATGCCAATACCGCTTGTTTGGCTCGCCCCAGATATCGCCAGTAAACCGTTCAACCTGCTATTTTCCGTACCGGAAAAGGTCAACTTCACCATATTTCCCAGGCTAAGATCGCAATCATCGAGATGTAATACCAACGGCACCCCTAGCGTACGGGTGTTGAGATAAAGATATTTTTCAACGATCGAACCAAAATCGATATTGATATTTTCATCCGTGATTCGCAATGTGCAAGGGTCAGCCACCAGAGCGCCTCTAAAGCGTACGTTATCAACCGCCTGGGATACGCTGGATAAACTGCCAAACCCTATAGTCAGGGATATTAACAGTGCCGAAAATCGCATGATGGTTTCTCCCTGTTATTGATAATCAGCCTGCAGCGTTGCCGTTGCTTCAAACGCGCCTTCTGTTAAAACTATGCCCACCTGCTGTACTGGCACAGCTTTGAGATGGGGTTTGCTGGTGGGCGTGATAGTTATTTCACTTCCAAGAACAAAGGGTTGACCGTCACGCAGGATTTTAATCCCCAGCCCGTTAATATTGGTTTGCACCGCGGCATTATCAAAAGAGATAGGGTTACCTGTAAGTTTCAATTTCAACGCCCAACTATGGGTATTTGGCTCACAAACCAGATCATAATTAATGTCCTGCATATAGTTAACGCCATCCACTTTTTTGACGCCCACCTTAAGGCCAAAATCAACGGTGATATTATTACCGCTGTTAATGCTACAAGGTGGTGGCTCAAGCAGCGTTCCTCTAAACTCCATATCGCCCCCTGCGGCAAATGCAGTAGATACAAGGCCACTTATACCCGCAGCCAGTAGGGATAACAGTAGAATTCGCATGTCTTATGCTCCCTTACTGGTAATCAATTAATAACGTGGCGGAGGCAGTAAACTCCCCCCCCGTCAAGGTGGCCCCGCTACGCTTGACCGGCACCGCATACAGCACCGGCTGATTGGGATAGGTGTAGTTAAACCAGGTATTGATATTTAACCGTTGTGTCCCATAGTACAAAGCGATACCCAAATCGCTTTTATTGGTGCTCAAATATCCGGTCCCAAAGCCCGCCGTGCCGCCCTGAATACTCATTTTCAGATTGTTGGACTTCTGAATGTCACAATTCAGGCTATAGGCAATGGTCTGTTTATAGTTGACGCCATCAATCCGAGTGGTCATCACCTCATCGCCAAAATCCACCCGAATAGTTTGATTATTATTAATCGTACAGGGCGGTGGCAGTATAACGGTTCCCCTGATATTCACCGGCATCGCGCTGACCGGAACGCTGGTCAGCACGACACTGAATAGCGCACCGGCAAGACAACAGCCTGAGCCCCTCGATCTCATGCTCCCCCGGCGATACTTGCCAGGAACAGGATAATATTGTTGCATACGTTCTCTCCTTGCAGACCTGACCCCGCGCCCTCTCCCTGTAACCTGGCACGACCGGTTTCAATTAACTCTTCTTCGCCGGTTCCACCTGGCAGTCCGATCCGCCGCAACGGAACGTCAGCACTGGGCGGCCGCCATAATCGTTGACGTAGGTCAGCACTGGCGATCCCCCTAATACCGACGCGCTGATACCTAAAGGAGCACTGCTTTTCGGCTCCAGCATCAGCGGCTCAAAACCCGTTGCGCTGACACCCTTTCTGCTGCCCGCATCCACCAGCGTCACATAGTACGGCGTCGGGTTGTTCACCACATACTTATCGCCCTGCTTGGTCAACGTCAGTTGGTCCTGCCAAGGCGTCGCCATCTCGGTGACCGTTTTCACCAGCGCTTTTGGCCGATAGAACAGTTTGATGCGCGTCTGCAACGCCAGTTGCAAGGTGTTAGCCTTGTCACTCTTCGGCGGGATTTCACGCAGGTTGAAATAGAACAGCGTTTCCCGATCCTGTGGCAGTTGGCTCAACACCGGTAACGCCTGTACCTTCACCTGGCTCTTGGCACCCGGTTCGATACGCTGTACCGGCGGCAGTACCGTTAACGGACTGGTCACCTTGTTGCCCTTGGTATCTTCTATCCAGCCCTGCGCAAGATACGGCAATTGCGGGTTGTCATTGTTGACGCTCAAGCTGACCGACTTATCGCCGCCAGGAAAGATGATCCGGGTACGATCTAGCGCGATCGCCGCCTGGGTCTGCGTGGTCAGCGCGCACAGTAAGGTTGCGGCGACCAGCGCCATCCCCGTATTGGTTTTCGCCATTTCGTATCTCATTGTATTATCTCATCATTTTTCTGTATTGCGGCCAGGTCTGTGGTGTCTTTTTTCGCGGTTATCGCCCTGCAAGGCAGCAAGAGTTCAGCCATGCCGTTCGCTGGCAATACCGCCGGTAATGTCAGTTCACACTGCGCCTGTTCATCCCAGTGAACCGTCATCGTTTCACCGCGCTCAATACCACTCAGGTACACGCTGCCAGCGTCGCTGACGATCCCCACATCGCGTTTTTTCAGGTTCTGCACCGTCGCCCCGAACGGCGGCATCGTGCCGTCTGCCAGACGGATCACCGCCATGGCCTTCTCACCCGCTATCACGTCAAACCGGCGATAGCCTATCGCGCCTTCCGTCAGCGTGGCCTGCACCACCGACTTCATCGCTTCGGCGTTATCCGGCAACTTATCCAGATCGATATTCACCCGGTTGCGGTAATAGCTGTTCATGTCAGCCACCACGGCTTTGCCGTAGCGGTTGGTGCGCACTGGGGCACCGTAATTACGGATCGGTATATTGGCTACACCATCGGTGTCGACCAGCAAACGGGTGCCACCCGGGATTGCGACCCGGTGCATCGCTGCACCTTCCGCAGTCGCCGTTACCCCCCCCTGCAATGCCAACCCCACCGTGCTATAGCTCCCAGATTGAGCACTGGCTGTAGCGTTAATCTGCGCCCAATCCGCCTCGTGGCTGTAGAAACCACTGGCCAATGGCCCTTTGCGGTTCCAGCCGCTGCTCACCTGATAGCTTCCGCGATCGCCGACCCGGTCTGAATAGCTGACCCGGTGGGTATTGTCATTACGATCCAGCGTGCCGCTGTAGCTCACAGAACCACTGTTGCCCCACGGCAGCGACAGTGACAGGAACACCCCGTCGTCATTCTGCCCGTTGTACTGATTGCGGTAGCCGGTCATCGACAGGCTGAGGTTCTTGAAGCGGCCAATATCCATATAGCGCATCAGCGACAGACTGTAGCGATCGTTGGCGTCCCGATCCCAATAGGTCTGGTGGTCATAGTTCAGGTTGGCCGTCAGCCCTATCTCGCGGAATTGCTGGCTGTAGGACACCGTGTACATCTCTTTGCTGCTCTGGCTGCGGGTTCCGAGGTTACGTACCTCCAGGAATTCCCCCATGGTCATAAAGCTGCGTTCAGAGAAGCGGTAACCGGCAAAGGTCACCTGACCACCAATCTGGTCAAAGTTCTTCGAATAGCGCAGGCGATAAGAGCCACCGCTCAGGGTGTCCCCCTGAGGCAAATTGGCCCGCGACTGCGTCACGTCAAACGACAGAGCACCAAACGCCATCAGGTCGCGGCCAATACCCACCGCCAACGCGTTGTATTCGTCACCTGCCACCACGCCACCGCCAAACAGTGACCAACCATTACTGACGCCCCAAGAGAATTCACCGCTACCAAATAGCGGCCCTTGCGTACGGTGCCGCCAGTCTGTTGGCCGCCCACTCGCCAGTTTGTAACGCACCATTCCCGGGCGGGTCAGATAAGGGATGCTCGCCGTGCTGATAGTGAACGCCTGGACGCTGCCGTCCTGCTCTTCGATCCGCACGTCCATCAACCCCGATACCGCGTTGCTCAGATCCTGAATACGGAACGGGCCAGCAGGCACCAGGGATTCATACAACACCCGCCCCTGCTGGCTGACTACCACACGGGCGTTGGTACGTGCCACACCACTCACCTCTGGCGCATAGCCGCGCAGGTTTGGTGGCAGCATCGCGTCGTCGCTTACCAGGCTTAGCCCGGTGTAGCGGAAGCTGTCGAAAATGTCGGAGTTGAGGAAGTCTTCACCCACAGTTAACTTGGCACGGAGCCGCGCGATCGCCCGGTAAGCGGTATACTGTGTCCACTCAAAGTTGCGCTGGCTGGACTGCCCTGAGCCGGTTTGATGATCAATCTGTGTCTGCCAACTGGCACGCAGCCGCCAGCTTCCCGCATTGGCGCCCACCACCCCGTTGCCGCTCAGGTTATAGCCTTTCTCTACACCGTCATTTTGATCCTGACGTTGGCTCTGAGCATTGAGGTTGTAATCCAGCAACAGCCCGGGAATACCGTTATCCCAGCGTGCAGGGGGATCCCAATCGGGAGAGCTGTATTCCAGGTAAGCCTGCGGAACGCTGAGATAGAGGGTGTTGCTGCCCAACTCGGGGCGCGCCGTCATCCCCTCGAGGCTACCTATCACCAGGCATTGCCCGTTGTGCCACCAGGCCAGATCGCGGGTAAATTCCTCTTTCAGCCCCATTTGTTCCACTAGAGCGGCAGACAAACAGGCTTCGGTCACGTTTGGATCTTTGTCCGTGGGATAAAATGGGATCGTCTGTTCAGGTAGTTCTTGCTGGTTGACGTTAATCAGCAGGCTGTATTCACCCGGCATCACGTAACCACTGCGGGAAAAACGTCCCAAATCGATATTGCCGCGCTCCTGAACATCGAGCACGTCGGTATTGAATTCGATGGGTTTTGCGGCAGAAACCTGGCCATTCACCAGTGCCAGCGCAATCAACAGCGGCAACAAGCGGGTGCGCGGAACCTGTACTCCTACAAGTGGGGTGCTCATCATCCATTGACCTTTATGCGTTAAAACTTTCCCGGGCGTTATGGTTGTTATTAAAGGGAATACCCTGCCGGGGAAGTCAATCTGTCTAGGCGTGCTGACTATCCGTTATCATGTCAGCCTGCAGCTCAGTGATATTCCAGTTGGTAGCGCACCTGTGCGCTATAGGTGCCCGTCTGCAACGGCTGGTTGTTGGCGACCATGCGTGCGCTGTAATTCAGCAGCATTTCTTTGCCCTGCAACACCGGAGTCTGCGGCGGCAACTCCTTACCTGGAACGGCCTCATTCCCCAACGCATCGTTCAGCACCAGCGCTACGCCACGTGCCTCCCCTTCAACACCGAAGTGCCCATCCTCATTACGGCCGTCAAACGTGACGCGAAAGTGCTGCTTGCCCAGAATGTTATTGTTGCTGTGCTTAAGCGTGCAGTTCACCAACCGGATACTGAATGGCCGCGACAATGCCTGACTGTCATTAACAATCCGATCAAAGGGCAGCGTGCCCATATCAATGGTCTGGTCTCGGCTGGTGGTATCAATATCACAGGCGGTGGCGACTATCGCCCCGTTCATGCTGAGCTGGCTGCCCCCCCAAACCGGCAGTGCAGTGAGCGCACCCACCAGTAAAAACAACGAGGTAGCCGAAAAACTATTCACCGACATCCCTGGCTCCCGTAATCTACAAGAACAGCAAAAACTGCATGCGGAAACCGCATGCAGTCACACCGACTTTTAGTTGTAAGCCAGGGTAAAGTTAGTGGTCGAGGTGAAGTCACCTTCCTCGATATCCGCCAACGTGGTACCGGCATGCCCTTGCAGATAGGCAGAGAAGCTCAGAGTGTTGTTACCAGCGATCAGGTTCTGGACGGTAGTCGCAGTACCCAGGGTGATCGGTTGGTTAGAACCATCAAACATCGCGATGCTTGCACCTTTTGCCACGCCAGTGATGGCCAGCAGGGTGTTGGTGGTGCCAGTTGCGCCGCCATTTGGACCAGCGAAGGTAACCTGTACCTTGTTCTTGCTAGAGATATCGCAACCTTGCAGTTTGATATCAAAGTTCAGAACGCTGGATTTACCGCCGTTCACCAGAGCCACATTCGCCACCTGGCCAAAGCTCTTGGTCTGATCAAGGCTTTCTGGAGCGATAGAGCAAGGTGCATCAATGATTTTACCTTCGAAATTTACCTTGCCCGAACCCGCATCAGCATTTGCCAGAGAGACCATACCCAGAGACAGAACCGTAGCCAGCGCAATGTTAGTCAGTTTCATGTTTTCTTTATCCTTAAAACGTTAAATTAACGAGAAATCCAGACATACCTAGTCCGACACAATTAAAACGGTGCCTATCAGAACAACGCTGTTTTATTTGGCGGTCATTGATATACCCGGCAGCATCCTTTCATTTGGTATAAAAGAAGGCATCCCTTTCCTTCCCCTTTATTTGCGAAGGGGCAGCTCACCAGAAAAGACGAGACTCTCCCGGCGCTTCATCCGATGAATAAAGCGAATTATTAAAATACAACTTTATACGACAGCCCTGAATAGATAGAATTTCAACCATAAAGCAGCCGCACATCAATTTTTTCATTGAACTGGGTATTTATGATAAGATAATTCTCAGACCCTTCCATCGGACAACCTCATCTCCTGCCGCCAAAAAATTATTGCAAATACCTATAATTTTTGAAAGTGTTGTTTTCCAAACACAGCAATTTCGCCATAAAAACCTTATTTATATGCAAGAATATTCTGATTGTGACGACTACGGTCGCAAAAACGAATTACTTAGTATTTTATGCTGCAAAATGCGATATTTGCGAACTCATTGATCGTAAATTTGGTTTTCACGAAACAATAGTCCATGATAGCTTAGAATGGTAAACTGACGCCTCATAAGGAAGAAATGGGGGTTATGATTCTGACAGTATTCCCCTGTGATCACCTAGAAAGGTTAGCAACAAAAGCCAGCAGCATAGGATTATTCCATTTCGAATAGCACTCATCAAGACGCATTAAAAGGAGGTAGTGACATGTCTTATCGCACCAATAAAGAAAGGGAAAAGCAGCTAAATAATGTTTTTATTGCTCTACAAACCCTTTGCAAGCGCGACATTCATCACACAGGCGTTCCCCCGCAAGTTCAATGGCCCAAGACAAGGGAAATTGCAGAATACTCCGAGACGACAATATACCTTGCTCGTTACTATCTGCTGCGATTAGTTGAAAACAAAAAAGCTTATGTTACCTCTGGCGCTCTCAATAACAGTTTACGCTGGTATATTGCTGAACCATCGCCATCACCTAAACATCATGAAAAAAGGGAAGCACAGCCCGTTGCGGCGGAAGGCTAAATACGCCTCCCCCTTCTGACTTGTGTTTGTTTTTTTTCTACTGACATTTATCTATCCCGTGTCTGCCACGGTGTTCCACGTAAGGCAGACACGCCGGTTGAAAGGAACTCATGCCATGAAACAACCTCTGTCCATCATGATAATCGATGCAGACCGTTATTTTACCTATGGTCTGGGCTTGGGGCTGCAAGCCTATTTTCAGGCCCGTCAGCAGGATATCCGTCTGCTTGAGGAAACACAGGTTGGCAGCGATATCGACATCATTTTCCTGGGCGATCTGGTCACTAGCTACCCATGGCATTACCGCTTGCATCAGCGGAAAAATCATCCGATGGTGTTCTTTATCACTGAGCAGGGGCGCAACAAAAACCAGCTCAAGCCAAGGGTGCATTGTGAACAATGCCATACCAGGGCGTTGTACCGCCACCAGCCGTTATCCTCATTATACGAGCGGTTGGATAGCGTTCTGTTTTCACCCTTCGCATCGCTAATAGCATCAAGCCACGATTGCACATGTATGTCTCCATTGACGTCGCGGGAAGAGGAGGTCTTGCGCTGTATACACATGGGAATGAATGGGCAGGATACCGGCAACTATTTGCAAATCAGCAATAAAACCGCCAATGCCCATAAGCAGAACGCCATGCGCAAGCTCAATTTCAGATGCAATCAGGAGCTGTATCATTGGCTACTGCAGGGGGGAGGAAACTATCTGAACGAACGGTCGTCAATCAGTCAACCGCGCTTGCCGCAGCCACCAACGTTGCTGGCAGAAACCAACCTCATCTCTCCGGCACAATTAGTGGGACGGCAGAGAAAAGACCGCCCTTATGCTGCCTTGTCCACACACAAGCAGGCAGACCCCCTCGGCCAGAGGGAGCCGGTCTCCACGTGAGGTGGCCCTCGGAGGCAAATTATAATCGTGGTTTATCCTGGCTTACGGTGCTCCGCAGCATGCATCGTAAGGTAGGCATTGAGGTTTTCATCCCCCAGACCCAAAGTGCTCAGGATTGCGGCCATAAAGCTGACCGGCGCGGTACCCGGTGCCGTGATAACGCGCCGATCGGCAATGGCATAAGGCACATCCTGATAATATTGCGCACCGCCATAGTTCAGGCTCAACAGGTTTTCTGCCGAATTAGAAGTATGGCGGACCGCATCAAGCACGCCCGCCTGCGCTAAAACGCGAGTGCCATCGCAAATCCCCGCGACGATAGCGTTACTTTGATAAGCCGCAGCAACCAAGGCGATGATATCCGGCGCCTGTGCGGTTTGCCAGATAGTGCCCCCGCAGACAATCAGCAGATCGACTTCATCAGGCTGAATGGCTTCTATTGCCAGATGAGGGGAAACCAGCATGCCACCTGAAGAGGTGACCTGGGCTGCGCCAGGACTAGCAAAACGGCAATCAAAACTGAAGTATCCACGCCCCGTCGAATTGATCAAAGCGGTTTCCCAATCGGAAAAATTTTCAGTCAGGAGAGTAATAGCACGTATCATCGGAGTGTCCTTGTCAGTAACAGGGGCAATTTTCAGGATTTTCCTACCCGCAAAAACCAAGAGTAACCTGCACTGTTGACAGTTTCTGTCAGTAGCCAACAGAGGCCCCCTCCCGCAAAGATAACCCGCATTCAATCAGCCAGTGAAACCGGTGCCACAGTCAGCAGCAGGTTGGCGAAGCGCCGCATCTCACCGCTGGCGATCACCAGTAATGTCTCCTGTGATTTTGCCGCCTGATAGAAAGCCTCGCGGTTAAGGTAATCGATGAGGCAACCGTCAGGCAGCAGTTGCTGATATTCGGTAGCGATGGTGTTGGTGAAGTCCTGCGGCCAGGCCATCATTGAGGCGTGTTCCACGTTAATGTGCTTGAGCACTTTATCCAGTATCACGCTGCTGCCGATCATTCCTGGGGCCAGGTTCAGGTAGACAATGGTGGCCTCTTTCGACGAGTTGGTGACGAACGAATAGTTACCATCGGCAATCAGGATCTGGGTTTTATGTCCGCACAGCGCCAAGGCGCCCAAGAGTTGCGGATGAATAATATCGGCTTTGATCATAGTGTTTTCCAGTAGGGAAGACCGGTGGAATATGATGAACCGGTTAAGGTTCATCAGCGATTGGGCAAGGTCACATACGGTAAATTCCGCCGTTAATATCGATGGTGGCGCCAGAGACGAAGCCGTCATATTCCGAGGCGAGGAATTTAATCACCCGAGCGACGTCTTCCGGGCTCCCCGCGCGGCCAAGGGGAATGCCGTGGATGGTTTCATCGGCAGATTCTTTGCTGGTATGCAAGTTATGGAAGCGAGTGCCAAGAATAAGCCCCGGCGCTACGGCATTGACCCTGATGCCATGTTCACCCAGTTCCGCAGCCAGGGAACGAGTCCAGGTTAATACCGCCCCTTTGGCCATGGAGTAAACCAGTGAACCAGAATGCCCACCGGCACGGCCAGCCAGTGAGGCCAGATTGACGACGCTGGCCCCGTCCTTGGCGCTTTTTAAATAAGGTAGCGCGCTTTGGGTGACGTTCAGCATGGTCGTCATATTGACATCAATCACCGTCTGCCAGAATTGGCGGTCGATCTCACCGAGCCATTTACGGGCGATAATGCCGCCCACGTTATTGATCAGTATGTCTATCCCCCCCAAAAACTCTGCGGCGCCAGCGACACATCGCTGAGTATCTGCGGTATCGGTTAAATCAGCATAACCATAGGCGGCGCGTTGACCGCGTGAATGGGCTAGCTCAGCCAGTTCCTTTGGCCCCTCTTCACCGCTGAAATAGTGGATGTAAATATCACACCCGGCGTTAATCAACTGCTCTGCGGTAGCTTTGCCAATCCCCTGCTCGGCTCCGGTGATAAACACTTTCTTACCCGTTAGATTTCCCATTTTATTGTCTCTCGATTATTTGTAGATAAAACCAGTTATGAGTGAATAGTGCCTTCACGCTGCTTGGCGCAGTAAAAAATGCAGATTAATCCGGTAACCAATAAACACAGCGATAGGAAAATCAGCCCCGAAGTATTACTGTTTGTGACGTCCTTTAATAACCCAACCACATAAGGCGCGACAAAACCCCCGATATTACCGATACAGCTGACCACCGCCAGTCCGGCCGCTGCCGCTGCCCCGGTAGAAATATTGGCGGGCATGGAAAGGAATGAGGGAACCGAAGTATAGATACCTATCGCAGCAACGCTCAGGAACATCAGCGCAACAATTACGTTGTAGTTAAAGAACACCACGGCACCTAGCAGGCCAAAGGCGGCGACAATCATGCTGATGCCGGCAAATACGCTGATTTTTTTGCTTTTACTGGCCCACAGGCTCCACGGATAAACCAGCAGAGCGGCCAAGCCATAGGGAATAAAAGCAATCAGACTTACGTGGAAAATATCATCGCCAGAAATAGCTGTGATAATGGAGGGCAGCCACATCCCGAAACCGTAGATCCCGCACACCATGCCAAAATTCAACATGGCGTATAACAGATACTTTTTATTTTTTATGCCCTGCATGAAATCAGACAGCTTGACCTTGGAACCCGATTTACTGCGGGTGGTGTTGTCCATCAGCCAGGCTTTCTCTTCCACATCGAGATAGCCCACATCTTTCGGTGAGTTATTGATAATAAAAGGGATAAATAGACCAATAATCACTGGTGGAATGCCTTCGAGGATAAACAGCCACTGCCAGGGTTCCAGGCCAAACCAGCCATGCTCAACGTTAAGGATCAGTCCGGAAACCGGTGAGCCGATAGCGTTCGACAACGGCTGTACGATGATAAACATGCCTAGGATCTTGGTGCGGTACTTCTCCGGGAAAAATACCGTGAAGTAATAGACGACCGAGGGGAAAAAGCCCGCCTCACACACTCCCAACATAAACCTACAGATATACAACTCCATCGGCGTGCGGACAAAACCCATCAACACGGCAAATATCCCCCAGGTGATCAGGATCCTGGCAAACCAGATACGCGGCCCAAACTTGATGGTTCCCGCATTACTGGGGATCTCAAACATAAAATAGCCGATAAAAAATATCCCAGAGGCAAAACCAAAGGCCGAGGCAGTTAACCCCAGGCTATCTTCCAGAGCAATTGCCGCATAGGCCATATTATTACGATCCAAAAAAGCCAGAAAGTATAATAAGATCATTAACGGGACAATATTCAGCGTCATTTTCCTAATGGCACTGCGTTCAATTTCCTGAGGCGTTCTTTTTTGCATAATAGAATACTTCCAATGTTGTTAATCGGAATAATAATCTGCTACAGGCATGCCTGATGGATACAGGTATATTTACCTGATAATAAATAATGCTATTTAATCGTTCTCGTTACGCTATTTACGTTATGGCGTAATAGTTATTACCGACTGGCGGCTGACTAACGTCGGCGGGAAAATAAATTCTTCAGGGATCAATGTAGGATCTCCCACGCGTTGCAATAAGCGCTCCACCATCACCTGGGCCATCTCGGCAAGCGGTGGCATAACGGAGGTCAACGCGGGCCACACCAGCCCCGAGAGCGGAATATTGTCGATGCCTACCACCGATATCTCACCAGGCACCGCCACTCCCGCTTCCCGCAGCCCCGCCAACAGGCCGATACCCAGAGCATCGTTGATAGCCACCACGCCATCCGGGCGCGGAGAAAGAGCAAGTACCTGAGCGGCTAGGGTAAAGCCCAGTTCGGCCATCTCGGTATCGCCATACTCTCCGCTGGCTTTGCCTTCTATCACCCGCTGCTGAGCAGGCAGGCGATGATTACGCACCACGGTGAGAAACCCTTCAATCTTATGGCTGCGGCTCATGGTCAGGCTGGCCTCGGTGGCAAAGACGATATTGCGACAACCGCGTTTGATCAGGTGTTGAGCCGCCAGCCGCCCGGCCTCTACGTTGTCCATTGAGACGCTGTCGAATAATCGGGCATCAGCAGTGAAGCTCCCCGCCATGCGGTTATCGTAGTTGACGATCATCATTCCCATTTCGGCGGCTTGTGCAAAATGGGTCTTACGGATATCACTCGCCGCAACGATAATGCCGCGCACCCCATGGGCGAACATATCTTCGATAAAGGTGCGTTCTTCGTCTTCTTGCCGATAGGTGTTGCCCAACAACACCCGATAGCGGTGTTCTTTAGCCGCCAGGTCAACCTCGCGAGCCAGGGCAGAAAAGCTGGGGTTAACGATCGAGGGAACCAGCAGACCGATCATCCGGGCATGCCCGGTTTTCAACTGCTGCGCCACTCTGTTGGGCTGATAGTTCAATTCGCGCATCACCTGTTCGATACGCAGCCGGGTTTCCGGGCGCATTTGATTACTACGCCCATTTAACACGTTGGAAACGCTGCTTACGGAAACACCGGCGAGATGTGCGACATCACGAATATTGGCCATGTTTTCGCTCCCCCCCTCCGGTGCTGACGTTAATCGGTGACGTTATGGACGACAATCCGTTAAATCATCGTATAATCAATATGTTAAATATACCCTCTGACATAATCTGTATCGTTTTAGTGAAACGATGCAGATCAATTTATAGCGGAGATATGACTCAATCAAGCGACTTTACCGGCCGCGCCGCGGTTGCGTGATGCTTTTGTGAAAGCTATCAAGCCCAGCGCCATGGTATTACTAAACACGGGTAAAATCCCCGGCTGTTTAGTCAGTGTTTAGTGGTGGAGTTAAAGGCTGGAACGGAGTTTGGATGGGTACTGCATGCAGCGCCCCTACATAAATAGTCTGCAAAACAGGAGCGCAAAATAATAACCAAAGAGAGTTCCTTCCTCCTATGTTCATATCCGACGATTTAATAACAACGTTGGTAGGCGACTCTGGTGAACAATGCCGATGATAGAAATTCCATCAGCGGCACGTTGATAATAGACCGTATGGCTCATATACGGAAAACTCCATATATCCAACCCTAAGCTTTCAACTTCATTAGTGCCCATCCCCGGCATATTAGCCAAATGCTGCATAGTGGCACGCATACCAGCCAAGTATTCCCTTGTTGTCAACGTTCCAAACTGCCTCAGAGAAAATGCCTTTAATTCGCGCAAATCCTCTCGCGCATCGTCAGTCAGTTTGTAGTTAGCCATTAGAGATCCTTCATCAACTCGTCAAATACCTGATCACCCTCATGCAACTGGCCAGCCTCTGCCTGAGAAATGGAGCGCGCAAGCTTGGCGCGCAAGCTTTGCAGTTTCAACGCCTCAAACTCGTTGTAATCCTCAACAGACATAACCACTACGGAAGGTTTACCGTTTTTGGTGATGCTGATCGGCTCACGCTGAGCTTTAGTTATCATCTCGCCAAACTGGGTTTTGGCCTGGTTGGCCGTAAAGCTAATCATGGCAATTTCCTCAGTCGTTCAAATTGGTATAAATCGTTCGATTCACACCTATTTTAGACCAGTTAAGTTCTGCATACTAGCACAAACAAATAATATGGTTATCAAATTGATTTACTTAAATAAAATTAACAACTATAGGCTTGTATTCAACAAAAAAACCACCTCACCGCGATAATAAGGCGATGTGTCCAACCGCCGTTGCCATTCGCTGTTCCAGTCGCCCTGCTGCACCAGACCGATTTTGAAGGGGATTTGTAGCTTAAGCAGCGCGGGGAGATAGCGTTCATATTCCGTGACCGTGCGCCGCCCCTGATAGGTTTGGATCACCAACTCATCGATTGGCAACGCATTCAACTGGCTGACGTTGCCGGTCTTTGCCCAATCGAGCAGGCCAGTCACTCCCAAAGCGTATTCTTTGGGTAACCGACCGCGCAGCTTGTCGAGAAACTCCGAGTACTTATCCAATTGATAGGTTGCCGCGTCAAAGTCGATCTGTAGCCCTACCACCCGATTGCCTGCCGCAGCCCAACGGGCAGGCATGTGCACCACCGGGGCCAATACCTCGTCAGACATATCCAGGGTGGCGACACGTACGGTGATCCAGACGGCTGGGGCCTGGAGCTTGCTCAGCGGCAGTCCCAATTTCAGGAAACGAGCGCCCTGGCGGCCGTTCACGATTTCCCCCTGATGGAGATAGAGCAGATCGGCCTGCTGCAACGCAGGCTGCGGCCAGACGCCAGACCAAAGCCAGAATGCGCGGTAATCATGCGCATTCACATACCGGCCAGCTACGTTATCCGTCGCTGAGGCGGTTGCAGCAATCGGCAACCACAGCAGTAGCCATAGCCGCATCACCAATAGTATTTGAGCTTCTGTTCCCACTGGTTACCTTTATACTGACTCTTCAACAGGTTAAACCAGCGCTGGCGGGTTTGTTGCGAGATCTCCTGCCGATCGCAGCTATTGTAGCCGGAGGGTGAGAAACACATCACTGCCCGGTACAGCGCATAGGTTTTATCTTCCGGCTCGGCCTTGGGATCGGCGATCACTTGCTGATAATATTTTAATCTGCCATGCGCCTTATCTTTACTCAGCTCGCTCCCGGCCAGGTCATCCAACTGCCCATTGCCCCCCATTTCCGCTTCGGTACTGATATCAGCAAAGGTGGTACGCAAGAACTCTGCGACGCAATTCATCGCGTGCTGATCGGTCTTGTTCTTCGCCAAGACGGCAATGTTAGCCTCTAAAGATGCACAGAAATAGCCAGGCTCGGTCTGACTGCCATCCCAATCGAAAACGCTGAGTGCGACATCGCCAAATACCTGTGGGTCAGGCATCTGCTTGATATTTTTTTTCAGTTGGCTGTCATCAATAAACCCCTGATAGTCGCCTACCATCAAATTCTTAAATAACAGCGTATGTAGAGCGATGGTCTTTTCTTCGTCATTAGGCGCGCCAGTGGCTTGCTGTTGCAGCAACGCTTTATTGGCCAGGCTTTTGAGCACCACGGAGCGATAACGCAAATTACTGATTGGGCTGTCTGGCGCAAAAATAGCAGCAGCTTTATTTTCATGTACCAAGGCGGTGGCCAACATCTGCTGCAGATACTGCTGCTGATAAGGGGCAAGCTTCAGGCCAAGTAAATGACGCCAATGAGCTTGTGCACCCTGCCAATTTCCCTGCATCACCAAAGCATCACCGTAGAGGAACTGCTGGCTGAACGCGATCAGATCGTTCCCTGCCAGCTGTGCCGCTGGCTGGATCGCCGTGGTTAGCGCGGCATAATCCTTTTGCTGATAGAACAACCAGGCATTATGCATATACTCCCAGAGCGGCAACTGATTGGCGGCAACAAACATGGGTTTGTACCCCTGCAGCATCTCATCGGTCACTTTCGGCATCGACGGGTTATCGAGATTGTCTTTGCGCAGCCACTTCATGGTTTGGGTGAAGGTCAATAACGGGGTATCGGCACTGCTGACAAAGGGCAGCTCTGCGCTGTCGTAAGGAATGTTACGGCTCAGCAGGATTTGATCCCCTTCATCGATCATCGCACCAAGCGTATTGATATCGCTGGCGGCGGCGATCTCGGTTTCATACAGCTGCGCCAAACGTGGCCAGTCGGACAGATACCAATTCACCCGGCGCTGCAATCCCTGCACGGAATCCACATATTCGCCCTTGGGATAAGCAGCCAGATAGGCCTGCGCACGTTGCAATGCCTGAGCGCCGGCGTCTTTATTCGCCCGCTGCGGATCGAACATACCGTACCGATCCGTGGCATTTTCAGTGATCTGGTTCAAGGCGACGCGGAACAGCATATATGCGGCGGTTTCTGCCACCCATGCTTGGTCCGACTCTGTTAACCGTTGGAACCCGGTATCCGCATCGGCAAACTGTCCCTGATAAAACTGTTCCGCACTGGTGAGGTAATCTCTGAACGCCGCCGCATGAGAACCTGCGGCATAGTTGACCATCAGCGGTAAAAATTGCTCCGGCTGCGGTTCACCCCGATAAATTTTGGCCCGGCGCAGCGCCAGTAAATCGCGTTCGGCCTGATCTAATTGCGGGTCGTCCAGCAGGGTCTGGAAAAATTGGCTGAGTGACAGCGGATTATTGGAAATCCAGCGGCCTTCATATTCGGCGGAAAAACCGGTTAACCCCGACGGTTTAATACCTAGGCTTAACGCTAGCGCATCGAGTGGGTCTTCCTGCGGCACGGCTGTCTGGTCTGGTGTGGTGGTGTGAGCGGTTGCAGGCGCTACTTCACCAGGGAATACGCCAAACTGGTAGCCTCTACTGCGGCTGATATCCTGTGGCAAAGACGACAACGCCACGGGTAAATTACGCATTCCCGCCGCCAACATCAGTAGATTGACGCGGGTATCATTATCAGCGGCCAGGTAAGGTACACCGCCCATTGCGCAATAGTCGCTCCAGCGGCAGCCGGTTTCATCGGAAGAGGCCAGGGCTAATGGACTGGCACCGGAGATGGCAAAGACCACCGCGGCTAATATGAGTTTTTTCATCGAAATCCTTACTTATCTCCAGTGCTCACTCTCATCCCGAGTGAATTTTGTCTGGAATAGTGTCGTAAGCATTAAGAAAAAACAATATCGCAAAAAAACCGGCATGATTAAGAGTCTATCCCAGTGGGCGCTATTGGTGCAGGCAGTTTGGACCAGGGCAGCGCACAGAAACCGGAGCATACACATAGCAGGTAAGGATGATCGTTGCATGCCCTCTACGGCCCGCCCGGCTGGACAAAACCAATCACGCAGATCGACATGACGGGACCACGGGCAATTAAGGGACACAACCCAGGTTTATCCCGTACTCTTTTCCACCTCCAGCCTCCCCTGCTGCAGCCAGTAATATAATTCGCAATTGCGTTTGAAGCCCAGTTTACGCATCGCAGTGAGTTTATGGGTGCTGACGGTCTTGACACTAAGCGACAGCTTATTGGCAATTTGGCTGGGCGTAAGTTCCCTACTGATCCCCTGCAAAATATCCCGCTCACGCGCAGTCAGTTTCAGGCTAAAACATGCTCTTTCCTTTACTGCCTGGAAATGCTGGAAGCACGCACGATCAAACATCTGCTCTAGCAAATGCACCACCGCCTCGACCCTTTCCCAGCGGCCTAATACACAGAGGCCATTATGCTCAGGCTTGCCTGGCTTAATATCCTCAATAGCGTTTTCCCGTATAACAATCGTCCCAAACAGCCCGTCCACCTTTTGTTCCCATAGGCGGTTGGCCAGCATCGGTCCATTGCTGGATTTGGCCCAAACCATCAGGTCGATGGTCGTTTTAGAGGAAAGCGGCACAAAGCACAATGTACAACCCTTGACCTGAAAATAGACCTGCAAGATATGTTGCATCCCTAATGCATAAAAACGGTTGGTATCCTGAATAGCAATAACAATATGCGGTTTCATTTTATTCCCTTAAAGCAGCCACGTTCATAGGCTCATTTGTCTGCCACCGAGAAATCCCGTTTTTTGACGGCGAAACCATGCTATAGAGCCAAAGCCAATAAAGCAAAATAACCCAAATAAAGACAATAAATTAGCATTTAATGCTAAAAATTATAAAAAAATATAATTTTAACTCCAATTAGAACAAGATACCGTCACGTGATAAGCAGGTAATTCTGACTAATTTTCAGCAGGTTATTTCAGCTAAAAAAATAGTGCAGACAAAGGTTGACTCAGAGTACGAATTGCAACTAAATTCCCCATAAATTGATTTAACAAGACTATTCTTATTGTTGTGCGCAACACATAGCCAGTACCAAGGACGTTAGACTATTACCATGAAATACATAATAAATCTTACTGTGACGTTTGACCCAGACAATAGGTTATTAATCTTAAAAAGCGATGAACAGCAGTCAGTTGAATTATCCAAACCAGCTACCCGACTGCTAAGCGAGTTGATTAATAACAATAGAATCAATCTGGTTCGAGATGACATCCTGAAAAACGTGTGGGAGGATTATGGCTTTTCGCCGTCCAATGCCAGCCTGAATAATCATATTAGTGAGCTAAGAAAGGCGTTTGTTAACCTTGGTATTAGCAAGGATATTATCTTCACGGTGCCCCGTGTCGGTTTTAGAATGGACGCGGAGATCCACCCAATACAAAAAATTATCACAGAGCGGCCACTAAACGATGATAAAACCACAATAAATGAAGGGTTAAAGGTTGGTCCTGACGATGCGCCAACAGAAATCAGCGAACCAAAGGATCGTAGTTCACTCTATCTGTCGTTAAAAAAGCACCGCATGCTCTCTTTCGTGCTGGCCCTGTTACTGTTATTGACTACGCTGATCGGCATGACCATGCTGGTTCACACTAAAAAAGAAAACATTAGCTTTCTGATTTCGCATAAAAAATGCAGTATCTACAATTTGAACGACACCAAACCAGATAAAGAATATACGGCTAAAATAATCAGAGAGATGACGGCAGAAGGGATTGATTGTTCACGTGAAGACCTGGATATTTTTTATGCCGAAGCGTTCCCTGACAACGAACGTCTCAGAGTTCAGCTGCTAGCAGCCTGCAGTAAAACCGACACAACCAGGTATAAGAATTGTTTAAATTACAAAACCATAGAGTAGTAAAGAGTAAAAATATGAAAAAGATCGCCGTAGCCATATTGTTGATTATGAGCCTGGGCGGCATGCTGTTTTATATATATCAATTACTGGTCTATAAGCCGTACCATTGTGATGCTCAGATATTCTCCAATCTGGGAGTCAAGGGCGATGATGATGATCGGGTTGAGGTCAATACCCATATCGATATTGTCTACTCTTCTAGCCATAACGGGATCATGAAGTTTGTGGGCTCGGTCAAGCATAAAGGGAACAGCTATATCCTGAAAAGAACTATCCTGTTTACCTTTGCACCGTCCGAACTGGAAAACATCAACAAAGTCACCTTTACCGGTACGATGATCCACCCCACGGATAATCTGCCTGAAAACTTATGGTTGAGCAGGGTGTTACCGCAAACTCCAGGTATTGAGTTTTACTCAGAGACCAGAACAATCAATAATAACGCCATTATCTACAGAGGATTTTCCAATCCGCTGGTTATCTGCGTGCGACGTTAACCCCCCTGTGGCTACGCTGATAGGCGATTACCGGCAATGCTGCCTGAACAGGCGGGCCAGGTAGGCACCCATCGGCGTGAGAGTGGTATCCTTTCGTTGGATCAGGTAGAAAGTAGCCTGCGGTAAGGCTTCGTCCAATTCCAGCGCCACCAGATGGCGACCTAAAATGGGATCGGAGATCACATCAACCGACAGAATGCTGACAAAGTCACTCTGCGCCACCAGACTAGTGCAAGCCATAAAGGTTTCGCAGGTGACGCTGATCGCCGGTGCCATCCCCATATCACCGAACAGTTCGTGTAGCAGGCGGTAGTAGCTGCCATTGGGGGTTGGCATGGTCCAATCGCATTGCTGCAACTCCTTGAGCGTGCGGGCGTTCTCACAAGGGTGCCCTTTGCGCACCACCACCTTGTATTCTCTTTCCATCAGCCGCTCAAAGCTCAACTCATTGTCCATGCTGCTGGGGTAGTAGGTATTAATGGTAAAATCCAGCTCCCCCTGGCGTAACTCCGGGATCATCGAGACCAGTTGCCCCTCCACGATGCGCACCTTCACATTGGGATATTCGCGGTGAAACTGGGTTATCACTTTCGGCATTACCGTACGGGCAACGCTGCCACCGACACCGATATTGACCGAGCCGCCCGCTAGCCCCAACCGCTGCTGAATATCCTCCTGCGCCACCCGCAGCTCTTCGAGGATCAGGCTGGCATGCTGAAAAAAGTTATCACCGCAGTCGGTTAAGACCACCCCTTTGCTGCGGCGGACAAACAACTTGGCGCCGAGCACCTCCTCCAGTTCTTGAATTGACTTGGTCAACGCAGGCTGGGAAAGGTTACAGGTACGGCTGGCGGCGCGGATACTGCCCTGGCGGCTGACTTCCACAAAGGCGCGTAACTGGTGCAATTTTATCGAGGCTGGCATAGGCGATTGGCGATAACCGTTGTTTATCAGTAGCAAGATATTGGCATCTTATTTAACCCGATACCATTGTGTACATTCGAAAAAAACATAATAAATAACCCAATCATCCTTTCGCTTATTTAAACACAGTATCGCGCTCAATAAACGCTATTCACGGCTTTTAATAACTAATTACGTAAATATTCAATTTTAATTTTATTGTCTGACCTTCACTGCTGCCTGAGTTTTATTCAAGGCGTGATAACTAATGGAAAACTGCTATGAACACTCCGCTTTCAACGTTGGTGACCGAACTGTACCCGCAACTGCAAGCCTGGCGCCGTGACTTCCACCACTATGCCGAATCCGGCTGGCTTGAATTTCGTACCGCTTCACTGGTGGCGGAAGAGTTGGATCGGTTAGGATATCAGTTGCAACTCGGCCGCGAGGTGATCAACGCCGAAGCCCGTATGGGGCTTCCCTCTGCACAAATCCTGGCAGCACAAGAACAACGCGCCATCGAACAAGGTGCCCAAGCGAAATGGCTGCCCTTCTTCTCCGGCGGTTTTACCGGCATTGTCGCCACGCTGGATACCGGCCGCCCTGGCCCCACCATCGCCTTTCGCGTCGATATGGACGCGCTCGATCTCAATGAACTGCTACACCCCGACCATCTGCCATTCCGTGAAGGCTTCGCCTCCTGCAATAGCGGCATGATGCACGCCTGCGGGCACGATGGGCATACCACCATCGGCCTGGGGTTGGCGCGGGTATTCAAGAGCCTGGAGCCACAACTGCATGGCCGCATCAAGCTGATATTCCAACCGGCCGAGGAAGGTACCCGCGGGGCCAAATCGATGGTGGCAGCTGGCGTGGTCGATGACGTCGATTTCTTTACCGCCGTGCATATCGGCACCGGCGTACCGGCCGGGGAACTGGTGTGCGGCAGCGACAGCTTTATGGCTACCACCAAGCTGGACGTCACTTTCCGTGGCGTGGCATCCCATGCCGGTGCCAAACCGGAGGATGGCCGCAATGCCCTGCTGGCAGCGGCGCAAGCCAGCATTGGGCTGTATGCCATCCCTCGTCACAGCGAAGGCAGCTCACGTATAAACGTTGGCGTGTTGCAAGCGGGCACCGGCCGTAACGTGATCGCAGACTCCGCCTTTATGAAGGTAGAGACTCGCGGCGCCACCAATGAGATCAACGAGTTTGTCTACCAGCAGGCGCTCAACGTCATCCAAGGAGCCGCCACCATGCAGGGGGTGGAATACGACATCGCCCTGATGGGCGCGGCGCAAAGCAGCCAGCCGACGCAACCTTGGGTGGATTACATCCACCGCCAGGCACTCAGCATCGGCGAGCTTGCTTCAGTAGTCGATCGCCGCGAGCAGGCTGCGGGCTCAGAGGATGCCACCTACATGATGGAACGGGTGAAATCTCACGGTGGGCAAGCATCCTATGTGATTTTCGGTTGCGAACTCAGCGCCGGGCATCACAACGAGAAATTCGATTTTGACGAGCAGGTACTCACCGTGGCGGTAAAAACGCTGGCTACCCTGGCACTGAACCTACCGACTTTTGGGAGCGCAGTATGAAACAGCCGGAACTGGTCTCTTTTATTCATCATTACATCGATAGCCATCAGGCCCACTTCAGTGCCTTAAGCGATGAGATCTGGGATCACCCAGAAACTCGCTTTACCGAAACCCACTCCGCCGAACTACTGGCAAACGCCTTGGAACAAGAGGGTTTTGCGGTTGAACGCGGCGTTGGCGGCATTGAAACGGCGTTTATCGCCAGCTTCGGTAGCGGCCATCCGGTGATCGCCTTATTGGGTGAATACGATGCATTGGCCGGTCTGAGCCAGCAGGCGGGCTGTGCCACCCCGTCTCCGCTGGTGGAAAACGGCAATGGTCACGGCTGTGGGCATAACCTGCTCGGCACCGCAGCACTGGCCGGGGCCTTTGCGGTTAAAGCCTGGATGGAACAACAACAGTTAACCGGCACGATACGCTTTTACGGCTGTCCAGGAGAAGAAGGCGGCTCTGGTAAAACCTTTATGGTGCGTGAAGGGCTGTTCGCCGATGTGGATGCCGCCCTCACCTGGCACCCGGAAGGCTTCAGCGGCATGTTCAATACCAGCAGCCTGGCCAATATTCAGGCCGCGTTCCGCTTCAAGGGCGTCGCCGCTCACGCGGCCAACTCGCCGCATCTCGGCCGCAGCGCGCTGGATGCCGTGACGCTGATGAACACCGGAGCCAACTTCTTGCGTGAACATATCGTGCAGGAAGCCCGGCTGCATTATGCGGTCACCAATACCGGCGGCAGCTCCCCCAACGTGGTGCAGGCCGATGCCGAAGTGCTTTACCTGGTGCGAGCTCCACAACTCGATCAGGTGCAGGATATTTACCAGCGCCTGGTCAACGTTGCCAAAGGTGCAGCGCTGATGACCGACACACAGATGACGGTGCACTTTGAAAAAGCCTGCTCCAACTACATCCCCAATCGCCGCTTGGAAAAGGCGATGTATCAATACGTGTGCGATTTCGGCTTACCGGATTACAGCGACGAAGAGCGGCGGTTTGCCACGGAGATCCGCCAAACGCTCAGCAAGGACGACCTGCGCAATGCCAAACTGAATATTTCACGCACTGGTGGGGTCGCTGGGCAGGAATGGGTAAAGCAGTTGGGCGATAAGGTGTTGATGGACGAGGTCGCTCCCTACGTAGAGTCACAAGAAATCCTGTACGGCTCTACCGACGTCGGCGACGTTAGTTGGGTCACGCCAACGGCTCAGTGCTTCAGCCCCTGCTTTGCTCTGGGCACGCCGCTGCATACCTGGCAGTTGGTCGCCCAGGGCCGCACTTCAATAGCCCATAAGGGCATGTGTCTGGCAGGTAAAGTGATGGCCGCTACCGCCGTCGCCTTACTGAGCGATAACGCTTTGCTGAACGCCTGCCGCGAGGAGTTCCGCCAGCAACGTGCCGAACAGCCTTATCAATGCCCCATCCCTGCGGGCGTGAAGCCTTCGCCTTTGAAGTAAATCCCGACCGTTCTGGCTCCCGTTCCGAGCCAGAACGCCATAGCGATCCTTAAAACTATAAAAATCTGATTACGGACAAGAGGGTAATATCATGAGTGAGATAGCATCATCTGCCAATAAAAGCCCCGGGCGTATTTTTTACTGGGTAGAACGTATCGGTAATAAAATTCCCAACCCTTTCCTGCTATTCGTTTACTTAATCGTGGTGTTAATGCTCGCCACCGCGCTCATTTCCTGGTTGGGCCTGGCGGTGAAAAACCCGGCTACCGGGGAAATGATCCAGGTAAAAAATCTGCTGAGCGTGAAGGGAATACAATGGATCTTCCCCAATATCATCCACAACTTCAGCGGATTTGCGCCATTGGGGGCGATCCTGGCGCTGGTGATCGGTGCCGGTCTGGCGGAAAAGGTCGGCCTGTTGCAGGCGCTGATGTACAAAATGGCCTCACACGTCAGCGCTGGCTACGCCAGCTATATGGTGCTGTTTATCGCCTTCTTCAGCCATATCTCCTCCGATGCCGCGCTGGTGGTGATGCCGCCGCTGGGGGCGTTGATCTTCCTGGCCGTCGGGCGTAACCCCATTGCCGGGCTACTGGCGGCGATCGCCGGTGTCGGCTCGGGGTTTACCGCCAACCTGCTGATTGTCACCACCGATGTGCTGCTTTCCGGCATCAGTACCGAAGCGGCCAAAGCGGTTGACGGCGCAATCCACGTCAGCGTGATCGACAACTGGTACTTTATGGCCACCTCGGTGATCGTCCTGACCATTACCGGCGCGTTGCTGACGGATAAATTTATCGAGCCACGGCTACCAAAATGGCAAGGCACCGCCGAAGACAAGCTAGAGGTGCTCACTCCATTACAAAACCGTGGCCTGATGATGAGCGGGATCGCCGCGCTGGTATTTATCGCCGTGATGGCAGCGCTGGTGGTGCCGGAGGGGGCCCCGCTGCGCGATCCGCAAACCGGCTCGGTGATCCCCTCGCCCTTTATTAAAGGCATTGTGCCGATCATCATCCTGTTCTTCTTCACCGTCGCCATCACTTACGGCGTCGTCACCAAGACCATCCGCCGCCCGGACGATATCCCCAACCAGCTGGTCGAGCCGATGAAGAACATGGCGGGCTTTATCGTCATGGTGTTCCCGCTGTCGCAGTTTGTAGCGTTCTTCAACTGGAGCAACATGGGCAAGTTTATGGCCATCGGCCTGACGGATCTGCTGGAGGCGGCCGGAATGAGCGGTGCTCCTGCGTTCCTCGGCCTGATGTTCCTGTCTGCCTTCCTGTGCATGTTTATTGCCAGCGGCTCCGCCATCTGGTCGATCCTGGCCCCGATCTTCGTGCCGATGTTTATGCTGTTGGGCTTTCACCCGGCCTTCGCCCAGATGATTTTCCGCATCGCAGACTCATCCGTGCTGCCACTGGCACCGATGTCGCCATTCCTGCCGCTATTCCTTGGCTTTCTGCAACGCTACCTGAAAGACGCCAAACTCGGCACCTACTACGTGCTGATCATGCCCTATCCGCTGGTGTTCTTCGCCGTCTGGACCCTGCTGCTGGTGGTGTGGTACATGCTGGGGCTGCCTATCGGGCCTGGGGTCTACCCGAAAATGGGGTAAACCAATGCCGAAAAAATTGTGCTCAATACCCCGTCTTTTGGCGTAAGCTGAACCGATTATCCCCGCCGGATGCTTGCCAGCCGGTGGGGACACTTATTTCAATGCGCTAAGGGCCTGCTATGAGTCGTGAAATCAACAAAGATACGCAGCTGTGTATGTCACTGGCCGGTCGGCCAGGCAATTTCGGCACCCGTTTCCACAACTATCTGTATCAGGAACTGGATCTGAACTTCATCTACAAGGCGTTCACCACCAAAGATATTCAGGCAGCGGTCGGCGGCGTGCGCGCTTTGGGTATTCGCGGCTGTGCGGTTTCCATGCCGTTCAAGGAGAGCTGTATTCCGTTCCTTGATGAGCTGGATGCGTCGGCCACAGCCATTGAGTCAGTCAATACCATCGTCAACGACGACGGCTTCCTGCGGGCCTATAACACCGACTATATCGCCATCGCCAAACTGCTGGCGAAATACCAGATCCCCCCGGCCACCTCGTTTGCCCTGCGTGGTAGCGGCGGTATGGCCAAAGCGGTGACCGCCGCCCTGCGCGATGCAGGGTTCAAGAACGGCCATATCATTGCGCGCAACCCACAGGCGGGCCAGGCGCTGGCAGCGCAGTATGGTTATCAGTGGCAGCCAGAAGTGGGCGATTTACAGGTTGAGATGGTGATTAACGTCACGCCGATCGGCATGGCGGGCGGTAGCGAAGCCGAGCAGTTGGCCTTTGAACCAGCCACCATCAAGGCTGCCAAGATCGCTTTCGACGTGGTTGCACTGCCAGCAGAAACCCCGCTGATCCGCTATGCACGGGAGCAGGGTTTGCAGGTGGTGACCGGTGCAGAAGTGATCGCTTTACAGGCTTTGGAGCAGTTTGTGTTGTACACTGGCGTGCGTCCTTCCGATGAGCAAATCTCTCGCGCTGCGGCACATGCTCGTGGCTAATGGTATCCCCTCACCAGAGGGGATACGTCATACCAGCAGCGATTAGAACGACAGGGTCAGGCCCGCGTAATAGGCCCGGCCCGGTTCATTGTAGGTCGAAGCCCCTTCATTTTCACGGTAGATCTGCTTGTCGAACAGGTTGGTGACGCCGGTTTTCAGGCTCAGATCCTTCATCAGATCGTAATTGACGCCAATGCCCACCACCGAATAAGCCCCAACTTCCTGAGTGGCAAGCGTGCCGGCTTCGTTACGGATCTCCGCATATTCGCGCGGCTTTTGCCGACCATACATCGTCCAATTCAGGTTGGTGGAGAGCTTATCGGTGACCTGATAATCCAGCAGGGTATTCACCGTATACTTGGGGATCACCGACAGAGGATTACCGGTATCCTTGTTTTCGGAGGTGATCATATAGGTCGCGTTGGTGCGCCAGGTGAGCATATCCTCAACCAATGGCACCACCAGGTTACCCTCCAACCCTTCGACCAGCGCTTTACCGCCGTTTTCCCAACGCAAGATGTTGTAACCGTTAGAGGCATAGCCAACAATCTCGGTGCCCGCCACGATCTTGTTTTTATAGTCGTTGCGGAAATAGGTGATGCCTGCATCGTAACCTGCCCAGGTAAATTCCAGGCCGATCTCTTTGTTAACGCTGGTTTCCGGATCCAGATCGTTATTCCCCAGCAGATAGCAGCTGCCTGAAACTATGTCCTTCGGGCACCCGTTACCACGGGTGGATAACAGATAGCCTTCGCTGGACTGGTATAGGTTTGGCGCTTTAAAGGCTCGGGCAATACCGGCCTTCAGTTTGAAATACTCGCCAAGCTCCTGCGAAATGTTCAGGCTTGGGCTCCAGTTAGCGCCATATTTATTGTGATAGTCGAAGCGCAACCCAGGGATCACAAAGGTTCCCGCCAGCGGCTCGATGTTATCCTCAAAATAAAGTGAACTGGTGTCGGCGCTATTTTTAGCGCTGCGCTCGGAGGGATCGCCAGAGACGCCGCCGATGATGATGCCACTGGAGTCGGTCATCTGCATGGATGCCGGATCGTTGAGCTTTTCACGGTTCCACTCGGCACCCAGCGTGACGTTCTGCTCAAACAGCAGATCCAGCGGGATATTCAGCTCACCGCCGGTGCGATAATTCTCCAGCCGGCTGGTGTTGTAAGTATCGTCGTTGATCATCCCCTCGATGCGGCCAGTTGTGCCCTCCGCCAGACGGGTATTGTTGGTTTTCTCATAGTTAAAGTTCAGCCGGGATTGGCCCCAATCCCAGATGCCATTATGGGTAATGCCGTAGCTCTGGCGATACAGGCGGTTAGTTTCCTGGCCGTACAGCGAAGCCACCAGACCGCCTGGGCTGAGATTGCCATTGCTGTATTGGGTATCGCCCGCGTAGATATTGCCTTGGCGGCTGTAGGCATAGTCAAAGTCGAGGATCTGCTGCGGGTCTATTCTCCAGGAGAGTGAGGCATTGATATCTTTGTTTCTGACGCCTTCACGCCCTGCGGCATAGGAACCGTTCTGCTGGGTGTTGATGTCATAGGCATCGGCATCGGTTTTATTGAGGTTACCGAACAGGCGCATGGTCAGCACGTCACTGACCAGCGGGCCGCTTAAACTGAAGTTGGCGCGGTTGGTCGCCCCTTCCTTGCTGTTTTCGGGCTGGTTGGTAAACAGCGAAAGCGTGCCATGCCAATCTTTGGTTGGGCGTTTGGTAATGATATTAACTACCCCGCCAGCTGCACCCGAACCATAGCGGGCTGCAGCCGGGCCACGTAACACCTCAATGCGTTCAACCATTTCTGCGGGTACCCAGTTGGTATCGCCACGAGTATCCCTTTCGCCACGCCAACTATAACGCACTGAATCACGTGAGGTTGCCGGGACACCGTCGATCAGGATCAAGGTGTTTTCCGGCCCCATTCCCCTTATATCAATCTGCCGATTATTACCTCGGCTACCGCTAGCGCTGTTGCCGGTAAGGTTGACGCCTGGCATTCTGCGGATAATGTCGGAGAGGTCGTTGACCGGTGGCGTTTTGCGTATATCCTCGGCGGTGATAATCGAAACCCCGGGCTGTTGTTTCAGTTCTTCCGCCGCAGTGGCACGCACCACCATGGTCTCGCTGTCTTCTACTGGCACCTCCTCTGCCGCCATCCCACCGCTACTGAAAAGCCCCGCCAACAAGATCGCACAAGGTCGCAGTCTGCTGTTGTTAGGTATAACCATCGTAATAATCCCTTTTATTTAAAGTAGATAATAATAATTGCAACCATTTTTGTAATTGCGAATTGTAATGATAATTATTACCACTTAAACGCAGGAAAGCGTAAATTCACAATTTCTCCATACTTCTGGCGGGTTATTTTTTAAGCGGAAGAATGGCGAATATGGCTATCGAGGGTTATGCAACAGGCGGCACATCAGGGAGCAGCGAGGATAGCTGGCAAAGCCAACACTTGTCAGTTTTGTGTCAGTTACGGCACAACTGAGAATCATTATCATTCACTGAGTTGCTCACTGGAAACGAATATCATTCTCAATACTGTATATAAACACATATACAGAGCTCAACCTAATTGTGAACAAGAAGAGGAACTCATATGATTGATGAAATTGTTGGCTACGATCCCTACAGTTGGAATAATGGAGTAGCTCCAGAACCGGGACTAGCATGGGACGGTGGCGCTTGGGGTTGGCCTACAACAGGTATTGACTCTGGCGATCTAATGATTGTTTGGCCTGCAGGAGATAACTCAGTATCTGACCAAACCAAGGAGTTATTAGACAATAATATTTGCCTGCGCTGCGGACAGAAAAACTGTCCCTATATAAAGAATGGAAAAGATTACAAAGAACTCAGAAGTGCATTGAGCAAAGGAAATATGCCTTTAGCCAAAAAAGTATACATGACTCGATTTGCTCAATTTGGTGGAATGAATAAGGGCACATTTAAAGAGGCACTTAAAAAACAAAAGGAGGCAAAGGCCAAAGCAGAAAAAGCGTTTTTGCTAAACATTTCTACCATTGTTTCCAGCTCAGCAGAAGGGATCAGTAAACGTTTGGGTAAAAATTACCAACTTGCTGCTGATGAAATTGCCAATAACATTAAAAATTTCCAAGGAAAGAGAATAAGAAACTTTAATGATGCAATGGCATCTTTAAATAAAATCATGTCAACCCCTGGTATGAAAATCAACAAAGGAGACAGAGATGCTCTTATTCATGCCTGGAGATATACGAATGTTAACGACATGGCAAACAAGCTCAGTAGTTTTGGCCGATTCTTTAAAGTCGCAGATCTGGTGATTAAGGCTGAGAAAATACGCGAAAAAAGTATAGAGGGCTACGAATCTGGGAATTGGAAGCCACTGATGTTAGAGGTTGAGGGCATGTTGTTAAGTGGGGTAGCGTCTAAATAGCTGCGCCTAATAGTAGATCACTTAAAGGGAACTCAGCCCGGGTTGTGCGATCTGATCAATCGCCAAACCAACCAAAATCACCAACCGGACTGAGTTATGCCGATCATAGCACC
>Ga0302347_1000851_pt1 | contig 42254 bp, 93 predicted proteins | sample PhyWR1_FD_202178 | JGI IMG/M metagenome (GOLD analysis project Ga0302347, IMG submission 202178) | Leaf surface microbial communities from wheat plants in UC Gill Tract Community Farm, Albany, California, United States - DLSL W.R1 (v2)... | ecosystem: Host-associated > Plants > Phyllosphere >... | reverse complement strand
TATTGACGGTGAGTATATGGTCTTGGGTTATGCTGACAAAAAAGAATCTCTTGATGAGATGATTGAAAAGTACTCAAAGACCTGGCGTTACCTCACTTGGGATAGCTACAGAGCAGCAATCAGAACTAAATAGGAGGTTATTTGGATATTTTACAAGAGTTTGGTGTTGATTTTAAATATGGCACTCTGCCACCAAGCCTGGATTGGAGTGTTGAACATTATGTTGAAAAGAAAGCACAATTCCATCAATCTCTGCACCAACTGCGTCAAGCGTTTATGGTAAGGGAAGAAGCGGTAGCCGCAAAGAAATTTCTTTTCCCTTATGACTTTTTACAGGTCTCAGAGGTTGCGGAATTTTATCAGCAAGTTCAAGATTATATAACTGAGATGGAATCTGAGGATTGGATCTACAGTCATTTAGTTGAAGAAATGGAAGATTTCAACACTGACCCATATTATGACCATGAAGACTTGCGTAAAGTGGTTTATGTGTATGCTAGAGTTAAAAGCTTTGACCAGCCAACAACAGTTGAGCAAGGTCAGGCTATTCACTTCTTCAAGATCTCAAAGCGTGAATTTGAGAACGCTAAATCTGGTCTTGAGTATAAAATTAAGGAGTGTATCTAATGTTTATTACATCTGATTTACATTTCTTACATAAACGTATAACTGAGTTTGCACCTGAGTTCCGTCCATGGGACACAGGTGAAGAGATGACTGAAGCTTTGATTGAAGCATGGAATTCTTGTGCGACTAAACGTGGCACAAAGATGTATCACCTTGGTGACTTCTGTTTCGAAAAGGAAGAAGACACTGATCGAATTGCTTCTCGTTTACAAGGTGATATTACTTTTATTGTGGGTAATCATGATTATAGTCGTCATCGGGAAATCCTTGCAAAGTATGGTCAGGTGAAGTACTATGATGAAGTCAAACACAACAAACAGATGTTCATCTTGATGCACTACCCGATTGCCAGCTGGAATAAACAGGGGCGTGGGTCTATTATGCTTCATGGTCATTCTCATGGTAGTTTCCCTGATGAGGCTTATGGCAAAATGATGGATGTTGGTTGGGACTGTGAAGGTAAGATCTATCACTTTGACGAAATTATAGAGCGCATGGCAGAACGAGAAATTGTAACCATTGACCACCACAAAATTGTAAGGTAAGGAGGTTTTATGAGTAAAGTTATTGTAGAAGTTTCTGATGAACAGATCATTGAAGCAATCATTGAGCAGTCTGAAGATGAAGTTGTAGACATTCTGAGGCGTGTTGATTTAGAATTTGGATCTTGGGAGTTAACTGAAAAAATCTTTGAACACTTCCTAAAAGAAATGAAAAAGAATTTTGACACAGAAAAAGATTTTCTGATCTACATGGAACAATTTAAGGAGGCTTAATGAAACGTTTAGTTGTGGTGTCTGGTGCTGGTCTAAGTGTTGAAAGTGGTATCCGTGCATTCCGTACTGACACAGCGTCAGGCCGTTCTATGTGGGATGAATATGATATTGAGGAAGTGTGTGATCTTGGCAACTTTCAGAACGGGTTCCGTTACCTGAAAAATGGTGATTGCCATTTCGGCGCAACTGATGAAGATGGACTGGACCTTTACACAAAGACCCATAACTTTTACAATATGCGTCGTCAGGAACTTGGTACTGTCCAACCTAATGATGCACACAAAGCTATTGGTGAGTTCTATAAACGTTTCCCGGGCCAAGTTATCAACTTCACAACTAACGTGGATGATCTCTTAGAACGTACCGGCATACCTCGTGAAGAAATTCTTCACGTACATGGTTATCTGCCAGAGGTTCGCTACAAGCGTGATAAGTTTGGAGATGAAGAGGTCATTGTTGACATTGGATATAATGCATTTAACCATGAAGATTTCTACTGGGCTAAGCCTAACGTTGTTTTCTTCGGTGAGTCTGCACCTTTCTATCGTGGTGAGATTGACTTGTTTGACACTTTAGGTAAAGATGATCTGGTTATTGTCGTTGGCTGTTCTAACCAAGTGATCAACTTTAACTGGGAACTGTTCCCGGCAGTAAGTCGTGGTGCTAAAATGGTTGTAATCAATCCTGACATGAACTACCTACATGAAGAGTTGTATAAGGAACGTGGTGTGATTACTTATCGGACAGGGGCTGTTGCGGCATTTACTGATCCACATCTTTGGAACTTCATTGATAAACATCTGGAGGGATAATGAAACTAATTGATATTTTACTGAAAGAACTACCTAGACGTGGTGGGTGGCCTGAAGACTCTGAAGAAATGTGCCAGTCTGGTCAAGATAGTGAGATTTACACAGGTTCAGAGATTCTACGTGATTTTTATGCAGGTGTGGAGGCTGAAGATTGTGGGATCAGTAATGGAATAACCAAAGAGGAATACGAGTCTGCTCTCGCGGCATTAAAACTAGTCCAATGGAATGGACAGGGTTTACCTCCTGTTGGAACCATTGTTCAAGGTTTACCTTTAGATGCAGCTAGCTTTGAAAAACCATTCATGTTTATCATTAGCTGTATTCATAAGGGTGTTTTTATCGGTGAAGCAATGGCAGGTGGCAAAGTTTATGGTGAACTGTCCCGCTGGGAGATTTCACCTGTTCCTTCAAAGGAAGAAATTAGTCGAGAAGAGGCACTTTTTGATATAAACAAACTGATTGGAGATATTGAAAAGTATCCAACATGGAGACATGCAGTTGCTGGTATTTATGATGCCATCGCTGCTGGTGATATTCGAGGATTGAGGGCAGAATAATGGAATTTACGCGAGACCAACGTGCTTTTTTAGACCACATTGAAGAAAGGATGCGTGGTGTGTATCATCAGGTCAGTCTGAGAACACCGATGGATTTAGATGCTGGTCTTGCTACTTTCTACCTTTGGAATCTTTCAGGTCAATTAAAAGGCATACTTATCTATAACTGGAAAGGTAACAAACTTGGAAACAATGTCTCTGGGGGTCGTTACCAAGTTATTAACCCATCAGGCCCGGTCCTTTTTGGGCTTGAGTGGTTTAACGAGAATTTACCGTACACATTTGTCTGTGAGGGTGTCTTTGATGCATTAAGTCTCATGCCATATGGAAATGCTGTGGCAGTATTTTCTAATGAGGCTGGTGTTGTAAAACAGCAACTTGATCTATTACCTGGTAAAACAGTTGCTGTTTGTGACGGTGATAAAGCTGGTTCTCTTTTGTCAAAATGGACCGACTACACCATTCACTGTCCGAAGGGTGAAGACCCCAACAGCATGAAGAAATCTGATCTTAAAGCTTTGCTTGGAGATTTTGTAACTGAAAGGGATTTCTTTGAAGATACATTTCGCCATTGGTGGAATAAACAAGGTATCCTTATGGAGGAAAATAAAAATGCTTAACCCGTTTAAAATTTATACACCTGTGAGGGAGTTAGTAGAGGAAATAAAACAGTCCACTGAAAAATATTCTATCAGCATAGATAGTGATGATTTTATTTATTGTTGTGAAAAAGAAAACACTCAATGGAACTTCTCTGTAACCCCTTTCTTTGGTTTTTGGGTTTGGAAAAGTGAAACACTTCACTGGGCAACTTGGGCTGAAGGTTGGTATATTTATAGCAACTTAAAACAGATTGCACTTAATAACAAAAAACCACAGTACACACGTCAAGGTTGGACTAAAAAATTAGGTTTGGAGGATTAATGGAACAGATTAAATCAACTTTGTACGCGTTAAACAAAGATGGCTCTTATCAGGAGTGGAAAGTTTTCACTTCAGGTGATACCATTTCTGTTGAGTTTGGTAAAATGGGTGGCAAGATCCAGACTAAGCGAACTGTAGCCGAACCAAAGAATGTAGGCCGATCTAATGAGACCAGTGGTGAAGAACAGGCTAAGCTTGAAGCCATCTCTAAATGGGAGAAACAGCATCGCTTAGGTTACCGTGAGACTATTGAAGAACTCAACACAACTGAAAATGAATCACCAATGCTGGCACAGGATTATCTTAAACGCGCTAGTTCAATTAAATACCCGGCAGCATATCAGCCAAAACTGGATGGTCTTCGTTGCTTGGTCAAGTTTGATGAAGAAGGTTTACCTTCATTTAATAGTCGTGGTAATAAGACCTACCCTATTGAAGGTAAGATCCCGGAGCAAACTAAGCACATCCATCAACAGACAGGTTTTAAATATCTTGATGGTGAAGTTTATATTCATGGCTTGAGTCTGCAAAAGATTTCGTCTCTTGCTAAGAAGTGGCGTAACCATGAACAAATTAATGCTGAGATCGAAAAAGATTATCAAGCAGATCTGAAAAGACGTGAGAAGGCCATTGCAGCGGGTGAGAAAGTCTACAAAGACTTCAATAAAGAAGATATTCTTGTTGACATTTTACCAGAACCAGATACCATGCGTTATGGTGGTTATGAAAGTGCCGACTTAGAATTCCATATTTTTGACATTCCTTCTTCTAAAGTCTTCTACACCGAAGATGACAGTGTAACCAGCCGTGCTGATGACCTTTACTCTTTAGAACCACATCTTGGTAGTCATGTCAAGATTGTCTTCACTGGCATCACAAATAATGAAGAAGATGCACGTCTTCTAATGTCTCAGTACCTCGTAGCAGGGTATGAAGGTTTAATGCTTCGTAATTTCTTTGGTGTCTATGAATTTGGTCAACGTTCGAGTGATCTCCAGAAATGGAAAGAGTTTCAGACAACTGAAGCAAAAGTTATTGCATCTTTTATTGACAAGAACTATGAGTGTCTGTTAGAGTACGTCCTCAAATCAGGTGTTAAGGGTAAGGTAAAAATGAAAGGCACCCATGCTTATCGTAAGACCAATGCTGACCTTATTGGTAAATTTATCACTATCGAATTCCAGAGCTATACAGATGAGGGTGTTCCTACATTTGCCAAAGGCCTGTATGTTCGTGAAGTTGACCCTGAGACATGGGAACCATTATATTAAGGAGAAATTATGATCTGGTACTTGTTGATTCAAATTGTAGCTGTACTGGTTTATGTTGCAGCTGTTGCAGGTTGGTTTAAGCTTCGCAAAGATAAGCTGGATGACTTTTTAGACTTCTCTTTATCACGTTGGAAGATCCTTTTAGGTGGGTACGGGGTTCTTTTTATTATCGTGACAGCTTGTCTTTACACACCACTGAAGTACACAACCAAATGTGCGATTCATGGTAATTCCATGAACACAGAAACAAAATATAGCTGGGTGATGGGAGAGTGTCTTATGAAGACTCGTACCGGAGCTTGGTTACCAATCAAAATTAGTCGTGACCAACCTGAAGGTGAACATCACGACACAGCAGACATCACTAACTAAGGAGTAACTATGGAAACTTTAAAAAACTATTTCACACTGTTTGCAAATGACATTAAAGAAAATGCAGGCACTGTTATCCTAATCTTTATTGTCCTGAATATGTTCATTAAACTTGGGATCGGATTTTTACTGGCATGTGCTCTGATTGGTTTTGCAATCCATGCTCTATACACTCGTTTTGGTAAATAAGGAGATAATTTGACTTTATTCTGTAAACCTTTAGATTTCACACCTTTCTTTAACCGCGTTGTTTCTTGGAACGCTACTGCACGGAATGGTGAACATGACTTTTCAACTAAAGCTAAAGACTTCCAGCTGAGCTTGGTATTAGAAGAGTATGAGGGAGAGGATGAACTCCTTGATGGATACAATACACTCAACAAAGCTATGGTTCTTGATGCACTTTGTGATGTATTCGTTACTGCCTCCTATCTCTATTACCAACAAGCTGAAGGTAAAGTTGATAGTGTGATTATTCCGGTTCCAGACACAAACTTTGACTATGTATTCTCTCTGAGTAATAGTATCAAAGGTACATATAGTGGTAAGGACGCCGTGATGAATGCTTGTGCTCTGCTTTATATGTTTGACGGCAACTCAACCAAGGGTCTGATTGAAGTGCTGAACAGCAATGACAGTAAATTCCCTGAAGTAGTAAATAAAGATGGAATGAAACTGTTTTATGACGTGTATGGTTTGTTGTGTGACCCAGAAGTAGAATGCCGACAGATCGAAGATCGTAATGCTGGTCGTTACACTGGTGTTAGTTATATCATTGTTCAAGATAATGGTGTGGAACGTTTTATCTTTAAATCAGATAAAGGTAAAATCGTTAAACCATCCAGCTTCTTTGAACCTGATCTTGAAAAATATTGCTAAGGAGGAGACCATGGGTATGCAGCATCTTGCTGTTATTGGTGTAGGTTTACCAGCAAAAGAACTCTGTGAAACTTGGGAAAAGTTTGAGGAGCAGTATGGTGATGAGTGGGAAACATTACAGCTTATTAATCCTTGGTATGATGCTGGCTATAAGTATTGTCAAGCAGCTGTTATTGTCCATAAAGTGGAAGATGGCTCTATGGATTTGAATCTTCACACATCACATCAAGCTGTTCAGACTGCTATGGCTAAATTTAAACAAGTTACTGGGAAAACTGGTAAACTTTTCCTGTCAACTTATGGGTATTAAAATGACACCAATACTTGAAACGTTTATTAGAAATATGATCGGCAGACTACATCAAGCTGGTATTGAAGATCCTACCCATGAAGATATCACTTGTAAGTACGGTGGACAAAAGTTGAAATTTCGCTTGTATTCTCAAGAGCAGTGGGATAAAATGGTTTCCTCTCAGAATTCCGCAATTCAATTGTTTTGCCAGAGAGGTTTCTCAAATAAACCTGATGCAGTCATTGATCACAAAGATAAAGTTTATCTGGTCAAGCTGATTAAATAATTAAAAGTGACCGCTACGGCGGTCCTAAATAAGGAGTAATTATGAACTATCCAGTAACCGGAATTACATCTATTGGCACTTTTGTTGCACTGAACGAAGCAGACCTAATCGCAATGCACCATTGGCTGGTTGATAATGGTAACGCCAGTGTAGCAGATGAAGTCGCTAAACTTTTCCCTGAAGTTTTCACTGTCATTCATGTTGTGGAAATGACACAGGAACAAGTTGATATTGTCCATCTCTTACTTGGTTATGTAAGTTCCAAATCCGCATTTGAACTTGACCGTATTCTTGAGGGTTTAGTTTCAGAGACTGCTTATGAACGTTATGACCGTGTTTCTTGGAGTGCAAATTCCGAAGATGGTCTCGATATTAAAATTGATTAAGGAGGTACTATGAGCAACTTACAACCAAATGAAGCAATGATCCAAGCAGGTATTGACGTTCTTTGGGAGCAACTACCAGGCGCAATGGATGAACTTTATCAACAAATTGAGGATGATGAAGAGCGTAATGAATTATTATGTGACACTGTGGTGTTCATGTGGCAGGCAATGAAATCTAAAGAGGGGGCTGAATAAATATGGCAAAGAACGGACTAACTAAAGCTTTTTCAGGGTTTGTTATTTACAAGTCAAATACGGACCACCCAATTGATATCGAAGCGATCCCAGCAATGATCAGCAAGGGTGCTGATGAAAGTAACAACGAATTCTCTGACCTGCGTTATGTTATTGCTAACGAAGAACAACTTTCTTCTATTGGTTTTGAGCCAGTTATCCAACTTGAAGTAACAGAAGACGGTGAACTGCTTCGTGAAGAAGAGTACATTCACTCTGTTGGTCAGTTTGATGTGCTTAAGATCAAACAATCAAAGCGCAAGGTCCCAGCCTCAGAAGTTAAGAAGATTGTTGAACGTAAAGTAAAAGCAGCAATTGAAGATGCGAATGCACGTGGTCAATCTCTCAAGATCAATAAGCAGCTGAAAGATATGTTTAAAGAGGAAGCCATTAAAGAACTTCTGCCTCGTTGTTTTATTGATGAGTATGAAACATACGTCTTCTTGGATAAAGAAAAAGACCATCTTTATGTTGCGGTCCCTTCACACAAAAAAGCTGAAGAGATCACAGCATATCTCCGCCGTGTGTTAGGGTCTCTGCCAGTTATCCCACTCAGCACAAGTAATGATATGGTTAGTGTTCTTACTGATTTTGTAACAGGCCAAATCAAAGACAAGCTGACTCTGGGTAATTTCGTTCAGATGGAAGACGGAGACGGCGTTGTTGCCTGGAAGAAAGAGTCTCTTTACAACTCAGAAGCTAAAGAGTTGATTGAAAGCTCGGAGAAACTGGTAACTAAACTCGCACTGGAGTATGATGGAGTTATGTCATTCACCATTGACACAGATTACGTTTTCTCTGGTGTGAAGTTTGAAGAGTATGTCAGTGCAGAAGGTTCAGACTTCTCGGCTAACTTCATCCTGATCGGAAAAGAGATCACTGGATGTGTGAAAGAACTTCTTCGTATTTTAGACACAGAAGAATAAAAACTACTTGACCCGGGGGTCATCTTTTGATAGGATGGCCTCCTACAACCTCATAGGAGAAACAAAATGAAAAAACTAGCTCTCATTATCCTGACTTTAGCTGCTTTCAATGCTTCTGCCGTAAAAGTTACACTGACTGATCCTTCAGAAGTGGTTACAGGTGATACTAAACTTTGTATTTATGAAGGACACGGAACTGAAGAAGTTTATGAGGTTGCAAAGAGTCAAAATTGCCCGTTCGCAAGAACTGTAGAGGCAGACGATTAATAGAAAGGAGGTAGTATAAGTAAATTTGAAACAATCTCTCTCGAAGACCTTCCAAAGTATGTCGATGAAAACACCAAGTTAGTAATCGACTACGATCAAATTGGTTACCTAAGTTCCTCAGTTCTTGAGGGAAGAAAAATAGAAGCTGTGCATAAAGCTTCTGGAAGAGTTAAGGAGTTCAAGAATAAGACTGAGTTCTGGGGTAGAAAGAAAAACTCTCTTGAGGGTTCTTGGTTAGGTGATCAGAACGTCATGAGGGAAGCAAAAGGTCAGACACCTTTTACACGTGAAGACTTCGAAATTCGAGATGTTCAGGTGGCACCAGAATTATCCCACGTCCTTTATGCAGCAAAGACAAAAGTAAACACCATCTGTGAACACCTGAAGATTGATAGATACTTTGGTGTGATCGGTAAGGGTGAAACATTCCGCCATGAATTAGCACTCCCTCAGAAATATAAATCAAACCGTGAAGACGCACTTCGTCCAATCTTCCTGACAGAAGCAAAAGATTATCTTGCTGAAAAGCATGGTGGTGAGTTTGTGACAGGAATAGAGGCAGACGACAGGCTGACGCAATATGGTTACCAAGGCTGGGCTGACTTTAAAAGAACGGGTAAATTCTCTTACATCCCCGTTACAATGGATAAAGACAGCAACTCAACACCATCTCTTTACTTTAACTTATACCGTTCAAATGATGCATTCAAACATCCAGATCCTATTCTTATTGACGAAGGGATAGGTGAGTTATGGATGGATAAAGGTGAGGTCAAAGGTTATGGTGCTAAGTGGCTTGCAGTTCAGATGTGTAAAGGTGACTCTTCAGACCACGTAAGGCCTTATCAGGACTTTGGGTTAACATATGGTGACGCAACATGCTATGCAGACTTTGCAGACGCAGCAGACCATAAAGAACTCTTTACCCGGGTGATGAATAGGTTCAAAGACTGGTTCCCTGATGGTGTTGAATATGATGCTTGGACAGGTGAACACATGAAGATGTCAGCAGGGCAATGGGCTTCTATGATGTTTAAACTGGTTTACATGCAACGTATCCCTAACGATCCAACAACATTTGCAAGGATGTTGAAGTACTATGGGGTAATTTAATGCGAATCCTTGGAATAGACCAAAGTATGAGTCACTGTGCAGCCGTCTTAACTGTAGACGGTGTTGCAGTTGAAAAACATGTTTTAAGGACAGGAAGTTCTGGATCAAAAACAAAAAGCAAAGGTGTTGAATATTTTGACACACAAGTTGAACAAATAATTTATATCATTGACCATCTTGTTGTTTTGATTGAACGGATGAAACCTGATGCCATTGTTCTTGAGTCGCTTTCATTTGCTTCAGTCGGAAATGCTACCCGAACCTTAGCTGGGCTTTATTTCTGCATTATGTACCAACTATATAAGTTGGGTTATGCAGATAAGGTTAGTCACTTAGCACCAACGTCAATTAAGAGTTGGGCTAGGAATAAGTTACCACCTGATCAACAGACTGAGTTAAATAAGAAAGGTAAACCAGTCAAGAAAAAGATGGATAAAAAAGATATGATTCAGGTGACAGAAATCCTTGACTCAGAGTTGCTAAAAGGGTATACTCTCGTGGCTGGTAAAGCAGACATTGCAGATGCATTTATCTTAGCAAAATGTTACGAGGAAAAACAGGAGGCTTTATAGTTTTTAGACGGAAGAAAAAAGTCACCCGCCCCACTGTAAAAGCCCCGAGAAAGCGAAGAGAAAGTATCCCACTCAGTTCTGAGTTCTGGTTAAAAAATACAGCCGAAGTTCGTATCTGGTCAGATGAAAATAAACCAGAAGACGGGCTTTGTCCTGTTCTAAAATATAAACCTCTCAGATGGACCTGCGATCATGATCACTTTGATTTAAAGGTTCGTGGAATGCTTTCTCAACCCGCTAATACGTGGGAAGGTTATGTAGTAAAATATTTCCAAAAGTACTGTTCAAATTACACAGACATTTCAATACCTGAAGCTCTCAGAAATCTCGCAGATTATCTCGAACAACCTTATTGGCTTGAAAACAAACTTCACCATAGGGGAATAGAGACTCAAAGAAAATACCTCGAAAGACTTAAAAAAGAGACGATAGCTATTGCAGCTAAACAAGAGTTTAATCTCATTCTTGATTGTGAAGATCTTTCCAAAGAGCAGATGATTGTGGAGTACTTGAAGGAGTTTATCAAAAAATATGAGGAGACTGTATGGAAGTAATGAAATTTTATTATGAGAACTGGAAAGGTGAAAAAGGTTTACGCACTGTACAAGACCCTAAGATGTGGTTTGGTGAGAGTAAATACCACAAAGGCCCCCAGTGGTTTATCCATGCATATGATGTAGACAAGGATGACTTCCGTGACTTTGCTGTTGCAGATATCCTGACATTCATTGACTCTAAAGGAGAATAAATGAGATTAAGTAATGAGATTATTGATGAAGTTATCGCACTGCTTGCAGAAGGTAGTTTCTCAAAGCGTGAAATTGCAAGACGAACTCTTGGTAAAGAGAGTCGTGAAAGTACAGTTAGACATATTGAGAAAACCTATGGCACTTCAAGCCTGACTTCTTTCTCTTCAATTGCAAATCAAGAAAAGATTACAGCAGGCATTCGTAAAGACTACGAGAAAGCCCGTATTCTTTTTATTGACATTGAGACGGCACCACTTCGAGCACACCTCTGGAGCATGTGGCAACATGGTGTAGGTCTGAACCAAATTGAATCCGATTGGTATATGCTGTCATTCACAGCTAAATGGGCTGACAGTGATGAGATCATTTATATGGACCTTCGTGATAGCCCGGGCAGTGAAGATGACTACCAGCTGCTTGAGAAAATCTGGCACCTGTTTGACGAAGCAGACTTTGTTGTTGGTCATAACACGAAGAAATTTGACGTTAAAAAGATTAACGCTCGTTTCCTGTTGAATGGCTTTACTCGTCCAAGTACATTCCGTCATATTGATACCCTTCTGATTGCAAAAAGCTTGTTTGGTTTTACCTCAAACAAACTGGAATATCTGACAGACAAACTGTGTACGACTTTCAAGAAGTCTACTCACAAAAAGTTCCCAGGTCACATGCTTTGGGTTGAGTGCCTTAAAGGTAACCCAGAAGCTTGGGAAGAGATGGAAGAGTATAACAAATTTGACGTACTGTCCAACCAAGAGCTTTATGAGATCTTCATGCCTTGGGATTCTAAGCTTCCAAACTTCGATCTGTATGTGGATGCGCCACTGGATATGAGTGAGTGGGTTGAGGATGGTTTCCATACAACCAACTTAGGTAAGTACCAACGTTACCGTCATGTTGTTACTGGTCAGCAACGTCGTGGACGTAAGAACCTGCTTTCACCAGAGAAGCGCGAAACCCTTCTGGCTAACATTGTAAGTTAATTTTAAGGGGCGAAAGCCCCTTTGTTTTAAGGAGATTCTATGAGCGATTATCAAACAATTTTTGATGTTGTTGTATTAGTATGGCTGATTATCCTTACCTTTACTAAAGGCAGAAAGGGAGAGAGGGGATTCACAGGCCCCAAAGGTGATACAGGGAAAACGGTGTATGTAGAGGTGAAAGATGACAAATAAATCCGCATTAGATAGTCAGGTTGACGGAAACCACTATAAAGACCAGAAAATGCAACCTTTAGAGTTAGCTTACCGTGTGAACGGCAGCCCCTGCTTTACTAAGCTTGCAAAATATGCAAGTCGTAGAAAAGTTGACCGGTTAGGTGATTTACGTAAAGCAATTCATTGCATCCAATTGGAAAAAGAGCTATCGTTAATCACGTCGAATGATTACGAAAAAATCAGAGTCTCAACTGAGTATTTCTATACTGTATTGAAAGAGTTTACTGAAGATACTCTGCTTTACCAAGCGTTGGAGGCTATGTATTTCGGTCATTATCATGATGCTGAAATTTTTGTTCACCAAATTATTGTCAAGGAGCATCATGAAGCCAAACAAACCTAAATTTATTGTAGCTTGGGATGTTGACTTGACTTTCTACCCTACTGATGATTTGTGGTTAACTTGGTTGAATTCAGTGTGCGGGACCTCCCGCACCATTGAAGATTGCCAATATGATTATCAGACCGGTTATCATTTCCCAGAGTTTGCAGAACTTGAAGTAAAGGCAATGGACTTCTGGCGTAATCCAACGTTGTACGACACAATCAGGCCGGTAGAAGGTGCGATTGAAGCAGCTGAGATGATTGTGGATGCTGGTGGTGCAATTAGTTGGAATAGTTATTGCAAGGCAGGTCACTTTGGTAGTAAAGTCCGTGCCATTAAGCGTGATACACCATTTGCACCTCTTGGTGGAATGCACAGCTTCTTTGCTACGAAAGAGAAAGGTGGGATCATCTGTGACTTTGCAATTGATGATCGATACCATCACCTTTCCCAGTACAATGATCGAGTTGTGAAGATTCACTATGATACACCTTGGAAGGAAGAGTTTATTTGTCCTGTTGACTTAAAAAGCAACAATTACAAAGAGATAGCTGAATTCATTATTGACTTAGTGTAAAAAGAGGTTAGAATGGGTTGTTATGAGGAAGGGGATGTAGTCCAGATCCTTGCAAAAGGTACAAATACAGTCCTTTACGAGGTCAATATTACTGCCAAGACTTGTTCACAGATGTTTGTGAGACTTGTCTTCTTTAAGTTTGACCTTGAGAAAGGTACATATAGTCACAGAAAAAAGAGGAGTTAATTATGAGACAAGATCAGAAAGATTATTTTAGTGTTGGCATGAAAGACATGATGGAAAAGGTTCTTTTGGCCCTGTTTGGACAACTTGGTGCAACTAAAATTGAAGAGATCATTCCGAGTGCAGATCAGATGGTTTTAGAGGCAGTTGATATTGCTTACGCTGGCATCTTTACTGAAGCTGAACTTGATGAGATGGTTGCTTTCCACGAAAAGTTCAAAGACAAAACCAAAATCTCAGAAGTTCGAGTTCAGAAATTCGTTGAGCAGTATATGACAGAGCATGAAGAAGAAATGAAAGAAGCACTTTCAAAACTGTAAGGAGGGTAAATGTATTTAGCAGAAGTAGAGGGTAAAGGTGGAATCAATGCTAAATTGGTGGCATACTCTGTGTCACCACAAGGTAAAAAGATTGCAACGTTTGAGTTAACCTATCATCGGTACATTCACGGTGAGTTTATGACACATCGTCTCTTTAGCCGTAATGCTATGAGTTCACGTGCTGTTCCAGTAGCTAAGATGCTTGATGCAATCCGCCAGGCTCCAGCTATGCCTATCCACTGGGGTAAAAATCAACCGGGTATGCAGGCTAAGGAAGAATGTGATGAGATAATTGAAAATTGTTTTAGCTATTTTAATCGTGAAGATTGGTGGCAGTCAGCAAAAGACGAAATGATCGAATATGCAGAAGGTTTTGCATCCGCTGGTTATCATAAGCAGATCGTTAACCGCTTGGTTGAACCATTCCAGATGATGAAAACTGTAATGACGGCAACTGAGTTGGATAACTTCTTCTGGTTACGTTTAGATGAAGATGCACAACCTGAGATTTTTGAACTGGCTCGTTGTGTGCGTGAGTGCTTGGAAAAGTCTGAACCAGAATTGTTACAACCTGGTGAATGGCACACGCCGTATGTCTTACATAAGAATACTGCTCAAAGAGGTGTTCTTTATTACCTGCAAGATGGACAAGATTTAAAGTTTATTAGTAAAGAAGAAGCTCTTGCGATCTCATCTTCATGTTGTGCTCAGGTTTCTTATCGTAATCTTGACAACACTTATGATAAAGCAATGGCAATCTATGGTCGCTTGTTAAGTGGAGCTAAGGTCCATGCATCCCCATTTGAGCATCAAGCCACACCAATGAAGGGTGAATTTAGTAAATATGGTTATGACCCAAGTGTAAATCTCGCCGGGTACAATGTATCTTGGGAAGAAGGTATCACCCATGTTGACCGTAAAGGTCAGTTCTGGTCTGGAAATTTCTGTGGATTCATCCAACACAGACAGCTTCTTGATAACCACAACTGCACAGACTATGAAGCAGAATAATCTTAGTCTTTTGTAAAGATATTTCTTGACTTGAAATAAGTAATTGAGTTATTATTCACGGACTGGAAACAACCAGTCCGATAATTAGAAACAATGTAGTAGAGGAGAATAGTATGGACAAGATTAAAACTTCAAATTTCACCAGCACCACACTTGCCGCAGTATCTATCGACACTCTTAAAAACACACCAATCTGGAAAAAGCACGTTAATGAAAAAGGTGTAATTATTCCTGTCAAAAATGCACAAGGCTATGAATATACAGCAAGAGAAGAGGACCTAGTAAGGGCCGCACTTCATTCTCTTGGGTATGATGATCAAGCCGAAGGTACTTATACCAAACGCCCTGGTACATATGTTGTACGCAGTTCCCAAGATGGAACCAAGGGTGTAGTCACCCAGATCTACGATTTCCGAGTAAAAAAGAATCACTCAATGGAATCATTCTTCATGCGTAATAGTTTTGTACACATTGACTCCAAACAATCTAATGAGTTTGTTGATTTGGCAGAACATGGTCTCGAATATTACGAAATTAACCCACGAAAGTCTGACAAACGTGTTCAAGATAATGACCTGACTCTGCAAGTTGCTGATAGTTCAGAATCTTTCCCGGATGTAGCATAATAAGCAGAGGTTTTATGGATTTGAACAACAACGAAATTTATGGTAAAATGGTATCTCCAGATGAATTATTAAGTAAAGTCGAGAAAGAGCCATACCTATCAAATAAAAGGAAAGCTGCACGTCAAAAAGCTATAGAGAAAGGATTCACAGATGAGTATCATATGGAAGGTTTCCTGTGGTTTAATCGCCTTGATTCTGAACAATACAGTGGGTATGACGTTGACATTTTACACATGACTTCATCAGGGGATGGTTTTGAATAATATTAAACTAGGAGATTTAAATGGCATCAAATGTAATTGTCTATAGTAAGCCCCAATGTGTTCAGTGTGAACATACTAAAAGCTATCTTGATCGCAAAGGCGTGGTCTATGAGGTAGTTGACATCAGTGAAGATCAAGAAGCCCTTGAGAAACTAACATCACTTGGGTATCGCCAAGTCCCTGTGGTTCAGTTTGGTGATCAACACTGGTCTGGCTTCCAGCCTGCAAAACTTAACTCCATTAGCAATTAAGGATTCTCATGTTGATAGTCTATTATTCAGGATTATCAGAGAACACACATAGGTTCGTTAGCAAACTAGAGCTACCAAGTAAAAGAATTCCGATTAAAGGTGAATGCTTAGTTAACGAACCGTATGTCCTGATTGTCCCAAGCTATGGGGGTGGAGAAATAAAAGGATCTGTTCCCCGTCAAGTTGTTGAGTTTTTAAATAATGAAACTAATCGTATAAATCTAAGGGCCGTGATTGGTTCAGGTAATACGAACTTTGGTGATATGTACTGTTATGGTGCCAAAGCAGTTTCTCATAAGTGCGGTGTACCACTGTTATATAAATTTGAGTTGATGGGTACAACGCGAGACGTTGATCGTGTAAAAGATGGAGTGATAAAATTTGGAACAGAATATTAAAGAACAAATGCAAAAATATAAAGATTTAGATTACCATGCAATGAATGCCATGATTAATCTGGTTAATGAAGATGGTGGACTTCAGTTGGATAAAGATGTCCTAGCACTAAAGAAGTTCTTCCTTGATCATGTGAACCCAAACACTGTATTCTTCCACACATTAGAAGAAAAATTGGAATATCTTGTTGATAATGAATATTACGATGAACAGGTTCTGGGTATGTACACCTTCCCATTCATTAAAGGCCTGTTCCAACGTGCTTACGATTATAAATTCCGATTCCAGTCATTTGTTGGTGCTTTTAAATATTACACCAGTTATACGCTGAAGAATTTTGATGGTGACCGTTACTTAGAGCGATTTGAAGATCGTGTTTGTATGAATGCACTTGCTTTGGCTCAAGGTGATATGGATTTGGCAATTAACTTCATGGATGAGATCATTTCTGGTCGCTTCCAGCCAGCAACACCAACATTCCTGAACTGTGGTAAAAAGCAACGTGGTGAATTGGTTTCTTGTTTCCTTCTTCGTGTAGAAGATAATATGGAATCCATCGGTAAAGCTATTGTGTCTTCACTCCAGCTGTCTAAGCGTGGTGGTGGTGTTGCTCTGAACCTAAGTAACCTTCGTGAAACAGGTTCACCTATCAAGAAAGTTAAAGGCCAATCTTCAGGGATCATTCCTGTGATGAAACAGCTGGAAGACGCATTCTCGTATGCTAATCAGCTGGGTCAGCGCCAAGGTGCAGGTGCGGTATGGCTAAACGCTCATCACCCAGATATTTTAAACTTTTTGGATACAAAGCGTGAAAATGCGGATGAAAAAATCCGAATCAAAACCCTTTCTTTGGGTATCGTAGTTCCTGATGTAACTTTCCGTTTAGCACGTGATGGACAGCCAATGTATCTTTTCTCTCCATATGACGTTGAACGTATTTATGGTAAACCTTTTTGTGACATCAGTGTTACAGAACTGTATGATGAAATGGTGGCTGATAAACGAATTCACAAGACAAAGATTGATCCACGTGAGTTCTTCCAGCGTGTAGCTGAAATTCAGTTTGAGTCTGGTTATCCATATCTGATGTATGAAGACACAGTTAACCGAGCTAACCCTATCAAGGGCCGCATCAACATGAGTAACCTCTGCTCTGAGATCCTTCAGGTTAATACAGCATCTGTGCTTGAGGAAGATGGCAGTTTCATTCACAAAGGGAAAGATATCTCCTGTAACTTGGGTTCACTTAACGTGGCAATGGCTATGGATGGTGATTTAGCTAAGAGTGTTGAGATTGCAATCCGTGGACTGACAGCAGTATCTGATATGAGTGACATTCGTTCTGTACCAACCATTCAGAACGGTAATGCGAAATCTCATGCAATTGGTTTAGGGCAAATGAACCTTCATGGATACTTTGCACGTGAGAAAATGTTCTATGGATCAGATGAGTCTCTTGACTTCACAAACATTTATTTCATGACCGTTGCTTATCATGCAATCAAGACATCAAATAAGATTGCAACAGAACGGAAAGAAGTGTTTGAAGGTTTTGAAGATTCCAAGTATGCGTCAGGTGAATTCTTTGACAAATACACTGAGAAATCCTGGGAACCAAGAACTGACAAAGTTAAAGGTCTGTTTGAGAAAGCCGGTGTTGCAATTCCAACTCAGGAAGATTGGGCTGGTTTACGTGAGGCAGTAATGGCAACTGGTTTATACAACCAAAACTTGCAAGCCATTCCACCTACAGGTTCCATCTCTTACATTAATAACTCAACAGCGAGTATTCATCCGATTGCTGCCAAGATTGAGATTCGTAAAGAGAACAAACTTGGTCGTCAATATTACCCAGCACCTTTCATGACGAGAGATAACCTGGAGTATTATCAAGATGCTTACCAGATTGGTTGGAAAGCTCTCATTGATGTTTACGCTGAAGCAACACAGCACGTTGACCAAGGTCTCTCGCTGACTCTGTTCTTCCCGTCTGATGTGACTACACGTGAGATCAATAAAGCTCAAATTTATGCCTTTAAGAAAGGTATTAAGACATTGTATTACATCCGTCTTCGTCAACAAGCTCTGGCAGGGACTGAAGTAGCAGGTTGTGTGTCCTGCGAACTGTAATAAGGGAGGCCCGGGCAACCGGGCCAATTAAAACCCAACTATGGAGATAAAATGAACAATATTTTTAAAGAGGCAACCCGTTTAGCAGCAATTAACTGGAATGATATTAAAGATGGTATTGACTTGCAGGTATGGAATAGGTTAACATCGAACTTCTGGCTACCAGAGAAAATTGCAGTATCAAATGACATCCCATCGTGGGCCAAGCTCACAAAAGAAGAACAACTCTTGACCATTCGTGTTTTTACCGGACTTACTTTACTTGATACAGTTCAGAACATCGTTGGTGCTCCAGAGTTAATTAAAGATGCAGTGACTCCCCATGAAGCAGCAGTACTTACCAATATTGGATTCATGGAAGCGGTTCACGCTAAATCCTATAGTTCCGTATTCTCAACACTGTGCCACACCGAAGATATTACCGAAGCTTTTCGTTGGAGTGCTGAGAATGAACACCTTAACAAGAAAGAAGATATTATCCTGAGCTACTATAATGGTGAAGATCCTCTGAAGAAAAAAGTGGCAAGCGTTATTCTTGAATCATTCCTGTTCTACTCTGGCTTCTACCTGCCAATGTATTGGTCGAGCCGTGGTAAATTAACAAATACAGCTGACCTAATCCGTCTGATCATTAAAGATGAAGCTATCCATGGTTATTACATTGGATATAAATTCCAGCAAGGGTATAAGCAACTTGACCCTCAAGCACAAGAGGAGATTAAGCAGTTTACTTATGGTCTGCTGCTTGAACTGTACGAAAACGAAATTCGTTACACTGAAGATCTCTATGATGGAATTGGCCTGACTGAAGACGTTAAAGCTTTCCTGCATTACAATGCAAACAAAGCACTTAATAACTTAGGTTTTGAAGCACTGTTCCCACCAGAGATTTCAGAAGTAAACCCAGCAATCCTTTCAGCCCTTTCACCAGATGCAAGTGAAAACCATGATTTCTTCTCAGGATCAGGTTCATCATATGTAATTGGTAAGACAGAAAGTACTGAAGATGAAGATTGGAGTTTCTAAAATGATTTATAATCCTAGTGAAGTTGTGGTAACTATTAATGGGGAAGAAGTAAAAGGTTTTGCTGAAGATATTTCAATGTTCAGAGAGGTGTATATCATTTATGGCAAAGAGAACTGTGAATTCTGTGAGAAGGCGAAGGCTCTGTTGGAATCTGAGGTTGTGCGATTCGAGTACATTGAAGTCGGAAAAGACATCACAAAAGATGAACTCATTGAAAAATGTGCAAGGTTCGGAGTGATACCAAAGACAGTACCTCAAATCTTTAAAGTAAGTCATGGCGTTGTTAGTTATATTGGTGGCTACACAGATCTGGTTGAAGAAACTATTTAAATAAGATGAGGGCTACCCAGCCCTCGTACTAAGGAGATAATCATGGCTAAGAAATATAAAGTGAAAGGTTCAACTCGTCGTAAAATGATGCAGGTAGAAATGAGTAAAGAATTGCGTTTACGTGCAAAGAAAACCAAACCAGAGCGTGTTATTACACCAGAACATGAAGCATTCAAACAGTTTGACCTTGGAGGGGAGGAAGAATGATGAAAGAGAACTTAGAAAGAGAAGTAACGTTGATTTATGATGCAACAAAAGAGATCTTCAAAGGACATATGGAAGCACTAGAAGAATATGTTCGTCAACGTCTGGATATTGGTGAGTTACAGGATATTGAAGACGAAGAAATGAAAGAACTTCTGCCAGATGCTTCTGAGGAAGTTGAAAAGCTACGAAAAGCTAATGAAATGCTTTCTGATAACAGTGTTCGGGAAAAATGGGTAGCACTTGTCACCGAGAATTTAAATTCTGAAGTTTCTGAAGAGGACTTTGCTACTCTAGAGGCAGCTGCATTAATAGAAGAGCGAATTGAACAAGTCTTCCAGTCTGGTTCACAGATCCTGGTTGCTTGGGTAGCAAAAGAATCAGATGATACTGTTGTGGTTCAATAACCGATCTTAAAGATACCCGCTCTTTAACTCAGAGCCACAATCAAATACAAGCGGGGTATTTGGAGTTGAAATGGCAATAACAAAACAAGCTTATGAAAAGGCTGCTAAGGATTTAGGTGTTGATGTTCCAGCTGTCATGGCTGTAGCAGCTGTTGAAAGTAGTGGGAATGGTTATTATGATAATGGGGAAGTTAAAATCCTGTTTGAAAGACATATTTTCTATCGACAACTGGTAAAGAACTGTGGACAAGCTTTTGCTGATAAAACTTATCGATCTAATCCAGACATTTGTAATCCAATTGCAGGTGGTTATGGTAAGTTCTCAGAACAGCACCCTAAGTTACGTAAGGCAGAACAAATTCATAAGGTCAGTGCAAGAGAAGCTTGTAGTTGGGGTGCTTTCCAAGTTCTGGGTAGCAACTGGCCTGACTTAGGTTACAAGTCAGTGCAAGAACTGGTTAATGATGCATTCTCCGATGAAGGCCAACTGAATATGTTTGTTAGATTCATCAAATCTAAGAAATCTGTTTGGGATGCACTGAAAAGACATGATTGGGTAGGTGTTGCGAAGGGCTATAATGGACCTTCTTATGCAAAGAACAATTATGACACCAAGCTTAAATCAGAATATGAAAAAGCTGGAGGAAAATGATTGAAAAGTATTGACTCAATTGTGTAATTCTGTTATAACTATCTAGCCCCCTACTAAGCCTGTAGGGGATTTCAAAAAAGGAGACCTACATGGGTAAAAGTAACCGTCAGCGTGTTCAGGATAATAAAGCAGTTAAAGCTGGAAGTAAATACCAAGAGAAAGTGGTACAGTTCCAGGCCAGTAATGATTGGAAATTAGATTGGTTTATTCCAGAGGGTAATCAACCTCTGATTGTAGAGTCAATGCGAAAAAATCCACTCACTATTGTCAAAGGTCCTAGTGGTACAGGTAAAACAAGTACTGTACTAAATGAGGCGCTGAAATACCTTAAGGATGGAGAATTTTCTAGAATTGTTTTTGTAAAGAACCCAACAGAAGCTGGTGATGACCAGATTGGTTATCTGAAAGGTGAACAAGAAGATAAACTAAAAGCTCACTTCCATGAAACACGTCGAATTTTCCTTTCTTTCCTTTCAAAAGGTAAGTTGGAATGCGATGAGGCAAAAGGTAAAATTGAATTTGCAATTCCAAACTTCTTGCTGGGTGCTACCATTGATAATGCAGTTTTAATTCTGGATGAGACACAAACAATGTCACCAGGTACACTAAAACTTTTAATGGAACGTGCTGGCATGAATACAATTGTGATTGTAATGGGTGACTCCCGTCAGGCTTACTCTGTTAAGAAACGTGAAGATGGTTTTGCGGATCTTATTAGCAAAGTCACTGAAAGAAATTCAGATGGCGAACTTGAAAGCACTGAAGAACTTATGGGCTTTGTTGAATTGACAACAGACGACAACAAACGTTCAGCTCTATCTAAACGTATTACAGAGCTGTATGCATAACAGAAGGGGAGGCAACTCCCCTTTATATTAGAGAGGTGCTATGGCGACAGGGGTATTTGGGGTAGTAAAAACAGAGAGTATAGATGAAGCTTACCGAAGTGGTTTGGTTAAGCCTAATGAGTATCAAGCAATCAGAGACAACCTTATTGACAGGGAACTTTTCCTGCGTCACCAAGAGTATTCCTACAAGATCGACAAATTCCTTCTCATCCTTGAAGGTTACCCAATCGTTGATATGTTCTACTTTAAAGAGACCGGCATTTTTGATCTGAGAGAAGCAATCCTTCATTTAGCTTACAATGAACCGGATAAATTGTTAATTGAGGTAGATGATGTCAGTACTATGGTGTTAGCTGACGTTGCATACAACAAAGCATCTAAAGTTCGGGACTTAGGGGATTTAAATAGATCGAGTCTTGTTTCAGGGGATATATTTGCAGATAAAGAAACGATCCGCAGCTTAGAGTATCTTACACGTTATAAACGTGGACTGTGGGATCTACTGGAATGTTTAAAAGAGGGGGATAAATAATGACTACAATTACATACCGCAATCGTAAAATTGCTTCAGATGGACAGGTTTCTTTTGGAAGCCGTATTGATACAACCTCACTCAAGAAAGTGCGTAAAATTAATGGTTGTTTAGTTGGTGGTGCCGGACGTTTAGCAAGTGTCCTCCAGTTCTTTGATTGGTTCCAAGAATGGTCTGATGCACAGCAAGTGCAAGGTGATGCCCCGCATGTAAAAGTCTTTGTCCCAGAAGGTATTGATGATGAAGATTTCAATGGTTTAGTTGTTTTTGCTGATGAAGTGGTATTCATGTATGAGGGTGGCAAAAAATCATATCAACTAACAGGTCAAGATTATTATGCGATTGGCTCTGGTTCAGACTTTGCTCTTGCAGCAATGGATGCCGGTGCAGAAGCTGAAGAAGCTGTTGCTGTGGCAATCCTACGTGATGTTTATTCTGGTGGTCAAATCTTCACAGAAGAACTGGACCCAGAACCTACAGAACTCACAAGAGAAGTTGCAGAGGGCATGGAAAAGGATGCTTTGATTTCACTTCTGTTTGGTGAAGATGAAGAGGGAACTGAGGAAGCAGAGGACAATATCTTAATCCGTCAAGGTCGTGTTGTTGTTAACAAAGACGAGGAGGTTATTTTCCTTAACCCGGACACTGGTGACATCTTAGCTGAGATCAATCTAAATGACTCTGAAGTTGGTAGTACAGGATTCAACCGTCTTTGCAAGACGCTAAACAGGGATTATTTTGACAAAGTTGTGGCCGAGCTAGGTGTTGAACTGATTGAAGGCACCAATAACAAACTTTCTATTTTAGATCAAGTTCTAGGTCACATAAATGACATGGTTATTGAGATCCAAAGGGGTAAAGATGCAGAATAAAGAAGAACTCAAAGAGACTTTTGAGAAACTTCTGTTTAAGAGGGGCATTGACCCCTCTTTTACTGAGGATGCGGCAGAAGTAATTTCAGGTGAAGTTGAAAAACTGTTGGTAGAAGCGTACGAAGAGGGGTATAGTAAAGGATTCGAGGATGCAAATCATCTTCCATTCTAACAGGAGGTAATTTTGAAAGTTTATCAAGAGTTGGTTGTACCTGATGACAAACGAGTATTCTTTGTTGGTGATATTCATGGGGCATTTGACCTTTACAAAAAAGGTTGTAAAGATTTGGGTATCACTGATGAGGATGTTGTTGTTAGTCTGGGTGATCTGATTGACCGTGGTCCAAAGAACCTGGCAACAGTTGTTGAGTTCACACGTAAAGAAAACCGTTATGCAATCCAAGGTAATCATGAGGATATGATGATCAAAGGTATGCTCTATGGTTCCCGAGAGAATTTTGAGTGCTGGCTCATGAATGGTGGTTCTGAAACTTGGGATGAGGTTGGTGATGAAGCGGGTTCAATGATGCTTGCTGAAATGGTAAAAGGCCTACCTGTTCTACTCGAAGTCAAACATCAAGGTAAAACATTTGGATGTGTTCATGGAGGTATCCCATTCTTCCAAAGGCCTGAAAAAAGTTGGAGTGATGTAGTTTCAAAAGCTCTTTTGAGTGACCACTACACTCATGAATTGATCTGGGATAGGAATGTCATCAATGCAATTCAGTTTAATCAGCGATTAGGTTTAGATCTTAACGATGAGATACCAGAGGTTGCAGGTATTGATTATGTTCTACATGGACATTCACCAGTTGTGCCACCCATTATAGCTGCAAACCGTGTTTACATGGATACAGGTGGTATCTTTAATGGAAAGCTTACCTTCGCTTGGTATGAAGATGCTGAACTTAAATTCTACACAACAGGAGACTATGATGAACTCTAAAGATCTGATTTATTGCATTAACTGTGGTGGAATGATTAACTTTAAAGAGGCAATGGTGATGTTAGTAATGCCACCTAAATATAAAAGACTGTGTAATGACTGTGGTGCAATGAGGATCTATACAGAGGCTGAAGATAAACTCGCCAGGGAAGAGTTAAAGAATGAATCAGGTTCTTAACTTCCATAAAATTGGTAAAGTAATTCCAGAAGGTGCAGAATATATTGGCAGACCAAACTCTTCATTGGGTTTGGTTGGTTCAAAGTTTGCAAACATCTTTCCGATAACCGAAACGGATACCAGAGAAATTGTGGTTGACAAATACCGCAAGTGGTTATGGGGTCAAATAAAGTCTGGAAAGATTACATTAGAGGACCTTCTTGAATTAGAGGGAAAAGATTTAGTGTGTTATTGTGCCCCGCAAGCCTGTCACGGAGATATCCTCTTGGAGGCTGTACGTTGGGCGAGAAAGAAATATAGCGCATTATATGGTCATTGGGATTGGGAGGACAACTTATGAGTGATGCTGTAACAGATATGTTGAGAGACACAACAGAAAATGATGTTTGGTGGTATTTACAAAACTACAATAAACCTGAATGTAAAGGCCATCATCAAATAATTTGGCGATACAAATCTTATGGTAAAAGTCATAATTTACCTAAACCTGATTGGATGGAGGAATGAGCCATGAAAGTAAAAGTTTATGAATACAAAGAAGGTAACATGAGATGTACTGATTTGGTGGTTGAATCTGAGGGTAAAATCTATCCATTTTTAACATCATGTTTAGAACTGCCAATAAAAGATTTTTCTGGTTATGAATCACTTGACCTTGAAGGTAACCTACCAGAGAATGCAATTTTAGTTAACGAATATGATACGGAGGAATAATGTATAAAATTACGATTCAAGAAACTATCGGGCAAGTTTCAAAGAAAACAACTGTTGAAACAGACGATGTAGATTTAGTCAAAGCTATGCTCCAAATGAAGCAGGATGTTTATGTTCATTCTGATGTGGATAATTTAAATATTGACCCTGAGTGGCAGGAATTGATGCAATGGTATCGTGAACAGAAAGCTAAAAATGAAAATGATAAGACACCAGATACTGTACCCGGAATCAAAGAATGGTTAGAACAACAAGATAGAAAACGTCAAGAAACGAAGCCTTCACCTTTTCCACAACCTTATGTAAATCCTTTTACGAAACCATTTGATCCGTATAGCCCATTCACTGTAACTTGCTAAGGTGGGATGATGAGGTCATACACAGCGGTAGGGTCTCGCGCCACACCAGGGGAGTTTGTCTCCCCTATGGCATCTCTGGCAAAGAGGTTAAGAGAATTAGGTTGGAGGTTTAGAAGTGGGAAAGCAGATGGCTCTGATGCGATTTTCCAGCTAGGTGCTCAGATGTCAATGAAAGCTGACTTGGAAGGTAAATATGGAGAAGTATACAAAGCTTGGAAGAGTTTTAATACTAACCCTAATCCACTCCTACCCTATGAGACAGAAACAGGATATAAACTGTATAACTGGTGGGATATTGTTGTAGAAGACAAAGGTTTGATTGCTCAAGCTGAAGAAATTGTTTCAGAGATACACCCATTTTGGAAAGCAGAGAAGGATGCAATAGCAGCAGGCAAACCTTTAGCAAAAACAATGTCACAAGGTGCTAAAAGTCTACACACCAGAAATGTCTTTCAAGTTCTTGGCAAAGACCTGAAAAGCCCAAGTGAATTTTTGGTTTGTTATGCACCTGTAGATAAACAGGGTATACCTAAAGGTGGAACAAGAACGGCATGGATGATAGCACAGAAATATGGCATACCTTGCTTTAACTTTGCAACTCAATCCAAGGAAGAAATATATGCAGCAATAAAGGAGATCATTGGTGGCTAAGAATTATGAAACCCCAGAGTATGAATACTATCCTACACCTGAAGAAACGATTGATAGGTTGTGGAGTATTGTTAAACTTAGAGAAGATTGGACTTACCTGGAGCCATGCAAAGGTAAAGCTGAAGCAATTTATAAGCATCTTCCAAAAGGTAGTCAGTGGGCTGAGTTATCAGAGGGTGTTGATTATTTAACGACAGAGTTCAAACCTGTTGATTGTATTATCACAAATCCACCATTTAGTTTGAGTGTCCAATTCCTTGAGAAGAGTTTTAAAGAAGCTGATGTTGTGATTTACTTGCAAAGACTGAACTTCCTTGGTAGTAAGTCAAGGAAAGATTTTTGGAATAACAATAAACCAACCAACTTAATCATTTTATCTAAACGTCCAAGCTTCACTGGAGGAAAGACTGATCAGACAGATTACTGCTGGTATATTTGGGATAAGAAAGGTAGACTGGACCTTGAAGAACCTTTCTATTTTGTCTAATTTGTGGTAAAATAGTAAAGGAGAGATTCACTCTCCAATGAAAAGGAGAATTCTCATGATTTATCGTGTTGTGTTTTACAATCGTAGCACTTCAGCAACATGGTCAACTGGTGTCTACGCCCCTACAAGGGAACAAGCTCGTCAAATTGGAGCCATTCTGTTAAGCAGAAGCTACAACTACAACGTACCAGTTGAGAAATGTGAAGTTATCGACATTCCAAGTATCACTTCTGATGAAATGACTACAACTTAAAATAAAGCGTCCTTCGGGGCGCTTTTTTCGTTTATAGGGGTTGCAAAGATTTTGTAGTTGGGTTAGTATGTGTCCATCAACTTAGGAGGTCATTATGAAATACATTGCATATTATCGTGTGTCTACAGAGAAACAGGGTCAGAGTGGTTTAGGTTTAGAAGCTCAGAAACGTGACATAAAAGTATTCATGGATAGTTTTGCACATGCTGATGACTCTTTGATTGAAGAATTTGTTGAAGTCGAATCAGGCCGTCATGATGATCGTCGTAAATTAGACGAAGCCATGAAGATGTGTAAAGAGATGGGTGCTACTCTGTTAGTGGCAAAGCTTGACCGTCTATCTCGTCGTGTCAGTTTCATTGCAGGTCTTCTGGAAGATCGTGATTTCCAGTTCAGAGTTGCACAGATGCCATATGCGGATAAATTCCAGTTGCACATCTATGCTGCCCTGGCAGAGCAAGAACGTGACTTCATCAGCCAACGTACCAAAGCTGCACTTGCTGTTAAAAAGGCTCAAGGTGTTAAGCTTGGAGCTGCTGCTCACAAAGAATCAACTAAACCATCAAACCTGAAACGTCAACCTTTAGCAGCCATTCAATTTGCTGCACAGTTTGAACCAGAACTTAAAATCATGCGTGAGGTTGGTTTAACGTATGACCAAATCTCAGATCGCCTTAACCAGAAAGGACATAAGACACGTGAAGGTGGTGCGTTTAGCAAGGGACAGGTTCAGCGTATGTGTGTTCGCTTAGGGATCTCAAAATGAAAAGTTTCTTGCTTGGAGTTTTAATCTTTTGTATATTTATCTTGCTTGCAGGGTCTAAATATGCGTATAATCCAGAAAACTTACAAAACGAGTTCTGTGAATTGACAAAATTATGTGAAGTACAAAATGAGGAGAAATAATGAAAACTTTAGAAGATATGATTAAAGAGAAAATTGAGGAAGTTGTTCTGCTGATGGAAGCTAATCATGATCGGACCTTTGGTTTAGGTACGGCTTATGAGCTGGAGAATGGTCATGAAGTGACTATCTCAGTCTCAAGAGAAGATAATGGCTGGAAATCAAGTTCATATGACTGTTAAGGAGGAATAATGTCAGATCGTAATATTAAAGAGATGGAAGAAAAAGCTAAAGAGATCCTAAAGATGGTAAAGGAGCTTGAAGAAATGGCTTCTGACAATGACTTTGGTGTGGATATCTGTTCTGACCAAATCAACTTCAGTGACTGGCTATCTTCAGACTGTTATGGAGAAGGTAACTCAGAAGAGTTTGGTGTGGGTGCTGATGGTAACGTTTGGCACGCGTCTAGTTGTTAATTAAGGAGGAAAATATGTCTTACACTTTAGGTCAGAAATTTGTAAGCCCTGTTAAAGGTCAAGAAGCTGAAGTCATTGCAATTCGTACTGATGGTATTTGGCAGATTGCAGAAGCTTATAAGCGTGAAGAAGACCTTCAACGCCTGTTGGATAAAACTCGCCGTGATGTTGTCTTGTTTGGAAAAGACGAAGATTATTACGATGAAGACTATATTACAGATGATCAATTGTCTAACTATGATTCTTGGGATGGCGGTATTGATTGGACTTCCTTGGTGACTGAAGAAGAGGCAGATCGTCGTAAAGAAGTTAGTGATAAAATCGTTGCTCTCCTGAAAGCGCATGATATTGACACCAGCAATCTAATCGTGAGTGATGGTAAAGCTTATGTTGGCTATGATGAGTGTGAAAGCTATATTGCTGGTACAGGCGCTTGGGTCCCAAGCTCAATGCAGTGTTAATGGGAGGTTAAATGTATCAAAACAATGAGAGCCTAAAACTGGGTGAAGATCATTACAATCTCAAAACAGGTGAGTATGAGTTTACCTATATCTGTAATGGTGATGTGGGTATACAAGTGGAGGGTGTACCTGAGACTTTTGAGAAAAGCTTTTACTCAGGTGAAAAATACACTGAAGAAGTCCATGCCTATGTTAAAGGTTCAGACAAGCTGCTCAGTGAAGATGATGTAAATGAACTGTGCTATAATGCAATTATTTTACCTAAGTCACGCCTAGATACTATTAAGCTGGCAGAAGAAAAAGTTAAAGCTATTATTGCAGATCATGATATTAAGGAACCCTTTATCTTTGAAGGTGGAAACCTTAGTGTTGGTAAAGAACATGTACTTTCTGCACACATTCAAGCTGGGTACGACCAAGGTTGGATCTCAAGTTCAATTTGTTGGTAAGGAGAAAATATGACACAGAAAAATAAAGGTCTTGAGTATAGTTTTGTGGAGTCTTGGTCTGGTTGGGATGAACAAGACACAGGTGATTTCTATTTTTATGATGTAAAGCTGCGTGAAGATGTTTTTGGTTCAGAGTTCATTGAGAAATACAAAGGCCAGAAACTGGACCTGTGCTTGTGGACCCAATCATCTCTTGTTGAGCTTTATCTGGCAGAAGATGAAACAGGTGAACCTATCTTTAAACGAAAAATCAAAGCTGTTTTTGAGGAGGAATAATGACTGATGTGAATTATGATAAACTGATCCAAGATAAAGTCACTGAGGGTGAAGCTCTGGTTCAGAAAATTAAGGACCAGATCGAAGAGCTGGCTGAAGCAGGCCGCACCACTGCATATTGGGGTGAGTATGGCTCGGGTGAAACATATTACTCAACGGGTTACGTTGAAGATAATAAAGATGCTGATGGTCAAGTGGACTATATTGACTTTGGTGACAGTAATTGGTCACATGCACCAGGTTCTTGGATCGCATCTAGTGATATGTGCTAAGGAGATAAAATGACAGACCTGATTGAACACTTTACAACAGAAGAGCTAAAGACAGAACTAGTCAAACGTGAGAAGGTCAGAAATTTACAGCGCAGGGTTCTACACCTGCAAGAGACTTTGGACGAGCTTGTTGCTGACGCAGCTGAACTGAAAGAGATCATCACTGTGATCAACAAAAGAGCAGAGACTCTGGTAATTAAACAAGGTGGGAGGGGTTATAATGAGCCAGTATAAAACAGTACAAGAAGCAGTCGCAGCAGCCTATGAAGCTCTGAATGAAGCTGAACGTCTTGCTGATGAAACCGGTGAGAGTTTTAGTTTCTCACCTGTCTACGGTATGGGTGGCTTCTACGATCCTGAAGAAGAAAATGAGGATACTGGAAACAGTTGGTATCCATCTTCAATGGGGTGTTAATATGAAAGACCTATCTGAATATAGTGTGAGTGAATTAGAACAGGAACTCCGAATTCGGACAAGAATGGAAACGAATGGGTATGTCAATAAGGTAGCCGAAGCAGTAGCAGAGCTTGAGCATCATGCAAGACAAAAGAGCGTCACGGTTAATTTTGATTTTGGCGCTAATGGTATACCTTTATCTTTCGATCCACACATGAACGAGTGGGAAGTTTGGTAATAGCTTGGGCCTATCAAAGGCCCATTATTAATAGGAGGTAACCATGTTGACATTTCTACTGATAATCATTATTCTAGTCCTACTTACCCGCGTACTGTAAGACAAAATTTAACCAGATTAAGAGGAGTAAATATTATGCTGCTGATTGGATCACAGGCTATGCAAAAAGTCATCCCTAATATTGGACGTGAACCAAGTGATTTTGACTATATCTGCACTGAGGTTGAGTGGGATAAGGCTTCAGAGGAACACCTGTTAACTGCACGTTTAGTTGAACGTAATGGAAACAAGGGTCACATTCGGACAGAGGATGGAACTCACCTTGAGTTTGATATTGCTCAAGAGGGTGACAGTAATGAGATGATCATGAGCTTACATGGTTATGATATGTTGGGCCAGGCATCAGCAGATTTGAATACTTTACTCTTGCTGAAGATGTCACACCGTTATCGGAAGAACAGTCCTCATTTTTTGAAGACCATGTATGATATCCATATTCTGCGTCGTGCAGGTGCGGTGATCACACCAGAGCTGGAACCTATCCTGAAGTTACGGGAGAAAGAAACTTACACTTATGCTCATCCAAAATTGAATGTGAGTAAGAAGGAATTCTTTAATGGTGATGATGTTCCTTACATTTATGACCATGACTCGATTCACGAAGTGGTAGCTTTCTTAGGCCGTCCTGCATATACCTTTTATATGACTGACGGAGAGCAGGTTAAAGCTTCTATGGACAAGTTCTTTGAACAAGAGAAGTCAATCCAGCTGCTGGGTGTGCTGGAAGAGTCTATGGTGTTAGCAGCAGAACGTAGCCAGATCCCTAATGACTTTGTGCTTTCTCCACGACTTTCCTTCAACATGGCACTTGAGAAAGTATGCACTTCGATTACTTCTGGACGTTTTCGTGAGTTTGCTTGGGAAAACTACTACATTGTGCAGAAGATGTATGATGAGCTTGGTGGTGACGTTTGGGTTGAGAAAGTTAAACAAGCAATTGTTGAAGATAAACTTCGTCCATTTGAAGGAGATCATTAATGCAAGTTGAAACAGGTATGGCAATGATTGGGAAGTTGTTTGGCACCCGAAGGGAAGCACTGAACTATGTTGATGCTTTTCACCCAGAAGAGGCACCACATCTGTCAAAGGTGCAGGTGGAATCTGGTGAGATTAAGTTTCTACTTGAGATCACTAAACCTGTCGCATTGATCTCCGATGTGGAGTACAATGTACTTACAATCGAAGACCCAAAGGAGATCACACAAAATGACGAGTAATGTTAAAAATCATCGTATTTGGAAGTTGATTGAATCAGCACAGGATAAAGGTAAGGATGTTATGGACTTCTACCGTCCTGTCAGTAAACTTGCTGACATTAAATATGAGAAGCTTTGTCGGGAATTGAATGCTGCTGGCTACACCACCAACGACATGACTAATCCGAACGGCAACTCGTTGACAGGGATCATCCGTGTGGGTAATTTGTTAATCAATGCCCCATATTATGAAGCTGATGACGGACCACTAAGTGCAGAACAATGTGAGGAGATTCAGCGGATCGCTGATGAGCGATATTTTGCTCAAACTGGTAAACATCTGCCGGGGGCTGATGATCCAGCCTGGGAACGTTTATTTGATAACTAAGGGGGTTGTATGTTAGATAAAATCACTTTTGATGAAGCTTTGAAAGGGATGCTTAGAGATTATATTAGTGAGAATTTGTCTGTGTCTGTTGTCTTAGATACACATGAGAATGGTGATCCTCGTTCTGTTGAAGTGGTCTTGAAACTTGATGGTCAGGACATTTCCAGCACCACAGACTGGTTTTAATCATGGAAAAAGAAGAATATGAACATCAGGCACATCGGTTTGTATTCTCCAAGCCAGCTGGCAAACATTACTGTGTTCAGTGTGGTTTGATCGCACTGAATAACGGTTTTAGCGACTGGGCTACGGAGAAAGGTTGCTTGAATGAGATCCACCCCAGCTATAAATCAACTAAGAGACGGTTTACAAAGCTGAAAGGTACTTGAAATACGGACGTTAACACCTGAGAAGGTAAAAAGTGTGAAATTTCTCTCTGTAATTTGATTTTAGGACGAAATTAATAGTTTTTTACCATGATTTAGGTTAAAATAATACTATAGGGTAATTGTAATTCTATAACAGGAGAAAAATATGGAAGTCACACCTCAGTTAAAGACATACTACTGCTATTCAGCAGACAATGTTACGTTTGAAGGTAGATTTGATTGTGTAGAGGATGCAAAGCTGGCTTTCATCTTGAAGGAACAACCAAAACAAGAGATGATTTATTACATTGGTGAAGTGGTGGAGTATAACCCACGTGATTTCATTAGCGTGCTCAATCTGGTTAGTGAGATCAATGCTCAAGCTGTTTTTGAGGTTGGTGCAGACAAAGTGGGAACTTGGCCTGAGTTAAGTCAGTCTAAATACCATGAACTTCGAGAAATGCTTGCAAAATTCTTTGAGCAGTATTATCCTGTACCCTTTACTGGTGTACAGAATGTAAAAAGACACATTATTGGAGAATAAGGAGTATACATGAATATTACTGTTGACATTTCTGAAGGTGAGTTGGATGCACTTGACCTTACCCCACGTCAGTTGGAGGAGTTGGTCTGGGAAAACTTGGGAGATAACATTGATCCTAGTGAGATACTAGATGCAGCAGTGATCATCAATGTCTACGAATGATTTAAAAATAAAGCGCCCTTAGAGGCGCTTTTTTATTGACTAAATTTTGTCTTTTGTGTAGAATATCTAAAATTAATCAACAGGAGGTCAAATGATAAGGGATCTACAAGACAAGATCGTAACTTTCACAAAATTTAATGACAGTGGTCAATGGAAAGGTGTAGGAACAGGTAAAGTTATGGTGGTTGAGCGGGGTGAACGTGTAGTTGTCTCAATCCGAAAGCACCCACTGTTTAAAGAACAAGAGTTAGTCTCCCTCTACCTGTGGAATGTCCCGGATAGAAGCCAGTGTGATGTTATCATGAAGGTGGAAGAGGATAAAAAATAAACTAAGGAGAAATTATGGGTTTTCGTTTCAGACAAAGAATTAAAATTGCCCCAGGTATCTACATCAACTTGGGTAAAAAAGGTGTAAACTCAGCCAGCTTCCGTGCTGGACCTTTTACAACCAACGTAAACAAAGAAGGTGTTCGTCACACAGCGGGTTTGCATGGTTCTGGTTTGTCTTATGAGACCAAAAGGACTTCTTGGGGTGGTGGGACAAGCCCTACCAAAAAGTTCTTGATCATTGCTGCCATTTTATTTACACTGTATTTAATAATTCACTAAAACTTTGAGGGAGTATTAGTCTAATGTTGAAAGTTTATCGTTTAGTTGGGCCTGATGGCGTTGGTTATTACTTCAGCAGAGATAGAAAGTTGGAAGTTGAGGTTTCTGGGGAGGTTGGTTATGATACAGCAATAAATAAACCCCAACACCCTTTACCATATGATGATGGTATTGATTCATTTCCAGATAACTACTACTTTGGGTTTGGTGATAAACTTCAACTAAAGGCTTGGTTTACACCTGACATCCTTAAGGCTGCTGACAAACGTGGATGCGTTGTTGAGCTTTGGGAAGTCTCACCACATGAGGTGATTCACGGTGGCAAACAGCTTTGCTTTAATAAAGGTGAAGCTAAGCTTTTAACAAAGATTAAACCTCTTTCTTTTGTGAAGGTAGGTTGAAATGGAAGAACACAATATGTCCTTGGATTGGTTTGCTAATATGCAAAGAGCAAAACAACGTCAAGAAAACAAAAACAAGCAAGAAGGAGAATAAAATGTCTGTATTTAACCGTTTAGATAAGGAATATATTGAGAATTTCATTACCATTCAAAGTATGCTACTGAAGCACATCAGTCAAAATGGTTTTGATGGTTCAGATGGCCCTATGGATAGTCCAAGTAACTCGGTACAATTCGTTGCCGAGAAAGGGATCTGTGCAATGTTGGACAGAATTCGTTCAAGACTGAATCTTTCAACAGATGGTCAGTTGGATAACATGCGTAATGAGTGTTTCCGTAGTTGGGAGCATTACACCGGCAGCACTTCCTATCCTGTACCTGCATCGCTCTCCGCTGCAAATGATCGCAGTGCGGAACGGGCATTTGACCGAGACCATCATTGGAAAGATGAGCAGCTGGAACTTCGGAAAATGTTGATCTCGCATTCAATCAAGTTTGCTAAAGCTAAACTCAAAGAACGTTTTGGTTCTTAAGATGAAAATCATCCACTATTTGATTGTGTTACTTCTTGTAGTGGATATTTACCTTTTCCTGACAGCACCCTACTAGGAGAAACAAATGACTATTCAAAAAAGACACCGTAGTGGTGAGCGTAATAAATATCAACGTAAACCAAGATTTGACAAACCTCAATTCACTGATTTAAGTGCATCAGTTGTGAATATATTTTTACGTAAAGTAGAAAAGAATCTACCGGACGGCATTACATTCTTGTATAATGACAGCACTGTTATTGCTTTTGGGCATGACTCAACCCGAGCAGCTTATCTCTTGGATTTCTATCCATTAGATGTTGATCTGTCTGAGAGTGAAGTTAAAGAAATTAGACACGAATTAACAAACTGGCAAGATTTGCATGAGATTGGGATTATTGAAGACATATTGTTAGAGCAGGTTGAAAATATTGTGGATGAAGTTAACAGAGTGAAATCTTATCACCCAGAATCAGAACTGACTATTGTTTTCGGTCCTGCTGATACACTTGATTATGCTGGCACTCCAGCACGTCCAATTTACATGTTCCTGCTTGAGTCTGATGAGACAGCTAGATTGGAAACAGAATCAAGCTTCGTTGTTCTGCCAAATGATGAGATGAGCAGAGCTTACATGGAAGACTAACTAAGGAGGGCCAATGGGAAAGTACAGAATTAGAGAGTTGGAAAATCCGAAACGATATCTTGTTACTCAGAGACATTGGCTCTTCCCTCTTTGTTGGAGACCTATGACTTTTGGTGATGGCTGTGGTAACGACACTGGTATTGAGGTAGTTTACTCAACTCTTAGAGAGGCTGAAGATTATGTAGAAAGATCTGAGAGATTTGATAAATGGTATAGGGGGTTATGATGGCAGGTTATCACATAAATGAAATCCAGAAACGTAGATACGGTTCCCTTGGTAAAATTGTGGAGGAAACCGAAGAACTGTTAGATGCACATCAGCAAGGTAGTAATGTTATGGTTCTAATCGAGCTTTGTGATCTGTATGGAGCTATTGAAGGTTTCTTAGAGGAGAACTATCCTCAGATTAAGATGTCAGACCTGAGTAAGTTTTCTCATATTACTAAACGGGCATTTGAAAGTGGGGAAAGATCATGAATATTGATTTAGGTTTGATCACAGAAGCTATTGACTATTACAACTGCATTGAAACTAAGGTTCCATACCTTGTTGATCAAGACATTATGGATTTCACTTGTCCAAAAGGTGTTGTTGATAAGAGATTCACCCATGAGGGTGGCAAACAGTATGTTGCCAGTGCTGAACAGTCATTTCTTCAGTTAGAGAAAGATGGTAAAGTATTTCATGACAACTCCAGTTACATAGCTCTTACACCATGCTATCGTGATGAGTGGGTTTTAGATGAAACTCACTACAACATCTTTCTGAAACTTGAAATTTTCCATTACAATCCAGACTTACCCAATGCAGATTACTTTTGGGCTAATGAAATGAGAAACTTCTTCTGGCAACAAGGTTTGCCTGTAGAATTAAAACCAACAGACCTCGGTTATGACATCTTGGATCGATTTGGTTTAGAATTGGGTTCATTTGGTTACCGTGTGACACCAAAAGGTGTTCGTTATGTTTACGGAACTGGTCTGGCAGAGCCACGTGCATCCCTTGCAATTCAAAACTACAAAGATTGGAGGTTATAATGTTGATTGATCAACTCTTTAACTTAATCAATAAGGTTGAGTTAGAGAAAAAGTACCTCTTTGTGGTTTATGATGAAGGCCCCAATGGTAAAGTTGGTCTTGATGTCTTGGACTATGAGTCAGAGGAAGAAGTAGATGGTGGCTGGTTTGATTCTGTCTCTGAAGCCTGGAAATATGTCTCTGAATTTGAGGGGAGTCTATAATGCACATTTGCTATAAATTATTTGGCTGGAAACCTTGGACCTTCCTGACAAACTATGATATTGATCGTGAATGCGAAAAGTGTCCGGTTTGTGGTGGCACATCTTTTAAACACACTGTTGTGGATACTGTTTCTAACCATGCATCTGAGGTACATGTTCATTGTGATGAGTGTGGTGAGATGGTAAACTGTCAGCTATACGGTTCTTACGATCCTATCTTTATGTATATGGACAGAAGTTTTGAAATGTGGGTGATCAGAAAACAGAAGGCAACGATATGAAAGTTTACATTGTTTGTCGTTCGTGGTGTGAGGGTTATGAAGACCACGGCTGGGACATTATGGCAACTTGTTCAACCCCTACCCTTGCTGAAAGTAAAATGGTAAAAATGGTTGGAGACCGTAAAGAGGACCCAGATGATTGGTGGGTTGATGAACTGGAAGTTGAGGAGGAGAACACCTAATGAAGATCAAGAAACAAAGCAAAAAGAAATCCGCTGGGCGTTTTAAGCACTATAAAAGTTATGGGTGGTTGGCTTCAGTTGTATATCGTCTTCGTGGTGATAGTGTGGTCCGTCATTACTTAAAAACAGGTAAGTACATCCAAACAATGGGTGAGCCTTACGAACTAATTCCGGGCTTCAAAGTGCAGGATTTGTTTATCACATCTACAGTTAAACGCTCACGTGTGAAAAACATCCCTGATGGCTGTCTGTGTCTCCCTGGTGGTGACATTGAGAGTGACCCAATGCAAGAGTTGGTAGACCTAACTCAAGATTTGGATTTATATGAAGGAGGGAAAGATGATCACTCTGAGTGAATTACTCGAACTAAAACCCGGGACAACGATCTATGTTGCAGCACCTGGAAGAGGTCCAAAGAAGATGTGGACCAACGCACTACTTGAGGAGACTTTTGAGGGTGTTACAGAAACACCTTCTGGTTACCACTTCACAGTGGCGTCTGGCGGTTATAGTTTTGCTTATACAAGGAATGGTGAAGCACTCTTTTTAGATGAAAAAGAGGCAATGAGTTACATGGATGTAGTCCATTCAATGCGTTTCATTTCTAAGATTGCTGAACTTGACCGTGAGTTAGAGTCTATCAGATCTCAAATTGTAGACATGCATGATAATGGACCCGGCAAGTCAGACTATAAATACCATAAGAGGGTGACCAATGACATTTAAACACAGAGGGCCAAAACCACTTGTACCAGAACCATTACAAAGAGGTATTTATACAGTGTGGAATTGGGACATGGAACCTTATGGTCAAAAGAGACGAGAACTGATCTTAGATTGGCTTAAGTCTGATAGTGATAACCATATTGCAATCAATAAACGGGGTTGTCCGGTGCTTAGAAGAGACCCAGACCTCAAACGTCTTATAAAACAAGGTAAACTTAAAATGAAAAAGATTCGTTGGGGTGGTAAAGCTACTCTGTCGATCTTAGTTTTACCTTAAAAAGTTGTAGACAAACTCGTTCTAGCTTGATAGACTCTTTTCATACCGACTAATGAGGAGAAACAGAATGATAAATATTCATGCAGGTTTTACTGATTACAGAGAGGCTGGACGCCGGGTGCAAGTGATCTGTCCTGATTGTGGGGCTAAAGGTGCAAATCCTTACCCTTGTTGGTGCTATGAGTGCAAGGGTGAAGGTTCTGATCGGGTTCTAATGCTACCAACCATTAATGGTATCTGGATTCAAAGTTGGTCTGAATACCGCAAAAACCCCGGCTTAGGGAGGGTTTTATAAATGTACCAGAACGGTCAGCACGCATTTGATCATTCATGTGTCTATCACATTGTAGAACACGGCAGCCGAGGTGAAGTACTACTAGACCAGTATCTAGTGTTTACCTTTTCTAATTTCTATAAAATTGGACGTAATGGATTAACCAAATCATCTATTGGAAAATTTACTACTAACGTCACTTTAGATGTCGTAGGTAAGACTTATGTAAATGAGTATGGATATTTATTTGAAAGGTGCAACCATCCGGTTGGATTCTTTAAGAAACAGAAATATTCTATTAACTTGGTAAATAATGGGACTCTTAATTTAGGAACCTCTGATGCTAAGATCATAAATAAATTACATGAGTATTGTGTAAAACTAACTAAAGAAAAATTAGACATTGAGTGTCGATTCACTGACCGAGAATTCTTCTTTACTACATCTAATGGTATTAAATTAGTGGACCTTCATAATAAATACCCTATTAGCCCTTTTGCAATAGAAGTCATGAAACGTGAATATGACCAAGATGCAGCAATGCTTTCCACTTTCAATCTACTAAGCACGCAGAAACGAGAACTGGAGAAGGCTAGCTATAAGCCGATTGACCCAAGAGAAGAACGGACTCGTTCACTGCAAGCTTTAGGAAGAATGAATGGTGGACCTAATAGCTACATTGACGGGGATGGTGTATATCACTCTAATCCTAATCCGGTTACCAGCACTTTAGATTGGGCGCATGGTTTATAATTGAAGTACTCCTGTGGATTTGGGGTGATAAGACAACTCTATTTAACATCAGGCAACTTCGGTTGCCTTTAACTGTATGGAGGTTATATGTTACAAGTTTATAATCTGGTCGCGTCAAGTGGTGGAGAGGAAGGTGAGGAGTACTGTGAAGTCCTGATAAAATCTTTCCTTCACAAATCTGATGCAGAAGCTTACCGGGAATTGCACTGTGACTCACATCTACCACAGTATGTGATCGAAGGAGCAGAAGTTTTATTGTGGTGGACAGATAAGCAAACTTCTGAGGAAGTTTGGTGTATTGAGGAAGTAAGACTCTACAAATCCTTAGAAGAGGCAGTGCAAGATGATCACTAAAGAGCAAGCACAAACAATAAAGAGTTATGTAGAGAGTATGCTTGTCTATGAGACCGCCGCGCTGCATAGTAAAATCTGCCTTGCAAAAAGTACAGATAAAGCAAGTGCAGAGTTGATGGCATGTTTGTTAAAACTCACTCAAAAGAATGCTGAAGAGACAGGAAAGCAATTTCTTTCTTACATTGACAGTCTAACTAAAGCTGAGTGGATTGATTGGTCTGGTGGTGATTGTCCTGTCGCACCAGAAGATAAAGTGCAGTACAAAACAACCTTCGGCAAAGTCTTAGAAGCATTAGCATGTGATATCAGATGGAAACATATAAGTAACACTGACCATCAAGCAGGTGATGTGATTGCATATCGAATCATTGGTTGACAGTGGACACGTCTACTGCTACTGTGGACAAACCCGCTCACTTTCGGTGGGCGAATCTGCTATAGGGGGTTTTATGGAATTATTAGTTGCAATACTAATTTTAGCTGCATTCTTCGGAGTATGCTATTGGGTTAGTGGTTCACAGTGGAGAGAATAATGAATTATAATGATTGTGACATCTGTCAGCATCATGAAGATGTAGGGACAGCAAAAGAGTTTCTGAAAAAGGCCGTTGAGGCAAGTCTTTTTGCATTAATGCATAAGACAGAAGAAGCTTATGAGAAAGAGCGTGTTGCAAGGCAGGCATTTTGTGAGTTTATGCAATCACACCCTGCAATTGAAATTACATTAAAGGAAGAGGAGAATAAAGATGAAACTAGTTGAATTGTTAGTGCAGGAATTACCTAAACGTAGTGGCTGGCCTGTTGGTGCTGACTACGTTGTGCAAGATTGTGATGGGTCTTATGATCTTAAATTTGGGGCGGGTGAACCCACTGTTTATTTCGATGAGCGTGGTGTATGGCGTAATTCCGAAAAACCTACTCACTGGGGAGTATATACGGAAGAGTCATATATCCGTGATGTTACTGTTGGGGCAGATGATGCAGACACATCAATTGTGTTACGTGAAGAATATGAAGCTGCACTTGTAAAAGGTAATAAAACTCAACTGAAATTAATTGATCTATTGGTTCAAGAATTACCGAAACATGGTGGTTGGCCTACCTCGGCTGATTATGCTGGTTACAAAAATAGTTCAAAAGACATTACTTTCACATATGGTGGAAAACCTGGTTTTAATCTGCTTGGGGATCTTAGCATTTTCTCAAATGCAGACGCCGGTTCAAGGTGGGTTGTAGGTGCTTCTGTTCCAGCACAAGTTCCAGAGGATTCTACAACGGCAATCGTAAGTCGCCGGGAGTATCTGGCTGCTCTTGAAGCATCTAAGAAACCTAAATGGAATGGTGAAGGTCTTCCACCTATCGGTGCTGAGATCGAAGTCCTGTCACCGACTTATGGGTGGAAAAAGGCTACAGTCACAGCAGTCACAGACAACTGGCTTATCGCACAATATGAAGATGGTGTAGAGTTTGCTGGAACACATCGAACTTTCAGTAACACTTTAGGTTGGGAAACTGACTGTAGTCATTTCCGTAAAGTGAAGTCACAAGCAGAGCGTCAACGTGAAGCCACTGTTGCATCTCTGCAAGAGAGTCTGAAAGGTTCTGGTTATGGATTACCTGATGGAGCAGCCAGCATTGTGGTAGATGCCATTGCACAAGGTAAAGTCTCTGGCATAAAGTTAGCTGACTAAACTGTGGACCACTGTGTTGTCCTGCTGTGGACGAAGATGTTCTTTATATTCATGGTAAGTTTCAGGGCTATTGTAGGATACCCTTTGAATGGAAATTAAGAGAAGATCTGACACAAGATGAATGTCCACCGAAAGCTAAACAGAGGAGATGAGCACAATGCATAACTGGAAAGGTATTTTACATGTCAAGGTGACTGATGACATTAGTAAAGTTAAATTGAATTCAGTAAAGGGGTGGGATGACTATAGTATAACATTCCCTTCTTCAAAAATCACAGATGAAGAGTTAAAGGCTCATGCATATTTTAGATACTATCGCACCTCTCCTGTTATGGAGTTAGCGTATGGCCCTGCTGGGTTACAGTTTGGTAAGCTCTTCATTGAAGATGGTGATTATCATAAAGAGGTTTATTCTGGTGCTATACCATACCTGATGACAAGGGTGGTAGGTAAGGTGATGTGTCCTGTAGGTGTCTTATGGCACATGTTGAATTATAGTGAAGATTGATCGCACAGTAATAAGGGGTAGTTATGAATATTGATCTATGGCTTGAAGAAGCAATTAAGAAGATTAAGTCAACAGATCCAGATAAGCTGATTAAGCAACTGGAGTCTTTTGGACTTGTACAACCAAAGAGCAAGTGGATTAAGTGCAGTGAGCAGATGCCCGACGTTGGGCAGGAAGTCATCTTATTCAATGGTCTTGTGAAGACTGGTTACTACTATACCGAGTATGGTGATTTTTCTGACATCATCGAAGACGTTTTCACTATCGGGGACGCAACCCACTGGCAACCACTCCCTTCTCCACCGGAGGGTAACTAATCAAGGGACGACTCCGGTCGTCCTTTTTTATTGCATAAAGAAATCCAGCATGTTAATATGTGTTCTATGTAAACAGATGAGGAGGTTTAGATGACTAAGAACGAAGGTTACCTGTACGCCAGAAAGATTCGACGTAAGCATTACACTAACATTCAACTGGAGGCGATCATGAAAAGTGAGGGCCACAGTGAGGATGATATTAAGCTGGTTAAAGCATGGCTTTCAAATGACTACTCTTACTTACACAACCTAAAATAAGGTCAAGCAATGGACACATTCGAGTGGTTCCTGATCGGCACATTTACACTTATAGGAGTAACTATGTTGGTCTTTGGTGTGTTGTTCTTTTTCACAGATTCAGGTGACGATTTCACTGAGGAAGAAACAACTCAGCTTTCTCTGCTCCTGATACTGAAAAACTTACTTTAATAAACTAAACCAATTAAACAGTGGACAGATCTGTTGCATTCTTTGGACGGGTCTGGTATTATTTGTGTAAGCAATAGGTCCTGAAGCTGGACGAGACAACC
>Ga0302347_1000849_pt1 | contig 42385 bp, 39 predicted proteins | sample PhyWR1_FD_202178 | JGI IMG/M metagenome (GOLD analysis project Ga0302347, IMG submission 202178) | Leaf surface microbial communities from wheat plants in UC Gill Tract Community Farm, Albany, California, United States - DLSL W.R1 (v2)... | ecosystem: Host-associated > Plants > Phyllosphere >... | reverse complement strand
GATGTGCTTTTCTTCTGTGTCATGCTATTTCTCCATTTAAGTCTCAAATCTTTAAGAGACTGCCGCAACTTTTTTCTGAGAGGTTCCATCTCAAGGCTGCTGACCTCTTAGCAACTTTTCTTAGCAGCTGTAATTTTAATAATAATATTTTAGTGGGAGAGATCAATATGGTAATTCCTAAAATTTTCACACTGTAATGGTCTAATCATTCTGGACACTTTGTTAAAGATATAATGAGTAACTCAACCAAGGTGAGATTAGCTCCGGGGCTCTATAGTGATCCATTGTTCTTTATTCAGCTGATGAGAAAAATCTGGCTTAGTGAATACGTGAACATTCAATTAATAAGCAAGCATCTAATCACTCGGATTTTTCACTAAAGAAAAATCCGAGTGATTATCGAAAATAGTCCTAATAAATCTCCACACCCTCCCTCCCTCATTAATAATTTCGTTACATTTTTCCGTGACCTAGTTTGCTTTAGTGCATCACTGACTTATGCTACTTTCTCATTTCGGGAACGGAAGATTTAAGGCAATGGTGCGCTTTAAGTATTCTGTTGATGCAGAAAACTTAAACTCATTGATATATTCACACCATCAATTCTTCATTGTTGGATTATGAGCATCAATTATAATCGCCTTCCACTGCTGCACTATGGATTGATAAGCAGGAAGAGCTTTACGTAGTCATTGCTATTTACATTACGTGATTGCCCGTTGTTTGGTATCAGTTATGGTATTCACGCACATAAGCGTTAAAGGGACTTAAACGATGAGCATTCAGGATTACATTCTTGCAGGCAGTAAATTACCGATCCACAATCATTACCAGTTAAGACTTAAACGGCTTGAATCTCAGCAGCCCGGCGTCGATATAACGGTGCTCAAGTTCAGTGGCTGCGAGGCCATCAGCGATATCCTGCACTATGAGATTGAGTTTACCAGCGCGGTGAAAGACATTCCCGCTCAGCATATCATCAATTATTCCGCGCTGTTCCTGATGTATCCCGACGGCAAGCCGTGGGAGTCCGTTAAACCGCGCATCATCCCCGGTGTCATCACGCAGTTCCGCCAGTGCAGCACTTCTGCCGATGAAACCCGCTACGTCGCCACGCTGGAACACCGCGTCACCCGGTTAAATCAGGGCAGCAATAACGCGATTTATCAGAACGACAGCATCATCAGCATGACCGAAAACACCTTCCTGCGTTACAACATGGACCGGCTGGATTTTCGGTTTGCGCTCAATGATCAGTATCCGCTGAAAAAATTCATGATGCAGTTCGGCGAAAGCGAATACGCGCATATTGCGCGACGCCTGGCCGACAGCGGCATCTCGTACTTCTTCGAATATGACGAAGAGAACAACTGCGACGTGATGGTGCTGGCCGACCATTCTTACGCCTGGCCAGAGCCTGTTGCTATCCCTTTCCGAAATCCGGCGGGACTGTTTGACGGTGGCCTGGAATCAGTCTGGGAGATGTCGGTCAGCCGCAAAGCCATTCCGAAGTCAGTCACGGTTAACGACGATTACTACCCCGCTGCGCAAAGCGATATGACCGGCACGACGATGACTAATCCGGATTACCCCGCTCTGGTCGCCGAAGATTACCGCTGGGGTGAGTACTATCCTGAGCCGGGCAAGGAATTCAGCAGCGAGCCCGGACAGGGCATGTGGTACGCCAGACGCCGTCAGGAACGTTACCTCAGTGAGCAAATCACCTTTGAGGGCAAGTCCAACTGCATGACGCTGCGTCCGGGGATGGTCATCACCACGCCCGGCAAAAACTGGCCGGAAGCGCCGGACGGCCTGCTGATAGTCTCCACCGATTCTAAAAACGTCGCCCGCGACACGGCGTATTTCGTCACCTTCACCGCGGTTCCGCGTAATACCCAGCATCCGTACCGCCCTGCGTTGTTGCCGTGGCCGACCGTCACCGGCACGCTCCCTGCACGCATCTCCAGCGCGCATCCGGACGAACCTTACGCCCACATCAACGCCGACGGTTTATACCGCGCCCAGTTTGGTTTCGACCGCACCGAATGGCAGAAAGGCTTCGAGAGCTGCTGGCTGCGTCTGGCCAAACCATATTCCGGTGATACCTGCGGCTTCCACATGCCGCTGCTGGATTCCACCGGCGTGGCGATTGCCTTCGAGAACGGCGACGTTGACCGGCCCTATATCGCCTATGCGCTGCATGATTCAACGCACCCGGATCATGTCGCGTTACCTAATTATAAGCGGAACGTTATCCGCACTCCTTCTGGAAATAAGATTCGACTTGAGGACCAGCGGGGCAAAGAACATATAAAAATCAGCACGGTACATTCAGGTAAGAGCCAGCTCAGCCTGGGACACCTTGTGGACAGTGCCAGAAAGCAGCGCGGTGAAGGCGCAGAATTGCGAACTGATGCCTATGTTGCCGTTCGCGGCGGTACAGGCGCAAAAAGACCAGATGGATCTGACCTCCTTCGAGGACATGCAGATCACCAGTACCAACGGCCGCATCGTGCTTAACGCCAAAAAAGAGCTGCTGCTGATGTGTGGCGGGGCTGGGATCCGCATTAAGGATGGAACGATCGAAGAACTTGCTCCTACCCGTATCACCCAAAAATCGCCGGTACTGGAGTATCAGGGTGGGGACAGCGTGAAGCAGGCGATGCCAACCTTTAATCAGGGGGACTTTGGTATGAAGTACAAACTACATATCAATGGTGACCCATCGCATGTTCTCAAGAACCAAAAGTTCCGGGTTCACCGCCAGGATGGCTCTGTCTCTGAGGGTATAACCGATACAAACGGTGAGTCCTCTCTGTTGCAAATGAGCGAACTGGAAAATGTCGCCATTGAGTTGATCAAGGGAGTGAAATGATGGCTGATTCATGCTCTAACATTCGTAATCCAAAGCTTCTTTCAGAAGGTGATATTTGTCGTCCAGTCACATCCGGGAAGGCACTGATACAGGAGTGCGGTGTACAGCCTCCGCTGCCCTGCATTGTTATTTTGGTACATGGGGTCAATGACGTGGGCGAAGCCTACGAAAATCAGGATGTCGGTATTTGTGCCGGACTTAACACTCGCCTTGGCCGCACTGATATGCATCATCATGAGTGGAAACAGTATGATTTTATGATTTCCGACGCAGACGGAAATATCACAACAGAAACCTGTGCAGTGCAGGATCAGACATGTGTTGGTGTCGTTAACCGGTATCACCGACAGCGGCGACGTGCCCGCCTCGCGATTACTGGCATTACTGCAGCCGCTCGTCAGAACCACCCGCACGGCGGAGGGGATTGTGAGCGTGATCCGCACGCAGGCACCGAATACGCAGGTCACCATGAAACCGCACATGGTGACCCGGATGCTGGCAGGCAAACGGGCGAGATTCTCGTTTTCAGAGCAACAAAAGTTAGGCGATCATCTGGTTCTCGGTAGTCATACGGAGGACGCCAACTATTGCATCGGCGTGGAAATGTTTACCGAAGACGCGGCTGAGGCTAAAGGCTGGTTGCCAGGCGGTCAGTTGCGGGAAGACGTGTTTACTTTGTTGCGTGTGTATCTGGGATGTGATTACGATGCCAGCCTGTCTCTGACTATCCCAATGAAGCTCGCACCGCTGCCACGCCTGGGCGATCGTTCGTTAATGATGGGATATAACGTAGTAATGGGGTTACGGGAAGATAATCTGGATGACATGCCGGCAGAGGTGACGATCAAACTGGGGCGGATCAGGGCTAAGAAAAATAACATAATTAATTAACAAGGAGTGCCACATGTTAAATGCCATTCTGGAAGGAAAAGCGGGCAGGATAATGCTCGATGGCGGTGAACCACAAAGCTGGCGAACCGTTTTTCAGTCTTATGAGGATTTACTCACAGCAGCAATCTGGAGCCGCGTTAGCTATTTATCCCCGGCAGCAATGGATCAGTTTTTTTCAGCGATGCTGGGAATTAACAGGGACAGTTGGGGAAAATTTGCATCCATCACCTTCTGGCCCAAATATGTTTTCCCTGATCCTGCTGATGAGAAGATGCAACCCTTTCTTTCAGGAGACGAACGATTTGCCGAACCCGATCTGGTGATCGCTTTTGAGCATACGGCGCTGATCATTGAAGTCAAACCACCGGCTGGCGGCAGGCAATATCTGCAGCAATGGCGGAAAGAACTCTATACCTATCTGGCGGATGACAACGCCAAAGACAGCGTTCACTTTCTGGCGCTGGGCAATTTACCGGCCACTGCAGAGAACTGGTTTCAGGAACTAAAAACACAGTTTCCGCAGGTAGAGTTTCATGGCACGGAATGGCGCAGGGTCCGGGAGGTTTTCCAGTACACAGAGTGGGAAGCACCACAGGATAAGCGCATCGTCGCTGATTGCCTGAAGGCCCTTGCGCTCTATGGCATCCGGGAGCCTTTGCTCCCCTGGCAACGATTTCATCAATTTATGGCAGATACACCGCTTTCCAATAATTTCTCATTTTTGAAGGAACAACAATGATGCACGACCCTTTTGCTCAGGTCCGACAAGCCCACCGCATCTGCGGGGCGTATTACCAGCATATATTGCCGATGATCAACGAAGTCGCACAGAAAATGGAGGCATCGTTTCTGCTGTGGGACACCTGGAGTTTCAACAAGCCGCCCCGCCGCGGGGCAAATCCGCTGGAAAACTGGAAATGGGACTTCCTGCCGATAATGGACGTTTCGTTTGTGTTCAGTAAACAGCAACGACCCAACACGCCGATGACAGCGAGCGACTATGTGCTGGACTTTAAGCTGGTGACAGACAGCGAACTGGAATGTGACCAGCGTGTGTTGCAATACGGTGAAGATGACGAACCGCCAGCCACAGGATTGAAAACCACGGCGGAAGAAGCCAAAAGCTATCTGAATGTGTATCTCTTTTTTGCGGTAAACGATGATGCCACTTACGCATCCCCCGAAGAACTGTGGGGCAACTATGACGGATATCCTGAGACCGTTTCAAAGATGCAGTTATCGGATGATAAGAACATCAAAGGCATCGGGTTTTCTGTACCGCTGGCGGAGATTGCTGATGATGGTGGGGTGAATTGGCTGGTGGATAGAATTTCAGAGCACAGGGAATGCCTTATGGGAAGCTGAGATTCGGTGACAGTCCGCGCGCGATCCCGTTAATTTTGGGTCGCGAGATTTTCGTGACGCCTCGGATTATTTTTCCCTGACTTTCATTGAATTACCTATTCTTTGCGAGCATGATCGCAATAACTTCAACCTGTTAAACTTCAGCTATGACCTCTCGTAAAGCACTGCAAACGGCAATTTCAAATGTGGCAGTCTGGCGCAAGGGCGACCAGTGCGCGCCGCATAAACCTTTGCTGTTGCTTTATGTTCTCTCTCAATATCTGAGGGGGCATTCCCGACTCTTCGACTATGGGCAAGAGATCCACGAACCGCTGACAAAATTGCTGGCTGACTTCGGCCCTAAGCGGCGCGACTACTATCCAAATATGCCTTTTTGGCGGTTGAGGACTGACGGATTCTGGACACTTGAAAATACTGAGGGTTGTAAGCCACGCAAGGGCAATATCCAGCCGACAAAACGTGAGCTGATTGAGAATCATGTGACTGGTGGTTTTGACGAAAGCAGCTTCCAAATCCTTCGAGAAGCACCAGGAATGATCAATAAACTGGCGCTGCAGATCATGTCTGAGCGTTTCCCGGAAAGTCTCCAGATACTTCTGGCAGACCGTCTGGGGTTTGATTTTACGTCTCTGATGAAAGCGCGTGATCCGCGTTTCAGGGAGATTGTTCTTCGGGCATATCACTCGCGCTGCGCAATATGTGGCTACGATTTGCGGCTTGATGGCGCACTCGTAGGACTGGAGGCGGCGCATATCCGCTGGAAGCAATACGGTGGACCGTGCGAAGTGAATAATGGACTGGCCCTTTGTTCCCTCCATCACTCTGCCTTTGATATGGGAGCGATAGGAATAGATGAGCAGATGACCATCCGTATTTCCGGTGGCGTAAACCGCAGCCCGGTTGTGGATCACCTTTTCTGGCAGCGTGACGGAAAACAACTTTATTTACCGCAAGATAAAGTTTTCTGGCCTGCGGAAAGGTTTATTGAATGGCATCAGAGTCAGGTGTTTAAGAGCTGAAGGTTTTCGAATTGGACTAACAGAAAACCGTTAGAAATGTTTTTTATACGCTGGCATGACAGATAGAAACCATGTTTCACCTACCCTATGCATGGAACTTTTATACTATTTGGTGCGAAGGCCGGACTCGCACATTAAAATTAACCTCATAATTTAAATCACTTTAAAATAAACAAAAAACAAATGTACCAACATCGATACCAACACATTAATTCGTTGCTTTTGGGACTCGAATCGGGGCAAACACTCCCCTCCTCTAGCTGAATTCAGATTCCCCATAAAGAAGAGAGCACACTCCGTCTGAAAGAGTAGTGCTCTATGTGATATTAAATTATGCGGGTCACAAGTGCTCATCACGCCTGAGCTCAGAGGTCCCAACGATGATGGCTCTGGGTTCACTACCGATACAAAGTGAATAGCCATTGCAGTTGACGGCATCAATCAACTCAGTGAGTACAATACCGTCAATCTCAACGACAATTCTACCCATATTGAGGGCCATGGCACTGACGCTGTCGGCTTCAACGTTAAGAGATATTTTCATTGTTCATTCTCCTGATCGGAGCCTTTACCTTGAGTAATACGGCTTATTATTCTGTAACCGCTTCCCATACCCAGACCGGTTACCTTTCTGGCTCTTAGAATATCTACGTCGGTAATAAAGGATGAGCGCTCCTGGATGGTAAACCCCGGGCGATCAGCGCGAACTAATTCGTATTTTTCGACAATAAAATTCAGGGCATCAACTAAGGTAATTCCGGCGTCGATATGTTTTTGAATCACACCATCATCGCCAAATGACGTATCGTTCAGTTGAAGGCCATAGTGCTGCCCCAGTATCTGTTTCAGCAAAGTCTGCCAGATGGCTACGGGAGTCAGGCAGGTATGTGCCGCCCCCAACGGGGTCATGGTTTTTGTCTGCATCGTGGGTATTCTCTTATTTCGAAAATAGGGAGGTTAATGAAGCACCGGATGAACAGAAGATGTTGAAATAGTTATCTGGTGTGAAGCGTTGGGTACACAGCCAGATAAACATAACCACAACTGCCCAACGTGTCGGCTTCGCATGTCAGCCCTTTCGCATACAGGGTCACGGCATGCTGGTGACGGGGATTAAGTTCACCGCTAGTCAGCATCAATTCCAATTGCTTCAGCAACAGCGGAAAAGCTTGGTCCAGATGACGTAAATCTGCCTCGCTGAACTGGCCAGTGATACTGGCCCGGTCAGCCAGGTAATCCAGACGGTTTCCTTCCTGGACCAGACGCGCCCCGAAATGCGGCGTGATGGCGCATTTCAGCCCCCATTGCAGAGTATCAGTGACTTTATTGCCGGTATCTTTTTTCATGTTGATGTTCCTGTGCTGGTGGTTAGTTGAGAGTGATGCTGCGAAGAATGACATACGGGCCGTGGCGGTCCTGACGACGTTCGGCAAAGACGGCCAGTACACCGCTGACATCCTGCACCTCTCGTCCGTAGTAGTGGCAGACGCTACCAGACCAGTAATATTTTCCGGTACAGAAGCAAAACAACCGCGACTGTGGATGCTGGCGGTATATCGCCATCGCCTGACGTTTGCTGATAATTTTCATGCTGTTGCTTTCCTCAGAGGTTACAGCCATCCCCGCTCGGCAAATGAGACGATATCCATTCCGCCAACCACCAGGTGGTCCAGCAGTCGGATATCCACCAAGTCGAGTGCCTGTTTAAGACGCTCTGTGATTCGTCTGTCGGCACCGCTGGGTTCTGAATGTCCAGACGGATGATTGTGTGCGAGTACGGCCGCTGCAGCGTTATGTTTCAGGCCTGCCTTCACTACTTCGCGGGGATGCACATTTATGCTGTTGATGGTTCCGAGGAACAGCATGTCGTCGGCGATAAGCAGGTGCTGATTGTCCAGCCACAGAACTGTGAATACCTCGCGGCCCAGTGGGGCAAGCTGCAAGCGTAGCCAGTCGCGGACAGCATGGCTGGAGGTAAATGATGCGCCGGGTTCACGTAGCTGTCGCTCCAGCAGGGTCAGCGCTTTCCTGACCGTCTGCTGTTCTGTGGGGGCCAGTTCACGGGCAAACAGCGGAAGTTGTTGTTCCATCGCGGCTGACCTCAGTCGATGATGTGCATGATGGCGCTTCATTCCGGGTGGCTGAGGGCATAGTCCCGCAGTCGGTAATAGTGTTCGGTCATGGCCTCGCACTCAGTACGGCAGGCATGGTGGCTGTAGGTCAGCAAGCAGACCGCTATTCCCGCCGCCTCAGCGCTCATCTCGGCACCGTTGCCGTTCATGGCGTTGAACAGTTCCCACGCCTCATCGCAGTCCTCGTCAGGCTCAGGTGCCATAAATGCCCCGCCGTTGCTTAGCGTGTAGAACTGCCAAATGCCACCGGAATAATCAGCGTAAAATCGGTCCATCCAGCCAAAGATACGCGGTTCCAGAGTGACCCACTGCGGTATGCTGCCGAAATGTTGCGGCCAGAACCCCACGCGCTGCTCGTCCTGTACGAGGGTAGCGGTCAACGCGGGTGCAGAAGCGGTACCTGCAGGTTGTAACGGTAGAGCGTCGTTGAGGTTGATAATATCGGTCATGTTAGTTTTTCCTCGTTTATTTATCGGGTTGGGGATGCAGATTCAGCCGGAGTGACGGCCAGTGCCCTTCAGTGATGCTTAAGCTGCACAGGCTGCGTTCATCGGGGCGATAAAGAAGGTGAGAGCACCAGGCGCAGAGGTCGTCGTCAGAGATGGAGCGGCTGCAGGGATTGTTCTCCAGGGAGTGTGGATAAGAGGGGGGCTGGCGGGCGTTATCGGGCAGCGGTGGCATCAGCTCAGCGCCTGCTGCAGTTCTTCCGCCATTACCCAGAGCGCCCGGTTGAGCTTAACGTCGCCGTCTATGCCTTTAACTGCGCGCGTATGACTGCGTTTGCCTTTGGCGGTACGTCCTGGCAGACCCCCTTTCAGCAGGTTCTCCTGGCAACGATTGAAAACTGACCATAGGTCGTCCTGACGGTCTTCATAGCGTCGGGGCGTCAGTATCTGGGATGTCGTCACCGGCTGGTGCTCTTCACCAAAGCGGTACGTCAGCGCGGCTTTTGCAAAAGCCTGCTGTGCTGGTGGGGGAAGTAAAAGCGACTGCATGACATCCCGTTTTTCTTCAACCCTGTCAAATATCCCCAGCACCTCATAAGCCCCTTCAATGACTTTCTCCACCACATTGCCCTTATGCGGCACGCGCACCTCACCAAAGGTTTCGCCGCAGACAAGCCCGTTCTGGCAGACAAAGCGAAACAACCCCGGCAGCATCTGGTAGGAGCTGGAGCCGTCGTGACTGTTAAGCAGGATGATTTCGGGGACCTGTTTGCCGGTGATTTGCCCCTCACGCCTGAGGCGCAGCATGTGCTTTGTGTGGTCGCGTTTATTCAGGTCTCGCACGCGGGTCTGGCAGGCAAAGAACGGCTGGAAGCCTTCCCGCTGCAGGTTATCCAGCAGGATGATGGTCGGGATGTACGTGTATCGCTCGCTGCGGGATTCATGTTTTTCCTCACTGAAGACGCTGGGCACATATTGCGCCAGTTCATCACGGGTCAGGGGGCGGTCACGGCGAACCAGGTTCACCGCGCCAAAACGGCTGGCTAATCGCATGGTAATTTCCTTTATGAGAGACAAAAGAAAACGCCCCGCTCGGATGAGCAGGGCGTTGATGAATGGGGAATTAAAGTAAGTGTTACTGGCTGGTATTAAAGGACCAGGTGCCCTGGTCAGTCTCTACGGCAATTTCCAGTATTCTGCAGGCCGACATAAACCCTTTACCGACGAACAGCCGGTCCACGGTATTACCGAATCCCAGCCTGATGGGTTTCCAGGGCATGGCTTCGGCATCCTGACAGTTGCCACGGTTAACGTGAATTTTCTTTATCACCACCGAATCTGACCGGGAAGTGATATAGACTTTGCTGTAAAGTGCTCCTGCATTGCTGGGACCGGCACTGACTGTAAAAGGTGCTTCAGCCGCCACAGCAGAATACGTAACCAGGCCGAGTAACGCGGCGAGTAATATACTTTTCATCAATATTTCCTTCAGCGATATCAGCGTGCGAACTCAGCCACACAGGAAGAATCTTTATATGCAGGTAAAGTTTTGCCCGCGCCTTTCAGGGTAAAGGTGACAGGCTTCACTCCATCGCCGGAGACTGTTACCTGTTTACCCGTGCGCAGTTTGTCCCACATCCAGGCAAAATTATCCGCCCCAACATGACTTGCTGTTTCACTAACGTCAGCAGTCTCTTCCCCGTCAATTTTCACCATGATGTGCTGATTACTGTCTGTGCTGGTCTGTCGCCCGGATTCATCAGTAAAAATGAGCATTTCAGGTTTGTCACCGTAGCTGTCGCAAGCCAGGTAGAGTTGTGCTTGCCCTTTGCCGGGGAGGGTATATTCCGCAGTGCCCTGCGCATAGCCGCTGACCCAGGCATCACGGTTGCCAGAAGCCTGAGAGACAACAGGCATCAGAGCAGTCGTCACCAGCGTTGTTATTAAAAGTACTTTTTTCATGAACTATTCCTGTCAGAAACCTGCCATATCACCAGGAGTGGTGGTGATAAACAGCAGGCAAGCTATAAAGATGATGAGAGTGTTGTACCAGCGGGGTGCTTTTACAGGCTGTCGTAGAGGGGTTTTCATGCGCAGTCCTTAGCAACAAGCCAGTACAGCAACCCCGCCAGTATCGGGTCGATAATCAGCCAGAGAATAAACCAGCCCCGGAATGAACGACTGTTACCGGACGCAATAAATCCCGGCAGCAGGGCCAGTCCGACCACAGAAGAATTAATGGCATACGCCTCCCTGAATACGTGAAGCCCCTGCGATTCATCACATTGATTTATAATGAATAAAAAGGTTAATAGAGCATTTCCTGAGGGATTCTATAACCTGAAATTGATTGGGGATAATGAATAAATCCGATCGGTTCGATCGACATAATCGATCGTCGTTAAGCAAAATGACTCATCGATACAACCATTCTGGTTATCATGAAGGGAGGCGATTAACTGAAGAAAAATCCCCATAGAGAACGGGCCGTACGGGCGACGGTATGGGTGATGGCCTGCAGTGCACTACGGGCCATCTGCGGTAAAGGAGCCAAATCAATGATCTGGTCAATTACGTCCACTACGGCATCACCGAAACTGCTGCTGGCAGTGCTGATGACAGCTTCCGTGTGATAGCCGGTCTGCAGGTGGGGAACCAGCGGACTGCGGGCCTGCTTTGGGAGCCTGGTTATCATTGCCTCCACCAGACGTGACAACCGGTAACGCCCCCGGACTGAGACAGGCAGAATATCGTTTTCCGCGATGCTCAGTTGGCGGGTCACCGCCTGCATCTTTTGCGTAATACGTTCAGCCTGCAGTGCCGATGGTTGAGCAGATGGCCAGTTCCACTGCTCAGCAGGTTCAGTTTTATCCACCTGGTTGAGCACCCAAAGCATCGGTGGCAGCGGTCCGGAATATTGTGCAAATACGTCCTGATAAAACTGCTCTTCCACGGAGAAAGCGCGGTCATCGGCCTTGAGTATCCACAGCACCATATCGAGCTGTGGCATCAGCTCCCGATACAGCTTCCGGTATTCACCATCACGGGCCTGGCTCTCGCCCACACCGGGTAAATCGACCAGCGTCAGAAAATGGTTGCCAAAGCGCAGCCGTACAGGCTGAGGCTGTCGGGTGCAGGCTTCTATAGCGTTGACCGCACAGACTTCACTGCGAAACAGCGCATTGCAGAGCGAAGATTTGCCGACGCCAGTTTTCCCCATAATGCCAATTACGGGTTCATACGTGACGAGCTGGTTAAGTTCCTTAATTAAATGCTGGCGTAGTGAGCGAGGGTATCGCCTGAGATGGCGTCGGATAAGGGCATAGCCTGAAGGTTTTTTCATGATAATTTCCAGAAAGCACAAAGGCCATCCGTAGTGGATGGCCTGTTGAAGTTAAACGGAAGGGAATTCAGTAAGGTGATATATGACTGTGATTATTTTTAAAATGAATGTTTTTTCAGAGGCCGGAGATGCTCTTCCATATTGGATGGTATTATTTCATCAAATAAAACACCACCACTTTCCAGAGAGGGATTTTCATTTTCTTTAGCCGATATTTTTCCTGGTGGTATGATATTTTCCGGCTTGTTACGTTGATTTTGTAACCGGGATTTTTTCGCATCCTTTTTTAACTTTCTTTTTTCCCTTTTCTCCGCATTGAGGTAGGTAAACTCTGTCGAGTTTGAAAGGCTGCGAATACCAGGAATAGCATTATATATCTGAGACTGAAGGCGAATAAATCTTAGATAACCCTTACGATTATTTTCCCCAGAAAATTCACTGGTATTTTTTGTTAATATTAAATCGATATCATCCGGAACTGCTCGACATGACTCCAGAAATGCCTGTGACGACAAAATAAACAATCTATCATTATTTTCAATCACCGGGCGGGAAGCATTTTCAAAAAGACAATAATAAACTCTTTCATGCTGACGGTTTTTCTTTTCTCCTGAACTAATCCATTTGTCATAAATATCCAGTGGGATGTTGCCGTCAATAATATTATCTTTATTTTTTCTGAAAAAGAAATTAACAAGATAAAAAGGTTCAAACTTATCGTTGATTAAAATGAGCCTTGAATACCCACAAGCAACTGCGTACAGGCGATCTGATATGATTCTTTTTTTTAATATCGTAAAACGTCGTTTCAGTTCGTTAAGCGCCTGGGTGAAGTGCTCATATTGTTTCACCTTAGCTCGTATTTTTTCTTCACCATGCCAGTTGTCAGGAAGACAGAAAGCAAGCGGAAGCATTTCAGTCGGACGAGATTTTTTATCCATCTCATTGTAATGCGTGGTCAGATAGAACAGTGCCTGTCCCTTATCATTAATGGACGAAGCCAGTAATTTTTTCTTCTCATCAGATATCTGTTCACTCTTTATTTCTTTTTTGTCACGGAAACGGGTATGAGGTTTGGCAAACTCTCTGTTACCACTGACTGCCTGCTCTTTGTACATCAAAGTAAGAAGGTCATGGATTTCGCAGGGAAGCTTTTTATCTGAAAAATGAAAAAAACTATACTGTGCGTCTACCTCTCCCCATTTTTTCTGGGGTTTCTCATAAGCCCGATCTTCACGTCGTAAGTCAAATACCCGAAAGTCATCCCACATACTCATAGCTACCCGGTTTTCCTCTGTTGAATTTTTACCATGAAATGGTGGCGCTGTGCGGCGAATGGCAAAAGACGTCTGCATGTCTTTTTGCTGCTAGATTTTTATCGCCAGCAGTAGTTTTATTATCATATATTCATGGTTTTTATATATAAATCGTGGTTTTTTATTTTAAATCCATCTCTGCATCCCCTGCCAAAACTGGATTCTTAGCAGTTTTATGGGATGCTCAGCCATCCATTATTGGATGTATCCTAAAACACATGACACAAACCTGGTGCAACGTGTTCGCCAGCAGGACAAAATTAGCGCCCATGTTATCTGAAAACCCGCGTCTAACCCCTATCGGTTACTATAAGGAATAACAGCAGACGGGAAAAAACTTTCCTGTCTGCTGTACATACCGGTGCTGAGGAACTCATGCTTCCTGCAAATCAAAACCATCTAAGGGATGTAGGCGAGCACAATTTGCCAGTGCAGCCAGTACATTAACCGTCCTATCCATCCAGGCATCCAGCATTTTTTACGTCCTGCTGTTATTATACGAAAAGTTGCTCTTACAAAGGTTGGCACTGGCACAACCATTGCCCCAATACGAATAAAAAGAGCTGAAACACACACCACTCTGCATCCCGTTTGGCGAGGTGAGATTCGACGTGCAACAGATAAGTGAGCGAAATGAACGGTATATTCGGAGAGAAGTAACATTAGCGGCAAAAATGTCTTTAACGTTACGCCTGTACGGAGACTTCAGTAATTTTCGGTTATGCTAATCGAGTATATATGGTTTAACCCCTACCGATAAACTAAGCGTATCTGTAGTCATACATCACGATTGAAGACAGGTAGCCGGATTAAAATTAAAACCTTAAAATAAATTAATTTAGGTTATTAGTGTTATTTAATAAAGAAGCATCTATTCCCCGCTAGTAACACCATCCAACAAGTTATTCACTCGGCAAGATATTTACCCCCAGAGTTTAGCCGCACAACTTCAACGTGATTAACCTCATCTCGTGTTTGATCCTGATGCAATTATGCTAAATATCTGTCCCAGGTATTACCCCTGAGGATCACATGAACAATATCTCCCTTTATGCTGATGAAGCAATGCAGTTTGTATGAGCTGCAGCTAATAGCAGGAGCCAATCCAATATCCTGATTAATTCCAAGCAGTAAAAAATAACACTTTGCTGTAATCCCATGACTACTTTTCATCACGGGATAACATCATGCTTAACAATACCAACCGAAACCACGTACCTGACAATACCCTGCAGAATGTATTATTCAATCATCAGAATGAGTTATTCAAACGTTTTTCAAAACTACTCATGTTACGTATTGATTTTGCCTATCGTAAAAACAGTGAGTCGTTTAAATCCGCTGATGTTAATCAACTGGTCGCTGATATGGTCTGGTTGACTGAGCAAAGCGCATATATATCGGGGCTGGTTGGTTATGCCTGGGTACTGGAATACGGGGAAGATCACCGTTACCACATCCATGCTGCGTTTTATATCAATGGTCAGCGCCACAGGAAGGTCTGGAGCTTCTGGGAAGCGATAAAAGCACTGTGGGAGGACATAACGGATGAAGAGGGCTATGCGCACAGGTGTGAGCCTAAGGGGCATTACCGTGTACGGGGAGAGCGTGTGGTTAGCTTTTCCGATAGCAGGGGGCGGGAAGGAATGCAATATATCCTGAGCTACCTCAGTAAACAGGCCCAGAAAAACCGGGGGGTTATTTACCAGTTGAGTGATATTCCTGCTGCACCAGCCGCTGGCAGACGGCGAAATGCCAGCCAGGCTCCCGTTCAAAAAATACGGCAGTGAGTCATTGTTTGAAGAACGTTCGGTATCTCATCACACGAACGTCTTCTCCCTTACCTCTGACGGAGAAAAACGATGACCACCCCAACCAGTATTCTCAGCGATAAGTTAGTCGATATGGCCTTTATCACTCAGCTTACCGGCTTAACCGACAAATGGTTCTACAAGCTTATTCAGGATGGGATATTCCCTAAGCCCATCAAACTAGGGCGTAGCTCTCGCTGGCTACAGAGCGAAGTGGAAGCCTGGTTACAGCAGCGTATAGCTGAATCACGGAGCTGAACACTCATGGCCAAGAAACCTAACCGCAGGACATGGCAGCCTCCGGTACGCTGGCTTTGCCTGAAGTGCCATCGACAATACTGCGGTGAACGTATGTGTCCATACTGCTATAGCACGGCCAATGTGATACCCGCCACAGCTAACTGAGTCGCCCCTCTTTGTAACACTCCGGCTCACCTATTAAATCTATTACCCGCCAGATACTGTGCATGAAGTTGCCCATACAGGGACGGCCTTTGCATGCGTGTCATATGGCGGTGAGGACTATTACTATGTACGCAAAATCATTCATGGCCCGCAGCAGTTCTGGTCGCCTGACCGGTTCAAGAACCGCACTACGCTCTCCTGACGAACGTTATACCTGTCATCACTGCGGTAGTGTCCTGGTACTGCATGCTGAGGCTGAACGCACGTGGTTTGCGCATACCGATGCTGCACACGCTGAACGAGGCAGGCAAGACTGTCCATACATTCATCCTGACGTTGATGAAGTTCTGTTGATACGCCAGCTACAGCGTTACGTACCGAATGCAATGCCGGTGGCCAGCCTCTGCAAGCATGCATATTACGCAGACCGGGAGGCCATATGCTCATAACGCCATGTCATTTGGCTCTGAACAGCAAGGGTTCGCTGGTGGGGGCCCGTAGTGCTACCACTCAGCCCGATGAGAGCTGGGCCTGCCTCTCCTGCGGATGTCGACTGATACTACATCCTGGAGATATCAGCGAGCCTCCCTGGTTCGAACACGACCAGCGGTACGCAAAGATTTCTGCACTGATGTACTGTCAATACCGCAACCACCGCGATGGATTGCCGGGAGAGCGTTTCAGAGTGATGTTGTACACCATTCTGGAGCATGAGGCCTGCATGGTGCCTGATGACTGGTATTGCGTCTGGTGTGGGCGTCATTATGTGGGAGAGAAGCACTGTGTGGGCTGTAACACCGGTATCTACAGTATCGAAGAAATTGCCTGGCGGGAGAACTACACTTGTCCGGTTGGTGACTCACATCCACACACTCCTGAAGGCTGGAGTTCGTCACCTTTAGCTGCAGAAGGTGACGGAAGATGACGATACGATTCCGGCCCACCGAATATGTGATTACGACTGACGGGGAATGGGTGGCTGTTGATGAACTATCATATCTGCACGCAAGACCGCTGCTCTGTGGCTCCTGTCATACTCCGGTGGTAGTGGCGCAGAATGATTCTGGCTGGCAGTTGATTCACCGGCCACGTTCAGAGATGAACTGGAATCGGGTGAGCCGCTGTCGCTACAGAGTATTCTCGCCATCGGCAGGCATACAGGGATTTTAAGCGTCCTGTGCTAGGTAATAGGATAAAGGATGTCGGCGATTCATTGATGCTGATACATTTCATTGTCGTATATCAGGCTCACAAGCCACCCACTCTTGCCTCTACCTGTTTATACACAACGTCAGGACCCATCTGATTTTTACGTATCCCGTTGAATTCAGCTAGCGTAAACCCACCAGCAATAATCCCTCCCGGTAGTGCAGAAAAAACTTGGTGAATTGCTATCCCGATATCGCAGTCGACATTGATACGCCAGATACAACTGTCTTTCGTACCTTTTTGCAGTGAGCTATTGATCGTTACCCTCGTCGGGTAGCGATCAGTTTTACTCTGGTAGTCGATGGGCATCAGTCTTATCAATGGTATTTTCCTGTACATCATGCCTTCTGGCGCACCACAGATATTCCTCAACAGATATCAGCGATCCGTCATCCTGTATGGTGGAGTCACAGCCATAAGTGGCCTTGAGGGGCTCGAAAGGAATTATCTAGCCAATACAATATTAATCACTAGCTCAGAAATTCTAGGAATTCTTGCTTCTTATTGTTACTGTATAACAAAAAATGAGGTCATCATGAAAACTACGTTATACAAAGATTTCACCTTTGAAGCAGCACACCGTCTTCCCAATGTTCCGGAAGGCCATAAATGCGGCCGCTTACACGGACACTCTTTTGTCGTGCGCCTTGAGATAACTGGTGAAGTTGATAAACACACGGGTTGGATTATTGATTTCGCTGAACTCAAGGCCATTTTCAAACCTACGCTGGATCGCTTGGATCATTACTATCTCAATGACATTCCAGGCTTGGAAAACCCCACCAGCGAAGTACTGGCCGAGTGGATATGGAATCAGGTTAAAACACAGTTGCCGATTCTGAGTGCTGTCACGGTGAAAGAAACATGTACTGCGGGTTGCATATATCGGGGTGAGTAGCCCGAGATTGACCTTAGCTGTAGCGCAAATACGTACAGCTAAGTGTCTTACCTTTACTAGACTTTCAGATAACTACGTATGCAGTCCAGCATACTGGTACTGCCTTTGCCGGAAGGTTGCAGTAAAGGCTTATCCCCTCGCTCTTCTTTTATCGCGTAATAAGCAGAATGTTTAGAACTAAGCCAGGCAAAAATAAATATATCAGCTTCTTTTGCCAATGAACGCAGCATGGTTGAGCCGCCTTTATCGTTGTTGAGGCGAATATCAGCCTGAGGATAATCGGCTAGTAGTTGTTTTTTCACACGCAGTGCTACCGACTCCGTCAGTGTATAAATGCCCACTACCTTGTCATTCAAGGTTGATCCGACACGAACCTCATCAGTTTTCTCCCCACTATCTTCTACAATCTGTAGGGGAATGTCACAGACCAGCCCGCACTCACCAGCAAACTGAGCCAATAAGCTCCACTGCAATTCACTATAGCGGGCTGGGTTGCGGTAAAACATGTTGAGTACCAGATTGAATAATTTTTCTCTGGCAAGTTGATCAGCAGTCGGGTAGACCAAGAAAAGTTCCAGTAAATCCAGCCAGGCGCTAGCACTGGTGGTACCTGAACTTTCGATCATCATCTGCAGATTTTCTATTAGTTCGCGGTAATCGTGCGCATTACTATCGCCCTCTAAATAACCGCGTGCTAGTTCACAGGCGGTATAGATATCTTCGCGCGAACTGTTGTCGTCCAGCGCCAGTTGTTGCAACAATGCCAGCCGGACAGACTGCCAGGAAGCATTGGTTTGATGGTTATCCAGCCACTCGAGCAGCACTGGAATGGCATCGCGCAACACCATACTGGCGTAACTGTTGGTTTTATCCAGCAACGAAACAAATGCCTCTGGGTTGAAAGCTGCTGCGTTCCATTGGCTGCTGGCCTTTTCTACCGCTTCTATCGCCCCCGACCATTGAGGGTTATTTAGCACTTCCTTCAACCAGTCCTGCCAATTACTGATACCGGCAGTATCCTGTTCTGTTCGTATGGATGGCAACATCAACTGTAGGGCAGTGTAATAACGCTGGAAGGCCGGTTTCGCCAGCAATAAGTCGCGCTCCTGTTGTGCCAGTTGTTGCAAATAACTGACAGCCTTCACAGCAGCTTCTGCACTGCTTACGACCCAGGCACATTTCAAAGCAATGGCTGCGCCGCGAGCGCTGACCGGTAGCAACAGTAACTCTTTCAGAACGCTTTCAGGATATTCATCGGCTCTGGCAAGCAATTCATCGGTGCTCGCCGCCGGTAGGGAGGCCACAGCAACGGCCGGGAATGCTTCCAGCAACCGGCGGATCCAGTGCCGGTCATCGTCTGTTGCACCCTTCATACCGGCAACCACTTGCTGTGCCTGTTCCCTCAGTCTTGCCGGATCACTTTGTGTGTCAGATAGTAACCACAGTAGGATATTTTTGATTGCCGATGGCGTGTTGATACCCTGCATCACTTGGAACAGGCGCGGTACGTTCTTCACCAGCAAATTATTAAATGCTTGTCGTTGGGCGGCGAGGTCGCTCAACTGCTCATACTTCAGCAGAAACTGCTGATAGAAGACTGTCATTACTTCTTCAGCCAACACCAACGGGTGCGGCATATCCAAGACCTGTCGCAACTGAGTCGAATCCAGCAGGCTTTTGGCGTCACCTTCCAGAGCCATACAGCGCAGTTCGATAAACAGTTCGTTAATATGGCCTATGCCACCAGCTTCACGTAGTTCCTGCAGATAGAGGCGAGTCTGCGGCACATCACGACGGCGCAAGGCGGCACGAATATCACGCAGAATACGGCCACGCGGGCGCAGAAGTGTGAGCTGGTGACTCGGGCGGCTGGCGAGTTGTTGGCGCAAGCGCTCTATGCCATTGAAAATCTCCGGGATCCTCGATAGAGTAAGAGAGCTAAATTTATATACTCTATCGCTATAGTGGTCTATCAACGCTTTTTCCACCGGGTCGCTCGGATCCAGCATCGTGCGCTGGCGGTTAAAGTCTGACCACGAGGTGCCGACGTGCGCGTCTAATAACTCGCGCAACTCCGCATAGTCTCGTTCCTCATCGGCCATTGCATACCAGGTGACTTTGTCGTTGCTGCCCTTTACTACGCGCGGCAGGATCACCGGGAAGCATCTGTTGCGGACATCGTCAAGCCAGGGGGTCAACCGCTGTTGGGTTGATGCTTCTAACAGGCCACCCGCGATTTTTTCCCAAGAGATAATATTGTTTTCTCTATGGAAAAAGGTTCGCAGGAACTGTTCGCTATCAGCGCTGTTCATTGCACACCTCCCTGTGCCGGTTGGTAAAAGTCGTTAAATACTAACAACGCCTGCACGATGGCGGTTTTATCTGTGGTCAAGTTAATCTGTTCATCATTGATCACGATCCCGCCGATCGTCAGATTCATTGAGCCGCTTAGGAAGAAATGATCTCCGAGGAACCCTTTGGTATGCAGCACTTCTTTCTGACCAATGTAAAGGTTACCCAGCATGCCGTAGTTGGCAACGCGTTCGGTTAACTGGCGGATAAAGCGTGCATTATGCTGGGTTTCGTTGGTCATCACTTTAAGGGTACCGCCGTTGGCTACCGCACGCGCCAGCAGTTCTGAGGTCTGCACCTTACGCTGTCCCCAGGCCGGTTCGAGGTAGTCGAAACGGCCGGTGCGATTATCCAGCAGGTCGAGGTCGGTGATCCACGGCGAGACAATCCACAATTCCGTGCTGGGCTGAGCGATCTCCGCTACCAACAAGGAGCTGAGTACATCAAGAACTTCACTCTGGCGTGAGGTCCTGGATTTAAAGATACGACGGGTATTCATTGGATCGCCTCCGGAATTTCAATCATGGCGAAGGTGTCATTGCTGTGGCGGCGCAGGGCACTAACGCGCGGGTAGAAGAACAACCCATACATTTCTACTGGGGTGACTAATAGAGTTGCGATGGCTCCATTTATCGCATCGCCCGGTTTGGCCACTAACTCGCATTTGCCATTATTTTCCAGATGCTGGTGACACTGCTGCATCCAGTCTGGTTGGCTGAGATCCACCTGAGCACAACTGTGCTGCACCACATGGGCCAGCAGGAGACGCTCGGTTGGTCCGGCAAAGCTGTAAGGGTTGTACCAAGTTAGCCAGCTATCACGAATGGTATGGCCACGTGGCCACAGTAGGCCACTACAGGTATTTAAACGCCAACTCTCCAAGTTGTACTGCCCTTGGCTCGCTTGTTGTAGTTGCTGGTCAAGCGCGCTGGACTGACTACAGGTAAAGGCATAGACACGCTGTGGTAGTTCAATGCCCAGTCGCTGCTCCTGCTGTCGCCAATCCTGTTGCAGCTGCAGTAAAAAGACGTCGCTGCTGGCATCGGTCCCCGGCCGTAATAGGCGGGTGTTGATCGCCGACAGGAAACTGTGGCTGGTCATAAAGCCGCTGCGCTGCAATGCTCCCAGCAATTTGCGCTGCGCCTGGACCAGGCTGGCATGATTGTTGGCAAGGCGCATTTCGTTCATACACGCAGGCAGGGATGATGCCGGGTTTACCATGGTTTGCAGCAGGTGCCAGACATTATTGTCCATTGTTTCGTAGTTGCCTGGACTGAGGTTAAAGTCTAGCAACTCGAAGAAACTGCGCGGATCTTCACGGTAAATCTGTTGGATCTTCTCAATGATACCGCCACCGCCCACGGTGGTTTCCGACAGCCAGATTTCGCGCTGGTCAGGCGCGAGCAGCGCAGTGCGCACCGGCCCACCGTTGAGGTCAAGGATTAGGTCGTTGTCGTCGGCATCTGGGCACAACTGCATAGCGGTTTGCAGCAGCGCCGCACCCAGTGTGTTGGTGAAGTTGAGGGTCAACCACTCCAGCCAAGTGTTATCCAGCGGTTGCCACAGCAGTTCCACCCAGTCGGCAATTCTTGCCATCACCGGAGCCTGGGCCAACAGTTCACGCAAGCTTTGCTGTAGATCCTGCTCTATCTCTTCACCGGTCTGCGCATCATACAACGTCTGGAAGATTCGAGCAGGAACGTCAATCAAGGCGATCCCTGCGCTGTTGAGTTCCATTGCGCGGAACGCCTGCTCCGGGGTGCAGTTTTTCAATACTGCTTCGCTGCCAATACCTGCTAAGACAGTTTCTGCCAGCCAACCGCTGAGGAAAGTATTAACACTGATGGCCTCGTCGTGGCTGACTTCATACAGGAAGCGCGCTGTGCGCAATCCGGCCACCAGTTCATGGTTGTTACTGATACTAGCGAGATCAAAATTAGGTAACCGACACTGGAATTTTATCGCATCTACCCACAGCGAGAAGCCGAACGCAGCGGGTTCGCCTTGGTTTTCAAATTTGAAGTCAATCTGCAGGTCTTCACGCTGGTCACTGAATTTAATATTGGCACGTGATCCGGTGGCAAAGCGCACGGCTTCGATCGGACAGTGCTGCTGGTGGCCGTAAAACTCCACCTGCTGGAAAATATCCTGCCAGACATTGTTGGATGGCACTTCCGCAGGGATGCCGTTCTGAGGTGGACGGATCTCGCTGTGCCAGTTAAGAAACGCGTTTGAGGTTTCACTCAATTTAAGGTCATCTGGCGGCGTACTGGCCATCACTTCCCAGGCGCGGAAGCAGGGGATAACCTGCATGCCAGTGCGAGTGGTAATGTGACAATCGGGCATAGACTCCCGTTTGTCTGGCGGGCAGTAATCATCAATCGGGAATGGATGCGAACCATCTTTCAGCTCGAGTTTTTTCGGCACTAGCCAGTGGCATTCGCGAATGTTTTTGATGGCAAAGCGCTTGCTGATACGCCCCGGGGCGAAATCTTTCATCCCCTGCAAAATCGGCATGCTGTGCGCATCGGGTTCCTGACCGACTTCACCTGGCAGGTTAATCTGTAACTCCGGCAGGCAGAGGTCGTTAAACAACGCGGACGGTATAAAATCAGGCATTGGCGTGCTTTTTCGGCAGTTATCGGCCTGCTCAATGCCAAGGCGCGACCAGTTGGAGCGCAGTCTTCTAAGTACCGTAGGAAGAAACGCCGTCATAATCGCCCGCGGGGGTTGCCACAGCAATGACTGCAGCAGTTTTTCGTCCTTAATCCCCAGTGCTTCAGCCAACCATGAGTTAAACTCCTGCTGGGTTTTCTGGCTGTTCAGAAGGTCTTCAATCAGATCGGCCAGCTTTGACTGAGCTTCAGATGGCTTACCTTTGTCCTGCGGGACGGATAGGTCATCCCAGATACCACGATTCCACTGATTAAGATACTCGTTCCGGCTGGAGAGCCAGTCCATAGTGGCAAAGGCCGCCTGCATGCGCAGTACGTAGCTGTTGCCGACCGGCAGTTGGCGTGCCTTTAGTACCGGCTCAAACAGGTTTTCGTAGCACTGAAATGCCATGCGATCACGACCATAGTCGGACAGCACAACCACGGTCCACGGGCGCATGGTTCGTTGACGTCCAGCACGCCCTTTACGCTGCAGGAATTGGGCATTATCGCGCGGGGCTTTATGTTGGATAACGGCACCGACATTCGGGTCGTTAAATCCGACCTCAAGTGACGCGGTAGCGACAATCAGATCCGCAGCATGGTCGACGCCAGCATCCTGCGAAGAGGTACGCTTAACGTTGCTCCGGTCAGCGGAATCGAGCGTATGGCCAATCATTTTGGCCAGCGGCCACTGCTGACCAAAGGTAAATTTCTCTTCATTTGGAGCGTCGCCGCGCAGCATCGCCAGCGGTTCTTTTTTGGCATTGATATTGCCGTTCGAGTAACGACCCTCGGCATCCAGTAGCTGGAAATAGAGGCGGTTAATGACGTCAATATCATCTGTAAATACAAAACTGCGCGTGCCGTACATACCGTTGCTGACCGGCACTGCGGCGTTGTCGAGCATACGCCTAGTTAGCATGGAGGCCTGAATGGTGGTGGACAAAAGGCTAGAGCGGGACGCCGGGTCGCCACGTAGAGCCAGCATGTACTCCGCGCCCTCTGTCTCCATATCGTCTTCGATCGGACTAACTTCCGCCACTAGGTACTCTTCCAACCCTGTTAACGAAGCCATAAAGCGCGTCGCCTGCTCCAACGTTGCGGACAGTCCAACAAAGTGCGGTGTAGCACAGGACAGATGCCGCCAGCGGCGGATCAGCATGCCGTTCTGTGCACCGCTGACGCCGGAATAGGTATGCACCTCATCAAGCAGCATCATCGATGGCGGGACGATATTTTTGCCGATGCCAAACAGCGATGCCAGAAACGGGTTGCCCATCTGCTTATTCAGCATTTCGGTGCTGGTAAACAAAATATCTGGCAGCTCGATCTTCATACGCTTACGCGTCAGGATCACTTCATCAGGCTCGATGGTCTGCGTACAGCTATCGCAATGCAGACGTTCAAAGCTGTTTTCAAGATCGGCGGTGCGCCAGACCATTTTGCCACGACAACTATCCGTCGGGCAGGGAATATACTGGCAGGACATGCCGTCACGATGCCGGCTCCAAGCCGTTTTCATGTAGTCACGATAAATCGCGTCTTTATCTAGCGGCACCATGCCGAACAGTGCGGCGATACGCACTTTACGCACGCCTTTCTTTGCTAGTTCAGTGTTCAATTTGCGCGTCTGCCGCAGCGTTTCAATAAACTGGTCTTTCAGCAGTTCGTTGCGCGGGTAGATAGCAAGAGCCTTCACCGCGTCTTTTCTTTTGGCGACCAGTTCGCTACCGATAAAGGTCAGAGCGGGCAGATAGAACGCCAACGTTTTACCAGTCCCAGTTCCGGCGCAGACAATAGTAGCAGTCGAGCGGTGCTGGCTCTGCTGCACCCCGCGCAGTACATTTTTGCAGGCTTCTTGCTGAAAGCTGGCGAGGTTGTACATTCCGCTCGAGTGACTGAGCAGGGCCGACAGTAGTTGGCGGTGCGTAGGGGTAAAACCGGCTGTTTCATCAAGTTGTTGCAAAATCTCAGCAGCCTGCAGATCACGCTTCGGGTATTTGCGTTGGCGGCGTAAGAAGCGATAGTCGGACACCAACGTCGATGCGGTACGCCAGTTATTATTAAGGCCGTGCTTAGGAAACATCTGGCGCAACTGGCTGTAAAGTCGCACTGCCTCCGCCATGCGGGTACGAAACACCGAAACACCATTTTGCTGGTGACGTAGTAGCAATCCACGATCGATCATAACTTTCGCTATGCCAAAGCTTGTAAGGCCTCCGGCGTCGAGCGGGAAGTTCTGTAGAACCTGAGTGATGATATTGCTAAGCTCGATCTGAGTGAAAAAACCTTGGGTGTTACCCCAAGTGAGCAATACCGACTCCTGCGACTCCAACTCATCAAGCACTGCGTGAATAATCTGTTCCATTGAACCAGAGTCCTTATAGGCGTCTTATGCGATAGCGTGTCGGGTCATCTTCGTTAGCCAACCACATGAGCACGTTTTCCGTCAGCATATCGAGAGTTGCACCTTGCCCGGCTACCGATTTAAGGAAAAGATTGACCTCTTCCGGCACGTCTAACTTGAGCGCTTCGCGCTCCTGGCAGAGTTGTTCATGTAGGGCGATTACGGCTTCATAATCTTCTTTGGTTTTGGGCATCATACGACTAGTACGGTTGAACTGTTCTTCAAGTCTGCAGTATCGCTCCTGTACTTTTCGTTGCCCTTGCTGATGTGCTAAAGAGCTAAACAGTTTCTGATCAACTTCCCATTGAGCTTTTAACACTTGGGTATATTTTCGCCACGCAGTACTAGTATGTTCGTCAAGTGCACTGACCAAGCTTTCAATTTTCTCAATAAGCAGTGCAAACTCACTCTCTTGAGCCACATCGTAATGGTGCGTCTGATACTTCACTCGAAACTCATTCAACAACTTCTGTGGACTACCATAAGACACTCGATCAAATGGACTCACAATCGGTAAATCTGTCTCAATGTCACGAGCTTGTCTTAGTACGCGGTAACTACAAAGAGTTTGTGCTAATTTTTGAGTCGGAGTCTCGATTTTATTGGCTATCTGTAGCAGGTTAATGCATATTTCCTGAGCTTTCTCCAGTTGCTGATAGCGTTGAATACGTGCTTTAAAGGCACTGCTGCGACGTGCAAAAATGCCATCGTCTTCAATGATAGTGCTTACAGAGTTTGCCATATCGCTAATGTTTGCTTCACTCATGATAAATCTGCCTCTAGCAACATTAATTGTTCAGTCAGATTCGCCAATGTATCGGTAATCTGACTTTCAGCATTCGCAATCTGATCTCCGCCCTTATCGCTCATACGTTGCTGCACATATTTATCGGTAGCGTCTTCAAACTTTCTCCAACTCTCCAATAGCTCTCGAAATGCTTCAAACTTCTGACCATTGATTGCTAGAATCTCTTTCATTAGAATTTGCGAATTACTGGTAGGAAGGGTCTGCTTTTCCAGTTGTCTGATCAGTTTTTTCAGTTCGATATCTTTCCAGTCTTCAAGCAATTTCAGTAGTTCCTGCCCGACGTCATTTGGGCGAGCGACGTCCGCATAAATCGCTAGATTGACAATTTCCTTCATCGTTTCGCAGAATGCAACGGCAGCCAAATTCTCGCCGTTTCCGTCGCTGAGACGTTCAGCTATCACCTCTTGAATCTTAACTACCTTGGTACGATAGAAACCGAGGTTACTTTTAATTTCATGAATCTTACCTGGGCGTTTGCCGACATCTGCAGGCTGTTTTTTGGATGCTTCAATCAACATCAAACCATTAATAGCATAAGGTTGAGCATTCGTTTTTTTTGCCGCAGTCAACGCAATTAAACGATCCCGCAAGCTTTGATGCTCTTCGATCACCGTATTACGGGCTTGTGTTAAAAACTCATCCATTAGAGGAAGGCCACTGTTTGCCGAGGACGGATCGGTTAACAAATTTTTTACCAATGTTGTTGATATTGTTGACAACAGACCATCTAACCCGAGGAATGAAGCACTTAATTGAAGATCCTGAATGAGACCTGGAAGCTCATCCCTTTCCTCCTGCAACACTTTGAATTTAAATTCAGGCTCAATACGATCCAAAAAGCTATGAAACGCGGCATAGTCAATCTCGCAACCGTCGAAATTCCAGCTTTGATGTAGGTTATATCTAACCATCGCAAGGCATGCGGTATGCAGTTCTGAATTATTCGACGTATTATCAAGTTCCAATAATGGACGAGGTTGACGTCCCACCAGCACGCGCGGTAAATAGATACGCCCTTGAGTTTTTCCTGCATTGACTGAGAGTAAAGGCTGGATTAGTTCAGTTGACCAGTCAATTCGTGCATTTAACGCCTCAAGAAGCCACTTACGAATTGTGAGAGCTCTGGTTTGTTCGAGTGTGCCACCTTGGTGCCACTTTTCTAACACGATTTCCCATTCATCCAGTGCCGAGAGTTGTTGTGGTTGTGGTTGTGGTTGTGGTTGTGGCTGTGGCTGTGGTTGTGGTTGTGGCTGTGATGCAAGATCCCTCAATAATTCAACTGCATCTGGCAGGCCAAATTCGTAAAAGATCTCAGGAGTTAGGCCTGCTAAGTTTGTGATGTTCCCGCCCCATATAGCCAGTAATGTCTTAACCCGTTCTGGTTGAGTTACACTTGCCAGGCGCACTTTCTGTGTCAGTTCCTGGCTGCAAATAATCCCTTCATATTCTGCTGGTGGAAACTGTCCATCTAAGTAACTCTGACGGTAATTTTTCAGCGGCTCTCGCAATATTTCGTTCAGGATAGTACGTGGAACAAAAACTAACCCTTGATCTTTTACTCTGCAGTAACGATCTACCAGTTGCCCAATAGATACCTCATTGAAAGGAAAAAGCGGATGCCCACATTCGCTGTATCCGAAACTCTTAAGTGCCGGCGCGGCAAATTCATTCTCCAGGACTTCTAGATCATGCCAGACTGGAATTGGCAGATAGTTTTGCGATTCCTGCTGGCGATGATAATGCTCCAAAACTGCTGGACCATGACGGGCGGCATTGAGATAGCGGCCACAGAAGTTAACTATGCGTTTTTTTAGCACCGCATCACTTTCATTCACGTTCTGCTGGATAACCCACTCATAGCGAGCTCGGGTACCCAGTGTATTGCGATGACGCTTAAAGCTGTCATGCCCCTCCGTTACCGCAATAATTGAATGCAAAGTGCACAACTCTTTTTTTCCTTCGTACTCTTCTTCTTCCAATAGACAGTCAATTAGTACATCTTCGATCGCCGAGGTGGCTGCTAAATCCTCAACAAGCAGGATCAGATCACGGCCCTCTGCCAGTAATTGACGGCGGATCATACGCATTAAATCCTGGAAACTGGCCCGGTTGAAACTAAACAATTCGCCAAAGGTGTCCCCAAGCGCTTGAGGGATCACTGCATTAACAACCCTAGCTGCTGCTTGTTTTTTTTCATTATTGGTCAGTAACTGCTGATTTATTAGATAAGGTTTTACTTTTAAAGGAATTTTTTTTGGATCAAGATTGCTAAATGCAAAGGCATCTGCTGACATCTCATAACGCAGGTTAGCAATACTGTCATCATTAGCTCCTTGGCAGAAACGTTGTGCAATATTGTGCAAGCAAGTGCCGGGAGCAGTAAAACACTCCGTCATTACGTTATCAAAAAATAACGCAGGCAATCGTGCCGGATCCGCATGTTGAACGATCTCTTTCAGTTGCTGTTGCCTTATTTCCGTCAGCTGTACCTTCCCCATTTGTCCCTGCTGAAGTTCTTCGATGGCATCGTTCCATATCGCGTTGAGTGCCTGCCGTAGTTTTAGAGCAATATGCTCTGCGACGTTTTCAGGTATTAACTGCCCTCCAACACCATTCACCTTATCGCGAATATTCTGGTAATGCTCCCCCTTGAGATCTTCTAGAATGGTAATCAGTACTCGTGGCAGCGAAGCATTTTTCGGAATTCGGATGATGTGATATTTCGCATCATCTTCCCGGCGTTTGAGTTGCGCATGCACCCAACGTACCAAGTGGGATTTACCTACCCCGGAGGCCCCTATCAGTGGTAGTGGACGGTTATGCTCTAATAAAAAATCCAGCAAAGCCTCTTCCGGAACTTGTGCGACCTTTCCACTATGGAACTCAACTCGATCTAGGCACATCTTTTCATGTACTGCCAGCAACTGGCTGTCAGCCAGTGATTCGGCTTCAGTCAGAATACATGCAGTGACATTTGCTTCAGCAGGCCAATAGCCCTGTAGTTGTGGCATCAGTTATCCCCCGCATTTATCAAGGTAAGGTGGGTCACAGGTTTTATTACACCGCCTTTCCTACCGGTTAATTGTTTTGCACCTCTGGCATCAGATTCTGCTTTCATATTGATGATCCCGGAAAACTGAAGCCTCACCAGTGCACGCGACAAAGAAGTCGATAAGCGATCGGGGTCAGGCAATTGCCACCCGTGTCGACTGATGCGTTCTTCGACTTGTTTTCGATAAATACCGCCATCAAGTACAGGTAGTGCCTTATTCAAGCGCAGCAAGGCTTCACTGATGGAGAGTTGTTCTCCGACATCCATGAGGAATGGGAGTTCTTCCCTAATAGCATCTGTAGGATCGATAGCAAAACTATCACGGGTGATTTGCTGCGCATAACCCAGCCATCCCAAGTAACCCGGAACAATTGCCACCTCATTGCCATTGATACGAAAATCAGGCAAAAACTGATTAACTAGTGTTTCCAAGTTATTGGAACTGACCTGAGTATTGTTATAAACATCCAGTGCCAACAACATCGCAGACAGCAGAGTAAGATCTACTGCTCGTTCATCGCGTAAGTTCAGATCACGGTTGTTCTCTGGAGCCTGTAGACAGCGACGAACAGACTGGCGTAGAGGCATTTTTTTACTTAAGAAATAGCTCGTATTGAGACTAATATGGGGAGTTTCTTCTATCTTTTCTTCAGTCAGCAAACCTAAGTCCAACCAGGCAGTTAGCTCTTTAAATGCTTTGCTGCGGGCACTAGGTGCTGGACCTGTTTGCAGTGTCTCTGGCGCACAGAGTGCCATCAGTTTTTCACGTGACAGTGTACTTTTTGGACTATTGTTAAGCACCTGATAAAATGCAGCCAGTACGGCATATTGACTACCGCCGCGATCGTTATTGATGATTGACACGATCTAATTTCCTTTCAAGTTGTTCGATGGTAATCCAATTATGATTATCGAGAAGAACGTAGTTCTCTCCTCTAGGATGACGTGGATCGGGCATGTCATGAGGTATCAATGTCAGTTGTAGCGGCGCTAAGCTGAATGGTGGTAAATAGCCATTAAGACAGTCCTCTTGCATCGGGAGTACCAACTCCGCCATGGCTTCGTTATCCGATACTAAGTGGTCGCGTGCTAACAGTTCGTCACTCAGTAGGGTCAGACGTTCGCCGCTAGGAATGGCACCAAACACGCTTCGTAGTAACTCAGTTTTCGCTAAGACACGCTGAATAATTCCTTTGCGATTAAGTTGGATCAGCATTTTCGCGATACGCTGATACCAGTCATCGTATGCCCATTCATTGTCTTCAAGAGGAGGGTAGGTTATGAAGCAACTTGAGAAGGATAAACCGCTAAGCTCCTGCCAAGAGCTTAAGGCAAGTTCCGCTACCGATGCTGCTGGATTGAGCAGCACCGGTAGCGGAATAAGATACCCGCTGTTCGGTATCTGAGCGTTTCGACAGGCAGGGCAACCGCCACAGGCGTGCTCCGGAATAACTTCGGCCAAGGAATAAATACTAACGAGAGTCTCGCACAATGGTAATTGCAAGGGGTCATGTAGCCAATTGACGAGCTTATCGTGGTTAATCTTCGCCGCTTCTAGCGTTTCTTCGCGTGAAGGAAGGATTCGCATTTTCCATAGTGCTTCTGAAGTATGATCACTACTCAAGATACGTATTACCAATGAGTTGCTGTTCTGGTTAATAATTTGTTCTTTTGCAGCCTCGTACCGATTAATACTGGCAAAGTCTTTTTTATCCGGTGGACTTTGTAGATCTGCATCCAGTTCCAGTACACCTGCACGCGCCATCATCAATATGGTGCGCAGATTCCATAATAGATTTTTTTTACTACGGAAGTTAAGACCACCACGAATCCTCTCTATATCAATACGATACAGACCTCCCCCCAAAGGTTCGGCCTTGCTCCATAGTTTTTTCCAGCGTTCTAACCCCAACTCAATACCAATCAGCTTTTGAGAGGATAGGTATTCTGCCTGCCTGACGTCCTGATGGCTGTAAATCAGCATTGAAGTACAGGCATAGCCATCGCGTCCGCCGCGCCCAACTTCTTGGTAAAAGCGATCCATGTTCTCCGGCACAGTAGCATGTATCACTGTACGCACATCGTTTTTGTCCATGCCTACGCCGAAAGCAGCGGTAGCAATAATAATATCTAGCTGATTTTTATGCCATTTTTCAAGTATACTTTGACGCCTATCATCCGGTGTATCACCTGTAAATGTTGCAAATCGTTTATATCCCTGCAAATGCAGTAGGTACGCCCAATCCTCTGCTTCATCCGGCCGCGTTACATAGAGGATTAGTGGGCGCGGCGCATGCGCCAGCGACTGCAGCACTTTATTCCGTTTGTCTTCAAGATCTGCCGCCTGGTAACACCAGTAAGCTGGTTCCGGTCGTAGATGACTGGCGTGGATCTCAGTCATCTGCTGATCGAAAGTATCGCGCAGAGTTTTGCGACTGGCTTCAGTTATGGTGGCGCTCATCAACAGTGTTGAACACGGTTGGTGCTGCGTTACTCGGCTGATGCGTTTCAAACCACGGATCAGTCCGCCGATCTGCTGGAAATGTGGGCGAAAGCCGTTTCCCCAACTGGTAACAATATGCGCCTCATCAACGATAACATGGCGTAAGCCCCCCTGTTTTGCGGCTTCAAACAATGCGAATTGCAGTGAACTACAGGTTGCTTCAGGAGAGGTGACAATTAGTCGCTGCTCGCCGGCTTGAACACGTGCGTAAGTATCGTACTTATCCTGTGCCGGTAACCCGCTATACCAAGCTGTTACCGATTCTGCTTTGTTCCCTGCTTCGATCAGCAACTCCCCGAAACGGCGAGCCAATTCCATCACTAGCGCAGTAGTCGGTGCAATCATCAGGCACAGAGCCCCCTGCGGTGGAGCCGTCAGCATTAGCGCCTGTGCCACAAGAGTTTTCCCAGTACCGGTGGGCAAATTCACCAGCAACGTACTGCCCGGCGGGGAAAACAGAGCCCGGCGAACAGCATCGCGTTGACCCGGAGCCTGATAACTGAGATAGCTTTCATTTTTAAAGTAACGACGCAGGACATAATCCATTGGTACTGCTGTGTCATGACGACACAATTGGTGTTGATCAGAGGCGAGAAAAGGCATGCTTTTTCCCTGTTCCAACCACTGTGGGCACCAAGGGCCCCCTGCTCGGAGCAAAAAAGTCTGGCCTAGTCTCAAGCATTGAATATCGCTGGATTCCCACTCTTCCTGTCCTGGCCAACCAGGGTGGCTGCCATCCGGGACTGTTAGTTCTCTATCGACATAGTGCCCGTATTTTTCCCGGAACAGCCAGTCACGGATCAATGCCCGACGATCTAGGCGTCCTGCGATTGATTCGGGTACTAGGCATTCTTTTAGCGCCGGTAAAATATCTGAATGCTCAATTAATTGCGCGATATTCATTCGATTTGCGATTCCTTGTGCAATATCGCGTCTGACGCAATGAGTAACGCCCGCGTCGCTAGGCAGGTCATTTTCGGCTGTGCAATACCCTGGCGCAGCGTTTGCTCCGTCTCCTGCTGGTTAGCATGATGCAATGCGGCGCTGCTTAGATAATGTTCCAGCCTGCTCAGGCTGAAAGCCTGTTGTGTGGCGAAATGTTCCACCGCCAGTCGCTGGGCAATGCTATAGCTATCGTTACACCAGGTGCGCCACTCTTTAGCGCTGATGCAATGGGAAATCTGCGCCCAGCGTTCCTCATTGAGATTTAAGTGGCGTCCGCCCTTATCCTTCGGTTTATAGTCTTCATTAAGTATTATCAACACCTCTGCGTTGGTGACCTGCTCGCCGGCCTGGTCCAGCCATAGGGTAATGATTTCAGGCGGCATTAAATGGTCAGCCAGTCGTTGCAGTGCTGGTGTATTGACTTCAGCTTCAATCAGAAAATCGTAACGGAAAAAAATATTCTCATCGTCCATGCCGGGTGTGATGCGGATAACCGCGCTGGCAACACCGCGTTCTTCAAAATCCAGCATTTGTAGGATGGCATCATGGAAAGGTTCACCCAAGCGAGCCGGGCGGATTTTACCCTGAGAGGTATCAGCCCGGTAGTAGCTAAGCGGCCAGGTCATGGGCGAACTTCCGCTTGAATGGTTGAGATCAAAGCCCAGCAAGCAGTGCTTTTGTAGGCGCTGTGGGCTGACTAAGGTGCCCGTCCCTCGCTCACCAGGGTTGAAGCGATAGCGGAACATCGCTGGATCTTTCTCATCTGGAATGAATTCGAATTTCAGTACATTACCTATCAGATTACGAGCGCAGCGGCGGAATTCCTCTTCATTCTCATCGATATCTGCCAGTGCATCGGCATACTCTCTGGCTTCGATGATATCGCCATCAATCTGCAGCAGGACTTCCTGCATTTCGATTCGCTGTTTTTCCACCGAAAGGCGGCCATCTTCACCAGTCAGACGCGCGCTGAGTTGCATCATGCTTTCTTCACCCAGCGGATAAAGATTGGAAATAAGCCGCTGTAATTCCTCATCAACCAGGTATTGCAGGCTAGCAATCGACTCTTCGAAGACATCGAACACTTCATTGAGAATGGTCAGCCACTGATTTTGCAGATCCTCTGCTTCACTCACCAGCGACATGCTAAGGATAGAAGTCGCACTCTCAGTCGCGCAGTAGCGATTCAAGCGGCCAAGACGCTGTTCCATACGGTTAGGTGACAGCAACAAGTCGTAATGCAGCGCAATTTTGCGCCCGCCGTGCAGATTGACACCTTCTTCAGCCCGGCGATCGCACACTAAGATCTGGCATTTGCTTCCCTTGGCAAAGCGCACTTCTTTGTCGGGGTTATGGCGCTGGATTTTGCCAATAAATGGTATCATCAGGTCGGTAAAGACCTGGTCGGCTACCCATGGCTGGTCACAGAACACCACAATATAAGGGAGTTCTCTGGCGTTGCTATCCAGAAGTTTTTCCAATACCTCAATTAAGCGCTGGCGCTTGCTGTCACGCTCCATTTTGCAGCGGTCTATCAGCTCAAGCAGGATTTCGTTCTCGCCATCAAACAGCGGATGTTGCAACAGCGCGAGCTGTGAATCGCTATAAAGAAAGCCCTGCGCGGCACCAAGTGACTCCTGTCGTAAGCGACAATTTGCGAGCCGGGCCAGCAGTTCCGGCGTAGCGATAGCGGCTTCAAACAGTAACTGATAAATTGCCGCCAGCGTCGGGTCTTGTGGGTGCATCATTATTGCCGATTCGCGCCAGGCGATCATCATGTCGTTGCTGGCGTTCGCCGTGGTATATTTTTTTAGCGATAGACCGGACAAGCCAGGCATCAGGATACTAATAGCGGGGTTGCTACGGCGGTTGCGTAGCAGGCGGTGATGCAGACGGTAACGGTTACCAATGTAGTGGCGGATTTTATTGATTAGCAGATCACGAGCCTCACTCCGCTGCGGCTGCATCATATCTAAATGGGGAAGCAACTGTGAAGCCATCCCGTTTAGTACTTCATCCTCAGAAAACAAGCTGATCAACGCTTCCAAGTTCTCTTCCAGCGTCATGTTGTCGTTATCACAGTTAAACGCGTAGAACAGTGAACCTATTTCTTCGCGCTGCTGGATACGCTGCTGAAATTTCTGTAAGCCAGTGTCAGTCAGCGGGTAATTTTTAGCATCCAGCAGATGCAGCATGGCCAGGAAATTCTTTTCGTTACCGGTCACGGGCGTTGCCGACAGCAGCAGCAATTTTGCGCTTTGTTGCGCCAGTTGGTTAACGCTGGCGTACTGCTGCTCATGCTCTGCGTCCCATGCCCAAGCACCGATTTGATGAGCCTCGTCAATTACCAGCATATCAGGGCAGAATGGCAGCGGGCTCTCCTCACTAAAATCTTTTATATCAATGATATGGATCGACTCGTTCAGCAGTTCCCCTAGGTGAAAACGTGCGGAAAGCTCCTGCTGCCACTGGCGATGGAGAACCTTGGGTGCCAAGATCACCACGCAGTGAGTGAACTGATTTTCGGTGACGTGTTGCCGCACGATCAACCCAGCTTCAATGGTTTTCCCAAGGCCGACTTCATCTGCCAGTAGATAGCGCTGAATGGGGTCAGATAACACCCGACGAGCGACGGCCAACTGGTAAGGTTCGAGTTCAATACTGGACGACAGCGAAGAAGTAATCCCAGCACAAGCGTTGCGTTGTTTCAGCATCTGATGCTGATAAGCTAGACGGGCATCTTGCCAGAAGGGGGTATAGGTAATGCGCTCGGCTAGAAGGGCGGCGGCATCGCTGATCGGGCGATCCCAGCGCACAAAGATATCATTTAAGCTGACGTCCTCCTGCTGCTTGTTAGGAAAATGCAAACGCACCCCTCCAGGCACGGCACCAACAACACGTGCAATCTGCCAGTGTGTAAGCTCGTAGTCGTAGCGATAAACCAGACTTTCTGCGTAGAGTTCGGCTTTTTTTAGATGTTTTACTTCGACAGTTTGCTCTATACCTTCATAATTTACGGGAGAATCGAAATACTTAATAAGAGCATCATTATTGTTAATGCGAATAAGTTTGCCGATTCCATAAGGCGAGTCAACGAGGTCGCCTGCTTCAAGGGGCATATATCCATCCATAAATTTGCTGTGCGTAACAGAGATTTTAAAAACCTTTGATTAATGGGGATTTTTTATACGTATAATATCACTGAATACAAGGACAATGTCATACACTGCAACCCGTACAGGTGATTGTCAAGGAAGGAGATCACGGTTACTAGTCTACTATGACTTTTAGGGGGGAAAGGTGGGTATTCCGGTGCGGCCTGTGACTTTTTTACCGGTTTTCAAAACTCTTAAAACCACTAGATCCTAACAACAAAACGCTTGATTTTCATGAGTTTATAACATATTTCGTAACAAGGTCAGCGTTTGAAGGTAAGAATGAATGCATGGGAGTTACCTCGCGTTTGCACAGAATTTGAACTTCTGCACCATATCGGCAGCCCCCACGTCGATAATTAGCACTCGATACTTCTAATGCCAATTGGGTTGTCACCCTTATTTAATATCTGCATTGACAGTTTTCATATAGCTGGTTACCAAATAGTCAGTAACCAAAGATATATCTTTTGAAAGATTCTGCAGCTCATTCCATTTACGGACGACAGGCTGGCCATCAATATCCGTACCGAAGTTCCACGCGCCACTACTCCATGCGCAAAGCGGCTTAATGCGGTTTAACTCTTCGACAAAACGAGTATAGGAAGGGATCTCTACCCAACCAGGTTCACCTTTATAGTCCTGATGAACCTGATCGATTTCATCCATCAAACTGCCAAGCGCAAGAATACCAACGCCATGTAATAAGCGGGAATAGCGAGGCTTTTTATCCCAGTCATCAGTAAACACAGTTTCCACAGCCGACCAGAAGTTATTCAGCAGTTTCACCATCTTCCCTTCATCCCCCAACCCTGTCGCCGGGTCACGGAAGCGATACAATGCTCCCTCACGAAGACTGGCATCGATCATTTTGATCATCGAGTTGTCAGCAATAACCCCATCAGGATTGGTCGCCGTTTTGATGCGCCCTGCAAGTGGACCTTCGCCGAAGTTCAGTCGTTGAGTCAGAAGTGAAGGAAACTTACGCATTTGCAGATCGGATGGCAAACGACCGTGGGTATGCGGTGCCAGCTCGTATAACAACGTTTTGGGCAACGGTTTTGTGGAGTTAACCAGCATGAACTGTTCACGCTGTTCTTCCGCATCATTAGCGATAAAAGCGGAGACCGGCATCATAAACGAGTCGATTTCCGCATCCCGCAAAGCAGCGGTACGTTGTTGACCATCCACAATAAAACCAGGCTTCTCAAAATCCTTGTCTTCGGAGAAAGGTATTACCAGGTGGCCCATATCGCCATTATCTGTAAGCGGTTCAAAACGCACACGCTTATCAAAAGCGATAATCACCGGGTTTGGTATCATCGGATTTGCGCTCTCAATGTAGCGCTGAATTTCGCGAATATGGTTACGTACTTCTGGACGCTGATAACCAACCAAACTCTCTTCGCCGCGACGGATACGTGAAATCGCTGCAATCTTGCTGATTTGTTTACCTTCTATCGCAAGGCTATAGAGTTGCCTCTCCTCACCCTGTCGGATTCGCAGGGCGGGAACACGATACTCACTCATGACAGTTCCTCTGAGCGTAATGACAATGTGTGCTGTAAACGGTTGTACAACACCTGAATATTATGGAAACCGCGGCGGCGGTTGCGTTCTGCGCCGCGGAAAATGATGACGTTGATGCCAATGGCCTTGCAGATATTGCACTTGCATTGCTTCCATGGACGATCACCCAACGTACGTTCGTAGTCAGCACGGATTTTTTCGGCTTCTTTCTCGCCCGAATGAAGACGTTCATATGCCAGTACTGTTTCCAGCGCCTTCTCAAGGGACAAAGCCCCTTTATCGTATTCGAACAGGGCATTCATGGCATCCTTTTCAAGATGCCGCGCAATATCCTGATCAATCACGCCAGATTTAATTTTGCGACTCAAACTTGGATTCGCATCAAACTGAGGGACACGCACAGCGGTATAGGCTGGGCCATCAAGCGTGTGGTAGTTATTTTTCCGATCTTTGAAGGCCTGCTGCAGTGGTGTGGTCGAGTCAATACTGGTCACACCAAACTTGATAAAGTCGGCGAAACTCTCTGGACGAGCAATGCCAAGCAAGTGGACACGCGTATCACTCTTCAGCAATGGTTTAATCTCTTCGAGAGTCTCAAGGATCTGCGCCGTTTTCAGCGGCACCATCCCCCCCATGGTGATATTTTTGTATCCCATGGCCAGCAGGGCCTCTACAGACTGACGGTAGGACGTTTTGCTCCATCCATGTGCAACGCCAAAGGCGGTGAAACAAGACTTTTGAGACTTGTTCAAAAACTCTTGAGCCAAGGTCAGCGTAATATCCTGGCGTCGGCGACATTCAGCCAACACTTCGCCACTGAATACCTCACCAGGTTTCTCATAGCCAAAAACGATATGATCGAGAGAGACGCCATGGTTAAAGCGGGAAGTTTCGTAGAACTCAATCACCTCTTCCACACGGTATGGCGGGACGTCCTGGTTAACATAGGTGAAGGCTCCGCAATCACCCATAGTTTCCATATTTTCCGGCAGACGGAAGAAGTGCTTCATGCCATTACGGAAGTAACGCAAACGCTGGGCACGGGTATATTTGCTCTCACCGCCGCCAAGACCATCCACTACAGCTTTAGAAACTAGCATACCATCGTAAGGACGAGGAAAAACCTCATGCGGATACTGATCGTCACGTTGACGCACGCGATGTTCGTTTCGCGTTTCGCGGAAGAAGTCGAAACTGGGATCGATAAAATCCTGACTATCAGGGAAAAAATACTTTAGCTTCGACAACTTACTCTCCTGTGACGCCACTGCAAAGCCTCAAAAAACGGGGGATTCTACCATGAAACCCAGGCAAGTAGCATTAAGGTTTAGCCTCTCTCAGAACCTTAAACTCAGCCCGAAAACGTTTTTCCTCAAATGAATTTCCCGAGTCACGAAATTCACGCAACGCATGTGTTGCACTGATACTAGGATTTTGTTCCATAAGTTTTAAAATGAAAGACTTAACTTCCTCCGGGCTACGACGAATTCCTTTTTTTACTTCACGCTCAGGTAACGCCTTTAGTTCTTCAACTAACTTTTCAGATAACTCATTTAAATTATTGAGTTGTTTTGACGTAAATTCCTTCACAATGTATTTTGCCACACTTATATTAAGCATAAGCATATTGCATCTTAACCATTGAGCCATATTTTGGTTGGTTTTGAAAAGATATCCCGTCAACCTATCATTGATTTTTTTGGAAGTTATAATAAGCAGTTGTTTTTTTGCATCCACCAGATACTCAAGACCATTGATAATATCTAATTCAATTGCATTAATATAATCTGGAGAGCCGCAAATAATATAATAGTCTTTTTTGTTTTTCTTCATTAATTCTACAATAGAAGTAGGATGCTTAGATTTAAAAATAGATCTATTGGTTATTTCTTTCCACCATGTTCTATGGAAACTTTTCCCTACATATTCTTGAGAATACAATGGTATTGATTCGTCATATCCAACAGCAAAGGTCGCTTTATACGGTACTACATTGTCTTTATGGTGAAGAAGGCCCAGACCAGCAGAAAGTATCCATAAATCAATAGGATAATCATTTAAAATCGCTTTAGCCGTCGCCCAATGCCCACCTTTATAAAGATCCTCTACACATACAGTTGCAGATGTAGAAATAGCTTCATTCAGAGCATTGGACCAAGAACTCACGAGCACACTTGAAGAGATTAGGCCTGATGAAAATTGACTCAGACTCAATATATCTCCGCTACCGCAGTGTTTTCCATTTGTACATGTAGTTATTAAGTTGATGTTGCTCACAATCGCCCCCCAGAATCGTGTTACACAAGCTACAGGAGAAAAAAGGGGATGACAAGAACGGAGTTATCAGTCCCTGAAAATTTTTTCAGGGACTGATGTTAGTGAGAAATATACTCGAAATACTCATCTTGAGAATGAGAACATTTTTGGCATCGTCTCAAAATGCCTTTTTCCTCAAGCGATAAACAAAAGCTTCGACATGACTCAAGAAGGACGTCAGGGGTTTCATTTTTATCTTTAGAAATCAATGCTCTAGCAAGAGTGTCATAACTAAAACCTCCAGTTGAGTGCGATACAATGCTCATCGCAAGTTGGGCATCGAAAGTTTTCATAGTGCACCTCAGAGTCGCCTGAATTATACAGTTATAAAAAAGTATTGATTATAGTTCAAGCCGGCTTTTCAAATTTACGCATAGCAAGCGTCAAGAATTAGACTATTTACCGAAATCATAAGGGCTAACTTCCCTCTCCCGATTCGCATCCAGAAAATCGGCCCACCATTGCAACATCAGTCTCCGCTCATCAAGATGCTCGGCCTTATGAATGTAAGCTGCACGTACTGAGTTACGTTCCATATGGCTCATTTGCCGTTCCACTGCATCCCTCGACCACAATCCAGACTCAATCAATGAGCTACAGGCCATTGTCCTGAAACCGTGCCCACAAACCTCAACCTTCGTGTCATATCCCATTACGCGCAGAGCCTTGTTCACCGTATTTTCACTCATCGGTTTGCGATGGTCGTGATCGCCAATGAATACAAAATCACGATCGCCACTTAGTTCGTGAACGTGTTTAAGGATTACTAAGGCTTGATGAGAAAGCGGTACCAGATGAGGCGTACGCATTTTTGAGCCTCGCTGTGAATGCTTTACCCCTTCAATAACCTCGCGCTCTGCGGGTATCGTCCACATTGATGTTTCAAAATCGATCTCAGACCAACGAGCAAAACGCAGTTCGCTGGAGCGAATGAAGACAAGAAGAGTTAGCTCAACGGCAAGACGAGTCAAAGGCCTGCCGGTATAGCTATCAATACGCTGAAGCAGTTCGGGAGTACGTCGCAACTCTAATGCAGGCCTATGCTGCCGGTTACTTGAAGCAACGGCACCGGCCATCTCCTGTGCCGGGTTATAATCAAGCAAACCACTCTGTACCGCATAGCGCATAATTGCGGTGGTACGCTGCTGTAGACGGGAAGCCACTTCAAGACGCCCAGACAACTCAACAGCTTTGATAGGCGCTAAAAGATCACGCGTTTTTAGTTCGGTAATATTACGCTTACCTATGGCTGGAAAGAGGTTATCCTCCAGGCTTTTTAATACTCGTCGGCTATGTTCTTCCGACCATTTTTTATTTGTGGCATGCCATTCAACAGCTAGCTGTTCGAAAGTACGCGCTTCATCCAGCTCAACCTTATCATTTTTCTTTTTGTCTCCCGGATCGACGCCATTCGCTAGCAGCTTACGCGCTTCGTCACGACGTGCTCTGGCATCCGCCAGTGTGACTTCAGGATAAACCCCAAGTGCCAGCATCTTTTGCTTTCCGCCAAAGCGGTACTGCAAACGCCAGTATTTAGAGCCGTTGGAGTGGACAAGAAGATGCATACCGCTGCCATCCGTCAGCTTATATTGCTTATCCGTTGGCTTGGCTGTTCTGACTTTGATATCTGTTAACGCCATGCTTATCCCCTCCCTGTTGGTACAAGCATTATCGAACCGGAAATACCATCATCTGTACCAACATCTGTTGGTAGATGTACGTTGAAGCCGGTTGACCTTGAGAGAGTTAATATAGCGAAAAAGGTAGGTAACTGCTGGATTTTAGGCATAAAAAAAGACCTCAGTTGAGGTCCATTTACATACTTATGGTGCCGAAGGCCGGACTCGAACCGGCACACCTTGCGGCGGTTGATTTTGAATCAACTGCGTCTACCGATTTCGCCACTTCGGCACTGAAAGTAGTATGCGGAAAACGTGGGCATTATACCCAGCCCAGCGGGTCACGCAATAGTTATCCCGTGTTGTCCGGTTTAAGTGTTGAAAAAACAGTCATACACAACAGTCTGGTGAGGATTTGCTGACAAAAATCTTCGTTTTGCCCACGTTTTTCCGATGCCGTTTTTCAAACTTCGCATTAGTATACAAATCACGAATAGATCTTGCCCTGTTGATGGATACCAGTTTGTTGAAAAAACTCTCACTTTCGCTCCTCGCGCTGGCCTTCGCCAGTACGTCTTTATGGAGCCACGCGCAGCAAAATGCGCGTCTGGCGTCGCAGGTCGTGGATGACCATGCAGAACACATCTTTTACGGCAGTGGCGCAATGGGAATGGCGCTGGTGGTCGTTGATAATAATCAGCAGGTTTTTCGCAGCTTCGGGGAAACAAAACCGGGCTCCGATTTGCGTCCGCGTGAAGACTCCGTGGTGCGTATCGCCTCGCTGACCAAGCTCATTACCAGCGAAGTACTGGTGAAAATGGCGCAGCAGGGAAAAGTAAGCATTAATGACCCGCTGCGTAAATATGCTCCGGCCGGTGCGCGCGTGCCGGCTTACAGCGGCACAAATCCGATTACGCTGCTGAATCTGGCTACGCACACCAGCGGCCTGCCGCGTGAGCAACCGGGCGGTGTCGCGCATCGTGCCGTCTTTACCTGGCCGACGAAAAGCGATCGCTGGACCTGGCTGAGCGTCGCAAAACTCACCGTGCCACCGGGCGCCCGCGCGTCTTACTCCAATCTGGCGTTTGACCTGCTTTCCGATGCGTTGTCAAAAGCCGCTAATCAGCCTTATACACAACTGCTGCGAGATCAAATCACCAAGCCGCTGGGTATGATCGATACCACGCTGACGCCAAATGCCAGTCAGTGTTCGCGCCTGATGGAAGGCCTGCGTCCGAGTCCGTGCATCAACACCATTGCAGCAGCGGGCAGTGGCGGCCTTTATTCAACGCCTGCCGATATGGGCCGCTGGATGCGTCAGTTCCTCGGAC